>OJQW01000005.1_pt1 | contig 313363 bp, 311 predicted proteins | sample 1599041 | NCBI WGS metagenome assembly OJQW01 (sample SAMN03922518, study PRJEB24848) | human gut metagenome | isolation source: stool sample | host: Homo sapiens | place: Germany | collected 2010-02
TTTTCCCGCTTATGCGGGAAAATGCAGGCCGTGCTTCTGGCCTGCAAATGTCCTTGACGATGCTATGCGCCCGAATTTCTGTTTCAGAGGCAATGTTTTCTTACGCCAACGCGCCTAAAGGGCGCGATGCACGCGGCTGCAAAATGTGCTATAATAGGGTTTACCCCTATGCAGGGCAAACGCGCCGCAGCCGTTTTGCCGCGCCGGCCAGCGCGGCGGGCAGCGTGAATGCGGCCGCAGAACAGGAGGGCCACCCATGCCGGAAAACTATATGCTGCAGATGAAGCGCGTGTTTGCGCAAACCGGCGCGCGCCGGCCAAAGCTGCTTTTGCACTCGTGCTGCGGGCCCTGCTCCAGCTCGGTGCTGGAAACGCTGTGCCCCCATTTTGAGGTGACGGTAGATTACTACAACCCCAACATCGACACAGCCGAGGAATATGCCCACCGCGCGGCCGAGCAAACGCGGTTTGCCGCAGCCGCCCCCTTTGCCGGGGGCACGCAGGTGCTGGTGGCCCCCTACGAGCCGCAGGCCTTTTACGCCGCGGTAAAAGGCCTGGAGCACATCCCCGAGGGCGGCGCGCGCTGTTTTGCCTGCTATGCGCTGCGCCTGCGCCATGCCGCGGCGCTGGCAAAGCAGCTTTCGTGCGAATACTTCTGCACCACGCTGTCTGTCAGCCCGCATAAAAATGCCGCCAAGTTAAATGAACTGGGCCAGGCCATTGCGGAAGAGTACGGCGTGAAATGGCTGCCCTCTGATTTTAAAAAGGCAGACGGCTTTCGCCGTTCCACGGCGCTGAGCGCCGAATACGGCATGTACCGGCAGGATTACTGCGGCTGTGTGTTTTCCAGGCGCGAGGCCGAGGCACGCCGCGCCGCCCAAAACGCGGAGGCATAAACAGAAAAAAGCGCCCCTTCCCGGCCGGGAAGGGGCGCTTTGCTTCAGAGGGTTCAGCCAAATGGATGATAGGCCCCGTCTTCGCCCAAAGACATAGACTGCGAGCCCGGGGCGGGCGCCTGCGACGTGCTGCCCGCATCGCTGCCGGCCTGCGAGGTGCTGGCGGGCAGGCTGCCGCTGCCCGCTGCAACAGACTGCGAGAAGCTGGAGCCGCCCGCGGGCACGCTGGGCTCTGAGGTGAGGGTGAAGTGGGTGAAGAAATACCACACGGCAATGCCCAGCGCAATCAGCAGCACCACCAGCACAATGATGGGCGCCAGCATGCCGCTGCCCTTTTTGCCGCCGCCCGCAGGCGCGGGGCGGCCCTTTTGGCGGGCCGTCTCGGGGGCGTCCCAGTCAAAATCGCTGTTGGCCTTGAACACACGCATGGCGGGCGTGTCTGCCCCCTGCAGAATGCGGCGGATGGTGTCCAGCGCAGCCAGGGCGCAGCGCTTGCCTGCGTCCGGCGTCTGGGCAAAGCGGCGCACATACACGCGGTTGCCATAGGCCACTGCCATATAGACGTCCCGCCCTGCCTTGCCAAGGCCCGTCACCGAGACGCCAAACTCCGCCTTCGAGCACTTGGCCGCAGCCACGGCGCGCGCGGCGGCCACCTGAGGCGGGTAGGTGGCGTCGCAGTTCTTTGCCGCCATGGCCTTGATTTTCGCGGCCACGCGGGAATCCTGATAGCTGGAATCGCCGAAGTCAAACACATTCGAGCCACGCTTTGTGTGCGAGAATTCCTCGCCCAGAAGGCCGCCTGTCTTTGGGTCGGACGCAGCCACCAGCGCCTCGGCCTGCATCAGCTCGCCCGCGGCAAAATAGGCCACGCTGCCTTTGCCGCGGCCGTATGCCGCGTCGCCCAGGGCCATTTCAAAGCGCTCGGCAATGCGCTCGGTAAGCTCGGTGGCCGCGGCGGGGGCATGGGCGCGCGCGGTGATGACAATCAGCACCTCGCCCGCCTGGCCAAACAGGTTCAGCGCCACGTCCTGCATGCCGCTCATCTGCTTTGCCACCTGTTTCAGCACGGCCATGTCCGGCTCAAACGTGCGCACAATCAGCTGTTTTTCCACATTTTTATCCATAGTAGCGTCCTCCAAACGAGAATTTGAACATCCCTGTCAGGCGTCGCGCGGCGCCTGTGCGCCGCCCAGGTGCGCGGGGGTGCCGGGCGCAAACGCCTCGCACCCGGGCTGCGGCAGGGAAAGCGCCAGCCGCCGCAGCATTTCCAGCGCATATTTGGCAGAAAACTGGCGCACGGTGCCCCGTGTGCGGTTTTCCATCAGCAGTTTTTGTACATACACCTTATTTTCGCATGCCGCGGCCAGAAATACAAGCCCCACCGGCTTTTCTTTTGTGCCGCCGCCCGGCCCGGCAATGCCGGTGATGCCAATGCCAAAGTCGGCCCCGGCGGCGCGGCGCACGCCCTGCGCCATTTCGGCGGCCGTCTCGGCCGAGACGGCGCCATACTGCCGCAGCGTTTCGGCCGAAACGCCCAGCACACGCATTTTCTGTTCGTTGGAATAGGTGCAGGCGCCAAAGCCAAACACCTCGCTTGCGCCCGGCACATCGGTAAGCGCCGCGCTAACCAGCCCGCCCGTGCAGCTTTCGGCCGTGGCGGCCGTGGCGCCCGTTTTCTGCAGCGCGTGCACTGCGGAGGCCGCCAGCGTCTCGCTGTCCTCGCCGTAGATGGCGTCGCCCAGCACGGCATAAAACTCGCCCGCAAACGCGCGGCACATGGCCCCGGCGGCAGCGGCATCCTGCGCCTTCGCCGTAATGCGAATAAACACCTCGCCCGTTTTGGCATACAGCGCCGCCGTGGGGTTTTCGCCCGCCAGCAGGTGGGCCACTTTCCCCTCCAGGTGGCTTTCGCCAATGCCCGCCACACGCAGCACAAGCGAGTGCAGCGCGCAGTCTGTCAGGCCCGCAAGCCAGGGCTTCACTTCGTTCAAAAACATGGGCTGCAGCTCGGCGGGCGGGCCGGGCAGCAGCACGGCCCACTTGCCGCCCGCCTTTGCCTCAAACAGCATGCCCGGCGCCGTGCCGTTGGCGTTGTGCAGCTTTCGGCCGCGCACGGGCACATACGCCTGTTTTTCGTTGTTGGGCGGCATGGTGCGCCCCCAGGCGGCGAAAAATGCGCGGATGCGGGCCAGCTCTTCTTCGTCAAAGCGCAGCTCATCTTCAAAGGCGCGCGCCACCGTCTGTTTGGTAAGGTCGTCATCCGTGGGCCCAAGCCCGCCAGAGAACACCAGCAAATCGCTGCGCTGCATGGCAAGGCGCACCACGCTTTCCAGCCGGGCGGGGTTGTCGCCCACCACGCTTTGGAAGTGCACGGTGATGCCAAGCTGCGCCAGCTGCTGCGAAAGGAACTGCGCGTTCGTGTTCAAAATATCACCCAGCAAAAGCTCGGTGCCCACGGCAATAATCTCTGCCGTCATGGCCATTCCCCCTTTTCGGTGCGGCGCGGCCTTTTGGCCCCGCGCCGCACGCTTTGCGTCTGCCCGCCGCTTACAGGCACACGGCCTCCACAGGCGTTTCGGCAGCGGCCGCGCGCTCCAGCTCTGCCAGGGCGGGCATGGCGGCCTCGGCCGCCTCAATTTCGGCCAGCGTGGGCTTTGTTTTGGGGTGCGGCGGGGTGAAGATGGTGCAGCAATCCTCATAGGGCAGGATGCTTGTCTCAAACGTGCCAATACGGCGCGCAATTTCGGTGATTTCGGTTTTGTCCATACCAATGCACGGGCGCAGAATGGGCAGGCTTTGCGCGGCGTCCGTGCAGGCCAGGGCCATCAGCGTCTGGCTGGCCACCTGGGCCAGGCTTTCGCCGGTGACAATGGCCTTCGCCTGCTCTTTTTCACACAGAATGTTTGCAATGCGCAGCATGCTGCGGCGCATCAGCACGGTGAACAGCACGTCCGGCGCATTGTCGCGGATATATTCCTGCGGTTTGGTATAGGGCACCACATACACGTTCAAATTGCCCGTGTAGGGCGTAAGCTCTTTGGCCAGCTTCAGCACCTTCATGCGGGCGCGCTCGCTGGTGTAGGGCGGGCTTGCAAAATGAATGCAGGTAAGCGAAAGCCCGCGCTTTGCCATCATATAGCCCGCCACAGGGCTGTCGATGCCGCCAGACAGCATCAGCGCCGCCTTGCCCGATGTGGACACCGGCAGCCCGCCCGCGCCCGGCTGCTTGCCCGCGTGCACATAGGCCGCAAAATCGCGCACCTCTACGGTGACGTTCACCTGCGGGGCATGCACGTCCACTTTCAAATGCGGGTAGGCGGCCAGCAGCACGCCGCCCAGCTCGCGGCCAATCTCCATGCTGTTCAGCGGAAAGGCCTTGTCCGAGCGCTTGGCGCTCACCTTGAACGTGGCCGCGCCCGAAAGCACGCCGCGCAGGTATTTCACAGCAGTGGCGGAAATGCTGTCGAACGTCTTGTCGCACACGGCCGCACGGCTCACCGCCGCAATGCCGAATATCTTCTTCACGCGCTCGAACGCCTCGTCCATATGCGCGGCGGCCGTGGCGTCCTGCGGCTCGGCATACATGGTGCTCTGCGCCTTGTACACTTTGAAATCGCCCAGGCTTTTCAACCTGCGGCGCATGGTTTTTACCAGAATGCTCTCAAATGTGGCCCGGTTCAGGCCCTTCAGCGCCATCTCGCCCTGGTAAGCGAGAATCAGTTCCCTCATGCAAGCTTCCTCGTTTCTGTTTTTACATCTGCGCACAGCGGCCGTCAGCGGCGGGCGCGCGCAAGGCTTTTTACGCCCTCTGCCACGCCGGCCAAAAGCGCGTCCACATCCGCCGGCGTGCTGTGCGCCGAAAACGACACGCGCACCGCGCTGTCAATGCGCTCTTTCGCCAGGCCCATGGCCGAAAGCGTGTGGCTGGCCTCGCCCTTGGAACAGGCCGAGCCGCTTGAGACATATACGTCCCGCGCCTCCAGAAAATGCAGCATCGTCTCGCTGCGAATGCCGGGCACGGAAAAATTGGCAATGGCCGGGTGCCCGCCTGGCGGGCTGTTGCGCACCACGCCCTCTATTTGCGCAAGGCCCTGCCACAGCCGCGCGCTCAGCCCGGCGCACACCTCGTTCATGGCCGCCACATCCAGCATCTGCGCGGCCTGGCCCAGCGCCGCAAAAAAGGCCGTGTTCTGCGTGCCGGGGCGCAGGCCTCGCTCCTGATGGCCGCCGCGCCACACGGGCGCAAGGTTTGCGCCGCTGCGCACATACAAGGCGCCCACGCCCTTGGGCGCATGCACCTTGTGGCCAGAGACGGCATAGCTGTCTATCTGTGTTTCGCGCAGGCGCAGCGGCAGCTTGCCCCAGGCCTGCACGCCGTCCACATGCACAAAGGTGCGGCTGTTTTTCTGCTTCACGCGCGCGGCCAGGGCCGCCACGTCCAGCACGCTGCCCACCTCGTTGTTCATGTGCATGGCCGCCACAAGCGCCGTTTTGGGGCCCACCGCGTCCACCAGCGCCTGCTGGGATACACAGCCCGTGCCGTCCGGCTGCACCAGCGTCACGCGCCAGCCCTCCTGCTGCAGCGCAGCCACCGCGTTCTGCACCGCGGGGTGCTCGTAGCCGGTGGCCACAATGTGGTCTGCCCAGGCCCTGCGGGCCTTTGCCGCGCCGAACACGGCCATGTTGTCGCCGTCGGTGCCGCAGCTTGTGAACACCACTTCGCCCGGGCGCGCGCCCAGGCTTTCGGCCACGGCCTCGCGCGCCGTTTCTATCACCTCTTCACTGCGCGCGCCCGGCGCATACAGCGAAGAGGGGTTTGCAAAATGCTCGCGCAGCACGCGGCACGCCACGCCCGCCACGGCGTCCGCCACGGCAGTGGTGGCCGCATTGTCCAGATAATGCACGGCTTCGCCCCCAGCTTACAAAGACATATATGGCTATTATACTCGTTTTTGCCCCCGTGTGCAACGAAAAGCGCACAGAAAAACGGCCCGGCTGCGGCGCGCCGCGCACAGGGTGCGCGGCCGGGCGCCGCGGCAGGGCCGCAGGGGCAAGGCAGGGCCGGCAGGCGGGGCGCGGCGTCACCACCAGGCCTCCCCGGCTGCGGCCGCCGCATTCAGCAGGGCGGCGCTTATTTCAAACGGGATGGCGGCCTGCGTGTGCCTGGCCCAGAACATCTCGGCGGGAATCAGGGCAAAGCCCTGCCAGTAGGCGCCGCTCTCCAAAAGGCCGGCGCGGTCTATCACCACCAGGTCTTCGCCCCACTGCCCCGCAATGGTCCAATCTGCCTGCATGCCGTATGGGTCTGTATACTGCGCGCCGGCCGGGGCCGGAATGCGCTGGCCCGTGGCAAGGAACAGCCACTGGCGGCTTTCGCCATAGACAGGGGTATAGCCTCCATACGCATCTTCCAGCGGGACAATCTCGGCATCTGCAAGGTTGTAAAGCCTTTGTGCGGCCCGCAGGCGCAGGTCAATGCCCATCAGCCCGCGCAGCTGCGCCAATGGGTAGCCGCCTTCGGCATCGGCATAGTATTGCGGCGCCACAAAATACAGCGTGTCGCCGTCAATGACACAACCGCCCTCCGGCATCGTCCACTGCTGCAGCGTGACGGCCTGCTCGGCCCCGGTGACGGGCGATTTCAGAAAAATCTCTGTGCCCGTGGCGTTGTACTCGGCCTCGCGGTAGGTCTCTTCCAGCGCGCCGGGCCGCAGCTGCGCCACAGCCGCGGGCGGCACCGTGCGGCTGCACACAAAAAGCCCGTTCCAGGTGCCCAGCACCTTGGTGCCCGGCGAAACGGGCACCTGCTGCGGCGTGCCGCCGTCCAGCTCCATGGCCAGCAGGGCGCTTTGCGTCTCAAGGCCGGCGGCATCTGTGCAGAAAAAGCCATACAGCATGTCCCCGCCGGCATACCAGGCCATCTGGCTGTATGCCTCATACTCCTGCGCGGAAGTGCGCGCCAGCTCTTCCCAGGCGGAAAAATCCGGCGTCATCGCGCGCAGCACATAGCTGCCCGTGCCGCTTTCGGACTCAAAGCACAAGTTGTAGACGCGCCCGGCCCGCGCAAAAATGTGCAGCCCGTCCGGCTGCAAAAGGGCGGGGCATCCGCTTTGTGGCGTGTGCGCGCAGCCGGGCTTTGCGCACAGCACGCTTTGCTGCATGGTGGTTTTATCCAGCACGGTCAGCAGGGTGCCATAGCCTGTATCCACCGGTAGTATCAGGCAGCGCGTTTCATCCAGCGGCTGGGCCGTGCTGCCCAGCCGCTGAAGCCCCTGGCACGGGGCCAGGGCGCCGCCGGCCTCCTTGGCCGCATAGGCGCTTTGCAGGGCGTCATACTGATCTGCGGGCAGCACGCGGGCATCCAGCAAAAGATATTGGTCGCCCAAAACATCGTCCCACACCGTGCTGGCGGCCACAAGCGTCTCGCCGTTCGCAGAATAAATGGCCTCTTCCCCGTAATAGGTGCCGGTGCAGGCGGCCCAATCCTCCAGCATATCCAGGCCCAGATATTCGCAATAGGCGCGCAACATGTCCGCCCGGGCGGCGGCCACGTCAAAGGGGTGCCACATCCACAAGCGCGCGCTTACCACTTTGCCGGTGTGGCTTTCCACCGTCAGCTCGTACAGGCGCCTGTTTATCTCCGGCTCTGTCAGGGCCAGCGTCAGAAAGCCCGCACCGTCCGCCTGATAGGTGTACACGGCTGTGCCGCTCTCTGCGGCATAGCGGAAGGCCTCTGTCAGCTCTTGCGGCAGCACGCCTGCAGCCTGCATCTCGTCCAGATAAGAGGCCATCAGCGCCTGCCCCTCATAGCCCATGTCCATTTCGCCGTAGGGCGCTTCGCTTTCGCCGCCCGCCTGCTGGCGCCGCTGGGCCAGCGCACGCACAAGGTAAAGGTCATCCCCTTTTGGGCTCAGCACACCCGTGGCCTGCGTGCGCGCATGCGGCGCGGTAAACAAACCAATGTCCGTCAGGCGCAGGGCCAGCATGGGCAGCGCACTGATAACAAGCGCCAGCGCGCCCGTGGCAACCACCGTGCGCACGGCCCGGCTTTGCCAGCCCGCGCGCAGCCGGGCAAAATGCGAATGGCTGTGTTTCATGCGCGGGGCACCTCCTTTGCCGGTTTGAGGGTAAACGACACGCGCGTGCCCACGCCCACCTGGCTTTCAATGCAAAGCTGTGCGCCGTGCAGCGCGGCTATTTTCTGGCAAAGGGCAAGGCCCATGCCGCTGCCGCCCGCTTTGCGCGCGCGGGATTTATCCACCATATAAAACGGCTCTGTCACACGGCACAGCTCTTCTTTCGGGATGCCGCAGCCCGTGTCGCGCACACACAGCAGCACGCCGCCGGGCGCGCGCGTGCACAGCACATGCACCATGCCGTCCTTTGGGGCCGCTTTCTGTGCATTGTGCACCAGGTTGTACAAAAGGTCTACCAGCAGGTCTTCATCCCCCAGGGCACAAAGCCCTTTTTCCCCGCGAAGGTCCAGCTTGACGGGGCCCAGCACGGGCGCCAGCGAGACGGAAAGCTGCCGCAGCACCCGGTCCATTTGCACCGGGGCCAGGGCGGCGGGCTTCTGGGCCAGGCCCAGCAGGGCCAGCAGCTTGCCGCTCAGCGCCTCCACGCGCTTTGCCTCGCTGAAGATATACCCCGCGGCGCGCCGGCGGCCCTCGGGGTCCAGCTCCAGCGTGCGCAGGGTGTCGGCATAGCCGATGATGGCCGTCATGGGGGTTTTGAGTTCATGGGTGAACGCACCCATGAACTCTTCACGCTGGCGCGCGCTAAGCGCCAGCGCATCCACATTTTTCTGCACCGCCGCGGCCATGGCGTTGAAACTTTCGGCCACGCTGCCTATCTCGTCCTGCGTGGCCACTTCGGCGCGGGCGCTGTAATCGCCGCGCGCAATGCGCCGCGAGGCGCCGTACAGCTCGTCCAGCGGGCGCGTCATGCGCTTTGTCAGCAGCACAATGGCCAGGGCGCACACGCCCAGGGCGCCCGCCTCCATGCACCAGAAGCGGGCCAGCTGCCTGTCGCGCGCAACAAACACGCCCGTCACATCGCTCAGCGTGCGCAGGCGGTAGCTTTTGTTCGGGGCCGAGATGGTGCTTTCCAGCAGAAGGTAGGTGTTGCCCTGGGCGCGCCGCAGGTAATATTCCTGCGCGCCAATTGGCCCCACGCTTGCGCTGGCTTCGGCAGCCGCCGCCCCCAGCGACGAAAACAGCATTATGCCGTCCGAGTTTTCCAGCCAGATGCCGCTTTGGCTGCCGTCCTCGCCAAAATCTGCAATGCGCATGGCGCTCTCCAGCAGGGCGTCGTCCGTCACGTCCTCGCCGCGCGCCATCATGCCCAGCACCTGCGTCTCCAGCGTGTAATACTGCATGCGGTGCCACTGTTCCACCTGGGCCGCGGCCTGGCGCAGCATATCGGCCGCATTGATATACACCAGCACAAACCCGCCCAGCGAAAACACGCCTGCCAGCAAAAGCAGCACAGCGCACGACAGCCTTTGCGCAAATTTCAACGCCTGGCCTCCTCTTTTTCCAGCTTATAGCCCACTTTGTACACCGTGGTAATCTTATCGTGCCAGCCCAGTTTTTTGCGCAGGCGGTTGATGTGAAGGTCCAGCGTGCGGGTGTCCGGGCCCATCTCGCCGCCCCACACGCGCTCGAACAGGGCGTCGCGGTACAGCGCGGCGCCGCGGTTGCGTATCAGCTGTTCCAGCAGGTCGAACTCGCGCGGGGTAAGGGCCACGGGCTCGCCCGCCTTTGTCACCGTGCGGGCCACGGCGTCCAGCTGCACGTCCCACGCGCGCAGCATGCGCCCGCCGCGCCCGGTGCGCCGCAAAACGCTCTCTACACGGGCCACCAGCTCGGCTATTTCAAACGGCTTTACAATGTAATCGTCCGCGCCAAGGCGCAGGCCCTTTACCCGGTCGCCCAGGCTGCCCTTGGCCGTGATGAAAATGACCGGCGTGCCCGTGGGGCGCAGGTATTCCAGCAGCTCGTAGCCGTCCAGGCCGGGCAGCATGATGTCCAGCAGCACAAGGTCATAGGCGTTCTGCTCAATGCGGTCGGCCGCCGCAAGGCCATCGTTCACTGCCTCGCAGGTATAGCCCACGCGCTCGAGGCTCATGGCAATCAGCCCCGAGATGGCCTCTTCGTCTTCTACAATCAAAATGCGGTTCATAACGCGCCGCCCGCCTTTCTTTTCTGGTTTTCCCTGCGGCCGCCCGCAGGGGGGCCGGCTTTTGCCAGTTTGATACTATACGCACGATGTATCAGTTTTGTATCGGCGCCCGGGCGCCGGGCCGTACAGGCCGCAGGGCCTTGCCATACGCCCGTGCATGGGGTATGATGGAACCAAAGCAAAGGCGCACGCGCCCGGGCGGGCCAGCCTGCCCGGCCCAGATGCCCTTTGGGAAATGAGGCAACAAAAATGAAACGACACACCCTGCCTGCCGGTGCCCTGGCCGCGGCGCTGGCCCTTGCCCTGGCCGCGTGCAGCGCGGCACCGGCCAGTTCTGGCACAAGCGCGCCTGCCCCAGGCACGCCCCAAAGCCAAAGTGTGCCCGCCCCAAGCGCCGCGCCCCAAAGCGCGGCCAGCGGCGCCGAAGAGGCCGAAGTGCTGCTGTATATTGGCACGGGCAATTCCTATGCCCAATACACCGCCTCTGTGCCTGCCCCCGCGCAGCCGGGCGACGTGATAGCCGCCATTGGCCAGCTGACCGGGTGGGACTGCACCCTGGCGGGCCCGGTGGAGCAGGGCGACGGCTTTGTGAAAGTGTGTTTTGCCCAGCAAAGCGCGCTGTTTGCCGGCCCGCCAGAGCCGCAGAAGGACGAGTTCCACATGTACGATGCCGGGCAGATGTGCCTCACGTTTCTGGACAGCGTGGCCCGCACCCTGCAGGCCAACTTCCCCGGGAAGGACGGCCGGGCGCTGGACGTATATTACCTGCCGGAAAGCGGCGATGGCGACCTTGTTTTGGAAAGCATCGGCCTTGCCATTCCGCAAAACACGCCGTACAAGGCAGCATAGCCAAAGGCAGGCGCCGCCAGGCGCCACATTGCACAAGCACCCCTCACAGCCTGCTGTATGCGCAGGCCGTGAGGGGCGTTTTTTTACAGGTGCGCCGCGGCACCATTCTGCGAAGGAAACAGAAGGTCGCTCAGCGCGGCATACTGTTCCAGCGTCAGCTGTTCCGGCCGGGCGGCGGGCGGTGCGCCCACAGCCTGCAGCGCGGCGGCCACATCCGCCTTGGGCAGGCCCAGCCCCGCGCTGACAGCGTTGGCCGCCGTTTTGCGCCGCTGGCTGAACGCCGCACGGATGGTGCGGAACATGGCCTTTTCACTTTGCGGCGCCGCGGGCGGCGCCGTGTGCAGCGAAAGGCGCAGCACAGCGCTTGTCACCTTGGGCGGCGGGTAAAAGCTGCCCGGCTGCACCTGAAACAGCACCTGCGGGCGCGCGTAATAGTGCACGGCATAGCTTACCGCGCCCGCCTCACGCGTGCCGGGCAGGGCGGCAAGGCGCTGGGCCGCCTCTTTCTGCACCATCACGGTAATGTGCTGCAGCGGCAGCTTGTCTTCCAGCAGCTTCATCACAAGGGGGCTTGTGATATAATACGGCAAATTGGCGCACACGGCCACCTTCATGCCCGGAAATTCCTGCCGGATGAGGGCCGCAAGGTCCAGCTTCAAAGCGTCGCCCTGCACCACGCGGATGTTGGAAAAGCCCGCCAGCGTCTCGGCCAGCAGGGCGGGCAGGCGGGCGTCCAGTTCAATGGCCACCACCTTGCGCGCGCGCAGGGCAAGCTCTTTGGTCAGCACTCCAATGCCGGGGCCTATCTCCAGCGCGCCGTATGTCTCGTCAATGCCGCTGGCCTCTACGATTTTGGGGCACACGCCGGGGTTCACAATAAAATTCTGCCCCAGCCCTTTTGACAAAGAGAAGCCGTGCGCCGCGCACAGGCGGCGGATGACGGCGATGTCTGTCAGCTCCATAGGCACCTCATTTCTGCAAAAAGCGCCGCACACGCGGCCGCGGCCGCAGGGCCCGGGCAACGTGCGCGGCGCTTGCCGTCTTTTCTGTTTTTGCCAGCTCAGCTGCCACTGGCCGGGGCAGAGGCCGGGGCCGATGTGCTGGACGAACCGCTGGCCGCGCCGGACGATGCCGTCTGGTTCTGCATGCGGCTCAGCAGCAGCGACGCCGTCTCGAAGGCCTTGGCAATCTGCGGGTCGCTGTCCACCGTATAGTTGTAATAGTTGCGCTCTTCCTCTGTTGTCAAAGGCACCTCTACATCCGGCGCCACGCCGGTGCCGTCAAAGCTTTGGCCGTTATGGTCCAAAAGCTTGCCCACTGTGAACGCCACGGCCGAGCCGTTTGTCATGGCAACGGGCTCGCACACAATGCTGCCCTTGCCCGCCGTGGTGGTGCCCACCAGGCTGCCCTTTTCAAAAATGCGGATGCTGTCGGCCAAAAGCTCGGCGCCCGCGGCGGTGTTGGCATTCATCAGCACCACAATGGGCAGCTCTACCTCCTGGTTGTCAGAGGTGTCCAGCACGGTCACCTCGCCGCCCTTTTCCTGGCTGGCAATGGTGCCCACCGGGCACAGCATGTCAATGACGTCCATGGCCTCGGCCAGGCTGCCGCCGTCGTTGTCGCGCACGTCCAGCACCAGGCTGTCAATGGGCGCCTCGCCGCCCGTCATGGCCTCCAGCGCTGCCTCCAGCTCTTTTTCCGTGTTGCCGTTGAAGGTGTAAATGCGCACATAGCCGCACGTCTGCCCCTCGGGCACCGTATATTCAAGGCTGGGCATATCGTACTGACGGCGCTGCAGCTCGGCTGTCTGCGTCTCGCCCGCAAGGTTGGTGGCCGTGACGGTGACAGTGGTGCCCGCCTCGCCGCGCAAAAGGCTGTTCACCTGCGCCAGGGTAAGGTTGCGCACATCGGTTTCGCCAATTCTGGTAATCATCCAGTTCTTTTCAAACCCGGCCTGCTGGGCGGGGCTGTCGGTATAAACGCGCACCACACGCGCGTTCCCCGTGGTGGCGTCTTTCACCACATCCACGCCCACGCCCACCACCTGGCCGGAATGAATGCCCTTGTACTCGGTGTACTGTGCGGCCGTGTAGTACACGGCGTTCGCATCGCCAATGCCCGCCATATACCCGGCGCCCATCATGTCGTACAGGGTGGTGTCGTTGATTTCGCCGTAATAGTTGGCGCGCACGGCTTTGTCAATTTCGGCAATGTTGTTATACATCACCTGCTTTTGCCGCACGCTGGACACCGTAGAGTTGAAAATCTGGGTAGACAGGATCATGGTGACGACAAACGTGACGGTCATGGCAAGAATGGCAATGGCCACCGCCAGGTTCACCGTGATTTTTTTGTTCATAAACTCATCCTTTCCCCAAAAGGGCAGGTGTTCAGCCGCCGTTCAGGTACGGCCAGGCCGACACGGGCGTGCCGTTCACGTTCACCTCAAAATGCAGGTGGTTGCCCGTCGAGTTGCCGGTAGAACCCACATACCCAATCAGCTGGCCCTGGGTGACGAACACGCCGTCCGTGATGCCCGCCGCCCGGGCAGACATGTGCCCGTAAATGGTGACAAGGCTGGGCGAATGGCTGATTTTCACGCAGGTGCCATAGCTCCAGTGCGCTGTGGTAGAGACAACGCCGTCTGCCGCCGCATAGATGCGCGTGCCCGCCGGGGCCGGCACGTCCATGCCGCGGTGCACGTCGCGCACGCCGTAGATATAGCGCACGGTGCCGAAATCGCTGGAGAGGGTGGTGTAGCCCGGAATAGGCCACTGAAACTGGCCCAGCCCGTCGCCCAGCACATAGCTGTTGCCCGTGTTAGAGCCCGCCCACGCGGCCCATTCCTGCTGGGCCTGCTTGAACTGCTCTTGCAGCTCTGCCTCCGATTCCTCGTACACCTGCTGCTGGGCCTGCTCGGCCGTGACGGTCTCGTCCGCCTTCTGAATGGCCTGCTGGTAAGAGGTTTTCGTGTTCTCCAGCTCTTCCTGCTGGGCGTTCAGCTCGTCCAGCGCTGCGTTAATTTCTTCGCGCTGGTTTTCCAGCTTCACCTGCTTGTCGTGCATCTCGGTGATAAGCTGGTTGTCGCTGACGGCAATCTGCTGCAGGTTTTCGGCAAAGCGCATGGCGTCGCTGATGTCATCGATGCCCAGCAAGATGGAAAGGTTGCTGGAAGAGCGCATCTCGTACATGCCGCGCAGGCGCTGTTCAAACGCCTCTTTGGCGGCCTGCAGCTCCTCGGCGGCCTGGGCAATGGCCAGGTTTTTCTTCTCGAGGTCGCTTTTGCGCACGTCAATGTCTTCCTGCAGGGCCTCCAGCTGGGCGCTTAGCGTGTTGGAAAGCTGCTGGTAATACAGCTTTGTCTGCTGTGCGTTCTGTTCGTTCTCCTCGCTGGCTTCAATTTGGTCGTGCAGCGCTGCAATTTCCTTGCGCAGGCGCTCCAGCTTTTCGGCCGGCGTCTCATCATCTGCAAACGCGCGCGAAAGCGCAGGCAGCACCAGCGTTGCCGCCATCAAAAGCGCCAGCACGGCGCACACCACTCGCACCAGTTTTTTCTGTTTTGCCATGGTAGGTTCCCTTTCCGTTACACTTTCAAATGTTTGCGGATGCTGAACGCGCACCCGGCAGAGCCAATGAACATGCCGAACAGGATAAAGATGCCGGCCAGCGGCAGAATAACCACGCTGAACGGGTACAGGCATTGGGTAAATTCATCCAGCCACATGGCGCTGGGCTGTGCCAGGGCCTGCAACGCGCCGAAATAGGCCCCGCCCACCAGCACGGTGGAGATCAGGCCCGCCAGGGCGCCCACCGTCATGCCCTCTACAAAAAACGGCATGCGGATAAACGCGTTGGTGGCGCCCACAAATTTCATGATGTTGATCTCCCTGCGGCGGGCAAACACCGTCAGGCGGATGGTGTTCGAAATAATTACCACGCTCACAATGCCCAGCACGGCCACAAGCCCCCAGCCCGCAATGTTTACCACGCGGCGCATCTGCACCAGAATGTCGCCCAGCTCTGTGGGCGAGTTGATGCGGTAGAACAAATCTCCGCCCACCTGCTGAATGGCGGCCACGGTGTCGTTCAAAAGGGCAATATCCGTCACATAAATGCGAAACGAGGCCGGCAGCGGGTTTGCCTCGTTGCCCTCGCCCTCATAGTCTTGCAAAACGTCGGCATATTCGCCCATTTCCGCCTTCATATCCTCCACGGCCTGCGCCTTGGAAATGAACGTGCACGAGGCCACATTTGCAAGCTGCGGCAGCTGCTGGCTCCACGCTTCGATCTGTTCGTCGGTGGCCTCGTCGGAAATGAACACTTCAATCATGTCCTTATCGCCCAGGCTTTGCACAAAATTGCTGACGCTGACGCTGAGAATGCCCGCAATGCCGGTGATGACAAGGCAGGCCGTCAAAACGCCCAGCGACGCCACCGTCATCAGGCGGTTGGCCACCATGTTGTGCCAGCCCTGTTTGACAAGATATTTGAAGCTGGACCAATTCATACGCGCGCCCCCCTCACCCTTGCAAGGCCATCGTCTATCACTTCGCCGTGGTCAATGACGATCATGCGCTTGTGGAAGCGCTGGGCCAGGTCCCGCTCGTGCGTCACCACCACAATGGTGGTGCCCACGCTGTTGATGGCCTGCAGAAGCTCCATAATTTCCACGCTCAGCTCCGGGTCGATATTGCCGGTGGGCTCGTCCGCAATAATGATGGGTGGCGAGTGCACCAGCGCGCGCGCCAGGGCAATGCGCTGCTGCTCCCCGCCGGAAAGCTCCTGCGGAAGGCTGTGCGCCTTGCCCGCAAGGCCCACCAGGTTCAGCACATAGGGCACACGGCGCTTGATTTGCCTTTCGGGGATATTGGTGACGCGCATGGCGAAAGCCACGTTCTCGTAGGCCGTCATGGTGGGGATGAGGCGGAAATCCTGAAACACCACGCCAAGGCCGCGGCGCAAATAGGGGATGTCGCGCTGGCGGATGGTGGAAAGGTCGTTTTTGTTCACCAGCACACGCCCCTCGGTGGCCACCTCTTCGCGCAGAATCAGCTTCAGAAACGTGCTTTTGCCTGCGCCGGAATGCCCCAGCACAAACACGAACTCGCCCTTGCGGATGTGCAGGTTCACATCGTGCAGGGCCGTGATGTCGGGGCCGTTGCCCGTGCTTTCATACACTTTTGTGACATGTTCGAATCGGATCATGCAACCAGTCTCCTATGTAAAGTGGGCAAAAGCCCCTGCCATAAAAGCACGGCACGGTTTTCGGCCAGGCGCGCCTTCCAGCGCCGCTTTGCCTTTTCCGCGCCGTATGCTTTTTTCGTGTGCATGCGCCCCGCAGGGCTGCATGGTTAATATTTTGCGGGGTTTGACGAAAGATACTTTTTCACCATCAGCGCCACCTTGAACACAATGGCATCGTCAAATTCGCGCAAATCCAGCCCGGTGAGCTTTTTGATCTTCTCCAGGCGGTACACCAGCGTGTTGCGGTGCACAAACAGGCCGCGGCTGGTTTCGGAGACATTCAGGTTGTTTTCGAAAAAGCGCTGGATGGTGAACAGCGTCTCGGCGTCCAGGCTTTCGATGCCGCCCTGCTTGAACACTTCCTTCAGGAACATCTCGCACAGCGTGGTGGGCAGCTGATAAATCAGGCGCGCAATGCCCAGGTTGTCATAGCTGATGATGGATTGCTCGGTGTCGAACACCTTGCCCACTTCCATGGCAATCTGTGCCTCTTTAAAGCTGGTGGCAAGGTCTTTCACGTTGGCAATGGGCGTGCCAATGCCCACCACAGCTTTGATGTAATGTTCACCAGAAAGCGTGTCCACAATCGAGAGGGCCAGCTTTTCAATGTCGTGCTGGTCGATGCCGCGCTTAATCTCTTTCACCAGCACGGTGTCGTTCTCTGAGATATTGAACACAAAATCTTTCTGCTTATCGGGGAACAGGCCGGACACCACATCGTAAGCCGAAATATCCGTGCCCGAGGTGACGCGGATAAGCAGCACCACGCGGGAGACATCCGTGGCAAAGTGCAGCTCGCGCGCTTTGGCATAGATGTCGCCGGGCAAGATATTGTCCAGCACCACGTTTTTGATGAAATTCGCTTTGTCGAACTTTTCGTCATGATACTGCTTGATGTTCTGCAGGCTGATGGCAAGAAGCGCCGCATAGCGCCCCGCCGCCTCGTCTGTGCCCTCTACCAGCACGGCGTAATCGTTGCGCTTGTTGGCCGTGAACAGATGATAGGTAAAGCCGTCGCGCACAAAGCTGTCGCCTGCCGCCAGGCGCTCGGATGCAACGCCGTCGCGCACCTCCCCGATGCGGTTGAGGTCTGTGCAGGAGATGATGGTGCCCGTCTCGTCCACAACGCCTACCATGCGGTCGATGGCATCTTTCATCTGATAAATCACGCCCTGAAACACTCTGTTCGCCATAGATAAACCTTTTCCCTTCTGCACGCGGCGGCACAAAAAAGCCCCGCCGCTGTCTGCCATTGTGAAATTCAACAATCCGCGTTCGCTGTACTCTCTATTTTACACAATGTTTCCGGCTTTTGCAACATATTTACACAAAAAGCAATTGCGTTTATTGTGTATTTTGGAAAAAGGCGTTTGAAGCGGCGTTCCGGCCCCTTCTTGAAAGCCTATTGTACAGGGCATATGTGAAAGTTTTTTGTCTGTTTCATGAACGTTTGGCCTGCAAAAGCGCAAGTTCCTGCGCGGTGAGCTCGCGCCAGCCGCCGGGGCCAAGGCCCTCGTCCAGCACAACGCCGCCAATGGCCGTGCGCCGCAGCTCGCGCACGCCGGCGCCGTACACACCGAACATGCGTTTGATTTGGTGATACACGCCCTGGTGCAGCACCACCTCGGCGCTGCACGGGCCCTGCCCGCCCGGCCGGGCCAGCGCGGGCAGCATGCGGCTGCCGTCTGCCAGCTGCACCCCCGCGGCAAAGCCGGAAATCATTTCCTGCGTGAGGGGCGTGTCCAGCAGCACCGTGTAAACTTTTTCCACATGGCGCCCGGGCGCCAGAATATCGTGCGCAAAGGCGCCGTCATCCGTCAGCAGCACAAAGCCGGTGCTGGTTTTATCCAGCCTGCCCGCGGGGAACAGGTTTCGCCGGGGGAAGGCCTCGCGCACAAGGTCCACCACTGTGGTGTCGCGCGCATCCTCTGCGGCGCTCACCACGCCCTTGGGTTTATCCAGCATGAGGTAAACAAACTCTTTTGCGCACAAAGGCCGGCCGTCGCACGCCACGGCCGCGCCTTCGGGCACGTGCGCGTCCGGCGCGCGGCACACTTCGCCGTTCAGCAAAATGCGCCCGGCGCGTATGGCTTCGCGCGCCTGGCTGCGGCTGAGGCCCAGCGCCTTTGCGGTGTATTTGTCCAGCCTCATGGGGCTGCCCCCCCTTTTGCGGTTTCGGTGTTGTGGTTGCAGTATACCATAAAATTGGCCCAAAGCAAACCGCGCCTTTTTTTAAGATTCAGCGCGTGTGCTGAGTCTTCAGGGTTCCTTTTTTGTGGCTTTGGCGCAGGCGTTGAATGTTCAGGGTTTCTTTTTGGGGATTCGGATTATGCGCTGAATGTTCAGGCTTTTTCTCCAGATACATGTCTCCTACTTTCTTAAAGCTAAGAAAGTAGCAAAGAACTCCGGGGGGTTCCGCTCGGCTAAAAAATGCAGATCTCTTGCGCCAATAAATGGCAGATCTGCATTTTTCTATACGCCTCGCTCCGATTCCCCCCGGACCCCCTAAACGGCAAAAGATGTGGCATTTTTCGCACGCACACGAAACAGCAAGAATGACATTCGTGTGCTCGCATCCTTCGGATGCGTCGAAAAATGGTATCTTACATCGCGCCGGGCGCGATGGAGTTGATAATCCTTCAAGAAAGTTCGCATTTCCCACAGCGTGCCACCGGTAAGGCTGTTGCATGAGAGTGCTTTCCCTCAGGCGCGCCGGTGACCGTCCCCTTTTCAAAATCCCGTTTTCCGGCAGGCGCAAAGCGCCTGAGCGCGCGAATGTCATTCTTGCTGTTTCGCGCGCGCACGGAAAACGCCACCTTGTTTGCCGTTGGGGTCCGGGGCCATCGGAGTGACGCGTTTAGAAAAACACAAATTCGCCAGTTGTTGGCGTTGGAATTTGTGTTTTTTAGCGGAACGGAAGGCCCCGGCGCTTCTTTGCCCCTTTCTTGGCGCACAAGAAAGGGGGTGCCGCTTTTCAAAGCGGAAACCTGCAAATTCAGCGCCTGCGCTGATTCTAAAAACCTTCCGCGCCCGCGCCAGTTCTAAAAAACATTCAACGCACGGGCGGGGTTTGCCGCCCCGCCTTTTGGCGCGCAAAAAAAGGCGCGGCGCCCTTTGGCCGAACACGGCCTTGCAGGGCACTGCGCCTTTTGGGTTTTCAATGCGCCGCTTTCACGCCCGTTTGGGGGTTTGGCTTGCGGCCCGTGTTCTGGCTTTCCTGGCCGCCTTGGGTTCCGGGCGCAGGTTTCTCCGTCACGGTCACGGTGCACGTGGCCGTTTCCGTGCCGCCGTACGCGGTGGTGCGCGTGGCCTCAAACGTGTAGGTGCCCGGCGTCTGCGGCAGCGTCACCGACCAGGTGGTGCCGCCCGCGGCGGCCGTGGGGTTGTACGCGGCGTCTGTGGTGCACACCACGCTGTCCGCCCCCTTGTTGGCCGTAAGGGTAAGCTTGCCGCCGCCCGCAAGCGTGGCAGGCGCCGTAAGCGCCAGCGCCGGCTCTACGGTGAACGCGGCGTTCACCACGGCGCTTGCGCCATTTGTGCCGGCCACGTTGATGGCACGCGCATAATTGCCCGCCGCAAGGCCCGTTTTGGGCCGCACGGTGAACGTGGCCGTGCCGCCCGCGGCCAGCGTGGCCTGCCCATTTGCAAAGCCGCTGCCCGCCTGGATGTCATAGCCCTGCGCCGTGGGCAGCGCCAGCGTCACTTCGGTGTTGCCGGTGTTTTCCACCGTCACCGTCCTGGCATCCGGCGCGGCGGCATACCCCGCCACACGCGGCTCAAATTCCAGCGTGCCGGGCGTGGCTGTGATGGCGTACACCAGTTTTTCAAACACCATTTGCAGCTGCATGTCGGCCGTGGGGTGTACGATGTATTCCTTATCCGTTGTCAGCGTTTGCCCCTGTTCGTTTTCCCAGCGAAGGAAGCGGTAGCCCGCGTTTTCCTTTGCCGTAAGGGTGACGCTGCTGCCATCTTCCACGCCGGTTTCGCTTACCTCGGCGCCGTTCACAAGGCACACGCCCGCCCCTGCGGGGCTGGCCGCAACGCCCACACGCCACACGGGCGGCGTTACGGTAAAGTTTACGGCGGCGGCCAGCGTCTGGCTGGTGCCTGCGCCGTCTTCGGCAACAAGCTGCACCTGCGCGGTGTAGCTGCCCGCTGCAAGGCCCGTTTTAGGCCGCACGGTAAAGGTGGCGCTTTCGCCCAAAGCAAGGGTTTGCGGCAGGCCCGCGGCATCTATCTCAAAATCAGCCGTGTTTGCCCCGCTGAGGGTGGGCGCGCCCAGGTTGATGCTGCCGCCTGTGCTGTTTGTCACCGTGAAGGTGGCCGGGGCAACGTCGCCATAGCCCTGCGCCTGCGCGGCAAAGGTGTGCGCGGCGGGCGAAAGCGTTGCCTGGATGGCATAGATGAGATAATCTTTCCATCCGAACGCACTTTTATAAGCCTCCAGGCTGCCCTGCGGCACATACAGCGTTACGCCGGCCAGCTCGCCCAGGGGGTAACCGCCATTATGATCTGGCGGGGTGGTGGCAAGGCTTGTGAACACGATGCTGGGGCCGTGGCCGCCAAAGACCCTGATGCCAACCTCAGTAAGGCTGGCCGGCAGCGTCACCTGCGTGAGCGCGCTGCAGTCCCTAAACGCACTGCTTCCAAGCTTCTGCACCCCTTCGGCCAGCTCAAGGCTGGCAAGGCCGGAGCAATCTTGGAAAGAACACATCCCAACGGTTTTCACCGTGCCGGGGATTTTGATGGATGTGAGCGCGCTGCAGTTCTGGAACGCATATTCCCCAATGCTTTGCAACCCCTCGGGCAGCGTGGCGGCCGCAAGGCTAGTGCAGCCGTCGAACGTGCTTTTCCCTATACTCGTCACCGAAGCCGGAATATCGATGGATGTAAGCGCGCTGCAGTTCCGGAACGCAGCCACCCCGATGCTTTGCAGCCCCTCGGGCAGCGTGACGGCCGCAAGGCTGGTGCAGCCGTTGAACGCACTTGTCCCTATGCTTGTTATCGAAGACGGGATCTCGATGGCCGTAAGTCTGGTGCAGTCTCGGAACGCGTAGCTGCCAATGCTTTCCAGCCCGTCGGGCAGCGTGACGTCCTTAAGGCTGGTGCACCCGCCGAACGTGTTTTCCGCTATGCTTGTTATCGAAGAGGGGATCTCGATAGCCGTAAGGCTGGTGCAGCTATTGAACGCGTAGCTGCCAATGCTTTCCAGCCCGTCGGGCAGCGTGACGTCCTTAAGGCTGGTGCAGCTTCGGAACGCCTCTTCCCCTATGCTTGTTACCGAAGACGGGATATCGATGGCCGTAAGGCTGGCGCAGTAGTAGAACGCGCGGCTGCCAATGCTTTCCAGCCCGTCGGGCAGCGTGATGGCCGTAAGGTATGAACCACAACCCCAGAATGCCTCGACCCCCAGGGCGGTGATGGTGTAGGCCGTGCCATCGGCGTCTGTGACGGCGCCGGTAAGGTCCAGCGCCGTGCTTTGGGAGATGTACTGCTTCCCAATCGTCAGCGAAGTGCCGCTGGCCGTGACGTTTTTCAGGGTAAGGTTGTCGCTCAGCCTTGTAAGGGTTTGGGCATCTGCGTCATACAGCCAGTCTCCATACTCCGCGGGCTTTGTCACGGTAAACGTGTAGCCCAGGGCCACGCGGGCAATAATGCTATCCGAGGTGGATGCCTGCCTTGCGAAAATATAATTGGCCCGGTTTGTGTCTGCCGGGTTTGGCGGCGTATATGCCTGCTGGCCCAGCCCTTTCCCCGCCGGAACTGTAAACGTCATTGTGCACGTTCCACCCGGCTGCAGGGTAGAAACACCGGCGTTCGACGCAAGCCCGTTAGCTGTCGTTTGATAGTAATTCACCTCAACCGCCACGTTGCCGGTGTTTTTCACCGTCACCGTCTGCGGGTACTGTGCCGGGTCGTATCCATAGGTCATCTCGCCAAAATCCAGCGTGGCGGTAGCATGGCTTTCGGCCGAGGCCGTGGCCAGCAGGCTGCCGTCTGCCCCCGTCACCTCAATCTGCACCTTCCGCGCAAAATAACTCACCGGCATGGTGCCCAGCACGGCGCCCGAATAGGCGTCTTTCACCGTGATGGTGCCTCTGTAATCGCCCGCCGGCAGGTTATCTTTCGGAGTAAGGACCAGATACAGGTATTTTTTAACAGCCGTCCCGGACACGGCCGGCAGCACGGGCGGGTCGGCGGAAGTGTTGCCGTCCCGAAGCTCACACGTGAAGCCCTCTGCCACAGCCTCGTCCAGCTCCACTTCCAGGCGCAGCGAGATGTTGCCCGTGTTGTGGATGTAAAAACCTTGTTCCGCCGGGGTTACCCCCTCTTCCCAATAGCCGAAGTTCAGGCTATACACCGATGAGGTCAGACCCGGGTCCCTGGAAAATGCCACCTTCCGGTTTGCCTCGGACACTCGCACCTCCACGGTCAGCGTGCCGGTGGCTATGCCGCCGTCCGGCGCTTTGCCCCGGATGATAATATTCTCCTGATACGTGCCGGGTACAAGGTTCGTTTTTGGGGTGACATAGAAGTTAAGCTCTTTCCCGCTTTGAAGCACCTGCCCTTCATTGAACCCGCTGATGGTGCAGTACGTTGCCGTGGGGGGCGCTTCCAGCGTCACGTCGGTGCTGCCCCAGTTCCTAAGAGTGATCTGCCTGTTTTCCGGGTTCCGCTCGTCCTGCGCCGGGTAGAACACGGGGTTTGCGGAAAACACCAGGTTGTAGGTGGGCTTTACACTTACATCAAGCGACACCTCGCAGGAAAGGGTGGAAAGGTTTTCCGCCCGCACATTCAGCGTGGCCTTTTTGGGACTGTAAGACGTTGCGCCAATGCCCGTGTCCACCTTCACGGTGAGGGTGGCCGTTTCCCCCGCGCCAAGGCTTTGCGGCAGGCTGGAAGTGTCCAGCGTAAAATCTTCCGCATCCGTGCCCGAAAGGCTGGCCGCAAGGCCCGTGATGGCCACGCTGCCGGTGTTTTGCACCTTAACCTCATATTTCGCATCTTCTTCGGAATAGCCCTCCGTCAGCTGGATGGCCAGCGCATCCGGCGAAAGCTGGGCCGAAGCCGGGCTGCGCTGGATGCTGAACTTGTGCAAGCCGCCGGCCGGGGTGGCGCCCGTGTAGCTGCCCGTGCCCACCAGCTGCACATAATAGGTGTCCGGGGCCGATGGCGCGCCGGAAAGGGGCGCAAAGCCGGTCCCGCCGCTCATTTTTACAAAATAGCGCAGGGTATAATCTGTGCCTTCGACAAGCGTTTGGCCGCCCATCGTGGCTGTAAGCCCCAGCTGCACGGGCTGGCCGGTGTATTCCACCGTTTTGGGCGCCTGGATCTCGGCCAGCGCAATGGAGTTATTCCCCTCAATGGAAAAATAGAAGATATCGGTGCTGGGAACGTACTCTTTATCACCTTGCTGGCCGCCCGAGGGGTCGATGTCCGTTCGCACGGCCACAACACCGTACGTGCCCACCTCTGTGGGCGCGCCGGTTATCTTTTCAAAATCTTCAATTGTGCCCGCCACGGCGCCCCCGGAATAGGTGATCTTCCAAAAGGTGATGTTATAATCCGTGCCTTCGTGAAGCACCGTACCGCCTGCCGAGGTGACGGTGAAATCTGTACTCTTCACCGGGGTGCCCTGCTGATATACGGCCGGGCCGGTGATGGTGGCGCCGTTCAGGATATCCTCCGGCGGAACGATCTCGAAACTGGCTGTGGCCTCGCCGGTGTAGGCCCCCGTGCCGCGAATGATGAGGGAAACGGAGACGGATTCGCCCTCTTTCCCGGTGGGCGGGTCCTGGCTCACATAGCCATTTGTATTATACCAGACCGTGTAATCTTTGCCCTCTGTAAGCACAAAGCCGTTCAGCGTCACCTGCAGGTCTTCCAGCTGTACAGGCTGGCCGGTGTATACATAATATTTCTTGCACGTGACCTCCGCCGCAGAAAGGTCGTTGGACGCGCGAATAGAAAAACTTGTGGATGTCGTGCCTGTATACTCGCCCTCGCCCGTGAACACGGCGTAATACACACCCACATCCGTGGGGGCCGCCTGCAACGGGGCGCCCTCGGATGTGGTAAAGCTGAGGGTGAAATCCTTGTCTTTTTCCAGCCAGATAGGGCCGGTTGGCGAATCCACCCGGACGCTGCACTGCTCAAACTGCACAGGCTGGCCCGTGTAGGAAAAGCTGTTCGGAACAAGCAGGGTTTCATGGGCGTTGGAGAGGTCTTGCCAGTCAAAGATAAAAAAGCGAAGCTCTTTTGTTTTGCCGGCATAGGTATTTATGCCTGTCAGCACCACGTAGTATTCGCCCACATCGGCAGGCGCGCCGGAAAGGGCCGTGCCGCTTGCCGTTTTGTACGAAACCGTATAATCATTGTCTTTGGTAAGCCCCATGATAGAGAAAATCGTCGGCTCTATGGGCTCTCCGGTGTATGGAAAGTAGATACTACCCTCCAGATCCAGAGAGTCCCAACGATCATCCGGCGTGATGCGCGCGGAGGGCGCATTGAGCAAGATGCGCGCAGCGCCGCCCTCGTCGCCCGTGGTGGGCGCAGAACCGCTGTCGTCGCCCGCGGCGGGCGCAGAACCGCTGTCGTCGCCCGCGGTGGGTGCAGAACCGCTGTCGTCGCCTGCGGCGGGCGCAGAACCGCTGTCGTCGCCTGCGGTGGGCGCAGAACCACTGTCGTCGCCCGCAGCGGGCGCAGAACCGCTGTCGTCACCCGCAGCGGGCGCAGAACCGCTGTCGTCGCCCGCAGCGGGCGCAGAACCGCTGTCGTCGCCCGTGGTGAGCACAACGCCGCTGTCATCGCCCGTGGAAAGGCCGCCCGGGCCCTGCGCCGCCGCGGCAGGCGACAGCATGCTCATACACAGGCACAGGCACAACAGTGCCGCGATCCAACGTTGTTTCATATCCGGTCCCCTTTGCTGTTCCGGCCGCCAGCTTCTTTTCCCGGGAAGGGGGGCCCTTCCCGGGAAAATGGGCCGCGGCCCATTTCAGGTGAAAGGCCGGCACGCGCGCACAGCGCGGCGCTGTGCCGGCATATATTCTGTTACAAGCCAGTATACCATAAAGCAAAAAATTTTTCCATTACCCATTTTGAGGAAAAAACAGGCATGCACAGCCCGCCGCGCATTCGCCCAAAAGAGTATGTACAGACATTGAATTTGAAAAAACCACGCATTTTCGACATTTTTTGCGCCGGCGCGGCGCGAACCCATGCAAAAAAGAGATCTGTTCGTTTTCCCGAAGGGCGCCCTGCGCCGCACAAAGCCGAACCGGGCGCGCAAAGCGCGGGGCCGGCGCAAAAAACAGGGCCGGAAACTTCCGGCCCTGTGCGCGCGGCCCGCGCCCCGGGCTGCGGCGAAAAAAGCGCAAAAAGGGCGGGCCGGCCCGGCGGCCTGCCCTGCCCCTTTGAAACGGGTGATGCGCCAAAATTTTACGGCGGAACCGCCGTTTTCTTGCGGCGCCCCGGCTTTGCGCCGCCCCTTCGCTTTTGTTCCGGCGCGGGCCGCTTATTCCGTGGGCCACGCGCCGGCGGTTTGCGCCAGCACGTCTTCGGCCTGCCCGGCCGCCGCCTCGCTTGCGGCCGGCTGGGTGTTCACCTGGCTGGCCGGCTGCTGAGTGTCCGCCCCGGCGCTGGCCGCGCTTTGGGCGGGCGGCGCGCTTTGGGCAATGCCCGCGCCAAAACCGGCCGCCGCAGCCTTCTCCTCTTCGGTCAGGGCCGTGCCGCTCTGGCCGGGCACCAGCGGCTTCACCTCGCCGGACGGCTTTTCCAGCAGATAGGCGCCCTTGGGCTCGTTTTTATACACCAGCACCACAGCATACGTCTTTTTGGCGTCATCGCACAGCGCGGGCACGGGCACCGTCCATTTATCCACCTGCTTGCCCTTGCATTTTTCAAGGCTCAGCCCGCTTTGCTGCACCACGGCGTGAAAGGCCTCAAAGCTTTCGTCCCATTTGCGGGGCACCTTCACGGCCATCACCTCGGCGCTGGTGGGGTCTACCTCCACGCCATAACCTGCCAGAAAACTGGCAATATCCTGCGAGCCGGTAATCTGCTGGGTGAGGGCCGCATTCGCCGGTGTGCTCTGCGCCCTGTTCCATGCAATGCCCGCGGCCGCCGCCCCTACAATGGCTGCACCGCACAGGCACACCGCAGCCAGGCGGCGCAGGCCGCCTTTTCGGAATGTGAATACAAACATGGTACGATTTCCCCTTTCCCCTGTTGCGCCTTGGCGCGGCGTTCCGTGCCGGGCATTTTTGCTAATATCTATGAGGGCAGGGCCCTGTTTATACATGCCGCAGCGGGAAAGGCCCGCCGGGCAGCAAAAAAACGGCAAATTGCGGCGCGCACTTGCAATGGCGCGGCACTGCTTTTATAATGGGGAAGGATTCCCGCTGGCTTTCGCGCGGCGTGCCTTTGGCCCTGGCCGCGCGCTTTCAGGCCCGGGGCAGCAGAGACGCGGGCGTCCGCCGCCCGCCGCATGGCAAAGGAGGGGCGCGCATGGTTTTGTGCGTGGACGCAGGCAATACAAACATTGTGTTGGGCGGTTACCTGGGGGGCAGGCTGGTGTTTCTCTCACGCATTGCCACCCAGCCTGCGCTACAGGCAGACCAATACGCCCTTCAAATAGAGGGTGTGCTGGCGCTGCACAGCGCGGCAAAGCCGCAGGGGGCAATTCTCTCCAGCGTGGTGCCGCCGGTGACGGGCGCTTTGTGCGGCGCTTTGCAGCTTTTGTGCGGCGCGCCGCCGCTGGTGCTAAGCCGCGCGCTGTGCCCCGAGGTGCCCATATGCATTTACCAGCCGGACGAGCTGGGGGCAGACCTGCTGGCCGGGGCCGTTGCCGCGCGGGCGCGCTGCCGCATGCCCGCCGTTGTCATTGACATGGGCACGGCCACCAAGCTGACGGCGCTGGACGCTGCAGGCGCCGTGCAGGGGGTGAGCATTCTGCCCGGCATGATGGTAAGCCTGAACGCGCTGATTTCCGGCGCAAGCCAACTTTCCGCCGTGGCCACACAGGCCCCGGCGCACGCCATTGGCAAGAACACGGCCGAAAGCATCCAAAGCGGCATTGTGCTGGGCACGGCAGACCTGCTGGACGGCATGCTGGCCCGCTTTGAGGCCGAGCTGGGCGGCCCGGCGGACGTGGTGGCCACAGGCGGCCTGGCCGGGCTGGTGGTGCCGCACTGCCGGCGCAGCATCCCCGTGGTGCCGCACCTGCTGCTGGACGGCCTGTACGAGGTGTACCGCCGCAACACGGCACAGGCATAAGCAACCGGCCGGCGCTTTCTGCCGCAAACACTTTGCATAGAAAAAGCCCCTGTATGGCTATGCCGCCATACAGGGGTTTTATTTTATCGTGAGGAGTATTTGCTGCCGGCGAGGGGCAGGGCTTAGTGCCCGCGCCCGGCGCCGCCGCCGCGGAAGCTGCCGCCACCGCCGCCGCGGAAGCCGCCGCCACCACCAAACGAACCGCCGCCGCCACCGCGGAACCCGCCGCCAAAGCCGCCAAAACCGCCGAAGCCACCGCCAAAGGGCCCGCCCGGGCCATCAAACGGGCCGCGTGGAGGCCTTGGCGGGCGCGGAGGCCGCCTGCGGCGCGAGCCGCGCAAAGCGCTGCCCACAAACATGCCGGTGAGAAAATCGGCGCCGGGGTCGCGGCGGTAGTAGGGGGCGTAAGTATAGCGCCGCCGTGGGCGCGCCGCACTGGACACCACGCCAATCAGCACAATTACCACCACCAGAAACACAAGCAGGCCCACAAGGGTAGCCACGCCAAAGCCGGCGCTCTCTTCGGGCTGTGGCTGCGGCTGTGCGGCCACGGCCCCGCCGCCCTGCACCGTGCCTGTGCTGCCGGTGACGCCGTAAATGGCGCACACCTCATTGTAAAGGGCGGTGAAGGTTTTTTGCACCCCGGCGTCATAATCGCCCACGGCAAAATCGGGCTCCAGGCTCTCGCTCAAAATACGGCTGAGCGTGGAGGTGGGAAGCAAGCTCTCCAGCCCGGAACCCTGGATGCACTGGTAGTCTTCATCCCCAATGGAAAGCAGCAACAGCACGCCGTTGTTTTGCGAAGCCGAGCCAATGCCCCAGCTGTTGGCCAGCTCATAGGCATATTCCTCTGTGGTCATGCGGCCGGTGCTTTGCACCGTCACCACCACAATTTGCGCGCCGCTGGCATTATACAAAATGTCGTTTTTGCTTACAATATCACTTTCTGTTGATTCCGAAAGGACATCTGCGCCGTCATAGACATAAAAGTCTGATGTGGGGGTGATATCCACCTCGGCAAATGCGGGAAACATGGCCACTGCCGCCGCCAGCAACACGGCCAGCGCCGCCGCCTTTTTCAGAAAAAAGCGCTTCATTTTGCGCCCCCTCTCCTGTTTTGTGCACCGCTTCAGGCCATGGCCTGGGCGTCCACCCCGGCCAACCTTGCCAGAAGCGAGGCCGGGAAGCCCTCTATTGTATCCTGTACGGCCTGGGCATAGGTGTTATATTCCTCCATGGAATGCGAGAGGATGTCGGTGCGGCTGACAAACTCGCTCCACGCAAGCTGGGCGGCGCTTTTCTGCGGGTCCCGCGCGGCCTGAGGCAGCGCATTGTACACAATGCCCACCGCCGTCTCCAGCTTGGTGCCCGCCGTATACTTTTCCGCCGGGGTGGCGGCCGCCTGGCTTTCGGCCAGCGCGCTGGCGGCCGCCTGCACCTTGGCGTCGTCCTCGCCCAGCTCTTGCCCGGCAATGCCCAGAATGGTCTGGGCGGCTGTCTCCCGCGCGGTAAAGTCGGCCGCCATGTTCTGGTTGTAATAATCCAGCGCCGTGCCGGCCACACCGCGCACCTTGGCCGTGCCAATGCCCAGCACGCCCACCAGCACGGCCAGCACCAGCACCAGGCAGGCTAGGGGGCGGTTTTCTTTCCAGGTGGTTTTGTTCTCCATTGCTTCATGCTCCTTTTTTGGGGCGCTGTCATTTCGCCATCTCAAGCAGCTTTGCCTTCAGCTCGCCCTCAATGCGCCCCAGCTCGGCCTCGGCGGCCACGCGCTTGGCGCGGCCCTCGGTTTGAATCTTCACCACTTCGTCCAGCGTTTCAATCAGGCTGCGGTTGGTCTGCTGCAGGGTCTCAATGTCCACAATGCCGCGCTCCGATTCCTTCGCCGCCTCAATGGTGCCCTGCTTGAGGGCTGCGGCGTTTTTCTTCAACAGCTCGTTGGTCATGTCTGTCACGGCGCGCTGCGCGTCAATGGCCTGCTGGGAATGGGCAAGCCCCAGCGCCAGCACCATCTGGCTTTTCCACAAGGGGATGGTGTTCACAATGGACGTCTGAATCTTTTCCGCCATCATCGTGTCGTTGGACTGGATAAGGCGGATCTGCGGCGACATCTGCACCGAGATGTTGCGCGTCAGCTCCAGGTCATACAGTTTCTTTTCAAAGCGGGTGCACTGATCCTCCAGGTCCTTCGCGGCCTGGGCGTCCTCGGGCAGGCCGCTTTTCTGCGCCTTTTCCACCAGTTTGGGCAGGTCTTCCGCGCGCACCTGCTCCAGCTTTTTCTTGCCCGCAATGATGTACATGGTGAGCTCTTTGAAATACACCAGGTTGCGCTCGTACATGGTGTCCAGCATCGAGATATCTTTCAGCAGCTGCACCTGGTGATCCTGCAGCATGCTTTCAATTTTATCCACATTCGTCTCTGCCTTCGAATAGCGCAGCTTCAGCTCTTCCACCTGGTTGCCCGCTTTTTTGAACCAGCCGAAGATGCCCTTGGGCTGTTCGGCCGTGGCGTCAAAGCCCTTCAGCTCGGTGATGAGGCCGGTGACCATGTCGCCCACCTCGCCCAGGTCTTTCGTGCGGATATTCTCCAGCGCAGAGGTGGAAAAATCCGCCACCTTTTTCTGGCTGGCCGCGCCGTATTGCAAAATCTGGGTAGAGTTGGAAAGGTCTATCTTTTTTGCAAAATCTTCCACCTGCTGCTTTTCCTCGGGCGAAAGGCCGCTCTCCTCCGCCATGGCGTCTGCGTCAAGGGGCTTGGGCGCCTCGGCGGGCTGTTCCGCCTGTTGTTCGGGGGCGGCGTCCAGCGTCAGGCCCGGGGCGGCAGGCGCCTGCTGTTCCAGCGTCAGGCTGGGGGCGGCGGGCTCGTCAAGCGTCAGGTTGGGGGTGGTGTTATCTGTCATGATGCATCGGTTCCTTTCTCGAATTTTTAAAAACCGGCCGCCGGGCGCGCCCGGGCGGCACCTTCTATGTGTGGGCTTGCCTGTTCTGTCTCAAAGCGTCAGCGTGGGGCCATCCTCGTTTTGGGCGCCCAGGTCTGCCGCCGTGCCGGCCAGCCGGGCCTTCAGCCCTTCGTCTACCAGGCCATCGCCGCGCGCAATGCCGTCCAGCACCTTCAAATCGGTGCTCACGTCCAGCACTTCGCCCGAAAACAGCGCATCCAGCTGGCTTTCAAAGGCCGCGGCAATGGTGTTTGCGTTCTTTTTCACCTCGGCCATCAGGGCCTGCGCGTTCTGCCCCTGCGCGCCAGAGGCGTCCAGCTTTGCATAGGTGGTAAGCACCTTCACCGCCGTGGGCAGGTAATAGGCCGTAAACTTGCGAATGTTCTTTCCCTTGGCCGGCGCCTTGGCCACCTCGGCCAAAATGGCGCGGCCCGCCTGCTCCATCCGGGCCATGGCGGCCGAAAGCCCGGCGTCCTCAATGGCCTCGTTCAGGCGGGCAATGGCGTCCACGTTTTCCTGTGCTTCCCGCAACATCTCATCCACAGCCTGCTCGCCTGTGGCATATACGGCGGCCGGTGCATCCACCAGCACCGTGCGCGGCGGAAACAGCTTTTGCCCCAGCACATAGGCTGCTGCGGCAATGAGGGCCGCGGCGGCCAGCGCCCACAGCCGATAGATGGGCAGCGCCAGCGCGCACAGCAGAAATGCGCCTGCGGCAAGGTAAATGGGCAGCGCAGAGGGCACCTTTTTTTCCACCTTTGCGCCATGCGAGTTTTGCTTCATGTTCTGTTCCCGTCCCTTTCCTGATGCGTGCCCCCGCAAGGGGCCGCCTTATGCGAACGCGCCCTTCCCCGCGGGGAAAGGCGCGCAGCCAAGCGCCCCCGGCCGCGCGGCACTGTGCCGCGCCCCATGCGGGCGTGCGGTATCATTCGTTTGCCACAGGCTCTTCGGCAGTGCCCTCGCCTGTAATGCCCGTCACGGAAAATTTGCCCGAAAGCTTATAGCGGGGCACATCGCTGTAGCCAAAGCTAAGGCGGTATGACGCGCCCGCCTCCAGCCCGCTGAAGGTATAGCTTTGGGCCGTGTCGTCCGCCACAAAGTGCACGGTGCTTACATACTGCGTTTCGCCGTCGCCCTGCTTCCACAAATCGAAATAGGCGTCCGTCCACTGGGTGTCCACGCCGTCCGTCCACAGCGAGGCCTGCACCGTCACGGTGACAGAGCCGTTCTGCGTAAAATAGCCCGTGGTGTTGTAATTGGTAAGGGTAAAGGCGCCGTACAAAGTGTCGCCCGAGGCCTGGGTGGCAATGCGGCCCGCCTCTTCGGGCACGGTAAAGCCCTCCGGCAGCGTAACGCTGCCGCCGGCCTGCGCCTGCACGGTATTCGTCACTTTTTCCTCTTCGGTATCAGACGAGCTGCTGCACGCGGCCAGCGAAAGGCAAAGCGACAAAGCAAGGCCAAGGGCCAGCAGCCGGTTTAAAACGCTGTGTTTCATCAAAGGTTTCCTCCGGTTTTTGACTTTTCTATCAAAAGGCGCTACAATAGCACATGTATACCAATATGCGCAGCGCCCCTTGGATATCTTCTGGTGCTGTCGAGGCATATTATACTACATCCCTCGCGAATATACAAATAGAAAACATCGCAAAAAACGTAACATTTCTGTAAGGAGCTGTTTTATGGACCCCCTCTCATCTGTCCGCTTTGTGAAGCACGGCTGCATCTGCTTTGATGTGGATGATGTCGTGGTGTATGTGGACCCGTACATGGTTCCGGATGCCCCGCATGATGCGGACCTCATCATCATCACCCACCCCCACAGCGACCATTTTTCCCCCGACGACATTGCCAAGGTGAAAAAGGACGACACCTGCTATGCCTCCACGCTTGACGTGGGCGCCATGCTGATGGAGGCCTTCGACATCAACCCCGATTATTTCACCGCAATCAGCGCGGGTTCGCCCTCGGCTGTGTTTGAATGCGGCGCCATGGTGACGCCCGTGGTGGCGGAAAACCAAAACCACCCGGCCGGGTTTGGGTTTGGGCTGCTTTTAAACCTGGGCGGTGTGCGCTATTATATCTCGGGCGACACCGATGTGCTGGATGAGGACGTTGTGTGCGACGTGCTGTTCGTGTGCTGCGACGGCGTGTGGAACATGCCGGGCTTTGAGACACGCATTCCCGCAGAGCTGGAAAAGATGGAGCACCGGCCCGCCCTGGTGGTTCCCTATCACTATGCCGAGGAGGAAAACCCCGGCACCGGCGGCAACGGCAAAAAGCTGTGCGCCATTCTGCGCCAGAAGGGGTACCAGTGCGAAGAATGGAAGGATTCCTTCTTCCGCTAAGCGCCCGCCGCAGGCGTCCTTTCCAGTGTAATACAACCTGCCTTGTAAAAGGCCGGCGCCATGCCGGCAGGGCGTGTTTGCCGCCCTGCGGCCCGTTTGGCGCGGCCTTTTTCTTTTTCTTCCGCAAACTGCCCTGCGCCGCCGTGCCCGAAGCCGGCTTTGTGCTGGGGACCCGTTGCCCACACACAGGCCCGCCACAGGCGCATTTTTTGCGGCGCCGGCCGTTGCTTTCCTGCACAAAAACACACAAAGCCCCCGTGGCAGCCTTTCGGCCTGCCACGGGGGCTTTGCTTTGCCTGTGTTAAAAAACAAACTTGCAGCCCCCTGCCTCTGTGCCGTCATGGGGCCAGGGCACGGCCTGGCGCCGCCAGCGCGCACTTTTTGACGCGGGGCGCTTTCGGGGCCGCGCGGCGGGCGCGGTTTCAGCCCGCGGCCCGCTGGCGCAGGGCCTCGGCCTCCTGCGCGGCCAGCTGGGCATATTCGGGGTTATCGAACAGGCTGGCATAGCGGTACAGCGCGTAGCCGTCCGCCCCGGCGCCCTCCAGCGTGCCCAGCATATCGGCAAGGTTATGGCCGCTCTCCCACTCCTGCGTCTCAGCGCTGGAGCCATCGCCCGCGCCAATGCGCCATGCGCCCAGGCCAAAGGCAAGCGCCACGCTTTCGCTGCGCGGCATGGCCAGCCATTCCGCCACAATGTTTTCAAAGGCAAACCGGTCCGACCCGCTTTGCAGGCGGAAATCGTAGCCCCAATACACCTGCGGCATCACATAATCCACATAGCCGGGCGTGGAGAGCCACAGCCCCACATCACTATACTGTGTGTTATAATTATTATCATTATTACCTTGCGGACTTATGCCGAACACCACGGTGCGCCCGGCCTCGGCCGCGGCGGCATGCACGGTGTCATACACGCTTTTCACCAGCGTGTTCACATTCTGGCGCCGCCATTCTGCCAAAGAGAGGCCGCCGCCCAGCCCGGCATACTCCTGCGCGTCAAACGCCTCGTCGGTGGTGGGGTAAAAGTAATCGTCAAACTGGATGCCGTCCACGGCATAATTTTTTACAATCTCTTCCACGCCCTTGCAGATATAGGCCTGCACGTCCGGGTTTGAAGGCTCCAGATAGGCACCGCCCGCCGCCTGCTTCACCCATTCGGGGTGGGTGTTCTCCAGGCTGTTTTCGGCCACATTGGGCGGGCGCGTCTCGTTCAGGCGCACGCGGTAGGGGTTTACCCACGCCTCGAAGGCAAGGCCCTTTTCGTGCGCGCGGGCAATAAAAATCTCCAGCGGGTCAAAGCCCGGGGCCTGCCCCTGCGTGCCCGTCACCACATGGCTCCAGGGAAACAGCCCGCTTTCATAAGTGGCGTCCGCAAAGGGGCGCACCTGCACGGTGATGCAGTTCAGCCCCAGCGAAACACAGTGATCCAGCACGGTGTCCACACTGGCGGTGAAAGCCTCGGCGCTGGACGTATCCAGCATGGGCCATTCCAAATAGCTGAACCACATGCTGCGGTAGCGCATGGCCTGTGCCGGTGCGCCCTCCTGCGTGCTGCCCGCGCCGGGGGGCACGCTTGTAAAATCCTGCCTGGGGGCGCTGTGCGAAGAGGCGCCACCCGGCCCGGCGCAGGCGGAAAGCCCCAGCGCGCAGGCCAGCGCCAGCGCCGTCAGTTTTTTCATTGGTTTCATGGCAGTGCCCCCCTTGTCCACAAATTCATATGCGCGCAGGCCGGGGGCTTATTCCCCTTTTTCCATGTTGCGCTTTTCGCGCCCGGCAAGCGAGCTGCACAGAAGAAGCTGAGAAAGCGCAATCACCACCGCCAGCACGCCCTTGAACATGGCGCCCAGCGGCACAAAGCTGAACACCAGCTGCACACCGCCGGCCAGCATCACCAGAAACGAAAGCGTGCGCAGGTTATCGCCCTCTTTTTCCGCCGCCATAAAGTGCGCGGCCGCAAACACGGGCCACGCCAGCGCGCCGCCCACCTTTTGCGGCACACCGGGGAAAAAGTATACCAGCTGCAAAAGAAGCGCCACCAGGGCCGCCTTGCCCTCGGGCGTTTTTGCGCCCTCGGCCGCCGCCACCAGCAGGAACATGGCCCCGGCCAGAATGGCAGAGAGCGTGAACAAAAAGTCGAAGTAATAGCCCGGCAGGTACAGCGCCGCCCCGGCCAGGGCCAGCGCGGCCGCGCACCCGCCCACGATGTAATACGTCTTCTTGGTGGCCGTCAGTTTAAAATTCATGAAACGCACCCTTTCTTGTTCTGCCTGAAATAAAGCGCCGCCAGCACAAGCGCCAGCATACAGAAGGCCCCCGCTGCGGCAAAGGCCAGCGGAAGCCTGACATCCGCCAGCCGCCCAAGGCCCAGGTTCAGCCCGCTCATGGCAAGGCTCTGCGCCATGGAATAGCCCGAAAGCACCACGCTGCGCGCGCCAAGGCGCACACTGTCGTTGTGCATCGTCTGGGCAAAGGGCTGCCACAGGCACCAGCAAAGCTGCACGCACCACACGCACGCCACACACCAAAGCGGCCCGCGCGCAAGGCACAGCCCGCCGCAGGCGGCCGCCATCAGCGCACACGCCGCCAGGCCGAAACCGCGGCGCCCCAGCGCCCGCGTGGCCTTATAAGAGGCGCCCTGCACAAGCCCCACCAGCGTCATGCCCAGATAAGCCGCGCCAAGCTGTGCGCCCGAAAGGCCGCAGCGCACATAGGCAAGCTGGCTTAAAAACACTGTGACCGTCTGGCCCGTCACATCCACCAGGGCATCCGCGGCCAGCATCAGGGCATAGCGCGGCGCGGCGCACAGGCTGCGCCACATGCCGCGTATCTGTGCGGAAAACGCGGCCCTGTCCTCGGCCTGCATGGGCACCGCAGGCAGCGCCAGCGTGCACAGAGCCGCCAGGCCGTAGGCAACCGCCGTTGCCAGCGCCGCCTGCCGGTAGCTGGCAGAAAAAAACAGAGCAAAGGCCGCCGTGGCCGCCAACAGCCCGGCCATGCCCGCCGCGCCATACAGCCCCAGCGCGCGCTGCGCCCGCTTTGGCCCGGCCGCCACATACAAATAGGCGGTGTCGCACCCGGAAAGGCCCGCGCCCACAAAGGCCAGCATCACGCGCTCGGCCAGAAAGGCGCCGAAGCTGCCCGCCCGCCAGAAAACCAGCTTTGAAAGAAAAAACACCGCGCTGCACACGGCAAGCATGCGTTTATAGCCCAGCCTGGCCGCCGCGGCGCCCAGCGGCAGCTCCAGCGCCACCACCAGCAGATAGTACACGCTTTCGATGAGGGCGATATCCCCCATGGAAAGCCCGGCCTGCGTGCGGTACAGCGACGCCACCGGGCCGTAAAACACCATGCCCTGCAAAAAGGCCGCAAGGCACATCAGGGCCACACAGCGGCCCTCTTTTTTCCAAAACACAAGAAACAGTCCTTTCCTAAAAACAGTAGCAAAACAGCGGCCCGTGGCCCTGCCGCGAACCTGCGTTCTTCTGCCCTGTTTTTAAATGGACTGTTTCATCTGGCTGCTATGCTCCTTTTCCGGGCCCTGCACGGGCCATGCACCAGAAAGTATACCACAGCGCGCCCGGGCGTGCAAGGGCGCAGCCGGGCAGCTGCGCCGCCCCTTTACGCATATTTTACTGCCGCTTTTCGAAAAGCTGGCGGCAGGGCGCGGCCGTTCCGCCGTATCATAAAATCAGAAAGAAACGGCCCAGGGCAGCGCGGCACGCCTGCCCGCCGCCCGCAGGAGGCATGTGACATGAAGCATGAAAAAAAGCAGGCCCCCCGGTTTGCAAAATGGCTGGCCAAAGCCGCCGCGGCCTATTTGTTTTTCTTTTTAACCGGCCTGTTGATGGGCCTTGTGCCCGCAGGCAGCCTTGGCCTGAGCGGGCCGGCGTTTTTCAGCCTGCGGATGTGCTGGATGCTGCTTGGGCCCGTGTATGTAACGCTGGCTGCCAGGCTGATTCTGGCCTTTCTGCCCGCCGCGCAAAAGCCCGGCCCCGGCGCCGCCGAAAAAGGCACAAGGCTTATGCTGGCCGTCGCGGCCCTGCTGCTGTTGGCGGACCTTTCGGGCGCAGATACCCTGCCGGACCTTGCCGGAAACAGCGTGCAGGCCAGGGGCCTGCACAACCTTGCCCAAAGCAGCCGGCGTCACCCGCAAAAGGGCGGCCGCTTTCTGGCCGTGTTTCTGACGGCTGGCCTGTGCCTGCTTGGGCTGGAACTTCTTACTCTGCTGGTGTGCATCATTGTCTTTGCGCCCTTGGGCCAAACCGCAAGCCGCGCATTTCTGCTGTGCATTGCCCTAACGGCCCTGGCGCTTGTTTTGACGGCGCTGGCGGCGGCGTTTCTCTCCGGCTTTCAGGGCGACAGGGCCGCGCACGCCCGGCAGCTGGCACAGCGCAAGCAGGCCGCTGCCGCCGGCGGTGCCCTTGTGCTGGAAAGCGACCCCGCGCTGCGCAAACGGTTTTTGCGGTTTCCCAAAGCTTTGTGCCTGGTGGGGTGCCCGGCCCTTGTGCTGGCGGGCTTCGCCGTGCTGTATGTGACAAAGGGCCAGCAGGGCCTTGCCGTTCACCTGCTTCGCCAGGGCGCCCAGGCGCTTTCGGCCGCGGGCTTTCTGGGCTTTTTTGCGGCCGGCCTGTACTGGGCCAACTGTTCCGGCACCAGCCTTGTGCAGCGCATTTACCTTTCCGAAGGCGCGCTGCGCTACACGGGCTACAGCGGCAGCATGGAAGAGCGCGTGGAATTTTCCTATCTTCTTTTGCAGCTGGAACGCGTTCGGGTGGGCAGGCGCGCGCTGCACATACGGGGCCGCTTTTTGAAAACCACGCAAGACGCACATGGCTGCCGCGAAAAGGGCCCGCTGGCCCGCGTGCTGTGGGTGCCCCGCACCTTTCCGCAGGCGCAGGAACAGGCCCTGCTGCACTTTCTGGCACAGCAGGCGCCCCAGGCCAGCAGGCAAAAAAGCTAACCGGCCCCCTCCCGCCGGGGCAGCATACCAAACACGGCCCGCCGCTTTCCCCGCGGCGGGCCGTATCTTCTCTCTTAAAACAATGTTTATTTGTTTTTCTCAAACAGCCTGCGGCGCGCGGCGCTTTGGCGCATCAGCGCCTTCAGGGCCTCCTCGTCGCCCGTTTCCAGCGCGCGCTTCACATCGTTCAAACTGCGCTCGAACTGGCCAATCTCCTCAATCAGGGCGCTTTTGTTGGCGAAAAACAGTTCGCTCCACAACGTCTCGTTGATGTTGGCAATGCGGGTGAGGTCCCGAAAGGAATCGCCCGTGTAATCCACAAGGTGCTCGTCCGCGTTGGCGTTCATCAGGCTGACGGCAATGGCATGCGTCAGCTGGCTGACGTAGCCAATCACCTTATCGTGCTCTTCACAGCTTAGCACCGAAATGCGCGCAAACCCAAGCGCCTGCCCCAGCCCCCTGGCAAAGGCCACGGCCCCGGGCGTGTTGGCCCCGGTGGGCGTAATGAGAAAGTTGGCGCCCCTGAAAATGGCGGGGTCGGCGTTCCACACGCCGCCCACCTCGCGCCCTGCCATGGGGTGGCAGGCAATAAACTCCACCCCGGGCGGCAAAAGCGCCTGCACGGGGCCCACCACGGCCCCCTTTACGCCGCACACATCCGTAAGCAGCGTGCCCGGGCGCAGGTGTGCCGCATACGCGCGCACCCACTCCACCATGGCGCCGGGGTAAAGCCCCAGCACCACCACGTCCGCCCCGGAAAGCAGCGCCTCGGGCGCGCCGGCCGTCCCCTCGTCGATGACGCCGTGCTCTTTCGCCCAGCAAATGGCCTTTTCGTCAATGTCCACCGCCGTCACCCGGCAGCCAAGGCGCTTCAGGCACATGGCATAGGTGCCGCCCAAAAGGCCAAGCCCCACAATGCAAAAGCGCCGTTTCAAAAGCCCGCTCACAGCAGCGTCACCTCCGCGCCAAGGCAGGTTTGCAGCACCTGCCAGAATTCCGGCCAGCTCTTTTCCACACATTCGGCGCCGTCAATCGAGGCAGGCACGCCCGCCGCCAGCGCCGCCACGGCCATGGCCATGGCCACGCGGTGGTCGTTGTGGGCACACAGCGCCGCGCCGTGCAGGGCGCTTTTGAACACGCGCACCGTGCCGTCGTCCGATTCAATGCGCCCGCCCATTTTGCGAATTTCTTCCTCCATGGCGGCAATGCGGTCGCTTTCTTTCAGGCGCAGGCGCTGGGCATGCCGCAGCACAAGGCCGTTTTCGCAGAACAGCCCCAGCACCATCAGAATGGGGCCAAGGTCCGGGCAATCGGCAAGGCTGGCCTCGCCGCCGCAAAGCCCGGCCTGCTCAAACCGCAGGGCGCCGCACGGCGCCTGCACAATGGCTGCGCCCGCCTGCCGCAGCAGTGGAAGAAAGGCCATGTCGCCCTGCGCGCTGCCCGGGCGCAGGCCCGCCAGCTGCACACCGCCGCGCACAGCGCCCAGCACGCCGAAAAAGGCCGCCTGAGAGGCATCGCCCTCCACTGTATAATTACAATTTGTATATTTTTGTTTTTCTTCAACAAAAAGTGTATTTTCGTCCTGCCACACAGCCTGCACGCCAAACGCCGCCAGGGCGCTGCGCGTAAGCTGCACATAACTGCGGCTTTCAAACGGCGGGCGCACGCAGATGGTGCTTGCGCCCCCCAACAGGGGCAGCGCAAACAACAGGCCGCTGATGAACTGGCTGGAAACGCCGCCGTCCACACAGAACCTGCCTGCCGAAAGCCGCCCGTTGACGCACACGCCCGTATCGTTTTGCGAAAAGACCACGCCCTTTTCGCAAAACAGCTGCGCATACACCGTCTGCGGGCGCTGGGGCAGGCGCCCTTCGCCGCAAAAGCGCACCGGCGCGCCGCACAAAGCCCCCAGCGGAATAAGAAAGCGCAGCGTGCTGCCGCTTTCACAGCACCACACCGGCCCCCCGGGCGTGCAAAGCCGCCCGCCGGTGCCCTGCACCAGCGCCGTGTTGCCCTGAAAATCAATTTGCGCGCCAAATGCGCGCAGGGCGCCTGCCGTGGCATCAATATCTTTGGAATGGGCAATGTTTTCAATGCGGCTTTCGCCCTGCGCCAGTGCCGCACAAATCAGTGCGCGGTGCGCCATGCTTTTGCTGGGCGGCGCGGTGATGCGCCCGCCGCGCCAGGCCCCCGTCAGTTCGGCGCGCATGCCGCCGCCCCCTTTCCTGCTGCTGTTGTTGCGGGATGCAGGCCCGCGCCCCGCTTACATTTCGCGCCCAATCACGCGCGCAATGGCGCGCCCCTTTTCAATCACAGAGGCAAAGCGCTCGGGCTTGAGGCTTTGGGCGCCGTCGCTCCACGCGGCCTCGGGGTTTTCGTGCACCTCAATAATCAGGCCGTCCGCCCCGGCGGCAATGGCCGCAAGGCTCATGCTCTCTACATAGCGCCAGTCGCCGGTGGCATGGCTGGGGTCTATGATGATGGGCAGGTGCGTTTTCTCTTTGATGATGGGCACCACCGAGAGGTCCAGCGTGTTGCGGGTGTACTTTTCAAAGGTGCGGATGCCGCGCTCGCACAAAATGACGTTTTCGTTGCCGCCTGCCATAATGTATTCGGCGCTCATAATCCATTCCTCAATGGTGTTGGCAAGGCCGCGCTTCAGCAACACGGGCTTTTTCATTTTGCCCACCGCTTTCAGCAGCCGGAAGTTCTGCATGTTGCGCGCGCCAATCTGCACAAGGTCTACATACTGCTCGAACTCGTCTATTTCATGCTCGCTCATCAGCTCGCTGACAATGGGCAGGCCCGTGGCCTCGCGCGCGGCCACCAGGTCTAAAATGCCCTCGGTGCCAAGGCCCTGAAAGGCGTAGGGCGAGGTGCGCGGCTTATAGGCGCCGCCGCGCAGCATGGTGCCGCCCGCGGCCTTCACCTTTTCGGCAATGCGCACCACCTGCTCTTTGCCCTCTACGCTGCACGGGCCGCCAATGACGGCAATTTTCTCTTTGCCGCCCACCTTTACGCCCGCCACATCAATGACGGAATCCGCCTCGTGGAACAGGCGGTTTGCCTTTTTATACGGCTCGGAAACGCGCTGCACGTTCTCTACATACGGGTTTGCGCGAATGCGCTTTTCGTCCAGCACGGTGGTGTCGCCCACAAGGCCGAACACGTTGTAATCGGTGCCGCGTATCATGGTGACGGAAAGGCCCTGCGCCTCGAATTCGCGGATGATGCGCTCCAGTTCCGCCTGCGGTGTGCCGCGCTTGGTGCTGATGATCATGGTTTGTTTCTCCCCTCTTGTATGCTTTGCTGTTCAGCGGTTTTCATAGCCGGAAAGCTCCGGGTTCTTGAGGAACTGCCCGCGGCTGTCCATGCGCAGGGGCAGCACGGCCGTGACGGCCGAAACGGGGCACGCGCCGTAGATGTGCGGGTAATACCGGCTGGGGTTGTGGGGCCCGGCCTCCCATTTGACGGGCGCGGGCACCTTTTTCACGTCGATGCACAAAAGCACATAGTCGCCGCCGTCCGCATAATGGCCCGGCGCCACACGCCAGAAATATTCCACGGGCGAACAGTGCAAAAAGCCGCCCTCCGGCAAATGGGCCCCCACCGCGCCTGCGGCCCGGCAGGCCTCCCACTCGCTGCGCGGCATGGCGTGCAGAATGATAAGGCTGCCCTCAATGTCGCGCTTCAGCGTCTCCAGCGCGTGCACATAGCCGTCCCTGCCCTCGCCCACAAAGTGGTAGCGGCACGCCATGCCCGCAAAGCTGCGCTGGCGAAACGCCTCGCGCTTTGTCACGTCCGAGATATGCACCTCGGCGGCCGGCAGGGCCACGGCTTTCAGCGCGTCCAGAATGGCCACCGACGTGTGCGTGTAGGCCGCGGGGTTGATGACGATGCCGTCCATGCGCCCCAGCGCGTTTTGGATGGCTGTGACAATGTCTCCCTCGCTGTTGGATTGAAAAAATTCCACCTCTACGCCCATGCCGTGCGCCGCCTGCGCAATGGTGTCGCACAGGCCCTCGTAGGTTAGCGTGCCGTAAATATCCGGCTCGCGCACGCCCAGCATGTTGATGTTAGGCCCATTCACAATCAAGAACTTCATAAAATGCCTCCTTTGCGGCGGCCACCGCCGCCTCGAAGCTGCCGGCGTTTTCCACCCTGGCGTGGCAAGCCGCCTCATACAGCGGGCGCCGCACGGCCAGCTGTTTTTCCAGCGCGCCGCGCGTTGTGCTCAGCGGCCTGCCGCCGCCGGGCTTTAAAAGGGCCAGCGGCCTGTCGAGGTACAGCACCACATAGTTTTCGCGCAGGGCGCGCACATTCTCTTCGCGCAGCACCACGCCCCCGCCTGTGGCCAGCACGGCGCCGCCGCGCTTTGCAAGGTCTGCCGTGACGGCGGCCTCCATCTGGCGGAAGGGGCCCTCGTTGCCCGGCTGCAGAATTTCAGAAATGGGCCTGCCCGCACGGCGCACAAGCTCGGCGTCGGCGTCCACAAAGGGCTTTTTCAGCGCCTTTGCCAGCGCCTTGCCAACGCCCGTTTTTCCGCACGATGGCATGCCCACCAGCGCAAGGCCCGCCTTTTCGGCCAGAAGGCTGCGGTATACTTCAAAGATGCGCTGTTCCTCCATGGGCCCGCCCAGAAACAACTCGGCGGCATATTTGGCCTGCGCCACCAGCATCAAAAGGCCGCCCGCGCACGGCACGCCGCGCGCCTCGGCCATCTGCAAAAGGCGGGTGCGCAGGGGGTTATACACCACGTCGAACACAGCCTCCAGCGCCGGAAACGCGCCGGGTGCGGCCAAATCCACCAGGCAGGTGCCGTTGTTCGGGTACATGCCCGCGGGCGAGGCGTTGATGATGACGTTCACATCCTGCCGCGCAGCGGCCTGCTCGTAGCGCAGCGCGCCGGGCTTTGCGCTGCGCGAGGCGCAAAGCACCTGCGCAGTCCCCTCGGCTGTGCACACCGCGCGCACCGTGCGCTGTGTGGCCCCCGTGCCCAGAATCAGCACCGTTTTGCCCGCCAGCGAAACGCCCCTGTGGCGCACAAGCAGGCGAAAGCCGCCAAAATCGGTGTTGTAGCCAAACAGCCTGCCGCCGCGGTTCACCACCGTGTTCACAGCGCCAATGGCCTTTGCCTCTTCGCTCACCTCGTCGCACAGGGCAAGCGCCAGCGCTTTGTAGGGGATGGTGACGTTCACCGCGCGAAAGCGGCGCGCAGTGAAAAACGCGCGCACGGCCGCCTCGTCCGGCAGCTCCTTTAATTCATAGGGGTAGCCGCCCAGCGCCTCGTGGATGGGCTTTGAAAAGCTGTGCCCCAGTGTTTTGCCAATCAGCCCATATTCCATGCCTGCGCCACCTGCCAATCTTTTCCGAAATGCTGTGCACACAGGTCGGCCACGGCAAGGGCCGTCACGGCGTCCTGCACCGCGCGGGCGCGGTGGGCAATGCACGGGTCGTGCCTGCCGTGAATCAGCAGCGTGGCGTCGCGCTTTGCGGCCCAATCCACCGTCTGCTGCACTTGATAGATGCTGGCCGTGGGCTTCACCGCCGTGCGGAACACAAGGGGCATGCCGTTTGTGATACCGCCGTTTACGCCGCCGTTGTGGTTGGTGGTGGTGACAACGCGGCCCGCATGCATGCGCAGCGCGTCGTTTGCCTGGCTGCCGCGCATGCCCGCCAGGGCAAAGCCCGTGCCGAATTCTACGCCCTTCACCGCAGGGATGCTGAACAGCAGGCCCGCCAGCACGCTTTCCACGCTGCCAAAAAACGGCTCGCCCAGGCCGGCGGGCAGGCCCAGCACGGCGGTTTCCAGCACGCCGCCCACGCTGTCGCCCTCGGCCGCCGCGGCCTCAATGGCGCCCTGCATGGCCTTTGCCTTCACGCTGGAAAGCGCCGGGAACGCCACCGCCCCCAGCGCGCGCAGCTGGCGCGCCAGCGCCTCGCCGCCGGGGGCAAGGGGCTCGTCCTCCACGCCGGCGCACTGCGCCAGGTGCGTGCCAATCACCACGCCCCGTTTCTCCAGCATCTGCTTTAAAATGGCGCACGCGGCCACCAGCGGCGCGGTAAGCCGGCCCGAAAAATGGCCGCCGCCGCGCGCGTCCTGAAAGCCGCGGTATTTCAGGTGCGCCGTCCAATCCGCATGGCCGGGGCGCAGAAGGTCCTGCGTTTTTGCATAATCTTCGCTGCGGGTATTGGTGTTTTCTATCACCAGCGTCACGGCCGTGCCCGTGGTGAAGCCCCTGTAAACGCCCGAGAGGAAATGCACCTTGTCCGGCTCTGTGCGCTTGGTGCTCAGCTTGCCTGCAGCGCGGCGCTTATCCATCTCGCGCGCAATGTATGCCTCGTCCACCGGCACGCCCGCGGCAAGGCCCGAAAGCGTGGCGCCCACGGCCGGGCCATGGCTTTCGCCAAAGATGGAAAGCGAAATGGCGCCCGTGTATGTGTCGTTCATCCAATGCCCTCCCCAATCATGGCGCGCAGCGCCTGTACCGGCGCCTTCTCCAGCCGGTAGGTGCCGGGCTGCTTCACCTTCACCAGCGTAATGGTGCCGTTTGCCGCCTTTTTGTCGTGCACAAGATGGGAATAAATTTCATCCCCGTCGTAGCGGATGCGCACTGGCAGGCCCAGCGCCTTGTACACCTTGCGCACGCGCGTGCGCAGGGCGCTGCTTTCCAGCATGGGCAGCATGCCCAGCGCCACACACTCGCCATGATACAGCTGGTGGCGCGCAAGGCCCCGGCTTGCCTCAATGGCGTGGCCAATGGTGTGCCCAAAGTTCAGCGCCGCGCGGCAGCCCGCCTCGCGCTCGTCCGCCTCCACAATGGTTTTTTTCACCGCCAGGCTGCGGTACAAAATTTCTTCCAGGTCCTGCCGGGCGCAGCCCTTTTCAAACAGCGCAAAAAGCTCTGCGTCGCCAATCAGCCCCGCCTTCAGGGCCTCTGCCAGCCCGTTGGCCATATGGCGCGGGGGCAGGCTGGCAAGGGTGTCCGGGTCTGCCACCACAAGGCGCGGCTGGTGAAAGGCGCCCACAATGTTTTTGGTCCCGGCCAGGTTCACGGCCGTCTTGCCGCCAATGGAGGAATCCACCTGCGCAAGCGTGGTGGTGGGGCAGTTGATGAAGTCGATGCCGCGCATGTAGCACGCGGCCGCAAAGCCCGCCGCGTCGCCCACCACGCCGCCGCCCAATGCCAGCACGGCGTCCGTGCGGCCAAAGCCCTGCTGCAGCATTATGGTGCACAGGTGCTCTATTGTGGTCAGGCTTTTTGTGGCCTCGCCCTGCTCCAACACCACGGGCACGCCGTGCGGGCACTGCGCCAGCACGGTGGAAAGGTATTGCTGCGGCACGCCGGAATCTGTCACCACAAGCACCTTTCGGCCCAGGTTCACAAGCTGCCCCACGCGCCCCAGCGCACCGCGCCGCAGAATGATGTCATAGCTTCGCGGGCCCAGCCGCATCGTCAGCTTCATAAAGGGCTCCTTTCTGCCGCGCCGCGGCTGTATACGCCAAGCACGCGCACGGTGCGGCACACGGCGCCCAGCTTTTCCAGCAGGGCCTGCGCCGCCGCGCCGCTGCAATCGCCCACCAGCTCGGCGTAAAAGTAATATTCCCAGGCCACATGGGGCATGGGCCTGCTTTTGATGCACTCGAGGTTGAAGCCCTCTTCGCCAATCACCCGCATCACACGCGCCAGCGCGCCGGCCTTGTGGTCCACCGTGAACAGCAGGCTGAAGCGGTTGCCCTTTTCGCGCAGCGCTTTGCCAATGACAATAAAGCGGGTGGTGTTGTCCTCGCTGCCGTTGATGTTCCGGGCCAGCACGCACAGGCCGTACAGCCCCGCCGTCTCCTCCGAGGCAATGGCGGCCAGCGCCTTGTCGCCCCGGCGCGCCACCTCCTGGGCGGCAAGGGCCGTGTTGGCGGCCTCCTGCTGGGCAAGGCTCAGCGTTTTGATGAAGCCCGCGCACTGGTGCAGGGCCTGCGGGTGCGAAAACACCGTTTTCACATCGCCCAGCGCGGCGCCCGGCACGCCCAGCAGGTTTTGCCCCACCGGCAGGTCGTACACATCACACACGCACAGTTTCGGGTGGGAAAAGCAAAGGTCCAGCACTTCCGAAACGTCGCCCACGCTGCTGTTTTCAAACGGCAGCACGCCATATTCGGCCTCGCCGTTTTCCACCGCGCGAAACACGTCTGCCCACGCCGCAAAGCCCACGGCCCGCGCGTGGGGGAACAGCCTGCGCAGCGCAATGTGGCTGAACGCGCCCTCCACGCCCTGGTAAGCCACCGCGCCGCGCCCCAAAAGCGCCTGCTGCAAAGCGCGGGAAAGCGCCATGTTGTGGCGCACGAAATCTTCATAATATGGGGCCATGGCCTTTTCGTCCCCGGCCAGCGCCGCAAGGTTCTTTTCCACCACGGCCTCTTCGCGCGCCGCGTCCAGCACGGGCAGGCCGTGCTGCGCCTTGTACCCGGCCACGGCCGCCGCGGCCTGCATGCGCGCAAGAAAAGCCTCGCGCAGCGTTTTATCCAGCGAATCTATCCTTTCGCGCAGCTCTTCCAGCGTCTCCATGTGCGGCGCCACCCCTTTACAGTCATAATATGTTGTATTATAGCACACACAGGGGCCCCGCGCAAAACAAATTGCCGTTTTGGCGCCGCGCCGCCGGGCCGCCCCGGCGCACGGCACAGGCAGCGGGCGCGCGCCGTTTAAACACCCGCCCGTTCGGAACGGCCCTGCGGGCGGTTTTTTTCGCCCCACAGGCACAGCTGGTCCAGCACTTTCATCAAAGACCTTCCGCGCCCCGACAGCGAATATTCCACTTTGGGCGGAATTTGCGGGTATTCTTTTCGCACAATCAGCCCGTCTGCCTCCAGCGCCTTCAAATTGCTGCTGAGGGTTTTGTCGGTAATTTTCCCCACATAGCGCTTCATCTCGTTGAACCGCACGGGCTCAAACTCCATCAGGCAGTACAAGATAACCATTTTGTGCTTGCCGCTGATAAGCGACATGGTATAGCTGAAGCCCGTGCCCTCAAAGCTGGCGTGCTCGATGTATTTTTCCATATGGCCTGCCGCCCCTTTGCTTTCTTTTAAGATAGTACCTTTCTTATTTCACAGTACTTGTCTTATGCCATGCATTTGCTATAATCATAATAGCCGTGCAGGCACAAGTCAACCCAAAGTATGAACGGAGGTTTTCACAATGAAGAAAGAACTGGGCATAAAGCCGTATCTGTTCCCCATGCCGGTGCTGATGATTGCCACCTATGGAAGCGACGGCGCCGTGGACGTCATGAACATGGCCTGGGGCGGCATTTGCGCAGAAAACATGGTTTCGCTCAACATTGGCGAAGGGCACAAAACGGCCGAAAACATCAAACAGCGCGGCGCCTTCACCCTCAGCGTCGCCGATATCCCCCACATAGAAGCGGCCGATTTCTTTGGCATTGCCAGCGGGAATAAAATGGCCGATAAGTTCGAGCGCACCGGGCTCACCGCCGTGAAAAGCGAAAAGGTGGACGCGCCCGTGGTGGAGGAATTCCCCCTCACGCTGGAGTGCAAAGTGGTTGAGGCCAAGCGGGAGGTGTACGGCTTCCATGTGATTGGCGAAATTGCAGGCGTTTTGGCCGACGAAAAGGTTTTGGATGAAAAGGGCCGGGTGGACCCCACCAGGCTGAACGCCTTTGTGTTCGACCAGTTCCAAAACGGTTACTATGCCATTGGGCAGAAGGTGGGGCAGGCCTGGAGCACTGGCGTCCCCCTGATGAAATTGAAATAACGCGGCCAATGTGCCGCCGCCGGGCCCGGCGGCGGCATTTTCTTCCGGCATCCGGGGCCAAAGCGGCGCGCCCGGGCGCGGCCATTTGCCCTGTGCACGCCCCGGCCCGGGCCCCGCGCCAGGGGGCTGCCCGGGGCGGGGCTTTTCCTTTGGGCCGTTTTGTGCTATAGTAATATTATTGCACAAACAGGCAGACGCGTTTGCCGCGTGCGGCCTGGCGCGGGCTATGCCGCGCCGTTTTGCCGCAGGCCGCCGGTTTTCCGGCCCTGCACGCAGGCTGTTTCTGTGCATATATGGAAACTGTTTTCCCCTCTTCGGGCCGCGCGGGCGGCCCTAGGCAGGGCATGCCGCGCGGCCGCCGGGCCGCGCATCCCTTTTTGAGAAACAAGGAGCTTTTCCAAATGGCAAATAACGAACAGGATAAGCGCCCCCGCGCGCCGAAAAAGGCCAATACGGACACCGTTTCCTTCCGCGTGGTGGCCAGCCTTCAGCGCGGTGCAAACGACGCCGTGGCCGTGCCGCACCGCGGGCACATTCCCCTGCGCCTGGTGGTGAATGCCTTCGGGCAGCTGTTGTACCGCACGGGCTTCGAGACGGAATATCTGGTGCGCTGCGCCTGGCGCAGCCTGCGAAGGGCCACTGCCGGGCTGCGGCACGTGGCTGTCATTGCCGCCAAAACGGTGGCAGAGCCCCTGGGGCTGTTCTTCCGCTCCATGTGGCGCGACCTGTCGGCCCCCTTTGTGCATCTGGCACACGGGCTGCGCCACCTGAAAGCAGAAAAGCGGGCGGGCAGCGACACCAGCAGCATCGCCTTTATCCGCAGCGGTGTGCACAAGCACCGCGCCGTGCTGGCCGGCGCGCTGGGCTACCTTTTGCCTCTGGGCGCCCTGGCCATTCTGGTGTTCACCGTAAGCCAGGTGCTGGGCGCCAACTATTCGCTTGCAGTGGAATACAATGGCTCGCTGATCGGCTTTATCGAAAATGAAACGGTGTGGGAGAACGCCAACAGCCTTGTGCGCGAGCGCATCATTGCCTCGGACGAGACAGACCAAACCTGGAATGCCGAGCCGGTGTTCACCATCCGTTCTGTGGATGAAGCCGCGCTGTCTTCCGCCAGCTATCTGGCGGACACCATCATTCGAAATTCTTCCGATGAAATTCAAAACGCCACCGGCATCCATGTGAACGGCCAGCTGGTGGGCGTGGTGACGGACGGCGCTGCGCTGCAGCAGGTGCTGGATGACACGCTAGCCCCGTACGAGAACGGCGACGAGTTCCACCGCGTTGCCTTTGCACAGGATATTGAGCTTGTGCCGGGCATTTATTACACCTCTTCCATCGAAGACCTTGCCACCGTGACAGATACCCTGCGGGCAGACCCCACCTACCTTCAGGTGCAGATTACCGACCGCGAGGAATACGACGACGTGCAGCCGTACGAGACCATCACGCAGGAATCGGACGATTATTACGAGGGCACCCAGCGCGTGATTCAGCGCGGCGTGAACGGCCGCCAGCATGTGGTGGCCGACGTGACGCGCGTGAACGGCGAAGAGGTCTCGCGCGAGATTGTGCAAACCACCGTGCTGGAAGAGATGACGCCCCGCATTGTGGTGGTGGGCACAAAGTCTTACGATTTTGCCACCAGCATCGGCCATGTGGGCTCGGGCAGCCTGTCGTTCCCCGTGCCGGGCTATTCCTACATCACCACCCGGTTCGGGCAGGGCGGCCACCGCGGCACCGATATCTGCGCGCCCGCGGGCACGCCCATCTATGCCTGTGCGGGCGGCACCGTGGTGGAAGCCGGCTGGCATTACAGCTGGGGCAACTATGTGCGCATTGACCACGGCGGCTATTACACGCTGTACGCGCACTGTTCGCAGCTTACGGTGTCGGCCGGGCAATCGGTGGCGCAGGGCCAGCTTATTGGCCTGGTGGGCAACACGGGCTATTCTTCGGGCAACCACTGCCATCTGGAGCTGTGGCTGGATAATTCCGGCGCCTATTCCCGCCTGACGGACCCGCTGAACTACATGACGCCCTAACCGGCCCCTTCCGGCCGCACGGCAGAAACACAAAGGGCCCGGGCACGCAAACCGCGTGCCCGGGCCCTTTTTTATTTTCAGCCGGGGAAATTCAGTTTCTGCCAACCTCCGAAAGGCGCAGGCCGGGGTTGTGCTCTTCGGCCCAGGTGATGTTCCAGGCGCTTGTGAACAAAAGCAGGCGCCGGCCCTTGAAATCCTCCACGCGGCGGGTGTCGCTGGTGAGGTTCAGGGCCTTGGGGTCGATGTCTTCATTGTCAATCCAGCGGATGAACGCATACGGCAGGGCCGTGCGCCGCACGTCCACATTGTATTCGTTCTTCAGGCGGTACTCCAGCACCTCGAATTGCAGCACGCCAACCACGCCCACAATCACCTCTTCCATGCCGCCGCCCAGTTCCTTGAAGATCTGGATGGCGCCCTCCTGGGCGATTTGTTCCATGCCCTTCACGAACTGTTTGCGCTTCATGGTGTCCACCTGGGTGATGCGCGCGAAATGCTCGGGCGCGAAGGTGGGGATGCCCTCATAGGCAAACGGCATTTTTGCCGTGGTGATGGTGTCGCCAATGGAGAAGATGCCCGGGTCGAAAATGCCCAAAATATCGCCCGCAAAGGCCTCGTCCACCGTCTCGCGCTCCGAGGCCATCAGCTGGGTAGACTGCGTAAGCTTCACCTTTTTGCCGCCCTGCACATGGTATACCTCCATGCCGCGCACAAAATGGCCCGAGCAGATGCGCATAAACGCAATGCGGTCGCGGTGGGCTTTGTTCATGTTGGCCTGGATCTTGAACACAAAGGCCGAGAAATCGGGGCTTTGCGGGCTGATGAGCCCCGCCGAAGACATGCGCGCCAGCGGCTGGGGCGAAAGGCGCAGAAAATCCGCCAGAAAGGGCTCTACCCCGAAGTTTGTCAGCGCCGAGCCAAAGAACACCGGCGTCAGCTTGCCGTGGTCAATTTTTTCTTTGTCAAACTCGTAGGCCGCGCCGTCCAGCAGCTCGATGTCGTCGCACAGCGTGGCGTGCAGCGCAGGCGTCAGCAGGCCGTCCAGGTTTGCGTCGCCCAGATGCGCCTGAATCTTCGCGGCCTGCCGGGTGCCCGTTTTGCCCACTGTTTCAAAGGCCAAAATCTCTTTTTTATCGCGCACATATACGCCTTTGAACTCTTTGCCGCAGCCAATGGGCCAGTTCATGGGGTAGGTTTCAATGCCCAGCACCTGTTCAATTTCTTCCAGCAGGTCGAAGGGGCTGCGGGCCTCGCGGTCCATCTTGTTCACAAAGGTGAACAGCGGAATGCCGCGCATGGCGCACACGCGGAACAGCTTTTTCGTCTGCGCCTCCACGCCCTTGGCCGCGTCAATCACCATCACCGCGGCGTCCGCCGCCATCAGCGTGCGGTAGGTGTCCTCGGAAAAATCCTGGTGGCCGGGCGTGTCAAGAATGTTGATGCAGCAGCCGTTGTATTCAAATTGCAGCACGCTGGACGTAACCGAGATGCCGCGCTGCTTTTCAATTTCCATCCAGTCTGACACAGCGGCGCGCGCGCCCTTTTTGCCCTTGACAATGCCCGCCTGCTGAATGGCGCCCCCGTACAAAAGCAGCTTTTCCGTCAGCGTGGTTTTGCCCGCGTCCGGGTGCGAAATAATGGCGAACGTGCGCCGCCGGGCGATTTGCTGCTCCAGTGTAAATTCGCTCAAAGCCTGTTCCTCCAAAAAGGCCCCGCAGCGGGGCCGGTGTTGTGTGTTGCCGTGTGCGCCAAACAGCGGCCTGGCGGCTGCCGGGCACACGGTTTTTATTGTACGGCATTTTTGCCCGCTTTGCAAGCGCATGCGGCCCGTTTTTTTGCCGGTTTTGCCAGCCGGGCGCACAAAAAAGCCGCAGGGCCCAAAAGGCCCCTGCGGCTTTGTGCGCCTGTTGGCCCGCGGGGCGGCGGCTCAGCCTGCCTGGCCCTCTGCGGCGCCCTCCGGCCCGCGGCTAAGCAGGCCGGTAAGATAGCTTCTGTCGCCCAGCACGGCGGCAAGCTGCACTTTGTCCAGCACGCCCTCCCAATAGGCGGCGGCCGCTTTCTGGTACTGGCTGCCCAGCTCTTGCGCCTGCGCCAGCAGCGCCGGCGGGCCGCTTTGCTGCTGCGCGTGGGTAAAGGGGTTTTCCCACTGTTCCGGGAAGCCGCCCTGCGGCGCCGCGGCGGGCGTCACATGGCTCATGCCCCAGCCGGGCTTGCCCATGAACAACTGCACCGCGCGAATGAGAAAGCGCTTGCCCGCGCCGGCACAGAACATGCCGTGCAGCCAGGCAAAATCGTGAAAGCAATCGGCCAGGGCCTCGCGCGACACCTCCAGCCCGTACACCTCCAGAATGCACGCGTGCAACAGCTCGCAAACCTCTGCCAGCGCCTTGGGCGAAAGGGCGGGCGCGGCGTGCTCTTTCGGCACGGCGCGGCCAAGGCCGTCCTGCTCGTGCAGCTCGCTGTCCAGCGCCACTTCGCAAAACCCGTGGCCATACGGGCCGCTGAACACGCCGCCGGGCGCGCACAGGGCCTCCACATAGGGGTGCAGGGTGGAATCGGCCGCATAGTGGCTTAAAAAACCCAGTGTATAGCTGCGCTGGGCCTCGCTCCACGCGCGGAACACCATGGCGCGCAGAAAGCGGCCCGTCTGCTCTTCGTGCATGCGCCCGCCCAGCGCGGCCAAATCGTACGGGCGCTTTTTTGCGCTTTGCAGCACATGGTAGGCAAACAGAGGGTCCGGCCCGTTGGCGCCCATCTCATAGGCGGCCGTGTCGGGCGCAGGGGCCCCGCTTTGCGCCAGCGTGCGGCGCGCGGTGCGGATATGGGTATAGGCCTCCGGCATGGTTCAACCCTTCTTTTTGCGGTATTTCGGCAGCACGAAGAAATACAGCCCGCCGCCGATGAAAAAGATAATCAGCACGCTCAAAATGCCCCAGGGCGCGGCGTCCACGTTCACCTGCGCCAGCAGGGCCTCGCTGGCCGTGGCGCGCGTTTCACCCGCGTTTTTCAGCATTACGTCTGCCGCCAGCGCGCTGGTGAGGCCCACCAGCGCAGGCCCCATGATGGCAGAGAATTTGCCGAAAATATCGTAAAAGCCAAAAAATTCCCCGGTGCGCTTTTTATCCGGAATCATTTTGCCAAACATGCTGCGGCTCAGCGCCTGAATGCCGCCCTGGCTGGTAGCCACCATCACGGCCATCACCCAGAACTGCCACACCTCGCGCAAAAAGAAGCCGAACACCGTGACGCACATGTAAATGCAAATGCCCACGCCCACCATTACGCGCGCGCCAAAGCGCTCGCTTGCCTTGATATACAGCAGGCAGAACGGCAGGCCCAGCACCTGCACCAGCAACAGCGCCAGCAGCATGCTGGTGGAATCCAGCCCCAGGGTGTCGCCATAGCTGGTGGACATGTGGATGATGGTGTTCACGCCGTCGATATAGAAGAAATAGGCAATGAGAAACACAAACATCTCTTTGTTCTTAAAAATCTCTTTTATGGTGGCCCAAAGGCTTTTCAGCGCCTGGCGCACGGCGCCCTTTTCGCGCTCGACATAGCTCACCTGCTCTACATTCTTCAACAGCGGGAAGCTGAACACAAACCACCACACCGCCGTGAGGCCGAAGGCGAACGACAGGCAGAACAGCATGGCGCCGCTGCCCAGAATGAGGTTCATGATGAGGAACGCCAGCAGCGGAATGGTGGAGCCGCCAATATACCCCAGGCCATAGCCCATGGTGGAGACTTTATCCATGCGCTCTTCGGTGGTGACGTCGTTCAGGAAGCTGTCGTAATACAGGTTTGCGCCCGCAAAACCAATGGTGGAGAGGATATACAGCGCCAGCACCGCCATGCCCACCTTTTCCGCCATGCCGGGGGCCATAAAATCCAGCTGCGGGGTAACGGCAAGGCCCACACAGCTCACCACGCCCACCAGCATAAAAATGGTGAACAGCTTTTTGCGCATGCCCTTGAAATCGCCAAACACGCCCAGCACAGGCGCCAGCAGCGCCACAATGGCCATGGCCGCGCTGGTGGCATAGCCCCACGTTGTCATGCCGGAGGCGGCATCTGCCATATATTCTGCCACCGTGTTGTAAAAAATGGGCAGGATGGTAACCACAATTACCGAATGAGCGCTGTTGGCCCAGTCGTACATCATCCAGCTCTTTTCTTTTCTGGTAAAGTTTTTCAGCACACCTGCACACATCCTTTCGGGCGCCCGGCCGCATTCCGGTGCCGCCGCGCCCGCGCATTTCTGTTTTAGTTTACCATGGAACCGGCCAAACCACAAGCGCCGGGCCGTATATTCTGTGCAAAGTGCAGGTAAAGGGCGGCCGCACAAAAAGGGCCGGGCGCCCGCTTCCGGGCGCCCGGCCTTGTGGCGCGCTGCGCAGCGCGCTTCGTGCCTTTCTATTGTTTCTGTATGCTACGCGCTTCAACCGGCCTGCGCAGAGGCCATGGCCAGCTCTTCTTCCCACGCGGCCAGTTCTTCCTGCTGTGCGGCCAGCTCGCTTTCGCGCTGCTCCTGCTCAGCCTGCTGCTGGGCAAGCCGCTCTTCCCAGGCGGCCAGTTCTTCTTCGCGCCGGGCCACTTCTTCCTCTCGGGCCGCGGCATCGTTCTCGGCCGTCCACTGCGCCGCTTCCTGCACATCCATGTAACAGCCGGCGCCTTCCACCCACTGCTGCACCGTCACCTGGCTGGCCAGGTCCGTCACGGCGCGCTGGTGGGCAAATGCGCCGCAGATGTCCAGCAGATACTGCGTGCCATTCGGGCCACCGGCCGCCAGATGGATGCTTGGCATGTCCACGCCGCAACCCTTCACGGCCTGCACCACAGGCTGTGCCGCCGCAAGAAACGCCTGCACATCCTCATATTCGCCCGCCAGGGTGACGTTTGCGCTGGCGCCGTCGCCCAGTTCGGCCAGGGCCTGGGGCACCAGCGTGCGCTCGGGCCAGCTGAAGTTGTAATTTACATAGGTTTCTGCGTTTGCCACGGCCTCGTTTCCGGCAAGGGCCGTGCCCACGGCGGTGTCCCACTCATCTTCCATTGCCTCCAGGCGCTGCACGGTTTCCGGCGAAGCATATTCCGCCATCCTCATGCCCACCACGCCGGCAAAGCCCGCCAGCAACAGGAAAAAGCACATCACGGTAGAGAGAAAATCATATTTCAGCTTCGTGTCGCCCTTGGCGGCCGAGGCCAGCAAAAGCTCGGTGCCCAGCGCCACCAGCACCAGCGGCGTCAGTTTGAACAGGTTCAGCATGTTCCACCCGGGGCGGAACATGCCCACCACCAGCGCCACGCCTGCAATAACCAGGCACAGCCCCATGGTAAACGTGCCCACGCGGCGCACTTTGCGCGGCGCGCCGGCCGGGGCCGGCGGCTGCGGTGCGGCGGGGGGCTGCGGCGCAGCCGCGGCCCGGGGCGCGGGCCCCTGCGCGGGCTCGGAGCGGTGCATTTCGTCACACATGGCTGTCGTCCCCTTCCGTATCCTCTGCGCCTTCCGTGCCCTTAAAGGCCACATAGTCCTCTTCCGGCTGGCGCGGCTTTTGGGCGGCCGGGCCGCGCATCAGGAACACGCCGAAGCCAATCAGCACCACGGCCACAAGGGTGGTGGTGAGGCTGTTCAGCAAAGTGGCCAGCCAGCTCATCTCATATGCATACACAAAGCCCCACAGCACGGGCGCAATAAAATTCGAATACAGCGCATATGCGCCAATGGCAACCAGGGCAATGCCCAGCACGCGGTGGCGCTTTTCCACCAGTGTTTTCCAGTTGCCGCCTGCAAGGCTTGCAGGGTCTACCAGCCAGGCGTCCGGCTCCATCGGCTCGTTGGCAATGATGCGGCTGCGGATGTTGAAGGTATCAAAAAACGAGTACATCCACACTACCAGGGCAAACAGGGCCACGGGCGTCATATTCAAAAGCGTGCCCAGCATGATGATGAGCATGAACAGCACCACAAGCGAAGTGCCGCGCTTCATATAGCCCTGGTACATCTGGCCCGCGCCGGGGCAGAAGGCCAGGCAGAAGGTTAAAAAGCCGCTTTTCCGTTTCATGATAACTCTCTCCTTTTACTGTTGTGCGCCCTTTTGGAAGCGGGCGAAAAAGTCTGTGATGGCCGCATTGATCTGCCGGCCTGTTTCGCTGACGAACTCGTTCATGCGCGAGGTGACGGTGCTGTATGCCTTGGGCTCGGCCGGCGGGGCAGGCTTTACCTCGCGCGGGGTGCCAAGGTTCTGGAACAGGCCTGTGCCCCAGATGATGAGGGCAAATGCCGCTGCCGCTGCCGCCGTGGCATAGCGGCTGGTGACAATGCGCCAGGCGCGGCGGCGGATGCGCTGCCACACGCCCGGGGCCAGCGGCGTTTCAGGGGCCGCAAGCGGGGCCTGTTCCACCAGCGCCGTATAGCGCACCAGGCATTCGTCACAAAAGCTGAGGTGCTCGGCCGCCTCCAGCCGGGCCATCTCGTCCAGCTGGCCGTCCACCAGGGCGTTCAACCCCTCGGGCGTCAAATGGCCGTTTTCATAAAACAGCTCCATCCTGCATTCCCCTTTCCTGTAATTTTTGCTGCAGCATGCGCCGGGCACGGGCCAGCTGCGTGTGCACGGTTTTCACCGGGCGCCCAAGCTCCTGCGCAATTTGCTCGGGTGGCTTTTGCTCTAAAAAGTAGGCCACGCTCACCAGGTGGTAAGGCTCTTTCAGCGCGCGGATGTCTGCCTCGATGCGCGCCGCGCCGTCTTTTGCCAGGGCCTGCTGCTCGGGGCCCTGCGCTGGGTCTGCCCCTGCCAGAATGGGCAGCTTTTCATCCTCTTCGGCGTGCACGCGCCGGTGGTAGGCGCTTTTCAGGTGGTCTTTGGCCTTGTTGGCCGCAATGCGCGCCAGCCATGGCTTATAGCTGCCCGGCGGGCAGTCGTCCCGGTGCATCCATGCAGAGAGGAAGGTCTCTTGCGCAAGGTCTTCGGCCAGCGCATCGTCGCCCACAAACTGCCGGCATATGGTGTACACCAGCTTTTCATACTGGCTGATCAGCGCTGTGAATTCCTGCTGCGTCATTGTGCCGCGCCGTGCGCCTTCCCCCCTCTCCACACGCGCCCCCGTGCGGGCGGGGGCGTTTGATAGGCGTGCGGGGTGTTGCGCCAAGGCGCTGCCTTGCGGCCGGGCGGCCCGCACTTTTCCGCCCTGCACCTATGTAACGGCACGGGCGGCGCTGTTTCTTCAACATTTTGAAAATATTTTGCATGGGGCCCGCGCGCCGCCGGGCCGCGGCCCGGCGGGCGGGGCAGGCGGCGAAGGCGGGCGCCTGCCCGGGGCCCCCGCTTCTTCTTTTCATAGTAAAGGGGCGCAGGGCATTTGGCAAGCGCAGAAAGCCGCATTTGCAAAAATATGGGGCCCGGCACAAAAAGCGCGGGCGCGCAGCAGAAAATATGGTATAATGAAAAACAGGCATCCGGCCGGGTGCCGATTTATCATTGCCAGGAGGAGCCGATATGTTCAAACGCCTGTGTTGCGCGTTGGCCGCTGTGCTGGCGCTGGCCGTGTGTGCCGTGCCCGTATTTGGGGCGCAGGAGGCAGAGGCCGCCGGTTATTCCATCACCAGCTTTGAGGGCAGCGCCGTGCTGCACGAAAACGCCGTGATGGATGTGACAGAGACCATTGTGGTGGATTTTTCCACCCCCAGTCACGGCATTTACCGCGCTTTGCAAACTTCGCTTATGCAGGAAAAGACCACCGGCGGGCAGACGGTGCGCATGCCCTATCGGGCCCGTGTGACGGATGTGCAGGTGGACGGCGTACCCTTTGAAACGTTCAGCGAGGACGGCGTGTTTTTCATCCGCGTGGGGTCGGAAGACGAAACCGTCACCGGCACACAGGTATACACGCTGCATTACTCGTACGATTTTGGGGCAGACCGCGTGCCTGAATATGATGAATTTATCTATTCCCCGCTTGGGGCAAACTGGGAAGTGCCCATTCAGAAAGCAAGCTGGCGTGTGCAGTTTGAAAAGCCCCTGCCGGAAAGCGCCGTGCAGGCCTTCACCGCACAGGCACAGCAGGCCCTCTCTGTGACGGTAAGCCAGGACGCCGCCAGCTTTGTGTGCGGCCAGCCCATCGAGCCCGGGCAGGATATTGTGCTGCGCACCACGCTGCCCGAGGGCTATTTTTCGGGCGCCCGCCAGGCGCCGTGGGCCGCGGCCGCCGTTCTGCTTGGCCTTGCCGCGGCCGCGGCGCTGGTTGTTCTGGTGCGTGCGCTGGCCGCACAGCGCACAAGCGTTGCGCCGCAGCTGTGCGCGGCGCCGCCCCACGGCGTAAGCGCCGCCGAAGTGGGCTATATTGTAGACAGCTGCGCCGACGACCGCGACCTGTTTGCCCTGGTGTATGAATTTGCACAGCAGGGGCTGCTTACCATTGAGGCAAAGGGCAGCGAAGACAGGCCGGAGGTTGTGCTGCATAAAAAGGCAGATATTCCTCAAACCGCGCCTGCTTACCAGCGCACATTCTTCCAGGCTTTGTTTGGCAAAAAGCAGGAATTTTCGTTTGCCCATGCGGACGAGCGCTTTGCCCAGAAGCTTGCCGAAGCCAAAACGCAGCTTGCCCAGCACTTTGACGGGGAAAACAAGCTGTACCAGCCCGGCACTGCGGCGGCCTCGCTTGTGCTGCCGCTGCTGGCCGCCGGCCTGTTTTTGGCCGGTATGGTGCTGGCGGGCGGGCTTTTGGTGGCCGGCGGCACGGCGCTGGGCGCCGTGAGCGGGGCCTGTGCGCTGGGCGCCGTGCTGGTGGCGCATTTTGGCGTATACCGTTGGCGGTTTGCTGCCCGCGGCACGCGCCTTGCCTTTTCCATTGGGGCCGGCCTTTTGCTGCTGTGCGCCGCGGCGTGCGCATTTTTTGCCTCGCTGACGGCCCTGCTGCCCATGTGGGCCGTGCTGGGGGCGGCCGCGCTGGTTTTGGCCGCAGCCGTGCTGGCGCCGCGCATTGTGAAGCCCACGGCCTATAACAACGAGATCAGCGCGCAGCTGCTGGGCCTGCGCGAGTATATTGAGCAGGACGCCGCAGCGGGCGGCAAGCTGACGCCGGAACAGGGCTGGGCGCTGCTGCCCTACGCCTATGTGTTCGGCATGACGGAAGAATTCTGCGCCCGCTTTGAGGCGGACACAGCCCCCGTGTGGTACCTGTGCGCCTGGGGCTGGGGCCTGCATGGCCCGGCCTATATGGGCCACGCCATGCACGAAAACTTCAACGCCGCCATCCGCGAGGCATATGCCGCGCAGGCCCAAACTTCAGGCGGCGGCAGCAGCGGCTTTTCGGGCGGCGGGGTTTCCTCCGGCGGCTTTGGCGGCGGGGGCGGCGGCGCGTGGTAACGCGCCGCATGCGGTGATGCAGAAACAAAGAAAGGGGCAGGGCGCGTGCTGCTGTATCTGAAAAAAACGCTTTGGGTGTGCTTTGCCTGCCTGATGGCCGGGTTTCTGGCCTTTTCGGCGTTTGCCATGCAGGATTTTCTGTTGGTGCTGGCCCTGGCCGCCGTGCTGGCCGCCGCGTTTTTCTTGGCGGCCCGGCGCCTTGCGGCCTGTTCGCGCCCGCAGGCGCTGAAATGGCCCTTGCGCGCGGGCTATGCGCTGTTTTTTGTTGCGTTGTGCGTGTTTGGGCTGCTGGCTTTGCCCAGCCCCCATTCAGACCTTGCCGCCGTTTACGGCGCCATTCCCGATGTGCTGGACAACTTCACGCTGGACGGCGCATACGCCGACTATTTCGTTTACTATTACAACAACATTGCCCTGCTGCTGTTATTCAGCGGGCTGTATGCGCTTGCAGGGGTGTTTGGCTTTGAATTTGCGGGCAATGCCTCTATGGGGCTTGCCGTGGTGTTTTCGGCCGCTGTGCTGGCCTGCACGGTGGTGCTGCTGTGCAAGCTGGTGGCACAGGCGGCCGGGCGCGGCGGCCGGCCGCTGGAGGCGCTTGCGCTTTTGCTGTGCGCGCTGTGCCTGCCGTTTTACTTTTACACCCCGGTGTTTTACACAGACGCGTTCGCCATGTTTTTTCTGGTGGCCGAGGCCTGGCTGCTTTTTCGCTTTTCGCTCAGCGGGCGGCTGGCCGCTGCCGCCGCCTGCGGGGCCGTGGCCGGGCTGGGCGTGCTGATGAAGGGCACGCTGGCCGTGCCCGTGGTGGCGCTGGCCATCTCCATTTGCTTTATGGGCAGCCTGGCCGTGAAAAAGCGTCTGGCGGGGCTGGCCGCCCTTGCGGGTGCGTTTGCGCTTGCCGTGGCCGTGCCTGCCTGGCTGGTGCTGCACAGCGGCCTTGCCGATTTTTCGCGCTATGATGCGCTGGGCCTGCCGGTGCAGACATGGATGTGCATGTCGGTGCACGGCGGCGGCGCCTACTGCCAGGACTGTGTAGATTATGCCCGCAGTTTTCCCACCATGGCCGCGCGCACCCAGGCCATGCAGGCGCGCCTTGCCGGGTTTTACCAAAGCTATTCCCTGCCGGAATACCTGCGCTTTTCTGCCCGGAAAACGGCCACCGTGTGGTGTGACGGCAGCTATGAGGCGCTGCTGTATTTGAAATGGCCGCAGCAGGCCAACGCCTTCAATGCGCTGTTCACCGGCTCGTGCCGCGGGTTTTGGGTGTGGTGCAACGCCTACCTTGTGATGCTGTATGGGCTGAACCTTGCCGGCGTGCTGGCCTCGTTCCGCCAAAAGGAGTGGGACATCCGCTTTTTTCTGCGTCTTTCCGTGTTCGGCCTGTTTTTGTACTTCTTTTTGATGGAGGCGGCCGCGCGCCGCGCGCTGATGGTGCTGCCCGCGCTTTTGCTGGGGGCGGCAAGCGCCCTGTGGCACCTGGCCAGCAAAGATAAAGCCCGCACCGGGCAGCCCGGCAGGGCCGCTTGACCCGTTGTGCCTTTGCGGAAAACACAGGGCGGCCTTGGCGGCGGGCATGCCGCCGCGTGTTTTGCCGCCCCCAAATGCCCCGCGCACTGCCCAGCGCCTTGCCCACGGCGTGCGCGGGCAAAGACGTTTAAAGAAAAAACCGCCCATGGTTTCAACGCCGGGCGGCACAAAAAGGCGCCCCGAAGGGCGCCTTTTCTGTTACTGTTTTCCCATTTCTTTTGTGCGGGCAAACGCCGCGGCCACGGCGTCCATAGCCGCGGCGCGCAGGCCCGCGCGCTCCAGCGCGTGCACGCCCGCAATGGTGCTGCCCGCGGGGCTGCACACCTCGTCTTTCAGCTGGCCGGGGTGCCGCCCGCTTTCCAGCGCCAGCGCCGCCGCGCCCAGCACGGCGCCCGCCGCATACTTCTGCGCCTTGGCGCGGGGCACGCCCGCCTCCACCGCGCCGTCTGCCAGCGCCTCTATAAACATCTGCGCCCAGGCGCCCACACAGCCGGAAATTACGCTGCCCGCGTCCATCAGGCCCTCGTCTATCACATCAAACTCGCCCGCCGCCGCAAGCAGGGTGCACAGCTCGGCCGCCTGGGCATCGCTTGCCTGTTCGTTTTTTACCACCAGCGTCATGCCCTTGCCAATGGCGCAGGGCGTGTTGGGCATAATGCGCACAATGGGGCATGCAAGGCCGGCCATTTCGGCAAGGCGCGCCAGCGAAAGCCCCGCCGCCATGCTAACCAGGCAGAACGTCTCGCCTTTTTGCTGGCGCTGGCGCAGCACCGGGGCAATTTCGGCCAAAAGGCCCGCCATCATCTGCGGCTTCACCCCCAGCAAAATATACTGTGCCTGTGCGGCGGCCTCGCCGTTTGACGCCGCCACCGCGCAGCCATACTGCTGTGCCAGCGCCAGCGCCTTCTGCGGCGTGCGGTTGGAAAGGATGCACGCAGCCCCATGGCCGCCGTTTGCCGTGGCCGCCACCAGCGCGCCGCCCATGTTCCCCGTGCCGAGGAACGCCAGTTTATATTGTGCCATACAATAGCCCCCTGTTTTCTGCCGGCGCGGCGTTGCGCCGTGCGCCGCCTTTCTTGCTGCGGCACAGGCATTGCGCCGCGCCCTTTTGCCTTTTATCATACCACATCTGCCACCAGCGCGCCAGAGGCCTGCCCAGCGCGCCGGGGCCGGGCAGGCCCTTCGGGCCAAGGGGGGCGCGGCTGCTGGCAGGGGCGGCAGCTTTCCGGCGTGCAGAAGGCAGGCGGCACATACGCCCCAGTGCGGGCGGCCTGCTTTGCGCCGCCCTCTTGCCGCGTGAAAATGGCGGGCCGCCTTTTTCTTCCGGCGGCAAAGCGCGCAAAAAGCGGGCGCAGCCCACTGGCTGCGCCCGCCGCTTTTGCTGCATACAGGTTACAGTTTTGCCTCCCACAGGCCGTGAAGGTTGCAATAGGCATACACGGTTTTGCCCGTCTCGCCGGGGGCCAGCACAAAGGTGGCCTTCGGCGCCTGCCCCGGCGCCAGCGCCGCGGTGTGGAAGCCATGGTCTGTCTCCAGCACAACCCATTCAATCCAGTGTTCAGCCAGCATGGGGTGCTCCACTTCCCCTACGGTCACGTTCACCGTGCTCGCCTGCACCTGCACGGCGGGCACATGCTTTTCCACGGCGGCGTCCACACTGCCCGCCTTCAGGGCCTGCATGGGCTCGCCGCAGCACACCACGGGCACTTTTGCATCGGTCAATTTTGTAATGATGTTGCCGCAGTGGGCACAACGGTAAAATGTCATAACAAGCGCTCCTTCCTTGTTCGGGCCCGGCCTGGCGCCATTTCCGGCGCGCTTTCCGCCGCTACCCTGTGCCGGTTTTAACGGCTGTTTTCCGGCATGGGCCCCCACCGGGTAGGCGGGGCTGGCCGGGTAAACCCATTATACCACAATTTCTGCGTTCATGCACGGCCTTCCGGCTTATCTTTTTCCGTGCAGCGTCCGGTTTGCACGCCCCGCCCGGGCCGCAAGCGCCAGCCGGGCCCGGCAGCCGCCGCACGCCTTGCAAAAAGGCTTTCTTTGCGCCTGCCGTGGCGCAAAAGGCGCGGGCAAGCCCGCGCCTTTTGCCTCTCATCTGTCAATCCACATCGCGCTCATAGCTCAGCACGTCCCCCGTGTTGGCGTCCACTTCATAGCTGTATTCCGTCCAGCCCACGCGCCATTCCAGCTCATATACGGCGCGGCCGTTTTCATAGTCAAAGCCTATCTCCATGCGGCTGGTGTCTGCCTCGGCCACGCCCGCGTGCTGCAGGGCTATCTGTTTGGCCTGCTCTGCCGTCAGGCTGGCACCGCTGGCCGTCCCCGTTGCGGGGGCCGTATAGTACTCCGCATCATAGTCATACGAGAGGATGCTGCCTGTCAGCGCATCAATGTCATAGTCGTATTCCGTGTTGTTTTTATAAAATTCCACTTCATATTCCGCACGGCCGTCGTCATAATCCAGCCGCACGCTCAAAAACTGTGCATCCGCCTCTGCCACGCCCGCATGTTCCAGCGCGGCCGCCCTGGCCTGTTCTTCGGTGATATAATTGCCGGAATCCCCGGCGATGCCGGCCGAAACCGTGCCGGAGGGCGAGGCAACAGGCGCCACCGCCGAGCCGGCCGTAGAAGCACTGCCCGATGTGCTGCCCGCCACCGGTGCGCCGCCGCAGCCGGCCATCACCGCCAGGCAAAGGGCCGCAGCCGCGGCCGTCAGCATCTTTTTTTTATTCATTTTCATCCGCATCCTTTCTTCCTACAGAAATGTTCCAGGCGGCGCTTTGCGCTGCGCCCGTGTTTGTTTTGCTGGCCTTATTGTAACCCGCAAAAATTAAAGGCGCATTAAACAAGAAGAATTATCAAAAAATAATATATTTGAACATCGGCCGCACCGGCACAGTGCATCCCGGCCGGCACGGCCCGCAAAAAAAGGGCCGGGCGGCACACTGTGCCGGCTGTTGTGCAAACCTTCGGCGGGCCTGCCCGCAGCCGGCGCACGCTGCCCGGCCCGGCGCGCCGCCCAGCCTTATCGCTTTTCTTCCGGCGCCGCCTGGCAGGGCAGCGAAAAGGTAAACTCTGTTCCTTTGCCCAATTCGCTGTGCACATCCACCGTGCCGCCGTGCGCCTCGGCAATCCACTTCACCATAGAGAGGCCAAGCCCTGCGCCGCTGCCGCCGCGGGCGGGGTCGGCCTGCCAAAAGCGCTTCCACACCTGGCCCAGGTGCTCTGGCGCAATGCCCGGGCCATTGTCCTGCACGCTGCCGCAGATGCATGTGCCCTGCCGTTTCAGCGCCACCTTCAGCCAGCCGTTCTCGCGGCCGTATTTGATGCCGTTTTCAATCAGGTTCATCAGCATGCGCATCAGCATGGTCTCGTCCCCCTGCAGCACCAGCCCCGGCTCTATCTCCGTTTGAATGGCAATGCCTCGCGCCCCGGCGTTTTCCTGCTGCTGTTCCGCCACCGCGGCCGCCAGCCCGCTCAGGTCTACCGTTTCAAGGTTCAGCTTTTTATGGCTTTTGTCGGCCCGCGCCAGCATCAGCAGCTGAGACAGCAGCCCCGCCATTTTTTCCGTCTCGCCCAGCACACTGGCCAGCGCGGCCTTTGCCTCGTCCAGCGTTTCGGCGTGGGCCAGGGCATATTCACACTGAGAGATAATGACGGCCGTGGGGGTGCGCAGCTCGTGCGAGGCGTCGGAGGTAAACTGTTTTTCCGTTTCAAAGGCCTCTTCCAGACGGGCAAACATCCGGTCAAATTCTGCGGCCAGGGTATACACCTCGTCGCGCCCTTCCCCCAGCGCAATGCGGCGCGACAAATCGTTTCCTTCGCTGATCTCGCGCGCCGTCTGCGTAATACGCCGCACCGGGCGGAAAGCGCGCCGCGCCAGCACATGCCCGCCCACAGCGGCCAGCAGCACAAAAAACGGAAGCACCACCAGCGCCAGGCGCAGCAGGGTGAGAATGGTGGAATCCACCTGGTTTGCGGCCGCCACACTGCGCACCCACACAGTGCCATAACCCGCAACCGTGCGCTGTGCGTCGTATACATACCACCGCCCCTGCGTGCCCGGCAAAGTGCGCAGCTGGCCGTCGGCAAAGGCCACCGAATTGTCGAACTCCCTTGGCACCGCGCCATACAGCGGGATGCCGCCGGAATCATAGATGGAAAGGTACACGCCGTTTCGGAAATATTCCAGGTCGTCGTCAATGTCCAGCCTGCCGTCATCGAAATCAATCTCCGGCCAGGCCGCCTCTACCATGGCGGTCATCTGCCGCCTGGTGTCCTCCTGCGCGGTCTGGTCCCCCACATAAAACAGAAATGCCAGCGACACCACGGCAAGCAGCACCATCAGCAAAGTGAACCACAGCGTAACTTTTATTTGAATGGTAAAACGGTGCTTCATGGCTCTTCCCTCAGCACATAGCCCGCCCCGCGCACCGTGTGCAGCAGCTTTTTCGAAAAGCCGTCGTCCAGCTTTTTGCGCAGATACCGGATATAGACATCCACCACGTTCGACCCGCCCTCATAATCATAGTTCCACACATGGTGGCTGATTTTCTCGCGCGAAAGCACAATGCCTCGGTTGCGCACCAGGTATTCCAAAATGGCAAATTCCTTGGACGAAAGCGCCACCGGCACGCCGCCGCGGCTTACGGTGCGGGCCGCGCAGTCCACCGTGAGGTCTGCCACAGTGAACACGTCGCTGACGCTGGCGCTGGCCCGGCGCGTCATCACACGAAGCCGCGCCAGCAGCTCGTCAAAGGCAAAGGGCTTTACCAAATAATCGTCCGCACCGGCATCCAGGCCGGTCACCCGGTCTTCAATGCCGTCCTTCGCGGTAAGCAAAATCACCGGCGTACGGTCGCCCTTGGCGCGCATGCGCCGCAGCACCTCCAGGCCGCTGACGCCCGGCAGCATGATGTCCAGCACCACGGCGTCATATTCCGCCCCCAGCAGGTAATCCAGCGCGTCGCTGCCAGTAAGGCACCCGTCCACGCTGTAATGCGCCGCCTGCAGCTGCTTTACCAGCAGCTCGTTCAGCGCCTGCTCGTCTTCCACCACCAGAATCCTCATTTCCGCCACCTCGGTTTTTGGTTCTTTCGGGCACCGGCCCAGTGCCCTTTGCGCCCATTTTAGCAGGCCCGGATTAAAGATACATGAAAAACGGCCCCTGCCCGCTGCCCGGCATGGGTGCAGCCGCCCGCGCCCTTCAGGCGTCCAGAATGCCGATGGCCGCGCCCGTCCACAGCAGGCCCGGCTCAAGAAGGGCGCCTGGCTGCGGCCACCGGGCGGTCGACCGCGCCTGCCCGTGCCACGGGTTTACAATAAGCGGCATGCCCCCGCCTGCCTTTTTCATCAGCACATAGTGAAGCTTGGCCGCAGGCGCGCCGTCCTCTTCCATCTGGCACACCAGCACCGAATATTCCCCTGCACGGCAAACGTCCAGCGCTTCGCGGCAAAGCATCCCCGCCTCCTGCAGCGCGGCAATTTCTGCCCCTGCCGAGGCCTGCAGCACGGCAAACATCTTTTGCACCAAAGGGTTTTCTCCCAAATAGAACACAGGCCTTGCGCCCTGCTGCGCCAGCCAGCGCATCATAAGCACCGGGTTGGAATATGTCTCAAAGCCGGGCATTGTGCTGCCGAACACAATTTCCCGGTACAGCTGTTCCACATAGGCCCTGCCAGCCTCCTCTTGCACCGTTTCACACCCTGCTTTCTCCCACTGATAATATGCCAGCACAAAGGCACCGCAGGTGTTGCCGTCCTGTTTTCTCTGCATGATATATTCCATTGCCGCCGCCCCCGGATACACGTTTTTTGTTATTGTATCACACCGCAGCCCGGGTGCAAAGTGTGCTGTTTTCGGCAAAAACATGCAAGAACTGCTGCTTTCTCCCTTTGTTTTCCAGAATTTTTCCTTCTCGCACAAAAAATAAACTCAAAATTTGTAAGTTCCGCCTGTTTCTTCTTCCATCTATTTCATGTATGATGAAAAAGAAGGGAGATATGCGCGCTTTTCCCATTTTGTGCCTGCGCAGCGCACTCCCATTGTAACATGCCATCTTCTTTTTTCACCCCCTTCTGAATGGCCGCCCGCCCTGCTGCATTTTGCCAGATGCAGCAGGGTGGCGGGCCATTGCAAACGGCCCGGGGCCGGGCAGGGGGCTTTTTTGCGGACAGGCTCCCCTTTGCTTTTGGAAGGCCGTGCTCCCACATTGCCCGTGTGTGAAAGCGCATGGCCTTTTTGGGGGAATTGAGCCCTTCCGCTTTTCCTTTTGGGACAAAACAAAACTCCCCCGCGGGCCCGCGGGGGAGTTTTGTTGCTGCGGCAGCGCTTTCACTGGCCGCCGAACAGGTAGCGGTAATAATCCGTCTCAATGATGCGGGCAGAATAAGCGAACATATCGTTCACCTTCTGCACACATGCATCCAGATACTCCTGCGTGGGGGCTGTGGCGGTGCGCTGGATGACACGGCCGTTCGTGGCATCGTAAAAAATCTCATCCGTAATAAAGCTTTTGTCGGCAAACACCACAGTGGGCGCCGTGCCGCTGAACACATCCGTGCCCATCAGCAGGCGGGAGTCGTACTCAAAGCCGAACAGGTTCAACAGTGTGGGCAGAATATCCAGCGAAGAGCAGGCAGTGTCCACCTCTACGGGCTGTTCCATGGTGGGCGTCCACAGAAGAAAAGCGCTTTCGTACAATTCAAAAGTCTCTTCCAGGCTTTCCTGCCCGCGCAGCTCGGCATACTGTTCATTCGTAAGGCCATAGGGGTAATGGTCTGGCGTGAGGGCAATGACGGTGTTTTCCAGCGCGCCCGCCTCTTCCAGCTGTTCCAGCAGGCTTTCCAGGGCATCTTCCAGTTCCAGGTTGCAGGCGATATAGGCTTTCACCTCATCGGAATAGGGAAGGTCCTCCACCTCATCCTTATGCTTTGCGGCCATCATGTTGCCGTCAAAGGTATAGCCCAAATGGCCGCTCACCGTCATGTAGTACACATGGAACGACGGCTCGCCGGCATACATGGGCACGCTTTGCTCCATCATCTCCACGTCAGATTCCGGCCACTGTTCGGTCAGTTCCAGCCCGTGGCCCTGCCCGTAATAGGTGTACCCCATGGTGGGCATAGACTTGTCCCGGTTGTAATAGGTATAGGAATGGTTGTGGAACCCCAGCGTCTGCGCCCCGCGCTGCCGGAACAGGTTGCCCAGGGCAAAGGGCATTTCATGGCCGATGATGTCGGTATAGCTCCACGTGCCGCTTTTGGGCACAAGGCTGGTGGTGGCGGCAAATTCACCGTCCGATGTGCTTACGCCCCACAGAGGCGTATAAAACTGGTTGAAGTGAAAGCCCTCTGTGGCCAGCCGGTATAAAACAGGCGTGCGCTGTTCATCAATCAGAAATTTGGAAAAGCCCTCGGCCGTGATATAAATGAGGTTTTTGCCCTCGAACAGGCCCGTATATTCATTTTTCCCAGTGGGCTGCTTTTCACTGAAATACCGGTTCATGTCCTGCAGCACGGCGTCTTCCTCTTCCAGGTCGAAATGGATATCCATCACATTTTCGCCGTACTCCTTGCCAGGCAGGCGCGCCGCATCTGTTTGGGCGGGCTGCCCTTGCCCCTGCGCCTGCTGCACCTCCAGCTGCGACAGGTCTGCCCCCGCGGCCTGGGCGCCCGCACCGAACAGGTCATATTTGGCGTTCAGCGCCATGGCGGGCACAATGCCAAAGCGCCGCGCGCTGGAGACTGGCACATAGCCCGTGGTAAGCAGGCTGATGTTTTCCGCATTCTGCGCCAGCACGGCGCCTGCGCACAGGGCCAGCGCCAGAAAGGCCGCCGCAGGCGCGCGGCGCGGCCCGCGGTGGCGGCGCCGCAGCATGGTGCGGCGCACCCAGGTGAACAAAACCACCAGCTGTGCCGCATAAAGAATCAGATACCCTGCGTTCTGCACTGCCTCGGAAACGGCCACCCGCCAGAATTCCAGCGCCGCGCCCAGCCCCTGGGCCGAGCGCAAAAAGTAGGGCGTTTGAAAAATATTCCAGTAGATGAACTGGGAAATGTGCATGACGCTTACCGCGCAACACAGCACGGCCGCCAGGGCAAAGCCAAAGGCCGGGCGGCGCGGCAGGTTGGCGCACAGGGCGATGCCCGCGCCCAGGGCCAGCGCCAGCAAAGCTTTTTCTGCCGTGAGGGGAAGCGACAGCCCGGCGCAGGCCACCTGCTCGGCATACAGCGGGTAAAGAAGGAAGAACACGGCCAGCCACCGCTCGGCCGCGCAGGCAAAAAAGTGCAGCGTGTCGCGCATGCTTTGGCGCAGCTTCATGGGCACAGCCCCCCTTCCTGTTACGATATGCACGCCGCAGGCGGCAGTATTCCACTCATCCGGCCTGTGGAATATACTCCCCTATCATACCGAACTTCACCAAATTTCGCAAGGAAACAAGAAAAATCGGTTTGCCCTTGTGCCTTGCGTGCGCGCGTGATAAAATATCCCTGTTGTGGAAATTTGTTCAGTTCACCAGTGCTTTTCAGGGAGGAACCGGTTTGGAAAACAGTGCATTTTCGCAGTTTGGCAGCCATGTGTTCGACGACCGCGCCATGCGCGCGCGGCTGCCGCAGGAAGTATATCAATCGCTGCGGCGCATCCGCGACGAGGGCGAGCAGTGGGACCCGCGTGTGGCCGACGTAGTGGCGGATGCCATGAAAAACTGGGCCATGCAGCTTGGCGCCACACACTACATCCACTGGTTCATCCCGCTGACCGGCGCGGGCGCAGGCAAGCACGATTCCTTCATAGACGGCGTGCGCGAGGGCGAACCCATCACCCGCTTTTCCGGCAAAATGCTGGTAAAGGGGGAAAGCGACGCCTCGTCCTTCCCTTCGGGCGGGCTGCGCGCCACCTTTGAGGCGCGCGGCTACACCGCGTGGGACCCAACCAGCCCCGCCTTTGTGCTGGGCACCACGCTGTATATTCCCACCGCCTTCTGCGCTTACACGGGCGAGGCGCTGGACCAGAAAACGCCTTTGCTGCGCAGCATTCAGGCGCTGAACCGGCAGGCGCTGCGCGTGCTGCGCGCGCTGGGCGACAGCGAAACCGTCTCGGTGCTGCCCACGGTAGGCGCCGAGCAGGAATATTTCCTGGTGGACAAAGAACTGTTCGACAAGCGCCTTGATTTAAAGGTATGCGGCCGCACCCTGCTTGGTGCAAAACCGCCCAAAGGGCAGGAGCTGGGCGACCACTATTACGGCAGCATTTCCGAGCGTGTGCGCGCCTTCATGCGCGAGCTGGACGACGAACTGTGGCGCATTGGCGTGCCCGCCAAAACCGAGCACAACGAGGTGGCCCCCGGCCAGTACGAATTGGCCAGCGTGTTCAGCACGGCCAATATCGCCTGCGACCACAACCAGGTGATGATGGAACTGATGCGCAAAGTGGCGCTGCGCCACGGCTTTGCCTGCCTTTTGCACGAAAAGCCGTTCGCAGGCGTGAACGGCTCGGGCAAGCACAATAACTGGAGCCTTGTAACAAACACCGGCAAAAACCTGCTGAAGCCCGGCCGCACGCCGGAAGAGAACCCTGTATTCCTTGTGGTGCTGTGCGCCGTGCTGGCCGCGGTGGACCAGTATGCAGACCTGCTGCGCCTGGCCGCCGCCTGCCCGGGCAACGAAGAGCGCCTGGGCGGCCACGAGGCCCCGCCCGCCATTGTAAGCGTGTTTTTGGGCGATGCGCTGACAGATGTGCTGCGCGAAATTGCCGAGGGGCACCGCCTGAAGCATGCGGAATACGGCGAGGTGCTGGCAGATGTGCGCAGCCTGCCGCAGGTAAAGCGCGACGATTCAGACCGCAACCGCACCTCCCCCTTCGCCTTCACCGGCAACAAGTTTGAATTCCGCATGGTGGGCGCAAGCCAGTCCATTGGGCTTGCCAACACCGTAACGAACGCCATTGTTGCAGACGCGCTGGCCACCTTTGCCGCGCGGCTGGAGCAGGCCGCCGACAAAGCCGCCGAAGTGCGCGCCATTGTGGCAGACACCTGGCGCGACCACGGCCGCATTGTCTTCAACGGCAACAACTACAGCGCCGAGTGGCGCGCCGAGGCCGCGCGCCGGGGCCTGCCGGACATCCCGGATATGGTGCGCGCCGCGGCAAGCTATATCACCGAGAAAAACGTGGCCATGTTCGAGCGCACCGGCGTGCTGACGCAGGCAGAGTGCCATTCGCGCTATGAAATCACCCTGGAAGGCTATGCCAAGCATATGCACATTGACGCGGCCACCATGCTGGAGATGGTAAGCCGCAGCATTCTGCCCGCCAGTTACCGGTATTTGGCAGAGGTGGCAAAGGCCGAGCGCCTTACCGAGCAGTGCAGCTGTGCCTGCGCAAGCGCCAAGGCCGCAGTGGAAAAGCTGTGTGTCTCCATTGACGTGGCCGCCGGCGCGGCCGAGGCGCTGCGCCGCACGCTGGATGCCATCGACTGCGCCGAGCTGAACGAGGGCGAGCGCGCGGGCCGCTGCCGCGAGATGGCGCACCGCGAAATGGCCGCCCTGCGCCGCGCTGTGGACGCGCTGGAAATGCAGCTTCCGCAGAATTTCTGGCCCGTGCCGGATTACAGCGCTCTTTTGTACGACCTTTGAGTTTTTCGCCCGTTTTTGGGCAGCACCTAACTGAGTTTTAAAAAGGGAGGCGCGCGGCGCATGGCTGTTTACGCTATCACATTCAGCCCCGTGGGCGGCACGCGGAAAGCGGCCGGGTTCTTTTTAAAAGGGTTTTGTTCAGATGATATCCCCATTGATTTGACAGACAGGGCGCTTGCCTTTTCCGACATAGCTTTCACCGCCCGGGACATTTGCCTGGTGGCGGTGCCTGCCTACGGCGGCCGCGTGCCGCGCCCGGCCGCCGAACGCCTTGGGCAGATGCACGGCGGCGGGGCGCGCGCCATCCTGATGGCCGTGTACGGCAACCGCGCCTTTGAGGACACCCTGGCCGAGCTGGCCGGCCTTCTTTGTGCCGCGGGCTTTCGCTGCACAGCCGGTGTGGCCGCCGTGGCGCAGCACTCGATTTTCCCCCAGTTCGCCGCAAAGCGGCCCGATGCGGCGGACGCCGCCCAGCTTGCCGCCTTTGCCCGGCAGGTGCGCGCGGCACTGGACGGCGGCGCAGTGCCCCAGCCCGTTTTGCCGGGCAACCGGCCCTACCGCCCGCTGGGCGTCATGGACCTGAAGCCCCGCGCAGGCGCGGGCTGCACCGCCTGCGGCCTGTGTGCCAGCCGTTGCCCCGTGGGGGCCATTCCCCTGCAGGCGCCCGCGCAAACCGATGCATCCCTTTGCATTGGCTGCATGCGCTGTGCCGCCGTCTGCCCGGCCCATGCACGCCACGTGGATGCAGCGGCCCTGGCCGGGGCACAGCAAAGGCTGCAAAAGGCCTGCGAGGCCCGCAAGCCGAATGAATTGTTTTTGTGAGGGCGGCGGCCTTTCGCCCCTGTAAACGCAAGCGGCTCCCCGTGGTTTGTGCCAAACCACGGGGAGCCGCTTTTTCTTTTTCTCACTGCTGTACTTCGTGCACCTTATACAGGCTGCACGCGGTGTAGTTTTTCAGTTTTTCCATTTCCACTTCCATGCCGTAGTGCTCGCGCAGGAAGGCCTGCTTGGTGCTGACGTACACGGAATCTACCAGGTAGACATTGTCGCCCGTGATGCCGCGGTATGGATCTTCCACCCCATAGGCTGCCAGGGCCTCTACGCGGTGCGGCGCGCCAGAAAGCCAGCCCCCCAATTCTACTATGTTCGAGAAAAAGCCGGCCGGGCGCGGGTGGAACACATTGTTCCCGGCCAGGGAATCCAGTGTCTCCACGTCCATCAGGTACAAGTGCTCCTTGTCCGCGCTCATTTCATAATATTCCGGACGGTCCACCCGGTCTATGCGGTACTGCTGCATGTCTGTGCGCAGCTGCATAAAATACGGCAGGCAAACCACACACACGGCCGCCGCGGCAAACCCCAGCGCCCGGCGGCCCAGCACAGCCCCGGCGCGCGGCGATATGCACATTACGCCAAACACCACCGCCGCCAGTATCATGGAAAATTCCACATGCCGCACAAACCGTCCCTGATACAGCAGGTAGAACACCTCGGCGCCAAACACGGCCATGGTGCCCAGAAAGGCCAGCTTGCCCTTTTTGCCGGCAAAAAACAGCCACGCCAGCAGCACGCCGCCAAACGCCAGCCGGTACGGCCGGCCGGCCAGCAGGCCGGCCAGCGTATACACCGTGCTTTTGGCCGTTTGCACAAAGCCGGCCTGCGGCGCATTCTCGCTCAACGCGTCCAGCGCCTGCGGCGTGAACACCTCCGGCGCGTAAAAGCTCCAGCTCTTCAGCATATCAAAATCATTGGCCGTGTACCCCAGCGCCTCAATTTGTGTTTTATCGGTGTAGGAATAGATTTTAAAATCGGAAAACTCTGTGCGCGCAGCATTGTATTCGGTAAAACTGCGCCAGCCGCCGGTGGAATAGGCCGCCAGGTCCACGGCTTTGGCCGCCCCCACCAGCGCAAACAGGGCCACCGCCGCGGCCAAAGCGCGCAGGCGGGCCCTTTTTTCCAGGCAGAGAAAGCGCCACAGCAAAAGTGCCGCGGCAAGGCCGCCCACCGCAAAGAAGTTCTGAAAACGCACCATGCTGCCCAACACGGCCCAGAACAGGCCAGCCCCCGTGCGAAGGCTCCATACGCCAAGCTCGGACGCCAGCAGCGCAAGCCCCACCGTCAGGTACAGGGCGCTGTTTTTGGTATACTGGAAGCTGTTGAACATATCCACCCCAAAGGCCAGCAGCACCCCGCCGTACAAAAGCAGGCCGCGCCTGGTGCCAAGGCGCTCCATACACAGTGTGCCCAGCATGCCGAAGGCCGCCACATTGGCCGCCACCTGCAGAAAATAGTACCAGTTCACATTTGCGGCCAGCGCATAAAACGGCTTCAAAAACCAGCCCAGCATCACATTTACATACACCAGATGGTGCGTGTCCTCGCCATAGGCCCCCATGGCGATGTTGGCCAGCTGGGCGTCGTCATTCAGCTCGTACCGCAGGCCGAACACCGCCCATGTGGCAAAAAAGCAGGCCAGCGCCAACGCCATGGCCAGCGCCGTGCGCCGCCAATCTCTTTTTCCTTTTGCAAAACCCATGTGTGAAATTCTCCTTTTCTGGCCCGGCCGCCACTAGCTGGGCAGGCCGTCAAACGGGTCTTCCGGCTTCGGCAGGCCCTGTGTGCTGAAATACCTGCGGGCCAGCACCAGTGCCGACACCGCCAGAAACACAAGCTGCACCGCCAGCGCGGCGATGGCCGCATAGGTGGTGCCCTGAAGCTCCCAGCGCTGAATGAACGGTTCCGAGACGGCATAGGCCGCCACGATGCCGCATACATTCGCCGCAATCAATGCTTTCATGCAGCGCATCACCGTCAGCACCATGCTGTAAAACAGCACCAGCGCCGTGAGCACTGCGCTTACCACCATGGGCGCCAGCAGATACTGATAGGCCCCCATGCCGCTGCCCACAAAGGTTTCCAGGCCCCATTCGCCCAGAAAATGCGCCACCAAAAGCCCGGCGGGCAGCAGCGCCAGCACCACGGCCTGCACACCCAAAACGGCCTTCCAAAAGCCCTTTTTATCCTTTGCGGCATAACTGTCTGTAAATACATTGATGAACGGAATAAACAGGTAAGTGGCGCCCGTCTGCAAAAGCAGCACAGGCTGCGTCACAGGCCCGTAAATGCCAATGGCGCTGTTGCCCCACTGCTGCTGCAGCACAATTTTGGGCAGGCTGGCCGCCGTGGTGGAAAGCGCCGTATAGACAGCCAGCGGCGCACACTCGAACAGCAAAGCGCGCACCGCGCTTTTTTCCACCGGCTGCGGGTGGTAAAGCCCGCGCGACACACGCAGGGTATAGGTACAAAACATTGCGATATTGACGCCCAGCATCAGCACCAGTGTCAAAAGCAGCTGGTGCGTGGCCGCCAGCACGCCTACAAACACCGCCAGCGTCACCAGGCCGCGCAGCGCATAGGTTTTTCCCACCAGGTCCAGCCGGCCGGCCTTCTGGCTGATGGCGTTGTATACATCTGTAACAGATTCCACCATGCGGTATGCATGGTAAAGCAGAATGCAGGCGCACTGCAGCGCACTGTAGGCGTTTTCTGCCCGAAGGGCGCCCGCCAGTGTGAACACCATGCACACGGCGCTGGCCAGCGCCACTGTGTAGGCGCGGCTGCGGATATAACAGCTTTGCGTGTATTTTTCGTGCGCGTCCGACACCTGGAAATTGTACATGCCATAAGAGGCAATGGAAAGGAAAATGCCCGTTGCGCTGATGGCCGTGGTAAAAATGCCAGATTGCTCTGCCCCCGCCAGGCTGAGAATCAGAATGCCGAACAAAAAATGGCATACCATATAAATGATTTGCCCAAAGGTGTTCCACAAAAAATTTCTGCGAAGCTGCTTTGCGTCTCCCATTCAGCGTGTTCCTTCCTGATTTGAATTCTCCCCCAAAAGGCCCGTCCAAAATACAGCTCTCCCATCTTGACATCGGGACATTCCCATTTTATAACGGGAAACAGATACAGTTGTGCTATGGGAGGAATTGGCTTTGGGCGGGAACCCTGATATTTTCAAAATGACAATAGAGCGAAAAGGCAAAAAAGTTACCCTAAGCGGCAGTGAGGCGGATGTGGATGCCTTTTGGGGCCTGATTCGCAGCCATTTAAGCGAGCTGGACAGCGCCTGCACAGACGCGCAAAGCACCCTTGCAGAAACACCGGAAAAGCCTTTGCCCGGCGCACAGGCCGGGCACACTGCTCCCAGCATATGCGGTGCCGCACCGGACAAGCCCGCACAGAAGCGCCGGCCCAACACGGCAAAGGCGCAGGTGTCCGATTCGATTGGCCTGACAAGCGATCAGCAGCGAAGCCTGTACAATTTCTGCACCCAGCACGGCCAGCTCACAAAAACACAATTGCTTTTGCTTATCATCTACTGGGCGGGGCAGAACGGAAAGCCCGCGGTAAGCTGCAATTTTCTTACAAGCGCCATGAGCTTTCTGGGGGAAAATTACGATCGAAACCACGTTTACTATATGCTCAAGAGCATGCGCAGCCGCAGCGGCTATCTGGTTTCTTCCGATAATAAATTTTCCATCACGGCGCAGGGCGAAAATGCCATCATAAAGCTTATCACCGCCTGAGCGGTCATTATTTTGTCCCGATTTTGTCCCGGTGCGGGCCCTGGCCCGGCCGGGACTTTTTTGCTATTCCACCGCCTGTGCCCCGGAAAACACACCCAGCACCCGGCGGATGGACGGCTCTTTCTGCACAAGGCTGTGCATGGCGCACAGCACGGCGCCGGCCGAGGGAGCCGCCGGCACGGCGTCTGTGCGCAGCACCTCCTGCGCCAGAACACCGGCGCGCGCCGACGGCACGGCCACCACGCCATCCACAATATAGGGGTTGTAGTTTTCCGGCACAAAGCCCGCGCCAATGCCCGGGATGCTGTGCCGGCCCACTACCCCGCCCGTGAGGGCCTGGCTTTCCGCCGGCTCTACCGCAATGATGCGCACGTCCGGGTACCACGCCTTTACATACTCGCCCACGCCTGTAATGGTGCCGCCGGAGCCCACGCCTACCACAATGGCGTCCAGCTCGCCGCCGGTGGCCTTTACAATGGCCGGGCCCGTCACACGGCGGTGGAATTCTGCATTGATATCATTGTCGAAATAGTTCAAAAAATATCCGCCGGTGCGCATGGCAACCGCCTGCGCGCGGGCAGCGGCGCCCGTGCGCCCGCCGGTGGTAAAGGAAAGTTTTGCGCCCAGCTCTGTAAGCAGCTTTTGGCGCGCAGGGCCAATGCTGCCCGGCACGCACAGCACAAGCGGGTGCCCCGAATGGCCGCAGGCAATGGCAAGCGCCACTGCAAACGTGCCGGCAGAACATTCCACCACCGTCTGGCCCGGTTTTAAAAAGCCCTTCTCCTGCGCGATGGCCAGCATGCCCTGCGCCAGGGCGTCCTTTGCGGAAAGCGTGGCCCCGCCGTAGGCAAGGTATGCGTAAAACGTGCCGGGCAGCCGGTGCCTTGCCGCATAGCCGGAAAGGCGCACCACTTCGCGCGCATACAGCACTTCATAATAACTTTCATGCATGCCCATGCACCTGCCACCTGCCCTTTGTTTTGTGCACACCGAAAAAAGGCGCATGCGCCTTTGCATTTATTATACCGTATCCGCAAAGCTTTGCAAAGCCGCTTTTTTCACTTGACTTTCCGCAGGGGTTATGCTATGATAGCGCTTGTGTAAAGCAAAACGCTTTACACGCATCCCACAAAAAGGGGGCGCACGGCACATGGCAAAAAAATGGGAGGTCTCGTATCTGCTTGATTTTTACGGCGATGTGCTGACGGAAAAACAGCGCGATGTGATGGTGCAGTATTATAACGACGATTACTCCCTGGCCGAAATTGCCGAAAACTTCGGCATTACGCGGCAGGGTGTGCGGGACGCCATCAAGCGCGGCGAGGCCACCCTGCTGGAGCTGGAGGAAAAAATCGGCTTTGCGGCCCGGTCCCGCGCGCTGCGCGAGGGTATCAGCCAGCTGGAGGCCCTGGCCAGAGAGGTTCGTTTTTCCAACGCAAGCAGCTATGCCCCGAACAGCACGGTGGCGCGCGCCGCAGATGAAATGCTGCGGGTCATCGATTCCCTGGGGGATGTTTGAGCAACGTACGGCAGAATGAAAAACGGGCTTTCGGGCCCTGCGGAAGGGGGCGCATGGTATGGCGTTTGAATCGCTGGCTTCCAAGCTGGGCGGCGTGTTCAAAAAGCTGCGCGGCAAGGGCAAGCTTTCCGAACAGGATGTAAAAGACGCCATGCGTGAGGTGCGCGTGGCCCTTTTGGAGGCGGATGTGAACTACACCGTCGCCAAAGGGTTCATCAAAACGGTAACAGAGCGCTGCCTGGGCCATGAGGTGATGGAGAGCCTTACCCCCGCCCAGCAGGTGATAAAAATTGTAAATGAAGAGCTGGTTGCCCTGATGGGCGGCGGCGAGGGCCCGGCACGCATCCACATCAAGTCGAAGCCGCCCACCGTCATTATGATGTGCGGCCTGCAGGGCGCGGGCAAAACCACACACTGCGCCAAGCTGGCCAAGCGCTTTTTGAAAGAGGGGCACCGCCCCCTGCTGGTGGCCTGCGACATCTACCGCCCCGCCGCAATCGACCAGCTTTGCATCGTGGGCGCCCAGGCGGGCGCGCCGGTGTTCAAGCTGGAGGGGGAAAAGCCCGAGGCCATTGCCGCAAAGGCCGTGGCCCATGCGAAAGACTACGGCAATGACATTGTCATTCTGGACACCGCTGGCCGCCTGCATGTGGATGAAGCGCTGATGGAAGAGCTGCAGCGCATCAAGCAGGCCGTCACGGTGGATGAGACGCTGCTTGTCATCGACGCCATGGCCGGCCAGGACGCCGTAAACGTGGCCAAGGCGTTTGGCGAAAGCACCGGCCTGGACGGCGTCATCCTCACCAAGCTGGACGGCGACACCCGAGGCGGCAGCGCGCTTTCCGTGCGCGCCGTCACCGGCAAGCCCATCAAGTTTGCAGGCGTGGGGGAAAAGCTGGACGATTTGGAGCCCTTTTACCCCGAGCGCATGGCCAGCCGCATTCTTGGCATGGGCGACGTGCTGACGCTGATTGAAAAAGCGCAAAGCACGGCCGACGCCAAAGAGGCGGAAAAAACGGCCAAGCGCATGCTGGAAAACAAATTTGACATGAACGACATGCTGGCCCAGTTCCAGCAGTTGAAAAAAATGGGCGGCGTGGGGGCCATGCTCTCCATGATGCCGGGCATTTCCGGCAAGGTGGATGTGGACGCGCTGGAAAACTCGAAAGAAATGGCGCACATTGAGGCCATTATCCAAAGCATGACCCCGGCCGAGCGCGAAAAGCCCTCTATCATCAACCCCAAGCGCAAGCGCCGCATCGCGGCCGGTTCCGGCACGCGGGTGGAGGATGTGAACAGGCTGCTGCGCCAGTTCGAGCAGATGCAAAAGCTGATGAAGCAGGTGAAGCGCAACCCCAAGGGCTTTGGCCGCCGCTTTGGCGGTTTTGGCGGGCTTGGAAAATGGATGTAAGGCCCCTTTTCCCAACCGGTAGTTCCGGCGGGCACGCCCGCCGCTGCTATAATAAATGATGTTTTGTGTGTAGGAGGTGACAGCATGGCTGTTAAAATCAGACTGCGCCGCATGGGCGCGAAGAAGGCCCCGTTCTACCGCGTGGTGGTGGCGGATTCCCGTTTCCCCCGCGACGGCCGTTTCATCGAGGAGATCGGTTACTACGACCCCACGAAGGACCCGGCTGTTGTGAAGATCGACGGCGACAAGGCGAAAGCCTGGATCGCAAACGGCGCCCAGCCCACGGATACCGTGCGCGTTCTTCTGAAAAAGAACAACATTCTGTAAGGTTTTGAGGGAGGGTTTATGATGCAGGAGCTTTTGTTGGCGCTTGCCCAGGGCCTTGTGGAAGACAAGGCCGCCGTCCGTGTGACGGAGGACGAGCCCAATGAGGAAGGCGTCATCGTCTACCACCTCACCGTAGCGGAAGACGACATGGGCCGTGTGATCGGCAAGCAGGGCCGCATTGCAAAGGCCATTCGCGTTGTGATGCGCGCCGCAGCCGTGCGCGAGAACAAAAAGGTCATGGTGGAGATCGACGACTGAACTTCCCCATGCCGCAGCCAATGAAAATGGCTGTCGCAAATTTCCCGGTTTCGGGGCGTTTGCGACAGCCATTTTTCTTGTTTGTTTGCGCGTGTGCCGCAGCGCTGCGGGTTTACCCCTTTTGGGCCTGAGGCACAGAGGGCGCGCCGCCCTCCAGCAGGTGCAAAAACTCCTTTGCCGCGCCGGAAAGCTCCATCGCACAAAGCCAGCAGGCCCCCACCGCGCGCGGCGGAATGGCCGGGCGCAGCCGCACGGGAAACACCGTGCCGTCCGCCAGTTCTTTGCGGCAGAACTCCTGCACTACGCATGCCAGCCCAAAGCCAATGGCGGCAAAATCGGGCAGAAGGCCGTGGGCACCCAGTTCAATCTGCGGCGAAAGCTGCACGCCGCAGCGCGCAAAAAAGGCGTCCACATAGCGGCGGCTGTTCGCCGCCTGTTCCAGCATGGCAAGCGGCTGGGCGGCCAGTTCGGCCGGGGTAAGCGTTTTGCCCTGCAAATGGGCAAAGGCGTGCCCGGCCACAAAAATATCGTGCACCTGCAAAATGGGCCGCACGCACAGCCGCTCATCTTCTATTGGCAGGTTCACCACCGCCATGTCCAGCTTGCCGTCCAGCACTTTCTGCACCAGCTGCACCGAGGTGCGGTTTGTCACCTGCAGCTGCACGCCCGGGTGCAGCGTGCGGAACGCGCTGAGAAACGGAAGCAGAAATTCCTTGGTAATGGTGTCTGCCGCGCCCAGGCGCAGGGTGCCGGCTTCCAGGTTCTGCACGCGGGCAAGCTGCTGTTCGCCCGCCTCCAGCATGGCAAGCGCCGCCGAGGCGTGGCGGTATAACAACTCGCCCTCGCGCGTCAGGCGCACGCCGCGCCGCCCGCGCAAAAACAGCTTTGCCCCTGTCTGGGCCTCCATGCGCCGCACAGCCTGCGAGACGGCCGGCTGGGTCAGGTACAATTTTGCCGCCGCGCGCACAAAGCTGCCCTCGTCCGCCACGGCCACGAACACACGATACAGCGAAAGGTCCGCCCGCATCTTTCTTCCCCCTATTTCCGGCACGCAGGGCAATGCGCGCCAGATATAACAATTTATTATCTCTACTATAATATATTTTCTATTTACTTATATCTACACTTGCATTATAATGAAAACCGGCCCGGTGTGCAAGGGCCGCTTTTTTCCGTTTTTTCACACTTTATTTAAAACAGAAGGAGCAAACACCTATGAGAACTGTCGGCACCACTTCCCGCGGCGTGCGCTGCCCGGTCATCCGCGAGGGCGACGATCTTGTCAAAATCGTCACCGACGCCATCCTGGCCTGCGGCGAAGAGCAGGGCATCACGTTTCAGGACAGAGACATTGTGGCTGTCACAGAGGCCGTTGTGGCCCGCAGCCAGGGCAACTATGCCACCACCGAGGCCATTGCAAAAGACTGTGCTGCCAAATTTGGCACCGACACCGTGGGCCTCACCTTCCCCATCCTCAGCCGCAACCGCATCGCCATCTGCCTGAAGGGCATTGCCAAGGCTTTCCGAAAGGCCTACATCCTCATGAGCTACCCCTCGGACGAGGTGGGCAACCATCTGTTTGACGAGGACCTTCTGGACGAAAAGGGCGTGGACCCGTGGCGCGACGTGCTGACCGAAGAACAGTACCGTTCTCTGTTCGGCCACGTCAAACACCCGTTCACGGGCGTGGACTATGTGGAATATTACGGCGAGCTGTTCCGCAGCCAGGGCTGTGAGGTAGAGTTTATTTTCGCCAACGATGTGCGCGCCATTCTGCCCTATACCAAAAACGTGCTGTGCTGTGATATCCACAGCCGCCAGCGCTCCAAGCGGCGGCTTCTGGCCGCAGGCGCCGAGAAGGTGCTGCTGCTCAGCGATATTATGACGGCCCCTGTAGACGGCAGCGGCTACAACGAACAGTTTGGCCTGCTTGGCTCGAACAAGGCCACAGAGGACAGCGTCAAACTGTTCCCGCGGGATTGCCAGCACTTTGTCGACACGCTGGCCGGGGCCCTGCGCAAGGCCACCGGCAAGCAGATTGAAGCCATGATTTATGGCGACGGCGCCTTCAAAGACCCTGTGGGCAAAATTTGGGAGCTTGCAGACCCCGTGGTAAGCCCCGCTTACACGGCCGGGCTGGAGGGCCAGCCCAACGAGCTGAAGCTGAAATATCTGGCAGATAACGACTTTGCCACGCTCTCTGGCGACGAGCTGACGGCCGCCATCAAAGACAGCATTTCGCACAAAGACGCAGACCTGAAGGGCCAAATGGCCAGCCAGGGCACCACGCCCCGCCGCCTGACGGACCTGATTGGCAGCCTGTGCGACCTTACCTCCGGCTCTGGCGACAAGGGCACCCCCATCATTTTCATTCAGGGCTATTTCGACAACTTTGCCAAAGAGGCAAAATAACAGCAAGCAAAAGCGCCGCTTCCAGTGGAAGCGGCGCTTTTTTCAAAAAAGGCCTCTGTTTCTATTTTATCTGCCCCGATATCATCATGCAAAGGCCTGCTGCAGAGAAAAAAGAGGCTCTTCACACTTTTCGCCTTTCCCATTCACAGGCGAGGCCCTTACAAAAGGCTGGCCGCGTGCAGCACAAGCGCCAGCGCGCTGTGTACGCTGGCCTCGCCCCAGCCACGGTCGGAATGGCTGGCAGCGGCCAGGCTGTCGGCCGTGTACAAAAGCTGAGCAAACTGCACGCCGTGAAACCCGGCACAGGCGGCCAGGGCGGCACATTCCATCTCTACCACGGCGCATCCCTCCTGCCGCCGGTAAGCCACAAGGCCGGGCGTCTCGCGGAAAAAGCCGTCTGTCGTCCAGGTGCGGCAGCGGCGCGCAGGCACGCCAAAGTGTGCGGCCGCCTGTTCCAGCGCGCGCAGGGCTGCCTGGTCTGTCTGCACCCAGCGCGCGGGCGGAAGATAGCAATAGCTGGCGCCTTCACCGCGCAGGGCATGCGTGGGCAGAAGGAACGCGTTTTCCGGCAGGTCTTCCAGCGCGCCGCAGCTTCCGCCCGCCAGAATGCGTGTGCACCCGCAGGCAATGAGAAAATCCATAAACTGCGCCGCGGCACCAGCGCCCAATGGTGCCGCCGCAAGGCAGATATCCACGCCGTTCACCGGCACACGGTAGACGGTGAACGGCCTTGTAATGGTTTCAAACTGCCCCAGTTCCTCACAGGGGTGGCCAATGTGGTTTGCCGCATACAGGGCGTCTGCCCGGCACCCGTTCACAAATTCTTCCACGCCCTGCCGGTGAAAAAACAGCACCGCACGCGGCGGAAAGCGGTAGCCCTCGTTTCGGTTTGGCTTCACCATCACCTCGCGGGAATCGTCATATTCCAGCACAGGCCATTTGTGCTTTTGTATCACGCCTCATCCTCCTCCCAGGGCGGTGCGCTGGCGTAATCGTCCAAGAAGCTGTGCGCACAGCCCCCGCGCGTCCAGCCCGGCAGCACGTTCAAATTTACGTTGTGCAGGCTGTGAAACACGTTTATATCGCCCTGCGGGTTCATAGCGCGGATGGCCGCCACCAGCGCCTTGGTTTTCGTGCGCGCGCCGTGCGGGTTATCCTCCCCGCGCTTTTCCGCCTCTTCTGTAAAGCGGCACGCACAGCGCAGAAACGAAAGGCCGTTGTAGCGCTGCCAGGCAATGATATCCGCCTCGCGCACAAGGTACAGCGGGCGGATGAGCTCCATGCCGGGGTAATGGGTGCTGTGCAGCTTCGGCATCATGGTGCGAAGCTCTGCGCCCCACACCATGCTCATCAGCGTGGTTTCTATCACGTCGTCAAAATGGTGCCCCAGCGCAATTTTGTTGCAGCCCAGGGCCTGTGCATTTTTATAAAGATGCCCGCGGCGCATGCGCGCGCACAAATAGCACGGGTTTTTGCTTACGTTTGCCACACTGTCGAAAATATCCGTGCAAAAGATATGCAGCGGCAGGCCCAGCGCCGCGGCGTTGCGCTCGATCAGGGCCCGGTTTTCCGGCAGATAGCCGGGGTCCATACACAGGTATTCCACCTCAAAGGGCACATCGCTCACGCGCTGCAGGTGCTGCATGCACTTGGCAAGCAGAAAGCTGTCCTTCCCGCCAGAGATGCAAACGGCCACGCGGTCGCCCGCGTTCACCAGGGCATAGTCTTTACATGCGCCGATAAAGCGGTGCCAGATAGGCTTTTTATATTTTTTGATGATGCTGCGCGTCACAGCCACACTTTGCGCGCAGGCCCCGCCGCCCGCCTCAGCCATGCAGCGCCAGCGTGGCCAGCACGCCGCCGTCCAGGTTTTTCAGGGTGAACACGCCGTCCTCATACACCATATAGCCGCGCACGCCATCCCCTTTGGGAATGGACACGCTGCCCGGGTTCAGAAAATAGTAGGTTTCTTTCTTCTGCGCCGCGCGCACATGGGTGTGCCCGTGGATAAGCACGTCACCGGCCTCCAGCGGCGGCAGGTGCGCTTCGTTCCAGATATGGCCGTGGGTGACAAAGGCCATGTGCCCGTCCAGCATCAGCGGGAAATATTCCGCCATCACCGGGAATTCCAGCATCATCTGGTCCACCTCGGCCTCGCAGTTGCCGCGCACGCAAACAGGCCGCGGGCGCACCGCGTTCAGCAGCGCGGCCACCTCCTTCGGGGCATAGCCGTCCGGCAGGCCGTTGCGCGGGCCGTGGTATAAAAGGTCGCCCAGCAGAACAAGGCGCTGCGGCGCCTCTTCTTCCATGCGGGCCAGCAGCTGCTTTGCATACAGCGCCGAGCCGTGAATATCACTTGCAAACATCAATTTCATGGGGATTCCCCTCTCTGGTGTTTTCCAAAGCCTGTTTGGGCACAGGGGGGCGGCATCAGCCGCCCCGCCATGCATACAGATATGATATCAAATTGGGCCCGGTTTTTCAACAGAACGCCCCGGCCCCGGCAAGGCCGGGGCCGGGGCGCGCCACACCAGGCCATGCGCCGCCCGTCAGTCGAATTCCGGGTTAAAGGCATAGAAGTTGCGGGCGTCCAGCGTCTGTTTAATGCGCTCCAGCGCCTCGCCAAAGCGCTGGAAGTGCACAATTTCGCGCTCGCGCAAAAAGCGGATCGGCCGTATCACGTCCGGGTCATCCACCAGGCGCAGGATGTTGTCGTAGGTGGTGCGCGCTTTCTGTTCTGCCGCCATATCTTCACACAGGTCTGTGATGGCGTCACCCTTTGAGGCAAAGCACACCGAGGTAAAGGGCTCCCCGCTGGCGGCCTGCGGCCAGATACCGGTGGTGTGGTCGACAAAATAGGTGTCAAAGCCCTGTTTTTTAATTTCTTCCACCGTAAGCCCCTTTGTCAGCTGGTACACCATGGCGCTCACCATCTCCAGATGGGCCAGTTCCTCTGTGCCAATGTCGGTCAAAAGGCCGACCACACGCCGGTCTTTCATGGTGTAGCGCTGGGAAAGATACCGCATGGAGGCGCCCAGCTCCCCGTCCGGCCCGCCGTACTGGCTGATGATTACCTTTGCCGCGGCTGCGTTCGGCGTTTGAATTCGAATGGGAAATTGCAGCCGTTTTTCATAGCTCCACATCGCTTATGCCTCCGTTTCCCAGGGCCACGGGCCCTGCACCCAGTTCCAGGCGTTTTTTCCGCCTGCGCTGTAAAAATCCACCGGGCCCACTGCCGCCTCATAGGCGCGCACGGCTGCCTCGCGCTGTGTGCGAAGCTGGCGGTATGCTTTCAGCGCACAGGTGTTTGTGGGGTGGGTGTCCAAAAACAGGCGCACCTCATCCATGGCAAAGCTCAGCACTTCCAAATCTGTTCGCGCCTTCTCATGCATGCTGTTCGCCTCCCTCCCCGGGGCGGAACGGGAGGTCCAGCGCCTGAAACAGGGTGCCGTGCGCCAGCGCCTTTTCCAGCGGGTACAGCTTTTCAAAGCGCTGCATGGGCACGGTGGCAATGGCAAGCGGCAATGAGGTCTTTTCATTCATATGGCAAAACTCCTTTCTTATCTGCGAAGGGCCAGGCCCCTCTGCCGCATGCTATTCGCGCCGGAAAAAGCGCGCCACCCCGGCCTGCCCCGCAAACCGGCGGCCCGGGCGGCAAACCTGCTGTCTGCCCCTGAAACGGGCCGCCGGAGCGGCAAAAATGCGCCGGAAAAAAATTTTACGGCCGGCTGTGCCGAGGGATAAAAATTGCGGCAGCATGGGGAATATGGTATACTTTCCACATAACATAGGCGCGCAAAGTGCCATGCGGTGAAAGGGAGGGATATTCATGGTAGACAGAAAATGCAAGGTGACGCTTGGCGGCCTGCCGCAGAAGATTCATATCCGCGGGGATGAAACAAAGCCCGTGCTTTTGTTTTTGCACGGCGGGCCGGGGGTGTGCAACCGCCACACGGTGATGACCGTGCATGCAGACCTGCAAAAGGACTTTCTTGTGGTTGCGTGGGACCAGCGCGGCAGCGGCGGCTCTTATAAAGGTGCGGCTGTAGAAACGCTTACCATCGACCGCCTGGTGGACGACGCGCACGAGCTTGTGCTTTGGCTGTGCAAGGAATTTCACAAAAAGAAAGTATACCTGCTGGGCGGCAGCTGGGGCTCGGAGCTGGGCACCTGGCTGGCCTACCGCTACCCCGAACATGTGGCCGCCTTTGTGGGGTTTGGCCAGGTGGTGAACGGCGCCAAAAACGAAGAGCTGAGCTATCAGTTTGCGCTGGAACAGGCGCAGAAAGCCGGGGACGAAGCGAGTGTTTCCATTCTGAAACAGGTGGGCCCGCCGGTGATGGGCGTATACAAGGGCGGCTTTGAGGGCATGATGGCCCAGCGCCGTGTGATGATGAAATACGGCGGTTATTCCCCCAGCAAGAAAAAGCGCAGCTATTTCCGCTCTACCGTGCTGCCCATGATTTTCTCGGGTGAATACAGCATTTCCGACCTTTACGGCGTGGCCAAAGGCTACCGCTATGTGCTGACGGCCATGTGGCCCGCCGTGGGCGCCACCGATTTTCCCAGCACCTGCACGGTGTTCAAAGTGCCCTACCTCATCTTCGACGGCGTGCTGGACCAAAACACACCCGCCGCGCTGGTGCAGGATTATTTCGACCTCATCCAGGCGCCTTATAAAGAGCTTGTCTGGTTCGAGCACTCCGGCCACAACCCCATGACAGATGAGCCGGAGAAGTTCAAAAGCCTGCTGCGCCAGCGCCTGTATGCCATAGAAGAAAAGGAGGCCACCGCATGAAAAACAACACAGCGCCCGGCACAATTGCGCCGTTGAAATTTCCGGAAAAGTTTGGTTTTCTCACCTTTTCCACCGCCAGCAACGTCGTCTATCAGTTCAAAAGCATCTATTATCTGTTTTTCCTCACCAACATTCTGAAAATCGACGTGCTGGTGGCAGGCGCCATTCTCACCATCGGCACCATATGGGACGCCGTGAACGACCCGCTGATTGGCTTCTGGTCGGTGAACCACAAGTTCAAAAACGGCGAGCGCTGCCGCCCCTTTGCCCTGTGGTTTGCCCTGCCGTGGGCCGTTTCGGTGGTGCTTTTGTTCTGCGATTTTAAAACCCCGCAGACCATAACGGTTATTCTGGCGCTTGTCATCTATTTTCTTTTCGAAACAGCCAACACCTTCGTGGCCATTCCCTACAACAGCATGGGCGGCCTTGCCACCAACCGGGATTCCGACCGCCGCTCCATCAACGTATACCGCAATTTGGGCGGATGCCTCGGCTCTGGCATTGGCGCCGTGGCCTGCCTGCCGCTTTTGAAGCTGTTTGGCGCGCTGGATGACGGCGGCAACCTCATTGACGGCTCCAGCGCGCGCGGCTTTTTGTACACCGCCATGGTGATGGGCGCCGTGTGCCTGGTGGGCAGCCTGATTCACTATTTCACCACCCGAGAGCGCGTGCAGCAGATATCCGGCAATGAAGACCATGTCAGCGTCCGGGCCGCTGCCGGCATGCTGTTCCGTTGCCGCAGCTGGGTGCTGAACATGTTGTACATCATCTGCTATGGCGTGAACAACGTGCTTATCATGAGCTCTATCACCTACTATGCCACCTACGTCATGGGCAGCACAGGCGCGGCCACGCTGATTCAGGCCGTCTATCTGGTGGTCTCCATTATCACCACGGTTCTGGTGGGCCCGTTGGACAAAGCCCTTGGCCGCAAACGCACCATGCTGTTTGGCGCCATTGTTCTGGTGCTGGGCAAGGTGTGGTTCATTCTCAACCCGTTCTCGGTGGGGGCCGTCTATGTAAACGCGGCCACCGTGGGCATTGGCCTTGCCATTGCGTTTGTCATGTTCAACACCAACCGCAACAACATTGCAGACCTGATTGAATGGCAAAGCGGCCGGCGCATCGACAGCCTTGTCTCCACCGGCGATAACCTGGCCGCCAAGCTGGCACAGGCCGCCGCCACACAGCTGCTGACGTTTGCGCTGCATCTGGCCGGTTTCAACGAGGCGCTTGCCGCACAGCCTGCGGCCACCGTGTCCACCATCAACGCCCTGCTGGGCTGGGTGCCCGGCATTGTCACCCTGGTTATGCTTGCTGTTTTGTTCGCAATGGATATTGAACGCGATATGAAAACAATGAACGAAGAAAAGGCCGCCAAAGGCATTGCGGTATCTGGCTGATGCCGCCCCTGTGTGCGGCACAGGGCCCGCCAGGGCAATTCCGGGCCTTTGGGGCAAGCAAAACCATTCCAGAAAAAACGTGCGGCGGCCCGCTGGGCCGCCGCACGTTTTGCTGTTTTTTGTCTTCTGTTTCCCAACCTGAGGGCCGCGCCGGGTTTACTGCGCCCCGCCCTGTGCGGGCCCGGCTGCCTCCTCTTTGCGGGCAGGCGGCGCACCAGGCGCCTCAAACCAGAACAGGCTTCCCTTGCCCACCTCGCTTTGTGCGCCAAAGGCAAAGCCGTGGCGCACCAAAATAGCCTTGCAGATTGAAAGCCCCAGGCCAGAGCCCTGCTTGCCCGCGTCTGCACGCGCGCGGTAATATTTATCGAAAATGTAGGGCAGGTCTTCTTCCGGAATGCCCGCGCCGTGGTCCTCCACTTCCACGCGGGCGCCGCCGTTTTTCGGCAGCACGCGCAGCGCAAGGTAGCCGTCCGGCCCCACATGGTGCAGGGCATTGGCCAAAAAGTTGTGCACCACGCGGCTCAATGCCTCCGGGTCTGCCATGATGTCACAGGGCGTGTCTGTCTGCACCGTCAAATGGCAGCCCGCTTTGGCGCAGGCGTCCTCATAGCGCTCGGCCACCTCCTCGCAAAGCTGCGCTATGTCAAAACGCACAGGCGCCAGCTTCTCTGCCCCGCTGGATACCTTTGAAAGCTCCAGCACGCTGTTCACAAGGCCGGAAAGGCGGTCTGTCTCATCAATAATCACATCCAGCTGTGCTGTCCGCTTTTCCGCGTCTGCGCCGGTCAGGTCCCGCACGGTCTCGGCATAGCCCTTAATCAGCGTCAGCGGCGTGCGCAAATCGTGGCTGATGTTGGCAATCAAATCGCGCTGCAGCTCGCTGGAGCGCGCCACCTCCCGCGTCATGGTGTTAAAATCCTGTGCAAGCACGGCCAGCTCGTCGTGCCCGCGCGGGGTAACGCGCGTGGAATAATCGCCCTTTGCCACACGCCGCGCCGCGCCCGAAAGCTCGGTGATGGGCCTGGCAAACCAGCGGCTGAACAGAAACGCGCCCAAAATGCCCACGCAAAGCGTGACGGCTGCGATGACCGGAAGCTGCATGCTGATGACATCGCGGGCCTGCTCGATGCGTTCCAGGTCTGTAGAGATAATCAGGCTTCCGCCGCCCGCAAGGCGCTGACCCATCACCATCTGGCGCTGGGTACCGCTCTGTTCTGCCAAAATGAAGCGTATCTCGCCGTTCTGGCGCACTGTGCGGCGCAGGGTAAGGGCGTATTCGCTGTTCCAATCGGGCTCGCTCTTCTCTCCAAATGCCTGGAAATAAGAGGGGTGGATCAGGCATTCCCCCGTTTGCAGCGCATGGAAGTGCAGCACAGCGCGCCCTGAGGAATCTGCCACTTCAAAACACTTGCCCGCCAGAAGGCCGGTGTTCTCCTTCAGCCCTTCCAAAAGCGCTGCGTCGTCATAGCCCGCCTCGCCCGGCAGGCCTGCCTGGTCCAGCAGGGTGCTGAACACAGAAAGCGTCCGCGCCAGGTCCCGCCGCACGCCATATTCGTAAAAAGTGCCCAGTGAGCGCACGCCCAAAAACCACACAAGCCCCAGCAGCACGGCCACCATCAGCACAATAAACCCCATCAGCTTGGCGCGCATGCTCCAGCTGCGGGCAGGGTGCGGGCGCTTTTTCTCGCCGGTTTTCCGCTGTGTCATACGCCCGCCTTGGGCTCGAATTTATAGCCCACGCCCCACACGGTGGTGATGAAGTCGCGGTATTTGCCCAAATGGCTGCGCAGCATCTTCACATGGGTGTCCACCGTGCGGTCCTCCCCAAAATAGTCATAGTTCCACACCTGCTGCAAAATCTTTTCACGGCTGAGGGCAATGCCCTTGTTTGCGGCAAGAAACACCAGCAGGTCAAATTCCTTCGGCGTCAGGGCCACGGCCTCGCCGTCGATGGTGACGGTGTGGCTTGCCGTGTCTATTGCCAGCCCGCCGAACACAAAGCTTTCGGCGCCCTGCCCGTCGCGCCGCATGGTGCGCGCCAGCACAGCGCGCACGCGGGCCACCAGCTCGCGCGGGGAAAACGGCTTTACCACATAGTCGTCTGCCCCGGCGCCAAGGCCCTCCAGTTTGTCATATTCCTCGCCGCGCGCAGTGAGGATGATAACGGGCACATCCATCCCGCGCAGGCGCATCTCTTTCAGGCATGTCATGCCGTCCATAAACGGCATCATCACATCCAAAATCACAAGGTCTATGCCACCCGCAGCCACCGCGGCCAGCGCGGCGGCGCCGTCTGACGCCTGGGTACACTGGTAGCCCTCGTGCTCCAGATGCTCTTCGATCAATTCACGAATCCGCGGCTCATCGTCCACGATTAAAATCTTTGCCATGGCGAAACCCTCCCTGGTGCCGGCACTCCGACAGTTTTGTATGCGAAGGAACGGGCCGCGCGCCCTGCGCGTGGGGCACATGCCGTGCACGCCGCCGTTTTCCGCAACCTAATACTACCTGTTCGATATGTCTAAATTGTGAAAATGCGCCCGATTTTCCCGAATTTGTGAAAGAAAACCCTTTACCCGGCCGCGGCATGGCTGTACAATAGGGAGGCAAAGCGGCGGCCTGGCTGCGCCGCATGGTAAATTAGACGGGATGTGAGGGAACGATATGCAACTGTTCGTCTTCTGCGCCGGCATTTTGCTGGTGCTGGTTTGGCTGTGCGTAAAGCCGGGGCGCTTTACCGCCGCGCAGGCCGCGCCCTTTTCCGGCGTGAACTATGCGCACCGCGGCCTGTATGCGCAAGACCAAAGCGTGCCGGAAAACAGCCTGCCCGCCTTTGCGGCGGCCGTGGAAAACGGCTATGGGATGGAGCTGGACATTCAGCTCTCTCAGGATGGCGAAGTGGTGGTGTTCCACGATGACACCCTGGCGCGCATGTGCGGCATACAGGGCCGTGTGGACGCCTTTGCGCTGGCACAGCTGCGTGAAATGCCGCTGGCCGGCACGGCCGAGCACATGCCGCTTCTGACAGAAGTGTTTGACACCGTGGCCGGCAAAGCGCCTATCATCATCGAGCTGAAAACCGGCCCGCGCAACGCAGAACTGTGCCAAAAGGGCCTTGCGCTGATGCGCGCCTATGCGCAAAAATATGGCGGCGCCTTCTGTGTCGAAAGCTTCGATGCGCGCATTGTGGCCTGGTTTCGCAAGCATGCGCCCGATATTCTGCGCGGCCAGCTCACCGATTCCCCGCGCGCGCTGGGCTCTGGCCACCCCGTGCTGGATTTTATAACCGGCAACCTGCTTTCCAACCTCATTGCCCGCCCCCAGTTCATCGCGCACGGGCCGGGCAGAAAGACAATTTTGGCCCGCTTTGCCGAGGCCTGCGGCGCCATGCCCGTATATTGGACGGCAAAACCCGGCGACGATATTGCCGCGCTGGAAGAGCATTACGATGCGGTAATTTTCGAGCACTATGCCCCGAAGCCCAAATATAAATAAAATAAGGCGGCGCGTATGAAAGTTATCATTTCACCCGCAAAAAACATGGTGCAGGACGCCGACACCCTGCCCCCTGCCGCCATGCCCGTCTTTCTGGAAGATGCAGAATATCTGGCAGGCGTGCTGCGCAGCATGCCGTATGAGGCGTTCCACCGCGTGATGAACTGTTCCGACGCGCTGGCAAAGCGCGCCTTTGAACAGTATGCCCGCATGCGTCCCTCGCGCGCGGCCACGCCCGCACTGCTGGCCTACGATGGCATCCAATACAAATATATGGCCCCGCAGGTGTTTGAAACCGGCTATTTCGATTATGTGCAGGAACATGTGCGCATCCTCTCGGGCCTGTACGGCGTGCTGCGGCCGCTGGACGCCGTGGTGCCCTACCGCCTGGAAATGCAGGCCAAACTGTGCACGCCGCGCGGCAAAAACCTGTACGAGTTCTGGGGCACGCGCCTGGCCCGGCAGGCAATGGAGGGCGACAACGTTCTGATAGACCTTGCTTCTGATGAATACGCCCGCGCTGTGCGCCGTCATCTGCCGCCCGGCACCCAGTGCATCAAGTGCGTGTTCGGCCAGCTTCACAGCGGCAAAGTGGTGGAGAAAGGCGTGTATGTGAAAATGGCGCGCGGCGCCATGGTACGCTGGATGGCGGAAAACAGCGTGCACAGCCCCGGGCAGCTGCGCAGCTTCTGCGAGCAGGGCTACCGCTTCTGTCCCGCCCGCTCCGGCCCGGCGGAGTATGTGTTTATAAAACCATAGTGCCGCGTGTTTCGGCCGTGTTTCTGGGAACTGAAAACCCCCTGTGCATTTTTGCACAGGGGGTTTTTGCACACAGGCGGCTTTCTCTCAGCCGCCCATCAGAAAGTCCAGCACGTTCCAGCCGTCTTCTGTCTGGCCGCGGTAAAGCTCGGTGTAGCCGCAGCGCGTGCAGCTGATGGTGATGAATTTCTTGTTCTGCACATCGAAAATTTTGGCAAAGTTCCCGCCTGTGGCCTGGAACTGGTCGCTTTCATACTGCGTGTTGCCGCATTTGGGGCATACATACTGCATTGTTTCCATATCCGCGTCTCCTTTGTTCTGCTTTGCCGCCCGGGGCGGCCTTTTCAAAAGTATAGCATCGGCGGCACAGCCGCGCAAGCGTCACAGGCCCAGCGCGGTGCCCGCCACGGCACCCACCAGGCGCCACAGCGGGGTGTCGTACATGCCAATGGCCTGCAAAAACACCACCACAGCCGCACCGGCGGCCACAAACAGACGGGCTGCTGTCAGCACGGGCGGCCACCTTCTTTCCCTGCAAGCGCCTGCAGGCCCAGTGCAAGGCAGGCACAGCCAAGGCCGAACAGGGCCCCGCTGCCGCTGCCAAGCGCCGCGGCAAAACACAAGCTGGCGGCAATCAGGCAGGCAAAATTTGTTTTCTGTGCGCGTTCCATCCGTTCTCTCCTCTTCCGTGGCAGGCTTATGCCAGGTTCAGCCGTTTTGTCAGCAGCCAGCGCGTCACAGCGAAATACACAGCGCACAGGATGAAGCACAGCAGGCAAAAACCACCCATGGCCGTCATCAGAACGCGGGGCACCTCCGTGGCCGGAAGCGTTGTCATGTGCGGCCCGCTGGCAACCAGAAACACGCCGCCGCCCACAGTGGCTGCTGTCCACAAAATTTGCGTCGCCACGCTCAACAGCACGTACATGCCAATGCTGGCGCCAAGGCGGCTTTGCGGCCACTGCATGCCCAGCGCACAGGCCAGCTGCACCTGCAGGCAGCCCGCGGCCATGGTAAGCAGCGAGGCCAGCACAAACAGGCCAAGAACGCCAAACACCGGCCCCAGAGTGGTGGTGAAGCGCAGCGCGGCCCACAGTTCTGCCAGAACGGCGCCATTCTCCATGTTATTGGCCACCAGCACGAATGCGAAGATGCCGCCCACAAACAGCGCCACGCTGGCAAAAGACCACACCATGGCGGCAATCAGTTTAACTATCATGTGCTGCGCCGGGGTGACAGGCAGGGAAAACCAAAAGTACCCGTCATCGCCCAGCAGGCGGTAAAAGCGCATGATAATAAGCACCTCTGTCACAATGACAATGGCCAGCATGGCAAACACGGCCACAAGCGTAAACACGCCGGAAAGGATGCCAAAAATGGTGTTGCCCTGCACAATGGCCGTGCTGCCGTTTACATGCACCTCACCAAACCGCCATGCCAGCCACAGCATGCCGCTTGCCGCCAGCACCAGCGCCACAAACCCGCCGTATAACGGCAATAAGGTGCGGCCCGTTGCCTTGAACTCATGTTTCAGTAACTTCCCGAACATTTGAACACCTCCCGGAACAATGCATCCACACTTTTGCCGTTTTCTTCCCGCAGCGTGTCCACGCTGCCCGCCAGTGCCACACGGCCGTTCTGCAAAAACAGTGCGTCGTCCAGCACATTTTCAATGTCGCCAATCAGATGGGTGGAAAGCACCAGTGCCGCATCTTCGGCATAATTGCGGATAATGGTGGAAAGGATGTAATCCCGCGCGGCGGGGTCCACCCCGCCAATGGGCTCATCCAGCAGATAAAGCTTGGCCCTGCGGCTCATGGTAAGGGCCAGATACAGTTTTTCCAGCGTGCCCTTGCTCATAGCCGAAAGTTTATCTTTCGGGCCAATGGCAAGGTCTGCCAGCATGGCGCCGGCCTTCTCTTCGCTGAAATCGGCAAAAAAATCGCGGTACAGCTCTATGGCGTCGCGCACGCGCAGGCTGCGCGGCAGCGCGGGCCTGTCGGGCAGGTATGCCGTCACGGCCTTGGTGGCCGGGCCGGGCGCCTTGCCGCACACCGCGATGGTGCCCGCGGTGGGCACCAGAAGGCCCGCCGCCAGCTTGAGCAGTGTGGTTTTGCCAGAGCCATTGGGCCCCAGCAGGCCCACGATGCGCCCCGCAGGAATAGAGATATCCACCCCATCCAGCGCGGGCCGCAGGTATGCAGCCTGGCCATAGCGTTTTGCAAGCCCTTTGCAGGCCAGTATCTCGTTCATACAGATCCCTCCTTATATTCGGCAGCCATGCGGGCCGCCTCTGGCTGAGAAATACCCAGCCGCCCCATGTTTTTTACATATTCCCCCGCACAGCCGCGCGCCAGGGCCTGTTTCATATCCTCTACCGTCTGCCGGTTTTCTGTCACCGTGCGGCCAGAGGTGCGGTGTGTCTCCACCAGGCCCTGTGTCTCCAGCTCGGCCAGGGCGCGCTGCATGGTGTTGGGGTTCACGCCCGCCTGGCCCGCAAGCTCCCGCACAGGGGGAATGCGCGAACCGGGCGGATATTCGCCCGTTACCACTGCTGTTTGCAAATGCTCTACAAGCTGTAAATATACGGGCCTGTCGGCCCGAATGTCCCATGCCATGTTCTGCCCTCCCTTTGTTTTATTGTACTAAGCATCTAATACAATAATACACCGCATAATTCAAAAGTCAAGCCTTTTCAAAAATTTTTTTGCAAGGGCTGGACAAACGCCGCATTTCATGCTATAATCATCTTCGCTGTGGAGGAGTAGCTCAGCTGGTTAGAGCGCACGGTTCACATCCGTGAGGTCATGGGTTCGAGTCCCCTCTTCTCCACCACAAAAAGCCCGTGGAACCAACGTTCCACGGGCTTTTTCTGTTCCTTCTGTTCACACTTTTGTTCACACTTTTCTCCACTTTACCAAAAAGCAGAGCGAGCGCTGTGCTCCATATTGTGCTTGGCTGTATCGGCTCTGTTCTCTACACCGAGGCATATAACGGAGGCCCCCGGCGCCAGTAGCGCTTCGGGGGCCTGTATGATTTCTTCAGCTGCTTTGCCGCCTGGCCAATACCCATGACGGCAAGGCCGGACGCCACATCTACAGCCGTGATGAGGTCTGTTGCCGGAAAACCCGGCATAACCACATGCAGGGCCGCACGGCCAGGCTATTTCAGCACAAAGCGGTTGCGCTTAAACTCCAAAAGCCCCTCGCGGCGCATGCGGCCCAGCTCTGCGCACATGGCACTGCGGTCTACCGAAAGGTAATCGGCCAATTGCTGGCGGTTAAACGGAATGGAAAAACTTCCCCCGCCCGCCTTTTTGGCCTGTTCCGAAAGGTAATACAGCAGTTTTTGCCGTGTGGTGCGCTGCGAAAGGCAGCCCAGCTTTTGCGCCAGCACACGGTTTTTCTGCGCAAATATGGCAAACAGGCGTTGCAGCAGCCGGGCGTGCAGCCCGCAGGCAGCCGCGCAGGGCGCAAGCAGGCGGCCTGTATCCAGCAGCAGGGCCACGCTTTCCCGGCAGGCCACAGCATCGTTGCACATGGGCTCTTCCCCCACCGCATAGGCCTCGCCAAACAGCTCGCCCGGGCCTATTTCGGCCAGCAGGCTGCGGTTGCCCCAGTGGTCCTCCCGCTGAATATGCACCTGCCCGCACAAAAGCACCCCCATGCAGGAAATGCGCTGCCCTGCGTGAAAGATGGCCTCGCCCTTGCCATAGCTGCGCTTTTGGGCGCCCAGGCAGGCCAGCGCCTCAAGAAGCTGCGGCGCTGAAAGCCCGGCAAACAGCGCCGTATTTTGCAATACCGGCAGATATTCTTCCATATTTTTCTCCCTATCTGTTGTATTTCCAACAGTATTTCCCTGTTTAATCTAGTAAAATCAGAGAAGAAAGTCAAGCGGGAGGATACAACTATGCTACGCAAAATCATTCACATAGACGAAGAAAAATGCAACGGCTGCGGCGCCTGCGCGGCGGCCTGCCACGAGGGCGCCATTGGCATGGTGGGCGGCAAGGCAAAACTGCTGCGCGACGACTATTGCGACGGCCTGGGCGATTGCCTGCCCGCGTGCCCCACCGGCGCCATCCGCTTTGTGCAGCGCGAGGCCGCAGCCTATGACGAAGCCGCCGTAAAAGCGGCGCAGGCCGCGCGCTGTGCCCCAACCGGCGGCGGGTGCCCGGGCGCGCGCGCAAAAGCGCTGCACAGGGCCCCTGCATCGCCCGAGGCACCCCTGACGCCAGCGCCAAGCCAGCTTGCGCAGTGGCCGGTGCAAATCAAACTGGCCCCGGTGAACGCACCCTGGTTTCAGGGGGCACACCTGCTTATTGCGGCAGACTGCACCGCCTATGCCTATGCAGATTTTCACAACCGCTTTATGCGCCGCCACGTCACGCTGATCGGCTGCCCCAAGCTGGACGGTGTGGACTATGCCGAAAAGCTGACGGCCATTCTGCGCGAAAACGAAATCAAAAGCGTCACCGTGGTGCGCATGCAGGTGCCCTGCTGCGGCGGGCTGGAACAGGCCGTAAAAACGGCCCTGCAGGCCAGCGGGAAATTCATTCCCTGGCAGGTGGCTGTCATCTCCACCGAGGGCAACCTGCTGGAGCTTTGAGGCCGCCCGGGCAGGCGCAGAAAAGTGGCAGAATGCCCTGCCGGGCATTTTGCCCCGCGCGCCCGCGAGGGCCAGCTTTCACAGCAAAACACCCCCTGCCGCCTCGTTCTCTGCCGGGCGGCAGGCGCGGCACAACAAAAAAGGGCGCGCGGCCTTTTGCTGGCTGCGCGCCCTTGCATTGTGTGAAACCCGATTCTTACGCTGCTTATTTCACTTCCGGCAGGCTGGCCGCAGCAGCGGACTGGCCCACACGGCGCGTCTTTTCGTCCGGCGCCTCGGGGCGGAAGGCCACGTCCGGGTACTCTTCGTCCATCACACGGCTGGCTGTATCCAGAATGATATCGCCGCCGCGCCCGCTCATCACGCGGCCCATCATCTGCACATGGTGGATATCGTAGAACATGGCATACAGCGCCAGCGTGTGGCCCAGGTATACGCCGATGGATTCATACACCTTCACGGCGCGCTCGTCGCCCTGCGCCATCAGCGCCTGCACTTCTTTCAGCTTTTCCGCCGGGGAAGCGCCTTTCAGCTCAATGCCCGCGCGCGGCGCCAGCTTGATGACGCCGTCCTGGCTGAAATATTTCACGCCGCAGCCGATGTCGCCGCTCCACTCGTCCTCCATGGCGCCGGGCTGGCCGTCCACGGGGGCAAAGGCAAGCTCGTTCAGCCAGCCACAGATGTTTCCGTCGCCGTCCACATAGCCCACGGCCTCGCTTGTGCCCATGGCAATGCCCATGATGCCGTTTTCGCCCAGGCCCATGGCGCCGGCCAGCGCCGAGACGTCGCCATCGTTCGCCACCACCACGGGAATCTCATACCCCAGCGTGTCGCCCAGCTCTTTGGCGGCACGGGTGTAGATATTCTTTACCTTTTTATCAAAATCTTCCTTGCCCACTTTCAAAAACAGCGAGGCCACCATGCACTTGTTGTCAATATACACACCGGCGCTGGACACACCAATGCCCTCTACCTTGCGGCCGTTTTCCAGTATCTTGGCCGCCGCCGTGTGCAGGGCCGCCAGGATGCCCTGATAGTGATAATCCGGGTCGGCAATTACTTTCGGGAACCACACCACTTCTTCGGAATACACGGGCTCGCCGTCAATCACAGCGGACACCTTGCGGTCCGACCCGCCGGCGTCAAAGCCGATGCGCGCGCCATTGGTATGGCGGCCAATGGCCTGTGCGCGCTGGAAAGCCGCAGGCTTTTTCTCGTAGGGCAGCACTTCCACCGTGAACTGCGTCTCGTACACCTGCTCCATAAAGCCCTTGTCGAAAGCGCGGCTGCCGGTGGCCGTATAGGCCTGGCGGATGCGCTCGCCCACGGCCTCATCGCCGCACACATACACCTTGAAGCCGCCCCAGCTCCACAAAAGGAATTTCACCAGTCTGTCCACATAATAGGCGTCCGCCTCGGCCATGTCCGGCGTGCCGTACACCTTTGTCTCATAGGTGCCAATCTGCCCGCCCGAGCGCTCTACCGCGATGCAAAGCGGCTTTTTTGCCCCCTTCTGATACTCTTTGAAAAACAGGCCCAGCGGCACAAAACTGCTGTCCAGTTCCGGCAAGTTCTTAACCGGGATCTCTACGTTCAGAAATTTCATCGCAGATTCTCCTTTTTTCTTTGTTCCAAGGCCCGCACAGGGCCGAAGCTCTTTTTTATTGTAACATGTGCGCTGCGAGCCCGCTTGCGCTGAGCGTGTCCTTTTTTTGCACAATTTGCCGCCGCGCTGTGCAGATTATACAAAGAAAGGCCTGCCGTTTCCGGCAGGCCCGCATGTTACGCTTCCACGCGAAGCAAGGCATATTCTTCATATTGCGTGCGGTGCCAGCCGCCCACAAAGGTAAGCGTCACGCCCTGTTCGGCCGCCTGCTCGATATACACGGGTGCGTCGGAAAGCGCCATGGCACCTGTGGTGAAGAAGTACAGCGGCCGGTTGCCCACAGCCGGGTCTGCCCGCAGGGCCTCCACCGCCTCGCGCACGCTCATTGTCCCGCCGCCAATGCCGTCCTCCAGCCCGTCCCATGTGGTGAAGCTGATGGGCTCGCTTCGGGCCGGGTTGCGGAATTCAAGCCCCGGCTGATAGGCCGAAAACAGGCTGATATAGAATTCATTGTCCGTGAAAAGAACAGCGTCCGGCTCTGTCACCTCCACCAGCGCCTGCGCAATGGTTTCGCTGCGCACATTCTCCTGCGGCGGGCGCACCACCTCCTGCAGCGAGCGCAGCATGGCGGGCACCGTCAGCAAGGAAAACACCAGCATGGCCACGCCAATGCCGCGCTTTACCGCCCCCTTCTGCACCTGCGTGAGCCGCGCGGAGGCCGCGATGTCCGGCACAGACATCCACAGTGCGCACACAAACATCATGCCCATCACCACATGGCGCTGTTCTGTGGCATATACCAGCAGCTGCTGCAGAACCAGGCAATACACTGTGCCGCACAGCCATGCCAGCAAGGGCATTGGCGCAGCGCGCAGCCAGCGCCACAACAGCCATGCCAGCACGGCCAGCGCGGGCAAAAGCACAAGCAGGCCGCGCTTTGTAAGAAAATAGTACATTTCCACATCAAAAAGCGTCTTCATGCCAATGCCCAGAAAATCTTTTCCTGTTTGCAGAATGCTCTGTGTCTGCAAATCTATTTGCGCATTTGCCTGTACGCTTCCCGCCAGCTGCACTGCCAGAAGCAGCACGCCGCCCGCCATCAGGGCAAGCGCGCCCGCGTCCGCCCCGGCCAGCTTTTTGGCACGCACGCTGCGCGCCAGCATCTCCAGCGCCCACTGCGCCATCAGAAAGCCCACAAACCCGCACAGCATCACATGCACCTGGCACAGCAAGAACAGCACCGCCGCATAGCGCAGCGGCCGCGTGTGCCGCGTGCCGTACAGCGCCGCGCACAAAATCAACAACAGCCCCGCCAGCGCATAGCTGCGCGCCACAGTGGGCAGGTAATAAATAAAGGGCACGCTAAACAGGCATGCCGCCTTTGCATACCAGGGCAGCGGTGCAAAACGCACCAGCACAGCGGCCGCCCCCACCATCAGCGCCGTGCTCAGCACAAGGATGCTTTCAAACGGCAGCCCAAGCTTTGCCAGCGGCCACAAAAGGGCATACCACAAAAAGGGGTGCCCTTCGTAGCGAAGCTGCGCGAATATCTGCGGGATAGAGAGGTCCCGCACAATGCACCACGCCTGCGATACATCGCGCCAGGGGTCATACCAGCGCACACACCACAGCTGCACCCACACATAGGCCGCAAACGCAGCCAAAAGCAGCAGCTGGGGCTTTGTCCAAGTGTGTTTGCCCAATTTCAAACAGCATTCCTCCCGTTTTCAGCCTGCACGCCCCACGGCAGAAAAATGCCCCGCGGCCAAGCTGCGGGGCATCCAACCAAAACCACTTTATGGAACCATATGCGGGTTTACAATGTTCCGCCAATCCAAATCGCCCCGCTCCAGCCCGTGAATCAGCACTTCAGCCGTGGCAATGTTGGTGGCCACAGGAATGTTGTGCACGTCGCACAGGCGCAGCAGGTTCATTTCATTCGGCTCGGAAGGCTTTGCCGAGATAGGGTCGCGGAAGAACAGCAGAAGGTCTATCTCGTTGCACGCAATGCGCGCGGCAATTTGCTGGTCGCCGCCATGCGTGCCGGACAAGCATTTCTGAATGGGAAGGCCCGTGGCCTCGCTCACCAGCTTGCCTGTGGTGCCCGTGGCCGTCAGGCTGTGCTGGGCCAGCACAGAACAATATGCAATGCAGAACTGCACCATCAGTTCCTTTTTGGTGTCATGCGCAATCAGCGCAATGTTCATAAGGATTTCCCTCCTTCTCTCTACTTACCCGGCCCTTTTCTCTTCCATACACATCACTACGCAAATACAGCACAAAAACAAACACGCCGGTTTTTACCGGACGATCAGCGGCGCATGCACGCCGCACAGGCGTGCCGCCATGGCGGCAAACACACGCGCGGCCTTTTCCTCTTTGGGCAGTGCCGACGCCGTGGCGCCCGCACGCAGCACCGCCTCGCTGTAGGGCACCACGCCAAGCAGCTGGGCGCCCACCGTGTCGATGCATTCGTCCAAATCCCGAATGCCCTGGCCCGCCAGGGTGCGCGGCACCTTGTTAATCACAAGCCGCACCTGCTCACAGCCGCCCTCCAGCAGCGCGTCGCACACAATGCGCCCATCGCGCTGGGCCACAGGGTCTGGCGTGATGCAAATAAGCGCCAGGCTGGCCGCAGCGCGCGCCGCCTCGAAGGGGGCGCCCATGCCTGCAGCGGTATCCAGCACAATGTCGTCGAACACGCCGCCCGCCTGCTGCAAAAAGCTTTGCAGCGCCCCAGCGGCCACCTGGCCGCCCGAATAGGGCGCGCTGATGACAAAAAGCCCCGGGTACAGCGGGCTTTCCACCAGGGCCTTGCCCGCGTCGCAGCGGCCGCACAGCACATCTTCTACGTCATATACTGTTTTGCCGTATACGCCTGCAATATAATCTACGCTGCGAAGGGCGGAATCCAGCTCTACCAAAAGCACACGGCGCCCGCGTGCGGCAAGCGCCGCACCCGTCAGCACCGAAACGGTGCTTTTGCCCGTTCCACCCTTGCCGGAGGCCACCATGATCACTCTCGCACTCATGCTACCCTCCGAAATTTCGATGACATTACGCAGTTTGCATACTTATGTTTGTATTCTATCACAATATTTTGTTGCATACAACAGCGAAGCTTGTAAAATAGCACAAAAACCAAAAATTTCACTGATTTTGGGTTATTTTTACTATGCCCGCTGCCTTCAAAGCTGCATATACGCGTGAAACGGGCAGCCCCATAATGTTGTGATAGCAGCCTTCAATGCCCTGCACAAATTTTGCCGCCCCGCCCTGCACCGCATAGCCGCCCGCTTTGTCGTAGGGCTCCGGGGTGGCGATATACGCTTCAATCTCTTCCTCGCTTAAAGCGGCAAAGCGCACCGAAGAGGTGCAGGCGAACACATCGTCCGGCCGGCCGGGCACAGCCAGGCACACGCCGGTGTGCACCCGGTGTGTGCGGCCCGATAAAAGGCGCATCATGCGCCGTGCGTCCGCCGCATCGTGCGGCTTGCCCAGCACCTCGCCGTCCACATCCACCACAGTGTCGCAGCCCAGCACACAGGCCGACGGGTGCTGCACGGCCACAGCGTGGCATTTGGCGTGCGCCAGCTTCTGCACCAGCAGCACGGGCGTGGGCGCAGAAATGGCGCTTTCGTCCACATCGCTGGTCGCTACCGAAAATTCCGGCGTAACCAGCGCCAGCAGTTCTTTTCTTCGGGGCGAGCCGGAGGCCAAAATCAATTCCATTCTGCCCACCTCAGCGCAGCGAAGTGCGGTTGTACAGGAAAATAGCCGCGGCAATGGTGAAAATCTGCGCCACGCTTACGCCCATGGAAAAGCCGAACGTCAGCTTAATCACCGAAAGGTCCAGCACAAAGGGCGCGTCTGCGTTGAAGCCGATAGACTGATAATAGCTCAGCCAGCTCAAGAACGGCACGTTGCGGCACACGCTGGCCAGCATGGCGCCCAGCACAATGCCCGCCAAAATAAAAAACCATAAAAGCAGGGTGCGTTTCATTTTCATTTGTGTTTTCCCCTTTCTGCCTCAAAGCTTCCCGGTAGAGCCAAAGCCCCCCTCGCCGCGGGCCGTGCCGCCAAGCTCGTCCACTTCCTGCAGCACAGCCCGTGCCACCGGCACCACAGCCATCTGGGCCACGCGCTCGCCCGGCTGAATCACATAGGGCTGCTGCCCATGGTTTGCCAGCGCCACATGCACTTCGCCCCGGTAGTCGGAATCAATCACGCCCACGCCGTTGGGCAGCGCCACCCCGTGCTTGGAGCCCAGGCTGGAGCGCGCAAAAATAAGCGCCACATACTCCGGGCCCGGCAGCTCAATGGCAAAGCCCGTGGGCAGCAGGGCGCGCTGGCCGGGCGCAAGGGTAAACGGCGCCTCCAGCACGGCGCACAGGTCCATGGCGGCCGCGCCCTCGGTGGCATAGGCAGGCAGCTTTGCCTGGCTGCGCAGGCGCTTTATTTTAACAGGTACGTTCAAATTGTTCCCCATCCTTTCTCCATTCGCTTGGCATGCGGTTCACAGCACGCCTTTGAAAAACAGCCCGCGGGTGAAAGCGCCGTCAAACGGCGCGCCCGCGCGCGCCAGGCGCAGCACCTGCCCCACGCGCTGCGGGGGCTCTATGGTGAAATACAGCAGCAGCATATCCGCGCCGGCCTGCCCGGCCTTGTCACACAAATACAGCGGCACAGGGTTATACACCGTGCGCATGCCCTGCGGGCCCGTGCAGCGCACGGGAAATTTTGCGCCCTTGCGGTCCGTCAGGGTGCCCTTCTGCGGGCACCCCTTGCAGCCGTGCACATTGTGCAGCGGGCAGGCGCGCGTCAGCATCAGCGGCATATGCCCATAGGCCAGCACGGCCGTGGGCGCCTGTGCGGCCAGCTCGTGCACGCCCCGGGCCGTCAGCTCGGGGCTGGCGGTGACACTTTCGCACCCCATGGCAAGGTATGCACGCGCGGCGGCAGCGTTCGTCACGTTCAGGCCAAAACCGCCCATCCACGGCCCCGCACACGGCAGAGCAAAGTGGGCCAGGTTTTGCGCAACAAAACCCGCAAAGCCCTTGCCCGAAAGCGAGGCAGCCAGGCTCTGCAGCTGGCTTTCGCCCGTGAACTCTGCCCGCGGCAGCTCCAGCCAGGTTTTGGCGCGCAGCGGCTCGGGCACGCTGGCCCAGTGCTGCACAGGCAGCAGCACACGTTCAAGCGCCTTCCATTCCCCTTCCGCACAGGCAAGCTGCTGCGGCGTCTCGAAACGGGCGCACAGTGCGGCCTGCGGGGTCACGTTGCGCGGGGCACCCGGCTGCAGTGCAGCGGCCAGCGGCGGCGCGGGCGGCGCAAGGCATTGCCGCTGCGGCGGCGCAGCGCGCAGGGCCAGCAGCTTTTCCAGCGCCTCGCGGCGCAAGGCGCCAAGCTCGCCCGCAGGCGCATACCAGGCGTCTGCCCCCTGCACTGCGGCCTCGCGCACAAAAAAGGGCGTGCCGCCCGTCTTTTCCAGCGCACGGGCACAGCTCTGTGTCAAATTTTTCTGTGCGGGCGCATGCACCGCCTGCACCTGGGCACAGGCAATGTGCCCCTGCCCGTCGCACGCCTCCAATGCGGCGCTGTTCTCTTTCAGCGTCAGGCACATGCTCACCGGCACGCTGGGCCTCTCGCGGCGGTACAGTTCGCGCAGGGCGGGCGCCGCGGCGCGTGCCGCAGCGGAATCCTGCGCGGTGCGCACGCCGAACATGGTGCCATCCCGCACGCCTTTGATATAACCATCCGTAAACCCGGAACGAGAAAATACATTTCGTAATATTTCCTCGTCATAGGGCAGCCCCTCGCGCGCGGCCACGCATGCGGCCACCGCGGCCGCCACATATTCCGGGCCGCGCAGGCGCCCCTCTATTTTTACACTGGCAATGCCCGCCTCGCGCAGGGCGGGCAGGCGGGCCAGGTGGGAATGGTCTTTTAAGCTGAGGTGAAAATCGCCTTCGCGCGGGGGCTGCGCGGCCGAAAACGGCAGGCGGCACGGGCCTGCACACAGCCCGCGGTTGCCGCTGCGCCCGCCCAGAAAGGCGCTCATATAGCACTGGCCAGACATGCTCATGCACAGCGCGCCGTGCACGAACACCTCCAGCTCGATGGGGCTGTCTTTGGCGGCTGCGCGCAGCTCGGCAAGGCTCATCTCGCGCGCCAAAATCGCCCGGGAAAAGCCAAGGCGCGCCAGCTGGCGAATGCCCGCAGGGCTGTGCACGCTCATCTGGGTAGAGGCGTGCAGCGCCGCCCCGGGCACATAGCGCCTGACAAGGGCGGCCGCCGCAAGGTCCTGCACAATTACGGCGTCCACCCCGGCGGCATCGGCCGCCCGCAGTGCCTCGCATGCGCGCGCCAGCTCGCCCTCCATCAGCTCGGTGTTAAAAGTCAGGTAGCATTTTACGCCGCGCGCACGACAAAAAGCCGCGGCCTCTTGCAAGGCGGCGGCATCAAAATTGCCCGCCGTACGGCGGGCATTAAAGTCGGTAAGGCCCAAATATACGGCGTCCGCCCCGGCGCGCACGGCGGCCTCCAGCGCCTGCTGGTTGCCTGCGGGCGCCAGTATCTCCGGCATGGCGGCAGAACAGGCCCGCATCAGTGGTTTTCTTTCAAATAGCCAATCTCGCGGCGCAGGCGCTCTACCTCGCGGCGCGCCTCTTCGGCCGAAAGCTTGGCCTTGGCGGCGTCTTCCAGGTAATCTTTAATTTGCGCACGCATATTGTCTGCGCCGCTGGTGCTTTTTTTCAGCTCGTCCAAATAGCCCAGCGCCGTAATGACGGCCGCTGTGGCAATCGAGGCCGAAGGGTTGTTCGTCATCATCTGGTTCATGTCTGCATCCAGCTTTTCCGCCAGGCTCAGCACATATTCTTCCGTATCGGTGGTGGCAATGACATAGCTGGCGCCGCAGATCTCCAGTTTAATTTTATTTGCCGGCATACACGCAAACTTCCTTTCCCTGCGGGGCGCTGCGCCCCGGCATGTAGATATCTAGAAGCTATTATACTATCAAATGCGAAAAAAAGAAAGATGAAAAGCTGATTTTGAAAAAACTTCGTGCATGGGGCGCCGGCGGTGGGCCGCTGTGGCACCAGCGGCGCTGTTTTTTGTGTTTTTGGCCTTGCAGCGCGGCTTTCTGGTTGAACTGAGGGCATGGATAGAGTATACTAAGTTTGTATACGCGCCTTTGCGCGGCACGCCCGGCGGGCATGAGGCCGCGCCGGGGCATACGCCCGCTTTTTCAGCGTGCAGATAAGAACGGAGTAGATGGTTTTTGAATACGAAAATGACCAAGAAAGAGTTTGACAAACTGCTGGCCAACAAGCTGTTCAGCGAATTTGCCGCAGACCTTTCCAGCGCCACGGATGAGCAGATCTACCGCGCGCTGGCGCTTATTGTGCGCGGCATGCTCAGCGCACAGCGCAAGCGCTTCATGTCCCGCACCTACGGCGCCAACGGCAAGCAGGTGTATTACCTGTGCATGGAATTTCTGATGGGCCGCAGCCTGAAAACCAGCCTGTTCAACATGGGCCTTGCCGATGTGGCCGAAGCCGTGCTGAAAGACCACGGCATCAAGCTGGATAATATCTATGAGCAGGAGCCGGACGCCGGCCTTGGCAACGGCGGGCTTGGGCGCCTTGCCGCCTGCTATCTGGACGGTATGGCCACCGACGACATCCCGGGCATGGGGTACTCCATTTTATACGAGTACGGCATCTTCAAACAAAAAATCGTGGACGGCTGGCAGGAAGAACACGCCGACAACTGGCTGCCCGGCGGCGGCGTATGGCTGAAAAGCCACCCCGACCAGGCCGTGGAAGTGCGCTTTGACGGCGAGATCGAAGAGAGCTGGGACGGTTCGTACCACTATGTGAAGCACAAAAACTATTCCAGTGTGCTGGCCGTGCCCAGCGACATGTTCGTGGCCGGGTACGACAGCGCAGGCGTCTCGAAGCTGCGCCTGTGGCGCGCCAAGGCCCCCGGCTTTGACATGAACAGCTTCAACGCCGGCCAGTATGGCAGCGCCATTGCCAAAAATGCCAATGCGGAACTGATCTCCAAAGTGCTGTACCCGAACGACAACCATATGGACGGCAAAATCCTTCGTTTGCGCCAGCAGTATTTCTTGTCGTGCGCGTCTGTGAACGACATTGTGAAGACACACCTTTCGCAGTACGCCACGCTGGATAATTTGCCGGACAAAGTGGCCATCCATATCAATGACACGCACCCCACGCTGGCCATTCCCGAATTGATGCGCATCCTTCTGGACGAGTGCGGCTTTACCTGGGACCACGCGTTCGACATCACCCGCCGCACCTTTGCCTACACCAATCACACGGTAATGAGCGAGGCGCTGGAAAAATGGAATATCGACATCTTCAAGAAAACGCTGCCGCGCATTTACCAGATTTGTGAAGAGATGGACCGCCGCTGCCGCGCAGATTTTGCCCGCGCCTTCCCGGGCGATTACGGCAAAATCAATTATATGGCCATTTTGGGCGACAATCAGGTGCGCATGGCGAACATCTGCTGCTATGTGTGCCATTCCATCAACGGCGTGTCCAAGCTGCACAGCGAGATCATCAAGCAAAGCGTGTTCCACGACTATTACCTGTACAGCCCCAAAAAGTTCACCAATGTCACCAACGGCATTGCCTACCGCCGCTGGCTGCTTGCCTCGAACCCTGCGCTGACAAACCTTTTGAGCGAGACCATCGGCGATGGCTTCAAAAAGGATGCCGCGCAGCTGAAGGCTTTTGAAAAATACGCCGCAGACAAAACGGTGCTGGATAAACTGGGCGAGGTGAAGCGGCACAACAAAGAGGTGTTTGCCGAACATCTGAAGAAGGTCACCGGGCAGGTGATCGACCCTGCGTCCGTCTTTGATGTTCAGGTAAAACGCATGCACGAATATAAGCGCCAGCACTTGAATGCGCTGAACATCGCGGCACAGTATTTGTACCTGAAGAACAACCCGAATGCCGAGGTTCTGCCCAAAACGTATATCTTCGGCGCCAAGGCGGCGCCGGGATATTATATGGCAAAGCAGATGATCCGCCTGATTTGCAAGCTGGGCCAGCTGATCGATTCAGACCCCGCCGTGCGGGACAAATTGCGTGTGGTGTACCTGGAGGACTACTGCGTCACCACCAGTGAACGGCTGATGCCGGCCAGCGAAGTGTCCGAGCAGATCAGCCTGGCGGGCACGGAGGCCTCCGGCACCGGCAATATGAAATTCATGCTGAACGGCGCCGTCACGCTGGGCACGCTGGACGGTGCCAATGTGGAGATCGCACAGGCTGCCGGCAAGGAAAATGAGATCATCTTCGGCATGCTGACGCCTGAGGTGAACGATTTGAAGCGGTTTGGCTATCACCCCTCCGGCTTTATCGCCGCCAGCCCCGAAGCCGCTCAGGTGCTGGATTTCCTGGAAAAAGGCTGGAACGGCGAGAACTTTCACGAGATCGCCTCGAACCTGCGCACATCCGACCCCTATATGGTGATGGCCGATTTTGCCGATTATTTGCGCGCACAGCGCGATCTGTGCCGCCTTTATGCCGATGCCGACACCTGGAACCGCATGAGCCTGATGAACATTGCCAACAGCGGCATTTTCTCTGCCGACAGGGCTGTGTTTGAATATGCGCGCAACATCTGGCATGCCGAGCCGGTCAAATAAAGCATATCACCGTGGGGAGAACATCCGATGAGCTCTATCTACAACAGCTGTGACGCCTTCCACAAAGCTCCCTTTGGCGCTGTGCGCGCCGGGCAGGCCGTCACGTTCACGCTGCGGGTGCCGGCCGAATTCGGCTGCACCGCCCCCCGCCTTGTGCTGCACAGGGACGGCGAGGCGCCAGCCCCGTTTGTGCTGCACAGCGCGGGCGGGGCAGATGGCCGCGATCTGTTCACCATCACCTTGCCCATGCCGCAGCCGGGGCTGTATTTTTACTATTTTGACCTTTACACCGGCTACCGCAAGCTGTACCGCGGCGCCCTTGGCGAGGCCTATGTCACCACGGGCACGGGCGAAGAGTACCAGCTTACGGTGTACGAGGCCGGGTTTGCCACACCGCAGGCCATAAAGGGCGGCGTGATGTATCAGATATTTCCAGACCGCTTTTTCGAGGGCCGCCCAAAGCCCATGCCTTTTGCAGACCGCATCTACCGGGAAAACAAAAGCGGCGAGCCGTATTTCTGGCCCACCGAGCAGGAGGACGGCTACCTGACGCGCGATTATTTCGGCGGCGATTTTGAAGGCATCCGCCGCAAGCTGCCATATTTGGCCGGCCTGGGCGTGACGGTGATCTACCTGAACCCCATCTTCGAAGCGCATTCCAACCATCGTTACAACACGGCCAATTATCTGAAGGCGGACCCGCTGCTTGGCACCAACGAAGAATTTGCCCGCCTGTGCGACGAGGCCGGGCGGCGCGGCATCTCCATCATCCTGGACGGGGTGTTCAGCCATACGGGCTCGGATTCCATCTATTTCAACCGGGAATGCCGGTATCCCGTGTGCGGGGCCTACAATTCACCCGACAGCCCCTACCGCCGCTGGTATGACTTTTCGCCGTCCTATCCGTGCGGATACCGCGCGTGGTGGGGGTTTGACACACTGCCTGAAGTGAACGAACACGACGAGAGTTATCGTGAATTCATCTGCGGCAAAGGCGGCGTCATTGACACCTGGCTTGGCCTTGGGGCCGGCGGCTTCCGGCTGGATGTGGCCGATGAGCTGCCGGACGATTTCATTGAGGCCATCCGCGCGGCCGTAAAACGTCACGGCGAGGACAAATACCTGTTGGGCGAAGTGTGGGAAGACGCCACCACCAAATTCAGCTATGGCGCACGGCGCACATACCTGCTGGGCAAAGGGCTGGACGCAGTGATGAATTACCCCTTCCGCAACGCCGTGCTGGATTTTCTGCGCGGCGGCAGCGCGCGCAGCGCTGCGGACACCATTGTGCGCATCTGTGAAAACTACCCCGCGCCCGCGCTGCATGTGCTGATGAACTTTATCTCTACCCACGACACCGAGCGCGCCATCACCGCCCTGGCGGGCGAAAGCTGCGAGGGAAAAGACCGCTATTGGCAAAGCGGCCGCCGCCTTTCGCCGGAGCGGTATGAGCACGGCCGCCGCCTTGTGTGCCTGGCCTATGCCCTGCTGTTTACCCTGCCGGGCATCCCCAGCGTCTACTATGGCGACGAAATTGGCATGCAGGGCTATAAAGACCCGTTCAACCGCGCCTATTTCGATTGGGGCAGCACAGAGGCGCACATCATCCCCGTGCTGAAAAACCTGTCGGCCCTGCGCCGCCGCTGCCCTGCCCTTGCGGACGGCCAGCTGTTCATCACCTATGCCGAGGGCGGCGTGCTGTGTTACGAGCGCCGCGCCGCGCACAGCGCGCTGGCCATATGCATCAACCGCACAGCAGAAAGCGTGCAGGCCACCCTGCTGGGCAGGCCCGCCCTGGTGCCGGCGTATTCCTTTGAAGTTCGCACCGCGTGACGCAGCCCTTCTGTTTGCATAAGAAAAGCGCCTCTCTGAAAAAGAGAGGCGCTTTTGCATTTGCGAAAATGGGGCCCGGCATCATTCTGCGCGGGTATACTGCGTCACAGTTTCCTCTGCGCTGCCGTCCAGGTAAGAATACACCGTCATGGTGGCACCGTTGGCGCTGGGCTCAAAATAGCCGTAGCCGTCCGGCGTCAGATATTCCACCTGCGGGGTGCCCTCATCCGAGCGTCTTGTGTTGTTCAGATACATCTCGACGCCGTTCAAAGAAAATTCCGTCACTTCCAGCGTCTGGCCATCCTCGCTAACCCAGGTGCCCATGGCAAGGCGGGCAACGCTTACCGGCGTTTCCGTCCCGGCCTGCAGGCACAGCCACTGCATGAAGGAATTGACCTGCTGCGGCGTGCAGACGTAATAGGAATCTGCATCCATATCGCCATTTTTATACACAATGCCGCCCATGATGGAAAGGCAGGTGTCCCCGTCGCTCAGCGGAAAAGCGGAAAGCGCAATCTCAATCACCGTGTCGTCCACAAGGCAGCGCAGGCTGCCGCTCACGGTGCCGTCCTCTTCCTCCACGGCATCCGACCAGCTCATATCGTCCACCACGGCATCCAGCATGGCGCCCAGGGTGTAATCGTCACTGTAGAACAGATAAGCCGCACGGCCGGCCTGCTCCAGCGCACCGGCCGCCAGAATATCCGCCGGCATATCCTCTGCAAAAATGTGCGATTCCGTCAAAATCTGGCTGTATTCTTCGGGCACCGTGGTGTCCGTCAGGGCGCCGTACATCACATCGCCTGCGTGCTGCTCCAGGGTGCCGTCCAATATGCCGGCAGAGGGTTCGCTCTCTGGCAGGCTCTCGGGCAGGTTGCCCACACTGCTCTGCCCCTGCAGGGCGGCAGAGTTGGAGAGAATGGTGCCCGTTATGCTGGCCACGCCAATTACCGTCACCACAATCGAGGAAACCAGCACCAGCGCAATGCCGCCCACCATCAGGCCCGTCTTCTTGGGCACGTGCGCGTCGCCCTGGCACTTATTGTAGTAATAGCGGTTAAAAGTGATGCCGTTGTACACCGAAAGGCCAATTTGCAAAAAGCAGACAAGCACCATAAAAAGCGGATATACAATGAGGAACGGCGACACATCGGTGCTGTACAGGGCCATTTCCATGCTGTCTGCAAACGACACCATCATAATGCCGTTCAAAACCAGCGTCAGCGCCCACGGCCAGGCATACAGCGCCAAAAACCGTTTGGTGCACCCGCGGTACAGCGTGTGGTAAAAGCCAAGAAAGAAAGCCGCAAAGTTGAAATGCGCCTTTGCCCCGCTTGCAATCAGCGCGAATTCGCGCGCATAATAGGGGTTCACACCCGCCGAAGGGGCATAGGGCCCGTAGGCTGCGCCGGGCTGCGGCTGGCCATAATACGGCGCGCCCTGCGGCTGGCTGTAAGGCGGCATTCCTCCCGGCGGCGGGGTTGTGCCCCCGGGGGCAGGGCCCTGGCCGCCCGGCGCCGTGCCGGCGGCCGGGTTTTCTGCGGCGCCGCCCGCCTGCGCCGCAAAGGGCTGCGCAGGCGCGCTCTCCCGTTCAGGCTGCGCCGCTGGCGGGGCCTCTTTGGCCGCCTGTGCGCCCGGCGCCTCCGGCTCAAGCTTCATGCCGCAGTACGGGCAGAACGCGGCGCCGTCTTCCACCGGTTTTCCGCAAAGTGGACACTTCATCATCATACTCCTCCTTTGAAATCCAAGGTGTCTTAAAACCGGGCAGGGCATGCGGGCAAAAGGCCGCAGCCCTGCCCCGCGTTTACCAAGAATACAGCATTCCCGCAGGGCATTCTCGCCTGCCGGGCGCTACGAGGCTGCGGCATAGGCGTACGCCCATTTCAAAAAGGCTGCGCCCTGCTGGGAAGTGGCGTAATAACAGTCGTCATACGGGCTTGGCGAAGAGGCAAGGTAAAGCAGCGGGTTGCTTAGCTGCACCAATGCATTTTCCCCTTCAAACCACACCGTCACATAAAAGTCAATTACCGAATCGCCCACAAAGCAGCACAGGTTGCCGTCATAGCCGCCTGCGGCATTCTTCTCAATAAAATACCACACATGGCTGTCTGTTGCGGCATCCAGCACCTGGCCCAGCGTCACGGTGCTGTCACAGTACAGGGTGGCGTTTTCCCCCACACTTTCCATATCCTCGTTGCTGTGCAGGAAGGTGCCGGGAAAGTTTGTGCAAGCCCCGTTCAGGTACTGCGCCTCTTTCTCTGGTGTCACAGAGGTGCCCGAGAGGATAAGATACATCTCCAGCGTGCAGTAATCGGTTATCTCCTGGCCCTGCTGGGGATAAGGCGTCTGGCTCAGGCGCCCGGCACTGCGCGTGCCGTTTATCACGCTTGCGGCAAACAGCACCAGCACCAGCATCGCCGCAACCAGGCAAACCGATGCCCCCGCCGCAAGCGCGCCTGTGCTTTGCCAAACCGCACGGGCGTCGCCCCGGCACCTTTGATAGAGATAACGGTTAAACGTAAGCCCATTGTACGCCGCCACGGCCACCTGAGCCAAAAGCACCAGCACTACGGCCACAAACGCCGGCCCAGGCTGCGGCCAGATGCGCAGGGCCCACCACATGGCCCAGTCATATTCAAAGCCGTGCGCCCAAAATGCAAATGCAACCGCCGTGGCCACCCCCAGCCAGCTGTACAGCGCCAGAAAGCGCGCCCAGCAGCCGCGGTATAAGGTGTGCCAAAAGCCCAGAAAACAGGCAGCCGCGTTAAACGAGGGGCGCAGCCCACAGCGCTGGCGCTCAAATTCCGCGGCATAATATGCCTGCCCCGAGCCGGGCGCACGCGCGGCCGGCGAATATGCCGGCTGTGCGCCCGCAGCCGGGGGCACAGCCGCACCGGCCGGTGCGGCGGCAGGCGCGGCTGTGGCCTTCCGGCTGTCTGGCGCCGGCTGCCGTACTGCCAGCCTGGCGCCGCAATAGGGGCAAAAACTTGCTACGTCTGAAAGCTGTTTTCCACACATCGAGCAATACATCGTCTTCCTCCTGCCGCACATCACAGCGGCCATCCGCATTTCCCCGGCGGTTTTACTGCGCTCGCTCGTAAATCTCCGTGGTAAGTTCTGAAGAGTTGCGTGGGGCATAGCTCCACACCAGCAGGTCATCCTCTGTTAAGCCGATAGCGCCGTAAATGTCCTCGTTCGACACATACAGGGCAAGCAAATCACCCTCGCGCAGCACATAATGATATTGGAAATCCTGCCCGTCTATGATGGAAGATAAAATGGAAATGTAGTTGCCCTGGCTGTCCACCCACAGGCCCTGCATGCGAAGCGCAACGCCAGGCGTATCGCCCATGCCCGCCTGCCTGTACAGCCACTGCATCAGCGAGGCAGCCTCGTTTGTGCTGGCCTGCAGGTGTTCCTGCGACTGCCCGTTCACAAACCCCGCACCTGTTACGGCAGCCTTGGCCGCAGTTCCGTCGTCCGGCCATATCACCACTTTGGCCAGCAGGGATGTCTCGCCAATCTGGCAGGAAAGCCCGCCCATGGCAGAGCCGTCTTCCTGCAAAGCCATGCCTTCAAATACCGGGGCCACCCCCGCGGCGTCCAGCACCTGCCCAAGGGTGTGGTCATCATCGCAAAACAGGCGGATGCTTCTCATTGCCTGTTCGCCCGCCCCCTGGGCGCTCAAATCGTCCGGCAGTTCTTCCGCCGGGATATACCCCACCAGAAACAGCTTTTCCTCCGACGCCGGCACTTTGCTTTCGTCCAGCGCCTGCTGCACCTGAGGCCCCATAATGGCCGCATTCTGCATCAGCATCTGGCGGTACAGCGCGCCCTGTTCCCGGCCGTTTCCATAGGCATACACCGCCAGGCCCAGCACAATGGCCACTGCTGCGGCCGATGCCAGGATGCCGCCCACAAGGCCAATCTGCCGTTTTTCCACATCGGCTGCGCCCCGCTTGCACACCCCGTAATAATATTGGTTGAATGTAGCGCCGTTGTATAACGCCACCACCACCTGAAACAACAGCACCAGGCCGGCCAGCGCCGTGACATTCCTGCTCCATTGCCACAGCGAGGTGCCATAGGCGGCGTTCAGCCACACGTTGTCCTCCAGTTCGCGCACCGCAGCAAGGCCTGTCACGGTGGTCAGCACTCCCAGCCAACTGTACAGCAGCAGAAAACGCCGCCAGCAGCCGCGGTACAAGGTGTGCCAAAAGCCCAAAAAGCAGGCGGCAAAGTTGAAGCTTGCCCGCGCGCCCCGGCTCAGTTTGTCAAATTCCCACCTGTAATAGCCATTCGGTCCTTCCGGCACGGGCGGCATGCCCTGGGCATCCGCAGCCCCGGGCCCGTCAGCCTGGGGCGCCTGCGCAACGGGCTCTTCCGGTGCCCCGGCGGCCGGCTGGCCGGCTGGCGGCACCGCCTCTGCCGCGCCGGGCAAAGCGCTTTGCCCCGGCTCTTCTTCCGCCGCTTTGCACGGCTCATCCGCCTGCCCTTGTGCAGGTGCAGGCACAAACACCGGTGCCGGTGCCGGCTTCACCGCGTCAAGCCTGGCCCCGCAGCACTGGCAAAACAGGGCGTTCTCAACAATTGGGTTGCCGCAGATGGGGCAGCATCCGCCCAGCCTGGCACCGCAGTGCTGGCAAAAAGCCGCGCCATCCACCGTATCTTTTCCGCATGCCGGGCAATTCATGGAATATCCCTCCGTTCCTTTTTTCACACCATATCACCGGTAATATGTGGCCCCCTGTGCCGTTTCCACACCGTTTTCATCGCATTCGCTGATGGTGAGCACGCTGTCGCCCTGCGAAAGAACCAGCCTGCGGTATGCCCCGTCGTCCAGCCGCAGCACCAGGGCGCCGTCCTCTACAAACCACAGCTCGCAGACTTCGCCGCCCAGCGCATCGGGCGAAATTTGAAGCTCTTGCCCGGCGCTGTCCACCCAGGTGCCGCGCACGCGCACGGCGATGCCGCCGCCCTGTGCGCCCGCCTGCTCGTACAGCCACTGCACAAAAGCGGCCAATTCTTCCTGCGTCAGCTCATAGTAGGAATCCGGGTCGGTATCGTCTGTCAAATAGGTGATGGCAGAGACGATGCTCACAAGCTCGCCTTTGCGGGCAAACTCCAGCTGCACAGCCGTCTGCCCCACTTCGCCATAGAGGATCTGGCTGTTCCAGCCGTCGCTGGCCTCATCGGCCGCATATTCCTCGCTCCATTCCATGTTATCCATGGCAGATACCAGCGTGCCAACACTGAGCGCATCGTCCGCAAACAGGCGCGAGGCGCGCAGCATCATTTCGTTTGGCACGCCAGTGGGCCATGCGCGCGGCACCGTGTAACCCTGTGTATAATCCTGCACCGCGCCGGCCGCACCGGCGTGGCTGTCCAGAATGGCAGAAAACAGGGCGTCGTATTTTCCCTGAGGGTCGCTGTGGCTGCCGTCCTGCACATCTTCATAGGGCGCGCCGTCCAAAAGGCTGCCCATTTCACCGCGAATACCGCGCCCCAGCTCGGCCCCAAGGCCGGCCAGCATCAGCACTGCCATCATAATGCTCACCATGGCCTGCACGGCCAGCGCAATGCCCATCAGGCCGGGGCGTGTGCGGGCCGCCGCGTTGCCCTGCCCCCGCGTATAATAATGCCGGTTGAACGTAAAGCCGTTGTAAAGCCCCACCCCAATGGCCCACAGGCTGCAAAGCAGGCCCAGCATCAGGCTTGCCGCATACCACTCGCCGTTGCCGCGCCAGGCTGCAAGCGACTGCACCTGTGTGAAAATGCCCACCGCAAGGCTCACGGCCCACAAGGGCAGGTACAGCTTCAAAAAGCGCGGCACACAGCCGCGGTACAGGCAGTGGTACGGCCCCAGAAAAAACGCCGCCCAGTTGAAGCTGCCTTTTCCCGTGGCGGCCAGCTTTTCAAATTCGCGCACATAATAGGCGTCCGGCCGGGGCGCTTTCACAGGCCGTGGCGGCCAGCTTGGCGCATAGCCGCCATAAACAGGCTGCTGCCAGCCCTGCGCCGCGCCAGACGGGGCGGCAGGGGAAGGCTGCTGCCAGCCTGGCCCGGCGGCACCTGACGGCGCCAAACAGGCCCCGCAGCCCGGGCAAAAGCGCTCGTGCCCCTCAAGGTACGCCCCGCAGTGCGTACAAAACATGGCAGCTCCCCTCCTTTTTTGCGGGCGCACGGCTGTATGATTCCGCCGCGCGGCCCTGTTTTTTTCATTATAGCATAGCCTGCCGTGCTTGCAAAGCAGACGAATGCCCAAAAAACGCATGGCAACGCTGTGTGCCCCATTTTCTGTTTCAGGGGCAATGCCCGCTTGCGCCCGCCGCACAAAACCGCCTTTTTCTTTTTCCCCGCCCCCGGGCAAGGTGCAAGGGGCGCCCGTCTTTTGTGCCCGGGCGCGCCCGGGCCAGCCTGGGCGCGCCCGGCTCTGCACGGAAGACGAAAGTTTCCAAATTTCGCTTTCCGCGCCAAAACCGGGCAAAACCGCCTGTTTTTTCCCTTTGTGCTTTGTATGGGTTTCTGATACAATACAGGTAAGGCAATCGCGAGACGCCGCCTAAGAAAGGAAGGGAGCCTCATGTCATTCTCTGTTGCCAGCATTGTCTGGCTCATCTTGCTTGTCGCATTTATTGTAGCGGAGGCCGCCACCGCCACGCTGGTTTCTATCTGGTTTTGTGCGGGTGCTGCCGCCGCGCTGCTTCTCAGCGCCTTTGTGCCCAATGTGCTGGCACAAACCGCCGTGTTTTTGGTGGTAAGCCTTGTGTGCCTGGTGCTGATGCGTCCTCTGGTGCGCAAAAAAGACGCCAAGGCCGCCGTGCCCACGAACGCAGACCGCAATGTGGGCCAGACAGCCGAGGTAATCGCCGCTGTAGAGCCCGCGCGCCCCGGGCGGGCGCGTCTTTCCGGGGTGGATTGGGCCGCCCGCTGTGACGTGCCGCTGGCAGAGGGCCAGTTGGCCGAAGTGGTTGCGGTGGAGGGCACCACGCTGGTGCTGCGCCCTGCAGGGCACACAACACGCGCCGTGTAAACAGTTTACGCGCATTGAAAAAACAACAATTTGTATTACTCTAAAAAAAATTACCAGGAGGAATTGTTTATGCCGTTTTTGATTATTCTGTTGGTGCTGTTAGCCATTGCATTGGTTATTCTCATCTCCAACATCGCCATCGTGCCGCAGGCCTATGTATATGTGCTGGAGCGCATGGGCGTTTATTTCGGCACATGGACGGCCGGTTTCCACATGAAAGTGCCTTTCATCGACCGTGTGGCCAAAAAGGTTTCGCTGAAGGAACAGGTGGTGGATTTCAAGCCCCAGCCTGTTATCACGCGAGACAACGTCACCATGCAGATTGACACCGTGGTGTTCTTCCAAATTACCGATGCAAAGCTGTTCACCTATGGTGTGGAGCGCCCGCTTTCCGCCATTGAGAACCTCACAGCCACCACGCTGCGCAACATCATTGGCGAAATGGAACTGGACCACACCCTCACCAGCCGCGACATCATCAACGCCAAAATCACGGCCATTCTGGACGAAGCCACCGACAAGTGGGGCATCAAGGTAAACCGTGTGGAAGTGAAAAACATCATTCCGCCGCGCGACATCCAGGAGGCCATGGAAAAACAGATGCGCGCCGAGCGTGAGCGCCGCGAAAGCATTCTGCGCGCCGAGGGCGAAAAGCGCAGCGCCATTCTTGTGGCAGAGGGCGAAAAGGAATCCACCATTCTGCGCGCCGACGCCGTGCGCGAGCAGCGCATCCGCGAGGCGCAGGGCGAGGCGCAGGCCATCATGGAGGTGCAGCGCGCCCTGGCCGATTCCATCAAGCTGCTGAACGAGGCTGCGCCCAGCCAGAAGGTGCTGACGCTGAAGAGCTTCGAAACACTGGAAAAAGTTGCGGACGGCAAAGCCACCAAGCTGATTGTGCCCAGCAATATGCAGGACCTGGCCGCCACCCTGGCCAGCGCCAAAGAGTTTGTCACCGACGCAAAGTAAGGCGCACGGCCCCTCTTTTAAAAAGAACAGCGCGCCCCGGTTTTTGAAAACCGGGGCGCGCTGTTTTTCCTTTCTTAATAACAAGGCAGGGCATATGCGCCTGCAAGGTGCGCATTTATTCAGCCGCCTGGGCGCCCAGAAGCCGCAGGGCCCCTGGCAGCACCGAGAGCCGCGCGGCCTGCACCTCGCCGCCGAACTCGCCGTCCAGCGTCCAGGGCACAGGGGCCTGAAAGGTTACCTGCATCTCTTTTGCATGCAGGAACACAAGGTCTTTTCCGTCAAATTCCTGCCGCACAAGCTTGGCCGCCAGCGCGTTCAGCTCTGCCAGGTTTTTCGGGCAGCGCACCAGCATCACTTCAAATTCTCCGTCATCCAGCCGCACCTTATCCGCATTGGGAAAGCCGAACCCGCCCACCGAGCGCGTGTTGGTGAACGAACCATACCAGAAGTCGTCCTCCACACAGAAATCTCCGGCCTGAACACGGGCATGCCAGCTTTGAAACAGGTTCAGCCGCTTAACCCCTTCCAGAATATAAGCCATATGGCCCAGAAGGTTCTTTGCCTGCCGCGGCGTGGAATATGACACGTCGGTAAACATGCCAAAGGCGGCCACATAACAAAAGCGCTGGCCGCAGAAATCGCCCAGGTCCAGCCTTGTCTCCTGCAGGGTTGCCAGGCGCGCGCAGCCCTCCACCACGTCCTCGCTCAGGCCTGCCGTGGCGGCAAAATCGTTGGTAGAGCCCGCGGGCAGATACCCCACCGGCAGCGCCAGCCCGGCCTCGGCCATGGCGTTCACCGTGTGGTGCAGCGTGCCGTCGCCGCCCGCACACAGCACGGCGTCATACCGCCCGCCCTGCCGGGTTAAAAGCTCTTGCGCGTCGCGCTGCGTGCCCACAGGGCACACGGTGATGTCAAACCCGCTTTGGTACAGGGCCTTCAGCACGGCGTCCAGCTTTGCCGTAATGCTGTTTTTCCCCGCCTGTGTGTTATAAATGAACAGAACCGGCCTTCCGATGGCTGCCAGCCCCCCTTCCTGCAAAATCTTGTCTTATCATAGCCCGCCGCGCCGCGCCTGTCAATCCGCCACGGGCGCACAAGTTTGCTCTCTTCGCTGGTTTCGCGCGGCAAATGCGGGCAAATTTCGTCAAAATCACACCTTGCCAAATGTTTTTGGGCGGCGCTATAATAACAATGTTCTTTTTTGCATGAGCCGCACTACATGTTGTGTGGCAAAATAAAATTGCGCCCAATATATCGCCGGCAGGATGGGCCGGCAGTTTCTAGCGGACACCCCTGCCCGGCTATTGGCGGCAAACCTTCCGTTTCCCTGCGCTGTGCGCGGGGTGCGTTTGTGTTTCCCGGGCAGGCCCCTTGCGGCGGGGCGGTGCCCGGGTTTCTTTTTTTGCCAAGGCGGGAAAGCCCCGTTTTGAATATGTTGTGTATCTTTTTAGAGGAGGAAACACCATGGAAAAATTCTTTCATCTGAAAGAAAATGGTACTACTGTCTCCACGGAGATCATTGCCGGCCTGACGACCTTCTTCGCCATGTCGTACATCATCTTCGTGAACCCCAACATGCTCAGCCAGACGGGCATGCCCTTCGGCGCTGTGTTCCTTGCCACGATTTTTGCATCTGTGGTGGGCACGCTGGTGATGGGCCTGTTTGCCAATGTGCCCTACGCACAGGCGCCCGGCATGGGCCTGAACGCCTTCTTCACCTTCACGGTGGTGTTCGCCCTTGGCTTCACCTGGCAGGAAGCCCTGGCAATGGTCTTCCTGTGCGGCGTGGTGAACATTCTGATCACCGTCACCAAAATCCGCAAATCCATCATCAAGGCCATCCCCGTAAGCCTGCAGAACGCCATTGGCGGCGGCATTGGCATCTTTGTGGCCTATATCGGCCTGAAGAACGCCGGCATCCTGCAGTTCACGGCAGACCCCGGCACCTACACGCTGGCGGAATCCGGCACTGTGGTGGCTTCTTCTGCCGCCACGCCCGCCATTGTCACGCTGAACACACCCTCTGTGCTTCTGTTCCTGATTGGCCTTGTGCTCACGGTTATTCTGCTGGTGCTGAACGTGAAGGGCGCCATCCTCATCGGCATCGTGGCCACCACCATCCTGGGCATTCCCATGGGCGTGGTAGACCTTTCCGGCATCAGCTTCACACAGGGCATTAGCGATTCCTTCACGCAGCTTGGCACCACCTTCGGCGCCGCGTTCACGCAGGGGTTCCCGGCGCTGTTCTCTGACGCTGCGCGCCTGCCCCTTGTCCTGATGACAATTTTTGCCTTCAGCCTGTCCGACACATTCGATACCATCGGCACCTTCATTGGCACCGGCCGCCGCAGCGGCATCTTCTCGGAAGAGGACGAGGCCACCATGGCTTCCAGCTCCGGCTTCAAATCCAAAATGGATAAAGCCCTGTTTGCCGATTCCATCGCCACGTCTGTGGGCGCCATCTTCGGCACGTCCAACACCACTACGTTCGTAGAAAGTGCCTCCGGCATTGGCGCCGGCGGCCGCACGGGCCTCACCAGCTGCGTCACCGCCCTGTGCTTTTTGATTGCCATTGTGCTTTCGCCTGTTGCAGGCGCCATTCCCTCTGCGGCCACGGCGCCCGCGCTGATTGTGGTGGGCTGCATGATGCTTTCTGCTTTCAAAGAAATCAAATGGGAAGATTTCTCCGAGGCCGTTCCCGCCTTCTTCGCAGGCATTTTCATGGCCCTGTGCTATTCCATCAGCTACGGCATTGCGTCCGGCTTCATCTTCTACTGCATCATCAAAGTGGTGAAGAAAGAAGCGCGCAGTATCCACCCCATTCTGTGGGTGGCCACCGCTCTGTTCGTGCTGAACTTCATCATTCTGGCCATTCTGTAAGCAAATATTCCATTGCACAGCCCGCGCCCACAGCAGCGCGGGCTGTTTTCTTTTTGCGCGGGATAAAACTTGGTTACAATTCATGCTATACTGAAAGCAAAAGGGGGAGTATGCGCATGGAACCCATTTTGGTTGTGGACGATGAGCACGCCATTGCAGACCTTGTGTGCCTTACCTTGGAAAACGCAGGCTACCGCTGCAAGGCCGCCTATTCCGGCGCCGAGGCGGCGGACAAAATTGAAACCGGCCGCTGGGCGCTGGTGGTGCTGGACGTGATGCTGCCCGACCACGACGGCTATGAATTAAAAACCTTTATTGGGGACGAGACGCCCGTCATTTTTCTCACGGCAAAAACAGACGTGGCACAGCGCGTAAAGGGCCTTGCCGCCGGCGCGCAGGATTATATCTGCAAGCCCTTCGAGCCCGCCGAGCTGGTGGCCCGCGTAGAGGCAGCGCTGCGCCGCACCGGGCGCGGGCGCAGCGTTTTGCAGGCCTGCGGCGTCACGCTGGACCCCGTGCGCCGCATGGTGTGCAAAAACGGCGTGCCTGTGCCGCTTACCCCGCGCGAATACGACCTTCTGCTGGAATTGATGCGCAACAAAAACGCCGTGCTGTACCGCAATGCGCTCTATGAGCGTGTTTGGGGTGACGAGGCCGAGGTGGATTCGCGCACGCTGGACCTTCATATCCAGCGCCTGCGCAAAAAGCTGGGACTGCATGACGCAATTAAAACCATCTATAAAATCGGCTATCAGTTGGAGGATCTGCCATGAAAATAGCCCGAAAGCTGACGCTGTGCCTTGTGACTGTAACAGGAGTTCTGTTTCTTATAGGCGGCTACTGGATGGTATCACAGAATTTTGAAGCCTCTTTGGAACAGGCCGCCGTACAGAATGCGGCACAGCACACAGCACAACGCCTTTCCGTAGAAGATGCCACCCTGCGTATCACTATGCAGAAGGCATCCGGGGAGTCTGTCTTACATGCCGCTGGCGCAGAGGTTGCCGCAGCCATGCCGCAGGCGCAGTTTTCCCTGATGAACGAGGGCTGGGCCAACTTATATTCCCGCGTACCTCAGCAGGTAGATAAAAACATGCTGATTGATGCCGCGCGCTCTGCTCAAGACGGCTATGTACTTCGCAAAGCACAGGAAAACACCTATATGTTCGTGGCCGGCACGCTCACCGCGGGCAGCACGCAGGGCACGCTTGTCAGCGTGTTTGATGTAACGCAGCTGTATGCGCAGCGCACTGCACAGTTGCACCGTTTCTGGCGTTTGTGCGCGGTGCTGTTGTGTGCTGCTGCCGTGTTGACTTTATGTTTCACCACCATCGTGCTGCGCCCGCTGAAACGGCTTTCCGCTGCTGCTGCCAGCATTGCGGCCGGGCAATATGGCCAGCGCACACAGGTGCATACACAGGATGAAGTGGGGCGCCTCAGCCAGGATTTCGACGCCATGGCTGCTTCGGTAGAACAGGCTATGGAAAGCCTGGAAGACGAAGTGCGCCGCCGCGATGACTTCGTGGCGGCTTTTACACACGAGATCAAAACGCCTATGACAGCCATGCTGGGTTATGCTGATTTGCTGCGCAGCCGCGATATTGGCCAGAGCGCACGCGAAAAGGCAGCAGATTACGTATACCATGAAACAAAACGCCTGGAGGCATTAAGCCTGAAACTGTTGGAACTGATGCGCCTTGGGCATGAATCCACCGCGCTGGAAAGTACGCCGCTGTCCGGCGTGTTTGCGGATGTATGCCACGCGTGTAACGGGCTGGAAGGAGCCAACGTCTCTTTTTCTAGTGCACACGGCATACACGTGATGGCAGACAGGCCTCTTCTTGCAGACCTTTTATATAATCTTGTGGTAAATGCAGTGCGCGCCTCACGCCCCGGCGGGCCCGTGCAGGTGGGCTTCGAAGTGCAGAATGACACCGTGGCCCTGTTTGTACGTGACGAGGGCCGAGGCATCCCGCAAAATGAACTAAGCCGCATCACCGAGCCATTTTATATGGTGGATAAATCTCGCGCACGGGCACAGAACGGTTCCGGCCTGGGGCTGGCGCTGTGCCAGCGCATTGCGGCCGCCCATGGCAGCACGCTGGAATTTGAAAGCGAAGTGGGCAAAGGCACCACTGTTCGCCTGGCCCTGCAAAAGGGGGAAGCGCCATGAACCGATATCTGGGTGCGGCACTGGGCTGTGCCGTGTGCGCGCTGGCGCTGGCCGCAGCTGCCGTGCTGCCCTACCGCGCCATGGCCGCGCAGGACGCCGCCCGTCTTGCCGCTGTGCATCCCTTGCCCGGCGCTGACGTGCCCGCAGGCCTCTCGGAAAAGGCCGCGCAAAGCGACACGGCACAAGCGCTGTATGCCCGTATGCGCGTACTTGGGGAAGCCAACACCAATTACGGAGATTACGGCCTGGGCAGCCCTGCCGAGTTTGACGACGCCGCGCTGGCCGGCGCGGAAGACGCGCTGTGGGAGGCCGGGGCGCTGCCGCAGGTGTTTTCCCTGTGGCTGTCAGACGGTTCTCTTTCCGAATCCGGCGGCACACATCAGGGCACTGCCGTTGTGGATGAATGCGGTTTCCTCTCCATGTCGCACGGGGCGCTGACGGCCACCTGCACCCCGGCGGGCGATGTGGTTGCTTTGCGCATCGTATTCACGCGTGATACACCGGGCATGCCGGCCGGGGTGGATTGGCCCGCCTGCGTTCGCAATTATGCCGCCTATCTGGGGCTTGCCGCCGTGGATGACTGGCAGCAGAAGGCATGGGCGGGTGCACCGGACGGCCAGGGCTGTCAGCTTTATTCTCCGGGCGCGCAGCTCCTGCTTTCCATCAGTGCCGTGCCCTCAGAATGGTATGGAGAAAACTGGGAAACAAATTATGATATTTTTCTGTGCGTGGAAGCGCGCAGCCTTTCCCCTGCTTCTGCCATGGCACTGTTTGACCAGACACAGGCAGGGTAACGAGACATCACTTCAGGAAAGGAGGGCCTGCGCCCATGTCTGTTCCGCGCTGGATTGTTCCGGCCATTCTCTCCGCGCTTTGCCTCGCCCTGGTGCTTGCCCTGTGCGGCCCCCATGACGCACAGCAAAAAAATGCGCAAGACAGCCAGCAGCTTGCCGATGATTTTGCCGTTATGCAGCCGCTGGGCCTTTCTGGCACCGGTGCAGAGCATATTCACATAGGGAAAAGCAGCTGGTACCACACCATCCTGACACAGGACGGCACCGGCAGCCTTGTATCCCGGCTGGATTTTTCCACGATGCAGGAAAGCGTTTTGTGTAATGTGGAGGGCTGTGCGCATGATTCCGCCGCGTGCCCAGCCTATCTTTCCGGTTACGGAAGGGTTTATGTGGCCGGCGACACCGTATACAGTATCGCGTCCGAACGCGATGAGGACGGCGCCATTCGCTCCACATGGCACACACTGCGTGCCCATTCGCTGGACGGCAGCAGCGTGCGGCAGATCGCGCAGGTGGATTCTCTCTCTTCGGGCGTTGAGATGGCCATATGCGGTACGAATATCTATCACGCCGCCGGCAACACCATGTACATGCTGGATCTTTCCACCGGGCATGAAACCATCCTTTCGCGCAGCTTTGCGCCGCAGGGAGAACAACTTGCCAGTTACCTTTCCGGCTGGATGCCGGACGGCCGCCTTGCTCTTCTTTTTTTTACGCCGCAGCAATATATTTTCCGCGCCATGGATGCAAGCGGCCATCTGGAGGAACTTTGCCGTGTGCCTGCCGTCAATGGCCTAGGCAACGGATGTTTTGACGAAAATGCCCATTATTATTACAGCGAAGCCGAAACAGGAAACCTTTATATGCTGGACCTTTCTACTGGACAGACCTCTCTTTTTTCCGACGCATTGTGCGAATGGGCCGTACAACACATCTGGGGTGACGGCAACGTGCTGTACACAGGCAGTTCGCGCCAGCTTTCCGTTACGGGTGGCCGTTTGCTGGTGCAAGTGGACGCACGCCTTGACCCGGAAGATTTTTCCGGTGCCCCTGTTCCCGGGCGCCTGTTCGCTTTTCCTCTTTCCGGCGGCCAGCCTGAGGAAGTGACGCTTATGGATTTTTACAACGGTTACGCCCACCCGCTGGCTGTGCAGGCCGAGACACCCGCCGGCTTCCTTGTAGTGGGTGACAGGCCCAGCGCCGGCACGGCTGTGTTGCACGGGCAGGACGGCGGCAGCTATTCCATGGAAGTGTTCGAAGAACATCTGGCGCTGATCAGCCCTGCAGACTACTTTTCATCCACACCCAATTTCCGTTTTTTCGATCAACTGCCTCAGCCGCTTCCTTCCTGACAGGCACGGCAGCTTTCCCATAAAAGGAGGGCTTTTTATGAAACGTATCCTTCGCGCAGCTGCGTGCACCTTGTGCGCCGGTGTACTGTGCGCGGTGCTGGCGGCATGCGCCCCTGGCGTGGAAACCTCTTTACAGGAAAAGGGCAGCCCAGACGCTGCTGAATCTTCCGTGCGGCCGTACCCTCGCACCACGGAATATGTGTCGGGCGACAACGTCGCATATTTCAACGGAACTTCAGGCAGCACCCCGCTGGTGTGCTATCTGGATCTTGAAAGCCTTCAAGCGCATGTACTGTGCAGCGTAGAGGGCTGCACGCACAGCACGCAGGCCTGCCCCGCATATGGCGGCGGCCATCTCTTTCTCACACCGGATGCGCTGTACAGCTATCGCTCCTGCGATGCCTCCTATCTAGAACTGGGCTCTGCCCCCGCGCTTGGCACCCTACGCGTGCACGCGCTGGACGGCAGCGAATCTCACGAAGTAGCCAAAGTGGATGACGGCTGGACACTTGGCATGTTCGCGCAAAGCGACACCGCCATTTACGGGACGCTGGGAAGCGACCTTGCCATGCTGGAACTTGCCACCGGGCACGAGATAATTTTGCAGCGTAATTTTACGCAGAACAATTATTTCGACAACTATCATCTTGCGCAGATCGGCAACGACCTTCTGCTGCCTGTGTGGGTGGGAAGCCCATTGGAAGAGGTCGTCTTTTACTCTCTGAGCACATCGGGAGAGCTTACAGAGATACGCCGTGCCGAACTCAATACGGGTGTGCCATATGAAGGCAAATATTATTATGCTGACGAACAGGGCAGAATCTATGTTCTGGATGTCTTGTCCGGCGAGAGCACTTTGTTTTGTGATGAACTGCAATACACGCAGCCCGACGGCACCGTGCGTTTTTCCGGCCAGGGGGCCATGTATGTGGTGAGCGGCCACCTGATGGCCGAGCGCACCACACCACAGGAGATGCCGGAATATGCATCCAAACCCACCCGTCTGTTTGCCATTCCTCTGGAAGGCGGGCCGGCATCGGAAATTCTTCTCTCCGATTTCTACCACACATACGACAACCCGCTGAAAGTGCGTGCCGAAACACCTGCCGGCCTTATCGTAGTGGGCGACAGGGTCAGCACCACTTATGTAGACACCGGCAAAGACGGCAGCCTTGACTCCAGAGAAGGCAGTGAGGAACGGATGGCGCTGATCAGCCCCGAAGATTATTTTGCCTCAAACCCGAACTTTCAGTTTCTTGATTTTACACTGCAGCCCGGCTAACGGTCGGTTTCTGCTGTACATCGGCACATTTTGGAAATGAGGTGCATTTCGTGAAAAAGCATCTTCGCATCTTTCTGGCATACCTGTGCGCTTTGCTTTGCTGCGCGCTGCTTGCAGGTTGTACCCTGACGCGGCCCGGTGCGCAACCGCAAAGCTCCACTGCGCCCGCCGCACAGCAAAGCAGCCTTGTGGCGTTTTCTTCTCTGGCACAAAACATCAGCGAGGCCGGTTACTACAATATTCTGTACACCGGTGACGCTGAACACACCATCTATCTTTTGTCTCTGTACGATTTTTCCGAAATGCAGCACCGCGTTTTGTGCGAAAAAGAGGGCTGCACCCATACGGATGAGACATGCGATGCATACTTACAAGCCTCTACTTTGGTGGCCAGGCCCGGCGCGCTGTATACCATATGCCCGCGCTATTTTATAGACCCGGCGGACGAGAGCGGCCTTGCCGATTTTGTCGCAATGGACGAAAACGGGCAGAACCGCCACACGCTTTCCACCATCAGTGACAACTGGACGTTTACCGGAGCGGACGAACAATATCTATATGGTTTTTGTGAGGACGCATTCGGGCGCATCTCCCTTTCCGATGGCACGGAGACCTATCTGCTGCGCAACGCACGCGAAAAATTTCTGTTTTGGGGCAAGATCGCCGGTGTATGGGACGGCCAGTTCGTCACCGTGCACTGGGGCAATGACACCCGTGTGGAAGATGTTGAGATCGGCCTGCTCTCCCCGGAAGGGGCCTATACGCTGCTGGGCATTGTGCCGCAGGGCACTTTTCTCTCCTACTCCGGCAGTGTGCTGCTGGGTGACACGCTGTATTATATTGACAGCTCAAACGGCGCCGTGATGGGCTTTGCCCTGGGCACCGGTGAAACGCATGAAGTGTCCACTGCACTGTGCCAGTATGACCACGATGAGGGGCAAGGGTTTCATTCATGCCAGCGATGGTATCTTTCCACAGCGGGCGGTGCGTTGCTTGCCATGGTATATGGGCCAGACGATACATCCGGAAATATCTGGGACGAAAGCCTGTATCACATCGATACTTCCACCGGAGCCGCCAGCCCGCTTTCACTCAAGCGGGAATATCGCAACAAATCGCCGGAGGATGAAGCGGCCGAGGGCCCCGGCTGGGGTGAGCCGGGCTTTGTCACGCCCCTTGCCGAAGTGCCGCAGGGCCTTTTCGTGATTCGTGCTTACGAGTTTTACATGGACAGTTATGTAGACGAGAACGGCCAGGCCGTGGAATATGAGACAAGCCGCCCGGTGTATGCCCTTATTTCGCCCGAAGATTACCTTGCCGGCACGCCAAACTTTCAGGAAATTCAAAACCTGCCCCTGCCTGCGTAAGGGGCGCTTGGCGCGCTGGCGCTGCGCCAAAAGGTGCCGCGGTGCCTTTCCTTTGCCCTTGCCCGCCCCCGCTCTGCCGGTGCAGGGTTGGGGCGGGTGTTTGCCTGCGGCGGCGCGGCCGCTTTTCGCGGAGGATTTTCCGCCCCTCTTTGTGAAAAAATTATCATGGAAACACTTGCGAAACAGGCCAAAACCCACTATAATGAAAGTGTATGCGGGGCCGCTGGCCCTGTGCATGTTATGCAACCAAACGTTTTTCGGGAAAGGGAGTTAAATTTAATGAGCACTCTTGGTAAAAAAACGGTGGAAGACCTGAACGTAAAGGGCCGCAACGTGCTGGTGCGCTGCGATTTCAACGTGCCGATGAAGGACGGTGTCATCACCAACGATAACCGCATCGTGGCTGCGCTGCCCACCATCAAAAAACTGATTGAAAACGGCGGCCGCCTTGTGCTGTGCAGCCATTTGGGCAAGCCCAAGAACGGGCCGGAAGAAAAATTCAGCCTGGCGCCGGTGGCCGTGCGCCTTTCCGAGCTGCTGGGCAAACCCGTTGTGTTCGCCAATGACGGCGAAGTGACGGGCCCGAACGCAAAGGCCGCCGTGGCCGCCATGCAGGACGGCGACGTGGTGCTTTTGCAGAACACCCGCTTCCGCAAGGAAGAGACGAAAAACCTGCCCGAATTTTCGAAAGACCTGGCCGAGCTGGTGGGCCCCAACGCCGCGTATGTGAACGACGCCTTCGGCTCTGCCCACCGCGCGCACTGCTCTACCGCCGGTGTGACCGATTACATCAAAGACACCGCCGTGGGCTATTTGATGGAAAAAGAAATTCGCTACCTGGGCAACGCTGTGAACAACCCCGAGCGCCCGTTTGTGGCCATTCTGGGCGGCGCAAAGGTGGCCGACAAGCTGAACGTCATTGAAAACCTGCTGAGCAAAGTGGACACGCTTATCATCGGCGGCGGCATGGCCTACACCTTCCTGAAGGCCAAGGGCTGCGAAGTGGGCACCAGCCTTGTGGACGACGAAAAGCTGGATTACTGCGCCAACATGCTGAAAAAGGCCGAGGAAAAGGGCGTGAAGCTGCTGCTGCCGGTGGACACCGCCGTCACCGCGGCTTTCCCCGACCCCATTGACGCCGAAATCAGCGTGGAATATGTCCCCTCTGACAAAATTCCCGCCGATAAGATGGGCCTTGACATTGGGCCCAAAACGCGCGAGCTGTTTGCCCAGGCCGTGAAGGACGCCAAGACGGTTGTGTGGAACGGCCCCATGGGCGTGTTTGAAAACCCCGTGCTGGCCGCCGGCACCAAGGCTGTGGCGCAGGCCATGGCCGACACGCAGGCCACCACGGTGATTGGCGGCGGCGATTCTGCCGCGGCCGTGATGCAGATGGGCTTTGCCGATAAGATGACGCACATCTCCACGGGCGGCGGCGCCTCGCTGGAGTATCTGGAAGGCAAAGAGCTGCCGGGCATCGCCTGCATCGCCAACGCCTGATGCAAACTGCAGGGGTGCGCATCCCGCGCGCCCCTTTTCTGTGCAATATCGAAAATAAAAAAGGGAGAGAGACCAATGAACAAAGCAAAGCGCAAAGCCATTATTGCCGGCAACTGGAAAATGAACAAAACCGCCACCGAGGCGGCCGCCCTCATTGGCGAGCTGGTGCCCGCCGTGAAAAACGCAGGCTGCGAGGTGGTTATCTGCACGCCGTTCACCAGCCTGTGCAAGGCGGTGGAGCTGTGCCGCGGCACCAACATCCATGTGGGCGCCGAAAACGTGCACTTTGAAAAAAGCGGCGCCTTCACGGGCGAAATTTCTGCCGGTATGCTGGTAGACCTTGGCGTGGAATATGTCATTGTGGGCCATTCCGAGCGCCGCCAGTATTTTGCCGAGACAGACGAGACGGTGAACAAGCGCGCCAAAGCCGCCCTGGCCGCGGGCCTGAACGTGATTGTGTGCGTGGGCGAAAGCCTTGCCCAGCGCGAGCAGGGCGTGACGGAAGAGCTGGTGCGCATGCAGACGAAAATTGCCCTGCAGGGCGTTTCGGCCGAAGAGATGCAGCGCGTGGTCATTGCCTACGAGCCGGTTTGGGCCATTGGCACAGGCCGCACCGCCACCAGCGAGCAGGCGCAGGAAGTGTGCGCGGCCATCCGCAAAGTGGTGGGCGAGCTGTATGGCCAGGCTGTGGCCGAGGCCACCACGGTGCAGTATGGCGGCAGCATGAACGCCGGCAACGCCGACGAGCTGCTGGAAAAGCCCGACGTGGACGGCGGGCTGATTGGCGGCGCCTCGCTGAAGGCGGACGCCTTTGGCGCCATTGTGGCCGCCGCCTCGAAATAAGCGCAGCATAACGTGCAGAAAGGAACCTGACATCTATGGCGAAAAGACCTCTGCTTCTTTGCATTCTGGACGGCTTTGGCTGGGTGCCGCAGGAAACCTACGGCAACGCCATTGCGGCGGCCAAAACGCCGTATTTTGACAAGCTGTTTGCAAGCTGCCCTTTCACCACCATCGGCGCCTCCGGCATGAACGTGGGCCTGCCCGACGGCCAGATGGGCAACAGCGAAGTGGGCCACACCAACATTGGCGCGGGCCGCATTGTGTATCAGGAGCTCACCCGCATCACCAAATCCATTGCAGACGGCGACTTTTTTGAAAACGAGGCCCTTGTTTCGGCCATGCGCTCGGCCAAGGAAAACGGCAAAGCCCTGCACCTGATGGGCCTGCTTTCCGACGGCGGTGTGCACAGCCACAACGGCCATTTGTACGGCCTTTTGGAAATGGCAAAGCGCATGGGCCTTACCAGGGTGTATGTGCACGCCATTATGGACGGCCGCGATGTGCCGCCCGATTCCGGCCTTGGCTTTATCAAAGAGCTGCAGGCAAAGATGGCCTCGCTTGGCGTGGGCACCATTGCCTCTGTGACGGGCCGTTATTACGCCATGGACCGCGACAACCGCTGGGACCGTGTGGAAAAGGCCTATGCCGCCTTTGTGTACGGCGAGGGCAACCACGGCACGCCCGTGGAAGTGATGGAAAAAAGCTATGCCGAAGGCGTGACGGACGAATTTGTGGTGCCCGCCGTGACGTGCGAGGGCGGCCGTGTGGCCGAGGGCGACAGCGTCATCTTTTTCAACTTCCGGCCAGACCGCGCCCGCGAAATTACCCGCACCTTTGTGGACGACGCCTTCACCGGCTTTGCGCGCCGCTATGGGCGTTTTCCGGTGCATTACGTGTGCTTCACACAGTATGACGCCACCATGCCCAACGTAAGCGTGGCCTTCCGCCCGCAGGTGCTCACGAACGTGCTGGGCGAGTACCTTGCCAAAAACGGCAAGACGCAGCTGCGCATTGCCGAGACGGAAAAATATGCCCATGTAACCTTCTTCTTCAACGGCGGCGTAGAGGCCCCCTTTGAAGGGGAAGACCGCGCCCTCATCAATAGCCCCAAGGTGGCCACGTACGACCTGCAGCCCGAAATGAGCGCCTACCTTGTGGCGGACGAATGCGTCAAGCGCATTGAAAGCGGCAAATACGACGTCATTATTCTGAACTTTGCCAACTGCGACATGGTGGGCCACACCGGCGTGTTCAGCGCCGCCGTAAAGGCCGTGGAGGCCGTGGACGAGTGTGCGGGCAAGGTGATTGACGCGGTGCTGGCCGCGGGCGGCGCCGTGCTGCTGACGGCAGACCACGGCAATGCCGACAAAATGTACGACCCGGACCCCGAGCACCCCTTCACCGCGCACACCACAAACCCCGTGCCCTTCCTGGTGGCGGGCCTGGGCGATGTGAAGCTGCGCCAGGGCGGCGTGCTGGCCGACATTGCCCCCACCATGCTGAAGGTGATGGGCCTGCCCCAGCCCGAGGAAATGACGGGCAAAAGCATCATCGAATAAGCGCTTGCCTAAAATTGCACAGGGCCGCTTCTCGCAAGAGAAGCGGCCCTGTTTTTCTTGCGGCGCCTTTGCCGCATCCGTTCAAAAATTTGCTGCAGATACACAGCATGCCTGCAACCAAACGCGCACGGCGCGCGTATAGAAGGGTGAAATGCATTTCGCACACACCAAAAAGGAGGTGAGGGCGCTTGGAAGAACGCTTTTTGCTGGCGCGCCTTCAGCACAAAGATGAAAAGGCCCTGGCACAGCTGATAGATCAATATGCCGGGTATGTGCTGGCCACCGTGCGCGCGGCGGGGGCCGGGGTGCTGGCCGAGGCCGATTTGGAGGAGGCCGCGGCCGACACATTTGTAAAGCTTTGGGGCGCGGCCGCAAGTGTGCGGCCGGAAAAGGGCGGCCTGAAAGCCTACCTTGGCGCCATTGCCCGCAACGAGGCACGCAGCCGCGTGCGGCGCGCCAGGCCGGTGCTGCCGCTGGAAGAGGACTTTCTGTTGCCGGCCGACCGGCAGGCACAGCAGGCGCTGGAAGAGCAGGAACAGGCCGCGCTGGTGCGCCAGGCGCTGGAGATGCTGGAGCCCGCCACAAAAGAGGTTTTTCTGCGCTATTACTACCAAAGGCAGAAAACGGCGCAAATTGCCGGGGAAATGCAAATGAACGCTTCCACCGTGCGCAGCCGCCTTGCAAGGGGGCGCGCCGCGCTTCGCAAAGCATTGCAGGAAAGGGGAATATCGCATGAAGACGTGGTTTGAATGGATGGACCGCTGCTACGCCCCGCCCGTTGAAGAGGCTTTGGGCACGCAGCAAGAGGCCGCCCGGCTGAAAGAAAAGGTGTTTGCACAGCTGCACAGCCGCCCGGCGCCTGCCGCCGCGCCCGCGGTGCAGCCCGCCCGGCCGCGCAGGCTGCGCCGCATGGCCGTGCTGGCGACAGCGGCAGCCATGGCCTGCTGCGTGGGCGCAGGCGCCATGGCGGCCGCCGGGTTCCCGTGGCAAAGCGTGTTTGGGCAGTTTTTTGGCCCGGCCGCACACAGCCAGGCCGCAAGCCTTGGCATGCCGGGCGAGGGGCTGGCCCTCACCGCCACCGATAACGGCTGCACGCTGACGCTGAACGGCGCCTTGTTTGACGGCGAGGTGCTGTATCTGCCGCTGACGCTTACGTTTGAAAACGGCGTGCCGGCCCAGGGCCTCACCTACTATGCCCGGGGCGAGGCACCGGGCACTGTGGATTCCGGCTCTGTGCCGGTACCGGCAGACGAAGCCTCGGCCGGGAACGCGGTAAATTTGATGTGCAAGCTTAGCGGGGCGGGCGTTCAAAGCGGGCAAACGCTTACCTGGGATGTATCTTATTTATACGGCAACCGCAGGTATGCGGGCAGCGGCGGCCAGGCCCCCTATACGCAGACGGAATGGGAGCAGGAGGGCCGATGGAGCTTTACCTTCACCGTGCCGCAGGCCAGGCAGGCCGTGCAGCTTGCCGTGCCCCAGGCCGCGGCAGACCCGGCCACCGGCATTGCCATTGCACAGGTGCGCCTTACGCCCATGCGCGTAAGCGTGGTGTTTGACGGCCTGCCGGACGGCGCCGGGGTGCGCGATGCCCTTAGCCGCGCGCAGATTGTTCTGCACATGGCGGACGGCGGCACCCGCACCATGGGCACGTGGGAAGACAATGTGCGCGCCGCCGAAGGCAGCATAGATGCAGCCGCCTCGCCCATTGGCCGCGCCTACTATGAAGTAAGCTGTGAATACGGCGAATTGCTGGACCCTTCCCTTATTTCTGCGGTGGAGGTAAACGGCTGCCTCATTCCCGCCGAATAGGCCCCGCCTGCCAAAACCAACCGGTGCACAAAGGCGCTTTGACGGCGCAAGGCGGCCAGCTTTCCGTTTCAAAGGCCATGGGGTTCCCGTGATAACATGCCAAAGGGCCACTTTCCCAGCGGGAAAGTGGCCCTTTTTTGCAAAGCAAACTATACTAAAAATGCAAAGCAAGCTTTGCAAGGAGTGCATGCATATGAAAACCAACCTTCCCGCTTTGCGCAAAGCGCGCAAAATAAGCCAGGAAGAGCTGGCCCGGGCCGTAGGCGTCACACGGCAGACCATCACCTCTATTGAGGTGGGCAAATACACGGCCAGCCTGCCCCTGGCCCACAAAATAGCCGTTTACTTCGGCCTGTCTATTGAGGAAGTATTTCTGTTTGAGGAGGAATAGCACATGGAACCAAAACAGCTGGCACAGTTTTGCCACACGTTGCACCTGCGCATCCGGCTGGGCATCGCTTACGCCTGCCTTGTGCTGGCGCTGCTCGTCCTCGGTGCGTTCACCGCGCAGCACGGCTGGTACCGCGGGTTTCTCGCCGGCCTTCTCTCCGGCATTGATATCGTGGTGATGATATGTGTGGTGCGCTGGCGGGCCATGCTGCGCGGCACACCGGACGCACAGCGCAGGCTGGAAGAAGCATGCCGCCGCGAATACGACGAGCGCGAACAGTTTTTGTGGCAGAAATCGGCCCGTACGGCTGTGTGGGGTGCACTGGGGCTGCTTTTGCCCGCAGGCGTTGCGGCCCTGTATTTTTCCCGTGCGGCGGGTTTTGCGCTGATGGCCGCGGCCTGCGTGCCCCTTGTGATAAACAAAATGCTTTACTTTGCGCTTTCAAAAAGGTATTAAGCGCGCCCACGGCGCGCCGCAGGCCAAAAAGGCGCAAAAAAAGGGGCTGCCTGCGCCAGGCAGCCCCCTCTTTCATTCATAAGCACAGCACCACGCCGCCGGGCCGGCCGCAGCAGGCGGCGCATGCAGAACGGTGCACACAGCGGGCCAACAGGCGCAAACGGCAAAAGGTTCTGAAGGGCCTGCGCAAACCGCAGGCACGGCCCGCAGCCACTGTTTTGCCGCCCAACGCTCAGGCCCGGCACTATGCCAAAGCGGGCATGACAAAAAAGTACATCAGCACATAGTGGCAGGCGCTGCCCGCCATGACGAACACATGGAAAATTTCGTGCGTGCCAAACACCTTGTGGCGCGCATTGAACAACGGAAGCTTCAGCGCATAAAGCACGCCGCCCGCCGTGTAAATGATGCCGCCCGCCAAAAGCCAGCCAAACCCCGCGGGTGACAGCGCGTTCACAATGGGCACCACGGCAAACACGCACAGCCAACCCATGGCAATGTACAGCACGGAAGAAAACCACTTGGGGCAGGTAATCCACAGGGCTTTGATGGCAATGCCCGCCAGGGCCACAGCCCACACCGCCGCGCACAGCGCGGTGCCCTGCGGCCCGCGCAGCGTAATAAGGCAGATGGGCGTATAGCTGCCCGCTATCAGCACAAAAATCATCATATGGTCCAGCTTGCGCAGGCGGCGGTTCACTTTATCTGTGGAATCCACCGTGTGGTAGGTGGTGCTGGCGGCATACAGCAGCACCATGCTAAGCGCAAACACGGCCATGGCAATGAAATACAGGCGGCCCGGCTCGCGCGCGGCCTTGCACAGCAGCGGCACCGCCGCCAGGGCCGCCATGACACAGCCCGCAAAATGCGTCAGCGCGCTGGCCGGGTCTTTTATTTTCTTCAGCATATCTGCCACACCTCTTTGCACGAGTGTCTCTTTTAGACATCATATAGTATTTAAAACTAGATATAACTATATGATATACTACTACACACATAATATGAATGCAAGTGCCTTTTTGTGAAACTTTTCCGGTTTCGCAAAACTGCTGTTTTGGTGTGGGCTGTGCCGCAGAAAGGGCCATAAACGCAAAAGGCCCATGGCAGGCCAAACATGGCCGCCATGGGCTTTTTGTTTTTAAGAGGGGGCAACGGGCGGGCCCGCCGCGCGGCGCCGCAGAAAAAGCAGGCAGAAATGCCCTTTGTGCTTTGCCCCGGCTGGGGCGCGCTTAGCGGCGCGGGCTGCCCGCGGCCAGCAGGGCCTGCACGGCCGCGCGCTGCTGGCTGCGCGAAAGGCGCGCCGGGCCGCACACGGCACGGCGCAGGGCGTCTGCGCCCTGCACAAGCTCTGGCGCGTGCGCATGCACACGCGCATAGGGGTTTGAAAAATAAACGGCCCCCCACACCGGGCATGCCGCCCCCGCGCTTTGCAGCGCTGCGCGCACAATGGCCACCTGCCGCCGGTTTTGCGCCACGGGGTTGGGCACGCTTTTCTCGATGCGCCTGCCGCCCTTGCCCGGGCGCGCCTGGCGCCAGGCGGCGGCATTCTCTGTGCCAAAAACGTCGCCCGCATAGTGCTTTACCTCCACCACGCACACGCCGCCGGGCCCCGCCACGGCGGCGTCCAGCTCGGTTTTGCGGCCATTGGCCTGCATGGGCACGTTGCACAGCACCGTGTAGCCCGCGGGCAGGCCCTTCAGCACAGCACAGGCCTGCTTTTCGCCCCGGCGGCCGCTGGCAATGCGGCGGATGGCCGCGCCAAGGCACGGGCAGGCAATGGCGCACACCGCCGCCGCGCAAAGCAGCCACACGCGCCACTGTGCAGAAAGCCACGCGCCCGCCAGCGCGCACGCGCACAGCACGCTAACCGCAACAAGGCCGGCCCACAAACCGGCCAGCGCGGCGCGCGTGCCGCCGCGGCAATGCTTCAGCCTGGCCATTTATTCCACGCCAAAGCGGTAGATGGTGGTTTCGTGATATTCTTCCTCGGGCCGCAGCTCAATGCTGGGGAAGTTGGGGTGCGAGGGCGCGCACGGGTAGTGCTGCGTCTCCAGGCAGAAGGCCTGTTTATCGGCATGCGGGCCGCCCGTTTTGCCGTCTACACCGTCCTGCGAAAGGAAGTTGCCCGTGTAAAGCTGCATGCCGGGCTGGGTGGTGAAAACCTCCATGCAAATGCCCGTTTTATAGGCATACGCCTTTGCCGCCAGCGCCAGCTGGCCGGGCTGTTTATCCAGCACAAAACAGTGGTCGTAGCCGTGGGCCATGGCAAGCTGGCGGCCATCGTCCTCTTCCTGCAGGCCTGTGCCAATCAGCTTGCCCGCGCGGAAATCGAACGGCGTATCCTCCACGCCAAGAACGCGCCCGGTGGGGCAGGTTTGCGCGTTTGCCTCTAAAAACCGGCCGGCAAAAATGGTAAGCTGCTGTTCCAGCACGCTGCCGCTGGCATAGCCCTCCAGGTTGAAATAGCTGTGGTTGGTAAGGTTGACAAGGGTGGCCTCGTCTGTGGTGGCGGTGTAATCCATCACAAGGGCGTTGTCTGCCGTGAGGGTGTAGGCCACCGTCACCTCCATATTGCCCGGAAATCCGTCCTCCCCCGCCGGGCTGTGCGCCTTCAGCACAAGGCGCTGGGCGCCGTCCTGCGGCGTCTCAAGGTGCCCCTTGAACACCTTGCGGCCAAAACAGCCGTGCAAATGGTTGGGGCCGTCGTTTGCCTCCAGCGCATACCGCCTGCCGCCCAGCTCGAACGCCGCGCCCTCAATGCGGTTGGCACAGCGGCCCACCAGCGCGCCCAGGCTGGCTGTGCCCGCCTCGTAGCCTGCCAGGCTTTCATAGCCCAGCACCACGTCGCGCAGGCCGCCTGTTTTATCCGGCACAAATATGTGGGTAACCGCGCAGCCATATTCTATCACGCACACGCGCATGCCGTTTTCGTTTTCCAGCGTATAGCGGTATACGTCCTGGCCGTCTTTGGTTCTTCCGTAATATTCGCTTTTGATAGACATGATGTTGCCCTCCCGCCGTTTTCCGGCGCCCGGCCCGCGGGCGCCCGGTGTTTGTTATGGTACCATACTACCGCATCTTTGTGAAAAAAGAAAGGCCGCAGAGCTGCCTGCGGCCTTTCCTGTGTGAAATTTTCCCTGTGCGGCGCGTTTGTTACGCCTTCACGCCCGTTTTGGGGTTGGCCTTTGCCGGGGCCGAGGGGGCGGGGGTAGACGGTTTTTCCTCCGGCTTCGGGTCGGGCTTGGCGTTTTTGTCCACAACCGTCACCGAGCCATCGGCGCCCACCGTAATGTTGAGGTTGCTGGTTTTGTTTTCAATTGCACCAGCCGCGTTCGCAGCACCCACCTGCTTTACGTCCACATACAACACCTTGTCCAGCTTGTCCGAGTTAACGGTGCCCTCCAGCGTTACTTTCGGGGTGTTCTGCACATTGGTGCCCTTGCCAAGCTCAATGCCGCCCATCTCTTTGCTGCCGCCGTTGTTGCGGAACGTCATGTCCTTCATGGTTACAGTGGCGCCATTCACCAGCACGCCATTGTAATTGCCGTTCACGGCGGTCACTTTGTCCAGCGTCACATTTTGCGCGCCGTAGACATGCACGGCATATTTGGCATTGTTGTTTGCATTCACTGTCAGGTTCGAGAGCCTCACGCCGTTGGCCTCTACCGTCACCGCATTGCCGTAACTGCTTACGCCTGTAATATCCTTCGTAACGGTAAGCTCATGCCCATTCCCGTTCACTGCCACCGGCTGTGTTATTTTCAAGGGATTCTCCAGATTAATGTTGCCGCCAAGCGCAATTTCTGTTGCGCCCTGCGTGTTGCACAGCGCCGCAAGCATTGCCTCGCTGTTGTTGGCATACACGGTCTGCCCGTTCACTTTGCCCGTAAGCACCGGTTTGTCATCTTCAACCGTAAGCACAGGCTGTGCGTTCGCACTCACATCGGCGCGCACCGTAACCTCGTCCGTCAGGCTGTCCACCGTCAGCTTCGGCGCCGCGCCGGAATGATCTTTGCCGTCCGCCAGCTCTACCGCACTGAAGCCATTGCCCGCAAACGTGCATCCTTTCAGGCTTGCCGATGCGCCGTTGTTCACAACGAGGCCAGAGTACTTGCCGTTCTGCATGGCAACGCTTGTCAGCGTTACATTGGCAGTCTCACCATACACCTGCACGGCATAGTTGGCCATTCCAGCGGCATTCACCGTCACCTTGGACAAGTTGCCGGTTGCCAGCACCACATAGCTGCCTTTGAAGTCTGTATCTGCTGTCAAGGTATAGGTACGCGCACCATCCAGCGTGACGTTTGCCGGCACCGTGATGGGGGTTTTAAGCGTGATATCGGCTGCCAGTGTTACCGTGCCGCCTGCTGGTGCAGCTGCGGCAAGGGCCTGTTCCAAAGCTTCCTGTGTGTTGACAGGCGCAGCCGCCGGCTGGGCATTGCCGTCGCCTTCTGCAAACACAGGCACCGCAAAAAACACAGCCGCCATGCACAATGCCAGCAGCAAAACAAATGTCTTTTTCATGGTTTTCCTCCTGCTTGTTTTTTCGCGGCTGTGAGAAACCGCCAACTTCCTCTTCACTATATGCCAAAATTTCACAGTTGTCAAGCAAACTGTGAAAATTCTTCAAATAGAATCTTATATTCATCGTGGTATTCCATATTAATTAAATGTAAGAGGAAGATAATAGTATTTTCAAGGCCGGAAAAGGAGGGGCCTGATTATGAAAGGTGAATTGCTGCAAGAACTTCGGCGCGATAAAGGGCTTTCGCAAAAACAGCTTGGGGCGTTGCTTTCGGTATCTCCGTTCACCATTTCCAGCTACGAGTGCGGCCACAGCGACCCGGACGACGAGGCCAAAGTAAAGCTGGCGAAAATTTTTGATATTTCCCTCGATTACCTGCTGGGGCTGGTGCGCGAGCCATGCTCGTACCGGCGCGACGCCGCTTACATATACCGGCGCGACGAGCACACCATTCAGCTTCCGGCCAATTTTTCGCCGCAGGAGGTGCAGCTGGTGCGCCAGTTCATTGCCTTTGTGCAGTATCAGAAAGAGGCACCGCAGCACGGCCTTTGCCCGTAAGCCAGGCCGCACAAAACAGGCCCCCGGCCGGCGTTTCCGCCCGGCCGGGGGCCGTTTTGCGCCCTGCCCCTCATTTGCCCGCCAGCATGCCCAGGGAAAGGCACAGCCGCGCTGCGGCGCGCCTGGTGGCCTCGGCGTCGCCAAAGGCCGACAGACGGAAATAGCCCTCGCCCTCTGGCCCAAAGCCCGCGCCCGGCGTGCCGGACACGCGCGCCGTGTGCAGCAGGTGTTCAAACAGCGCCCAAGAGCCCATGCCGCGCGGCGCTTCCAGCCACAAATAGGGGCTGTTTTTGCCCCCGCAATACCACACGCCCGCCTGCTGCAGCGCCGCGGCAAGCACCTGTGCATTTTTGCGGTAGGCCTGAATGTTTTTTGCCACTGCCGCGCGCCCCTCACAGCTTAGCGCGGCGGCCGCCGCGCGCTGCACGGGGTAGGCCACCCCGTTGGTGGAAATGGCGCGCCAGCGCGCATACAGCCCGCGCAGGGGCACGCCGCCCGCCCGCAGCGCCTGCGGCACCACGGCCCAGCCGCAGCGCAGGCCCGTGAAGCCCGCACTTTTGGAAAAAGAGCCAATTTCAATTGCGCATTCGCGGGCGCCCTCAATTTGATAAATGGAGTGCGGCAGGGCTTTATCCTGAATAAATGCCTCATAGGCTGCGTCAAACACCAGCAGCGCGCCGCTGCCCAGCGCCCAGCGCACCCATGCGGCCAGGCCGTCCGCGCTGTAGGCGGCGCCTGTGGGGTTGCCCGGGCTGCACAGATATACCACACCGGCCTGTGTGCCCGGCCCCGGCAAAGGCAAAAAGCCGTTTTCCCGCGTGGCAGCCAGGGTGTGCACCTGCCGCCCGCACACAAGGTTGGTGTCCACATACACGGGGTAGCCGGGGCTTGGCACCAGCACCGTGTTGTGCGGCGAAAACAGCGCCAGAATGGCGGCCAGGTCGCTTTTGGCGCCGTCTGAGACAAAGATATCCTCTGGCGAGATGCGCGCGCCCAGCCGCGCATACCGCGCCGCCAGCGCCTCGCGCAAAAAGGCATACCCCTCTGCCGGGCCATAGCCGCGGAAGGTTTCGCGGCGGCCCATCTCGGCGCAGGCCGCCCGCAAAGCGCGCACCACCGGCGCGGCCAGCGGCAGTGTTACATCGCCCACGCCAAGGTCTGTCACGCGCACGCCGGGGTGCGCCTCACAGAATGCGCGGGTGCGTGCGCGCACTTCAGAAAACAGGTAATTTTCCCCCAGGCGGGAAAAGTTCAGGTTTGGCTGCATGCTACTTCCCCTTTTTCGAATCAGTAGGCGGGCAAGCGCCCTGCTGCAGCTATATGCCCTGTTGCGCCAAAACAGAACCGGCCCGCGCGCCCGGGCCCTGGCGTGTGCCGCAAAGGCCGCCGGCCGCCGGTGCGCCCTGCCGCAGGGCAGGGCTTTTTTGCGCCGCAGGGGCCCTTTGCGGGGCGGCCTGCGGGGTTACAGCTCTGCCGTGCCCTCAAACACGGCCTGCACGGGGCCCGCCAGCAATAACTGCCCTGCCCGTTCTTCCACCTGCAGCGTGCCGCCGGGCATGTGCACCGCCACCGGGCGGCCCGCCGGGCACTGCCCCAGCGCCCAGGCACAGGCCGCCGCGGCGCAGGCGCCCGTGCCGCAGGCCAGCGTCTCTTTGCTGCCGCGCTCGTACACGCGCACGCGCAGCTCGCTTTCGCCGCAGCGCTGTGCAAAGCCCGCGTTGGCCCCCGCGGGGAACCAGCGGGCATATGCCACGCGCGGGCCCAGCTCTTCCAGGCACAGGGCCGCCGTGTGCGGCACAAACTGCACGCAGTGCACATTTCCCACCGCCACACAGCTTACGCAAAGGCGTTCGCCGCCAAATTCCAGCAGGCGGCCCACCACCCGGCCGTGCAGGCCCGCAAGGCCCATTCGCTCTGCGCTCCATTCCGGCGCGCCCATCTCTGCCGTGTAAAGGCCGGCCTGCGCGCGCGTCACCGTGCGCAGGCCGCTGTTGGTTTGCACCCGCGCGCACCCGCTTTGCGCCGTGAGGCCGCGCGCCATCAGCAGCGCCCCCGCACAGCGCACGCCGTTGCCGCACATGGCCCCCTCGCTGCCGTCTGCGTTGAACATGCGCATGCGCGCGTCCGCCTCTTTGCACGGCAACAGCAGAATGATGCCGTCTGCCCCCACGCCCGTATGCCGGGCGCACAGGCGCGGCGCGGCCTGTGCCGCGGCCTGCGGCGCGGGCGCCCGGCCCGAAAGGCCGTCCACATAAAGATAATCGTTGCCGCAGCCGTGCATTTTCAAAAACGAAACCCGCACGCCGCCCTTCCCCCTTTTCCGCCGCGGCGCGCGGGGCGCCGCGTTTTTTCGCGGCCCGCACAGCGGGCGGCAAGCGCCCCGGGCCCCGCATGCTGATGTTTATGCGCGCGGCCGTGCCGCCATGCAGGCGCCGCGCCCCCGGCACAAAAAAGCGCCCCCGCCCCGGCCTGCGGCCAAGGGCGGGGGCGCATGCAGCCCCGCGCTATTTATTCCAGTTCCAGCACAACTGCGTTGACGGCCTCTTTCAAAGCCACCACCAGCTGCCTTTCCACCAGGCCCAGCGTTTCGCCGTCCAGCCGCACCAGGCAGTTTTCGCCGTCATACTGGTAAGCCGTCACCTCCAGCGGCGCCTGCCAGCCGTCCAGATAGACGGTGAAGGCAATCTCCTGCGCCTTTTCCGGCTCGTCGGTGAGGAACGTGTTGACGGCCAGCGCGTCCACAGCGCTTTGCACGGCTTCCAAATCCACTTCTTCTTCGCCAATGGAATAGCCGCTGCCCGCCTGCACCTCATACGTTTGGCCGTCGAGGGTGATGTCTATCTGCTCTACCTTGTCCCAATCCAGCGCAAGCACCTCGGCCGGCCGCAGGGTGTCGTAGCTGGTATGCAGCACGGCCTCGTATTCCTCCTGCCCCACGCGGTAAATGATTTCGGAATCATTCATGCGCACATAGCCGTTGCCGTCGGCGTCCTGCCCAAGGGCCAGGGTGAACGACGCCTCCTGTTCGTCCAGCGTGTAAACAACCGAAACAGTCATCTCCGGGCTGGCCAGGCCGTAATCTTCCAGCGATTGCTCAGAGGCCTGATAGGTTGCATAGTCTGTATACCCCAGGTTCTGCAGCGCCTGCATAAAATCGGTCACCTTTTGGGTGTCCAGCGCGCGGTAGCTTTCGCCCTCCACCGCATAATACTCATAGGCATCGGTATAGGAAAGCGCCTCCTGCGGCAGGTAGGCAATGGAAAGCGGCGACGTGCCGGATATTTCAATTTCTTCCACAGTGTCATACTGCGGCACGCCGTCCTGCTGCATCAGGCCGTCCCGGCTTTCCGGAATATAGCTGAGAAGGTCGTCGTCTATCAGGTAAACGGTGCCCTGCCCCAGCGTCACATAGCGCTTATCGTCCATGGTGGAATAGCCGCCCAGCTCTACCACGGTGTCGCCATCGCCGTCAGAAAGCGTGATGGTGCACTGCGGCTCGTCCAGGCCGTACTGGCTGTAATCTTCCACATCTTCAATGACAAAGCTTGCCTGCACCGTTTCGAAGCGGGCCAAAAGCTCCTGCATGGCGTCCTGGTCCACCGGGAAGGCCTCGTCCTGCTCGTCGCGCCATATGCCGTCCTCTTTGATAAAGCTGAGCGTGCTGCCGTCCCGCGTCCACGACACGCGCGTCAGCGAATCCGGGGCCAGGCTGATGATTTCTTCGTTGACGGCGTTGATGCTGTCGATGTGCTTTTCCAGCCCCAGCACGGCCGCAATGGCCACGCACAAGCCGGCCAGCACGCCCAGCATCAGCAGCAGTGTTTTTTTCGTTTCATGCCATTTTCCTCCTGCGCAGCACTTCATCCACCCCTACCAGCAGGTACGCCAGCGGCACAACGCCAATCATAAACACTTTCAGCGCAGTGGCTGCGCCGGCACTGATGGTGAGGTAGTTATAATCCAGCGATTTGCTTCGGATGGAAATTGCATCCTGCTGGCCCATCATCCACGAGAGGGAGTTCATGGCAAAATCGAGGTTGGCGCCAGAGGAATAAGAATTGTACAAATCGTCCAGCAAATAATCGCTTGCCACCCAAACCAGCTTTCCGCCTGCGGATGTATCCTCCACCGACACGGCCAGCGCAAACGGGCCGCCAATGTCGCCGTCCTCCTCTTCATAAGTGGTCATGCCGTAACCGGAAATTTTCGAGAAGGCGTCGCTGGATGTCTCCAGCAGGGGCGTCACCGTGGCCCCGGCCGCCTCTTCCGATGTGGTAAGCCCCTGGGCAATGGGCACAATTACATGGTGCCCGCTTTCTTCCAGCGGCGCGGTGATGTCTGAAGAGCCCAGCTCTGGCATCAGGATATACGGCGCGCTGAAGGCATAGTGTTCGCGGTCGGTATCCACCACAATGCCCTGCGCGGCCGACACGCCATACCCTTCCAAAATAGCGTACAGGTTGGTGAGTTCGGTTTCCTGCTGCGGGCCCGAGAGCACCAGAAGGCGCCCGCCGCCCTGCAGGTATTCCTGCAGCATTGCCTGCTCTTCCTGCGAGATGTCGCTGGTGGGGGCGTTGATGAGAATGGCGTCGCAATCCTGCGGAATCTCGTCCACATTCAAAAGAGAAAGCTCGGCTGTCTCCATATTGCTGCGCTCCAGCTCGGCGGCAAAGGTTTCAGACAGTTCGGCCTCGCCGTGGCCGGTAAGCAGGTATATCTGCGGCAGCTCTTCGCTTACCACATAGCTGATGGCCGACGTGACGGCGCCCTCGCCGTCGAACGAAGACGAGGCAGAGCCCGTTGTGTAATAGCTCATGGCGTCGTACTGGTAAATGTCCTCATAGCCGATGTAGCGGTATTTTTCCCCGCATTCCACCACCAGAGAGTTGTTGTACACGGTATCTGAGGTATACTGCTGGGCAAAGGTGGGGTAGATATCCGGGTTCTTTTTCACCACCGTAATATGGCTGGAAAGCTCGCTGTAGCGCTGCAGCAGTTTTTCCACCACCAAATCTTCCTCGCCGGCCTGCGTAATCCAGTAAATAGTCACGTCCTGCTGCAGGTTGGTAACCACCGCTTTGGTGTCTGACGTAAGCGAATACAGCTGCGCGGCGGAAATGTCAAACTGCGTCCACTTGGTGGGCAGCGCCTGCGCCAGCACATTAACGGCCACCAGAATGGCAAGCACAATCAGGCTCAGCACAAAGCTGTAACCCCCCGCCCGGGCCGAGCGCGTGTGCAGGGCCGCCTTGTTGCCCGCAAGGTATTCTTTCAGCCTTGCCTTGTTCCATTTGTTCTTCATCCGTTATACCTCTTCTTTTCTAAAGACTGTACACAGAGGAACAGGAAAAACACTGTCACACTTGCGTAATATACAATGGCCGTCACGTCGAACACGCCGTTTACAAAGGTGTAAAAGCGCTCGAAAAGCGAAAGCTCGCTCATCAGGTCCGGCAAAAGCGTCTCCAGCGTGTCGGGGCTGATGAGCCACAGGGCAACCAGCGCCGCCAGGCACAGCAGCGCTGTGGCAATGCCCGCGTAATCCGATTTGGTCAGCCAGCGCACCACCACGGCCAGCAGAATGCTGAGCACCGCCAAGGCCACCACGTTGAAGGCGGTGGAGGCAATGTAATCGGCCAGGGTGGCGCTGTAATAACACAGCAGCATAACTGCCACGCACAGCCCGGCCGCCATGCCCTGCGATTCTGTGAGGGACGAGATGAACATGCCAATGCTGATTAGCGCCATGCCCAAAAACACAAAGGCCGCCAGCGCCCCGTAAGAGGTGGGAAGGTAGACATCGCCAAACATGGAAAACACAAACGGGTACACACAGGCCAGCGCCATGGGCAGCGCAAACACAAACACCATGGCAAGGTATTTGCCCGCCACTACCTCTGCAGAAGAGATAGGCAACAGATACAAAAGCTGGTCTGTCTTCTGCCGCTTTTCTTCGGCAATGCTGCGCATGGTCAACACCGGCACCAGCGCCACAAACCCAATGCAAAAGCTGCCCAGCGCATATTCAAAATTCGCCACAGCGCTGTTGATGTTGTACAGCATGGCGCCAATGCCAATAAACTCCAGCAAAGCCGCGCCAACCACATAGGCCGTCATGCCATGGAAATACAGCGAAAACTCATGCTTCAACACGGCTTTCATCCTGCGGCTCCTCCTTTCCCGGTGTGCTGGCCTGCGGCTGCCCCTCGGGCTGGTCGCTTTCCGTCAGCTCAATAAAAATATTTTCAAGGTCTGCCTTTACGGGCGTCATTTGCACAATGGCCTTGCCCGCGCGGGCAAAGGCAAAAAAGATGTTGCGGCATTCCTCGTGCAGGGCGGCGGTGTCCAGCGTCAAAACGGCCCGGCATCCATTCTGCCAGGGCTGTGCCTCCACCCCCGCCACGGCGGGCACCTGTGCCAGAATGGCGCGCAGCTCTGCTTCCTGCGCGTCGGCACACAGCTCCAACCGGTTGGGCGCAATGGCCTTTTCCAGGTTTTGCGGGGTGTCAAAGGCCACCAGCCTGCCGTGCGCAATAATCAGCACGCTTTCGCAAATGGCCTGCACCTCCGAGAGGATGTGCGAGCTTAAAATGACCGTGTGCTTTTCCCCCAGCTGGCGGATGAGGTCGCGTATTTCAATAATCTGCAAGGGGTCCAGCCCTACGGTGGGCTCATCCAAAATGATATACTGCGGGGCGCCCAGCAGGGCCTGCGCAATGCCCACGCGCTGCCGGTAGCCCTTGGACAGATGGCGGATCAGCCTGCCCGACATGCTGCCGATGCCCGCCTCCTGCATAACGCGCTGCACCTCCTGCGCAGCCTGCCTGGCCGGGATGCCCTTTGCCTGCGCCACAAAATTCAAATACTCCTGCGGCGTTTCATCCGGGTAAAGCGGCGGCACCTCCGGCAAATAGCCAATGCGCTTTTTCGCCTGCTTTTCCTCTTCGCAAATGTCATACCCGTCAATGTGCACTTCGCCGCTTGTGGCGGCAAGGCAGCCGGCCATGATATTCATGGTGGTGGATTTTCCGGCGCCGTTGGGCCCCAGAAAGCCATAGATGTGCCCGTTTTCCAGGGTGAACGAGATATCGTCCACCGCAGTGAATTCGCCGTATTTTTTGGTTAGATGTTCTACTGTTATCATATCCTGCCTCCCCCGGCGGGCCCGTGCACGGCTTTGCGCGGCGCATCCGCCTTTTTTACTGTAGCACGCCATGCTGAAACCAAGCTGAAAAAAGGCCCTCCATTTGTGAAAATTTGCTGAAACAGCTTTGGGCAGGGCAGGGGCCGCCGCGCGGCGTGCAGGCGCGCAGCGCAAAAAAGAAAAGCCAACCGCGGGTGAACTATTCCGCCAAAAAAGGACATTGCAAAGAAACCACCCCCGGAGTAGGATAGAACTACAACGGGGGTGAATTTGAATATGGCAAGAAGCTATACCCATATCAAGCAGTACTATGAAGAAATGGAGCAGATGCATCAGGAAGGCCACAGCTGCCGGGAGATTGGAGAAAAGTTTGGATTTACAAAAGAACAGGTCAAAGAATGTTTGAGGAGGCCAAGACGTAAAGCCCGGAAAGAACAGGAAAGTATTCCAAAACGACGAGGGAGGCCAGCAAAGCAAATACCAACCACACTATCAGCATTAGAAAAAGAAGTAAAACAGCTTCGAATGGAAAATGAACTGCTGCGGGATTTTCTCAAAGCAACCGAAAGGAAGTGAGAGCCCAAGTCAAATATATAGTCATACAAAGATATGCATCCAAGTATCCGGTCGCTTCTATGTGCCGTTTCTTTGATGTATCACGCAGCGGATATTACAGCTTCCGAAAGCGAAGTAAACAGTTGAATCGGGAATCTCTTTTGGTGGAACAGATTCAAGCATGTCGTGATAGTGGGAAGTATATGTGCACGTACGGCTGTCGTCGGGTCCAACTTTGGATCGAGCGTCAGTACGGTAAGCATTATAACTACAAGACCATTTGGCGTGTCATGCATAAATATGGTCTGTTGTCGAAGATTCGCCGCAAAAGATTCATTCATTGCGGCGAGGAAACACGAACCTATGCGAATCTGTTGAATCGTAATTTTCACGCTGACAGACCTAATCAAAAATGGGTAACCGATATCAGCTATATTCCAACCAAGCAGGGAACTCTTTACCTTTCCGTCATCTGCGATTTGTTTGACTTAAGCATTGTTGCCTACAAAACCAGCACCCGCCAAAGTATCAAACTGGTGCTGGATACGGTCCGGCTAGCGATGGAAAAAGAAAAGGTCACTGCAGAGCTGCAACTCCACAGTGACCAAGGGTTTCAATACGCTTCCCAAAGCTATTTTACCCTAACTACACAATACGGCATTACTCCGTCCATGTCAAGACGGGCCAACCCATACGACAACGCCATGGCGGAAAATTTCTTTTCCATTCTCAAATCCGAATGCATTCGTCTTTACAAGCCGGAGACCATCCATGATGCACAGACTCTCATTGATGAATATATCACTTTTTACAACCATGATCGCATTCAACTTAACTCCAAGCTCTCTCCTATCGAAAAACGGCGTCTCTTTGCGTAATCCTTCCCTATCCTACCAAAGGTGGTTTTATTTCTGTCTTTTTCTTCTGGAACAGTTCAGGGGCGGGTGGCTTATTTTACAGTGCTGGGCAGCTCTGCATAAAAGGTGTTTTGCCCGTTTTCGCTTTCGGCCCAAATTTTTCCGCCGTGCCGGCGGACAATTTGCTGCGCAATGGAAAGGCCCAGGCCATGGCCCTCGCTTTGGCTTCGGGCGGCGTCCATGCGGTAAAAGCGCTTGAAGATATTCGCAAGCTCTTTCGCGGGGATGGGCTGCCCCCAGTTTGCCACGCTCAACACGGCGCGGCGCTTTCCGCGCCGCTTCAGCACCACGCGCACCACCGTGCCGGGCGAAGAATATTTGCACGCGTTGTCCAGCAGAATTGCGGCCAGCTGCTGAAGCAAAGCGGCGTCGCCGCGCACAAAAATGCCCGCATCCAGCCGGGTGTCCAGCACAAGGCCCTTTTCAAAGCAAAGGGGCTCAAAGGGCAAAAGCGCCTCGTTCGTTTCCTGGGCCCAATCCAGCCGGGTGCGCGCGGGCTCCAGCACGCCGCCGTCGGCCCGCGCCAGCTCCAGCAGCTTTTCCACAAGGCTGCGCATCCGCCGCGCGGCCGCCAGGGTGCCGCGCGCCAGCGCCTGCTGCTCGCATGGGGTGCTGCCCTCTGCGCACATCAGCTCTGCATTGGCCAGCAGAACCGTCAGCGGCGTTTTCAGCTCGTGCGAGGCGTCGGCCACAAACTGTTTTTGCTGTGCCCACGCCTCTTCCACAGGGCGCACCGCCAGGTGCGCCAGCAGCGTGCTGATGGCCAGAAAAACCAGGCCGCCGGCCAGCGAAATGCGCAGGCAGGTGCGCAGAAGGCCGCTTAATGTGCTGTGCTCGTGCGACATATCGGCAAACACAATATATTTGCCGTGCGGCGTCTCTGCCCGCAGAAACCGCAGGCCATAGGCACGCAAAATGCCGCTTTGCGCCCCTTCGGCTTCAATTTGCGCCGCAGCCTGCGCCAGAAAGCCTGTGTCGGACAAATCGTAATATCCGCCGCCGGCCGCGTGCACAGCCCCTGTTTCGTCTACCTCCAAAACAAAATAGGGCAGGCGCACCCCGTCGGCCGCCTTGCCGGGCGCCTGCGGGCGAAGCGGGTCCATGGCAATTTGCTGCATGGCGTGCAGGCTTTCGCGCGCAAGGCTGCGCTGGGTAAAGTACAGCACGGCCACCGTCATAAGGGCCATCATCACCAAAACAATGGCCATATTGACACAGATAAATTTCAAGCGCAACCGCCGGATCACGCCTTACCCACCTCCAGATGATACCCCACCCGCCGGACGGCGGCAATGGCCACGTTTGAGCCAAGGGCCTTCAGCTTCTTGCGCAGAAAACCCACATACACTTCCACATTGTTTTCCACCGCGCTTGTCTCATAGCCCCAAACGCGGGCCAAAAGCACTTCCTTGGGGACGTTCTTTTCCCCCGCCTGCATCAAAAGGCGCATCACGTCGAACTCTTTGGCGGAAAGGCGCATAATCTTCCCGCCGCAGCAAAGCGCGTGCGCGTCCAGGTCCAGCCCTGTGTTGCCGAACACAAGCGTGTTTACCTGCCCGCCCTGGCGCCGCAGCAACGCGTGGATGCAGGCAAACAGCTCCTGCATATCGAACGGCTTTGTCAGGTAATAATCTGCCCCGGCGTTCAGCCCTTCCACCCTGTCCGACACGCTGGACCTTGCCGTCAGCATCAAAATGGGCACCGCGCCGTGCCGGCTGCGCACATGGCGCGCCAGGGTATAGCCGTCCATGCCGGGCATCATCACGTCTAAAACCAGCAAATCGTAAACGCCCGTATCCGCATAGGCCGCGCCTGTCTCCCCGTCGTGGGCAAGTTCCACCTGGAAGCCCCTGCGCTGCAGGGCCAGCTGCAGCGATTGGGCCAGCAGGCGCTCGTCCTCTATAATCAAAATCTTCACCGGCGCAACCCCCTTGCTGTGCGTTTATGATACGCCCATATGCTGAAAATCCGTTGAAATTTTTGTGTAAATTCCATGGAAAAGTACCCCGTTTTACGCGGTGCGGGCGGCCTTGCCTGTTCCTGCGCAGTATTTTTTATTTTCCGCTTGACAAGCACAGAAACACCGATATAAAATGTAGTAGATATTTCGCCGCCCGGGCCGCCAGAAGGGCCCGTGCAGCGCATATGGGAGGGAGAAAAGAAGTGGTTTTTGAACGCGTGCGTGAGATCATCTGCGACCAGCTCGATCTTGACGAGGATCGTGTTACGATGGATTCGAACCTCCTCGAAGACTTCGATGCAGACAGCCTCGATATTGTAGACCTGTCCATGACGCTGGAAGATGAGTTCGGCCTGGAAATGCCGGACGACAAAATCGAAGATTTTCACACCGTCGGCGACGTTGTGCGCTACATCGAAGAAAACACCTGAGTTTCCGGTTTGCTTTTAAAGCCCCCAAACCTTGGGGGCTTTTATTATCCGCGCGCCGGCACGGTGCCGGGCCGCCGCGTGCTTTGAAAACTTTCTGTGAGGAGATGCCGTATGAGCGAGAACAAAAAAATGGTGGAAGCCATTACCCCCATCAACGAGGACTTCGCCCAGTGGTATACCGACATCTGCCTGAAGGCAGAATTGGTGGACTACTCGGCCGTGAAGGGCTGCGTGATTTTGCGCCCATACGGCTATGCCATTTGGGAAAACATCATGCACCTGCTGGACAAGCGCTTCAAAGAAACCGGCCATGAAAACGTGGCCATGCCGCTGTTTATTCCAGAGAGCCTGCTGCAAAAGGAAAAAGACCATGTAGAGGGCTTTGCGCCCGAGGTGGCGTGGGTGACAATGGGCGGCTCGGAAAAACTGGAAGACCGCCTGTGCGTGCGCCCCACGTCCGAGACGCTGTTCTGCGACCACTTTGCGCATGTGCTGCACTCTTGGCGCGACCTGCCCATGAAGTATAACCAGTGGTGCAGCGTGGTGCGCTGGGAAAAGACCACACGCCCGTTTTTGCGCAGCCGCGAGTTCTGGTGGCAGGAGGGGCACACCATCCACGAGACGGCCGAAGAGGCCATTGCCGAGACAGAGCAGCAGCTGAACACCTATGCCTCTTTCTGTGAGGAAGAGCTGAACATCCCCGTGCTGAAAGGCAAAAAGACAGACAGCGAAAAGTTTGCAGGCGCCGAGGCCACCTACACCATCGAGGCCATGATGCACGACGGCAAGGCCCTGCAAAGCGGCACCAGCCACTATTTCGGCGACGGGTTCTCGCGCGCGTTTGGCGTGCAGTTCACCGGGCGCGACAACAAGCTGCAGTTCCCCTTCCAGACGTCGTGGGGCGTTTCCACCCGCCTGGTGGGCGCCATCATCATGACGCACGGGGACGACGAGGGGCTGATTCTGCCCCCGGCCGTGGCGCCGTACCAGGTGGTGATTGTGCCGGTGGCCGCGCACAAGCCCGGCGTGATGGAAAAGGCCGAAGAGCTGCGCGCGCGCCTTGCCAAGTTCTGCCGCGTGAAGCTGGATGCGTCGGACAATTCCCCCGGCTGGAAATTTGCCCAGTGGGAGATGAAGGGCGTGCCCCTGCGCCTGGAAATAGGGCCCAAAGACATTGAAAAAGGCCAGTGTGTGCTGGTGCGCCGCACAGACCGCGAAAAGCTGTTCACCCCGCTGGAAGAATTGGAAACCGTCATTCCCCAGCAGCTGCAGGCTGTGGGCAAGGCCCTGTATGCCCGCGCGCAGGAAAACCGCGCCGCGCGCACCTTCTCGGCCACAACCATGGACGAGGTGGTGGACATTGCCTCCCGCGAAAGCGGCTATATCAAAACGATGTGGTGCGGCGACGAGGCCTGCGAGGACATGATGAAGGAAAAGGCCGGCCTTTCCAGCCGCTGCATGCCCTTTGAGCAGGAGCATCTGGCGGATGTGTGCCCCTGCTGCGGCAAGCCCGCCAAGGCTATGGTGGTGTGGGGCAAAGCCTATTGAGCCCCTGCCCCGCGTGCCGCTTTGGGCATTTTGGGAAACAGAAAAATAAAAGGCGGGCTTCCCGGTTTTGGCCGGGAAGCACGCCTTTTTGTTTTATTCCTGCGCCGGCGGCAAAGAGGGCGCGGGGTAATCGGTGATGCCCTCGCCCGTATTCGGCACAAAGGAGGAATAGGCGAAATCCACCAAAAACACAGCCAGCAGCACAGCGCACAGCCTGTTTTTCACGCGCGCCGGCACCTTTGCATACAGGTTGTTCAGCAGCGGGCCCAGCACATAGATGAACATGCAGCCGCCCAGGCCGAACACCAAAAGCCCCTCGGCACAGATGCGCCCGTGCAAATTGAGGAAATAGCCGGTGTAATCCCACCATTTGGTGTGCTTGAATGTCTCCAGGTACCAGGCGGTGGAATATTCCACCACGCCGCACACCACCATGCCCAAAAGGAAGGTGGCAAGCGGGTTGTCGCGCACCTTTTTCAGCAGCACCAGCAAAAGCACGCCGCCTGTGCCATAAATGGGCAGCCACGGCCCGTGCAGCACGCCGCGGTTTACAAACACGCCGCTGCCAAACAGGTGCAGGCTCACTTCCCACACCCAGCCGATGAACGAAAAGGTAAAAAACAGCAGAATCAGCGTCTGCAGCGAATAGCGGCAGTGATAATCCACCTTCAGCCAGCGCCGGCCCTCCGCCTCGGGCAGAAGGTATTGCTCTGCCGGGTATTCGCCCTGGCAGGGCGCGGCCTCCAGCGCGGTGTCGCACATCCACTGTGCGCCGGGCGCCTGGCGGCGCTTGGCCTCCTGCCGCAGCGCCATATAGGCCTCTGCATACACAGCCTTGCGGTAAGGCGAGGTAAACAGAACATCCAGCGCGCCAAGCGTCAGAATGTTAAGCAGATACCAGCCCAGGAAGGAGAGGTCCAGCAAAAAGCAGCGCCACTTATAACCCTTCATCATGCTGCTGGAAAGGCGAAAGGCCTCGCGGCAGGGTGTGGAGGGGTTTTCGGCAAGGATATAGGGCACCATCAGGTAAGAATACAGCTTCACCGGCAGGCCCACCACGGTAAGCGCCCACAGGCAAAGTTTTGCATCCCTTACCAGCATCACAAAGGCCGTGTGGCGCGTGCAATGCACGCGGTAGGGCAAAAACACGCGGTGGAAGCGCGTGCCGCGATATGCCCGGCTCTCCAGAAAAAAGCGCCGCTCGCCCACCGGCAGCACACCGCCCACAAACACCCACCAGCAGAACGTGAGCAGCGCCCCGAAGGCAATGACGATGCCGGCGCCGAAGCGCCCCTGAAAAGCCATCTGGTTCACGGCGTTCAGCGCGCCGAACAGAAAAGACCCGGAGGCAGTGATGTTGTTAACCAGCTTGCTCAGCACACCCCGGCCCCCATCGGGGCTGGCCTGTGCCCGCTGCAGCGCCTGCCCGGCAGAGGTGTTCTCCAAAAACTCTTCCAAAATCTGCATGTTGCTTTTTCCGGCCGCATACCCGGCCTGGGCCTGGCCGTCCTGCCCGGGCGCCGGCCCGGAATGCACGGGCGAAAGGCTAAGCCCTCCCACCAAAATGCCAACCAGCACGCACACGGCCACAATGCGGCCATAATTTGCTTTCAGCGTGTGCCGGGCGGCCTTTTTCCACTGTTTTGGCTGCCACATTTCTAATTCCCCCTTACTTTGCCTGGCCTCACGGTGCAAAGCGCACATGAAGCAGCATTACTTCGCTGTCTGTACCCACGCGCATGGCGGGGCCCCAAACGCCTGCGCCCTGCGTAACGCAGGAAGTCATATCCCCCACCTGCAAAACGCCGGCCGGGTTTTTCCAAGCCAGGCGGATTAGCAGGTTGCCTGGAAACATCTGGCCGTTGTGCGTGTGGCCGGACAAAGCCAGGTCCGCCCCTGCGGCGGCCAGCTCTTCCAGCTGGCGAGGCTGATGGTCTATGACGAAAACAGGCTTTTCGGCGTCCAGCCCGGCCAAAAGCTGCGCCGGGGAAAGCCTGCTTTGCCCCAGCTTTTCCTGGCGCTGCGGGTCTTGCCGGCCCACAAGGTAAAAGGCGTTTTCCACCAGCACGCTCTCGTCCTCCAAAAGCTGCACCCCTGCATTTTGAAAAAACGCACGGTAGGCCTCGTCCTCGGCGGCCGGGTTTTCCGCCGTGAAAGAAAAGCCAGCCAAAAGCTGTTCGCTCACATCGTGGTTGCCCCAGCAGGCATACACGCCAAAGCGGCTGCGAATGCCCCGCAGCAGGGCGGCTATCTTCTCGGGCTGATACACGGCGGCATATTCGTTGTCAAACACATCGCCCGCCAGCACCACCACGTCCGGCTGTGTTTCGTTGACCGTTTCCACCACGCGCCGCACCTGTGCCGCGCCCACATTGTAGCCAAGGTGCAAATCGGACACAAGGGCAATGCGCAGCTCGCCCTGCCGGGCGGCGGTGCACGCCTTGTGCACCGTGACGGTCTCTTCGCGCAGCACCACGTTCTGCGCATGCAAAATGCCCCAGGCGCTGATGCCTGCCACAAACAAAATGACAAACCCGCCCGCGGCCACAAACGCGCGCCGCGGGTGACGCAGCCCCTTTGCCCCCCACCGGGTGCGCTTCCATATCAGGCGCACTGCATCCAGCACCAGCACGGTAAGCAGAATATAGGCCAGCGTGCCCAGCCAGTAATTGCCCAGCAGCTTCAAAAAGCGATGCACCGGGCCCTGTGTAATCAGAAACCCTGTGAGCGGCGAAAGCGAAACAAAAATATAGAACGCCATGATGCACCCCACGGCCCACTTCTTTTTGAACCAGTGAGTGCATGCAGCCATCCAGCGCAAAAGCCAGCGCGCCAGATAGGCGTTCAGCACCAGATAGACAGGCGCCAGAAGCAAGGCAAGCATGCTGCATCTCCCCCTTTCGTCCACGGCTGTGCCCGCAAAAAGCAGCAGGCCCCGCAGGCTTTTCCCCTGCGGGGCCTTTGGGCATTCTGGCCTCACGCTTTCGATTCGTGATAGCTTTTTTCCGTGTTCACATTCCAAATAGCCTGTTTGCCTTCCCCGCCTTTGCCAATGGCCTCGGCCGCGCGGATGGCGGTAAGCATGGAATGATCCATGTTGTTATAGCGGTGCTGGCCGTTGCGGCCCACACAGTACAGGTTTTCAAAGCCGTTCAGGAACGACACAATTTCATCCATGTGCTCGTAGGTGTCGAAATAGGCGGGGTAGGCCTTTTTCACACGCTCGCGGTGCGAGGCCAGCACATCGCCCTTTTGCACCACGCCCATCTTCTCCAGCTCCGAGACGGCAAAGGCGGTGCACTCCTCTTCCGGCATGTTCCAGAAGCTGTCGCCCTCGGCGCAGAAATATTCAAGGCCAATCCACACAGTGTGCTCCGGGTCTTTCACCATGTAGGGGGACCAGTTGTTGAAAATCTGGATGCGGCCCAGCTTCACACGCGGGTCCTGCACATAAATCCAGCAATCGGGCACAATGTTGCCCAGCGTTTTCATCGCCGTCTCATTTTTCAGGCCAAGGCGGGGCACCAAAAGCCCCACGGTGACAAAGTCGCGGTAAGGCAGGCCGGCAGCCAGCTCACGAATGCGCGCGGGCGCGGCGGCTTCCATGCCCAGCACAAGGTCTTTCACCGGCATCGAGGAGATGAAAATATCCCCCTCCAGCGTCTGTTCGCCCTGCGGTGTGTCGCACACCACAGCCTTCACCCTGCCGCCCTCGCACACAATGCGCTTGACGCTGTGGCCAAACTGCAGCTTTGCCCCCTGCGCCTGCACGTCTGCCGCAAGCGTCTCCCAAAGCTGGCCGGGGCCAAACTTCGGGTACCAGAACTGTTCAATCAGGCTTGTCTCCACCTCGGCGTTTTTGCCCTTGGGCAGCATGTTTTTCAAAAGGCTCAGAATAGAAAGCCCCTTCACACGCTGGGCGCCCCAATCTGCCGCAATTTCGCTGGGGTGGCGGCCCCACAGCTTTTCGGTGTAGCCCTCAAAGAACATGCTGTACAGCACCTTGCCAAAGCGGTTGATATAGAAGTTTTCCAGGTTCGTCTCCGGCCTTTTGGCCACCATGGCCTTCAAATAGCTGAAACCCGCTTTCATTGTGGTGGCAAAGCCCATGTTGCGGATGGTTTCCCACTTCATGCTGATGGGGTAATCGAAGAAGTGGTTGCCGTAATAAATGCGGGAGACGCGGTCGCGCACCAGCATCACGCGGTCTTCCTTCTCCGGGTCTGGCCCGCCCTGTGCCAGCGGTTTTTCGCGGCCCAGCTTGGCATCGTCAAAGCTGGGCGCGCCCTGCAGGGGCATCCACTGCGCCCAGCGCTGCATAATCTCGTCGCTTTTCGAAAAGAAGCGGTGCCCGCCAATGTCCATGCGGTTCCCCTCGTAACGCACCGTGCGGGAGATGCCGCCTATCTCATTGCTCTCTTCCAGAATGGTGATGTCGTATGGCTCATTGCCTGCCAGCAGCTCTTTGGCTGCCGTCAGCCCGGCGGGCCCGGCGCCGATGATGACGACTCGCTTCATATTCCTGTTTCCTCTTTTCCTGCCGCGCAAAACGGCGTTTTCACATATAGTATTAGCTTACCCTGAAAAGCCCCCTGTGTCAAGGAAAACGCCTCTGGCGCAGCCGGGGCGTTTGTGGTACTATGTTTTTCAAAGAGACCTGCCGGCCCCGCACCGCAAAGGGCCGCACAGAGAGGGGGGCCATGGTGCAGGGCATCTATTTTCATATTCCGTACTGCCTTTCCAAATGCCGCTACTGCGATTTTTATTCCCTTGGCGGAAGCGCACAGGTGCCGCAGGCATATGTAGACGCCCTTCTGCGCGAGCTGGCCCGCCTGCGCTGGCAGCTTCCGGGCGCGCCGGACACCCTGTATTTCGGCGGCGGCACGCCCAGCCTGCTGCACCCGGCCCAGCTTGCACAGCTGATTGATGCGGCACAGCCCCGCGCCGGGGCGGAGATTACGCTGGAGGCAAACCCCGAGACGCTGACGCCCGCTTTGCTGCGCGGCTTTTTCGCCGCGGGCGCAAACCGCCTTTCCCTGGGCGTGCAAACGGCCCTGGATGAAAGCCTGCGCCGCATGGGGCGCCCGCACACCGCCGCCCAGGCCCGCCAGGCGCTGCTTTGGGCACAAGAGGCGGGCTTTACCAACCTGTCGGGCGACGTGATGCTGGCCCTGCCCGGCTATACGCAAAAAGAGCTGGACGCCACGCTGGAGCTTTTGGACAGCGGCGGCTGCACGCACATCTCGTGTTACCTGCTGAAGCTGGAGCCCGGCACCCCCTGGGGCAAGGCCCCGCCCGCGCACCTGCCGGGTGACGACGAGGCCGCAGATTTCTACCTTGCCTGCGTTCAGGCGCTGGGCGCGCGCGGGTTTGCGCAGTATGAAATTTCAAATTTTGCAAAGCCGGGCTATGAGAGCCGCCACAACCTTTTGTATTGGAACTGCCAGCACTATTTGGGCCTTGGCCCGCACGCCCACAGCTGCCTTGGCGGCAGGCGTTTTTTCTGCCCGCAGGGCACGGCGCAGTTTCTTTCCGGGCCCGCGGCCTATCAGCAGGACGGCGCATGCACGCGGGAAGATTATATCATGCTGCAGCTGAGGCTTTCGTCGGGCCTTTCCCTGCGCGCGCTGAAGCAGAAATGGGGCCGGGGCTTCACCCAAAAGCAAATGGCCTTCCTGCAAACGCTGTGCAGCCACGGCCTTGCTGCCTTTGACGGCGATGTGCTTCGCCTTCTGCCGCAGGGCATGCTGCTGCAGAACAGCATCCTGTGCGAACTGATTTGAAAAAAACGGGGCCCTGCTAAGGCAGGGCCCCGGTTTTTGTTTAAAGATGAAATGTCATGCAAAGCTGCGTGCCCCAGCTTTCGTCGGGCGCCAGGCGCACGGTGGCCGGCTTTTCCAGCCATTCGCCCGTGGCATTGGCCGCATCCGGCAGGCCGTGCCAGGGCTCGATGCACACAAACTGCACCGGGCCCTTCACGCTCCACACCAGCACATAGGGAAAGCCCGTGATATCCACCGAGACACCGCGGCCGGTGCCGGCCTCCACCAGGCTGAGCGAACGGGCCGTCAGGTTTGTCATGCAGATGCTGTCATGGTCGAACAAATGGTCGGTCAAAGGAATGTCCGTGCCGTTTTCAAACAAGGTGTGGGTGCCACCCGTCACAAGGCCGGTGGCCTCGTCCACCTCCACCACCGCAGGCGTCTGCGGCACGTCGAAGCGCAGCACATAATCCTGCGTGCCGTGCGCCGCGTCAAACGGGCAGGCAAAGCCGGGGTGATAGCCCAGGGAAAACGGCATCACCTCGCCGCTTTGATTTTCCACCTGCACACGGTGCACCACGCTGGTGCCCTGCAGCGTATAGGTGCTGGAAAGGCGGAACGCAAACGGAAACTTTTCCATGGTGAGCACATTGGCCTCCAGGCACAGGGAAACGTGCGCTTCGCCCTTTTCCACCAGGGCATGTTCCATATCGCGCGCAAAGCCGTGCTGGCCGCCCTCATAGCGCACGCCGCGGTGTGTAAACGCGCCGCCCCGCAGCCGCCCGCAGTAGGGGAACAGAATGGGCGCATGGCGCCCCCATACGGCGGCATCGCCCCGCCACATCAGCTCGCGCCCGGTGGCCTTTTCCCTAACGCTGACAAGCTCGGCCCCCTGGGAGGCCACCACCGCCTGCAAAAATTCGTTTTCCAGCAAATACTCCATCCTGCCCACTCCTTTGCCCCGGCTTTACAACTTTTAGCTACAGTATAGTACAAAACGCGCAAAAAAGAAAGCCCGCACAAGGGTGGCCGCGCAGGCCACTGGTGAATAGACTGCCACAAGGGCGCACGGCGCGTGCCCTGCCGGAAAGCGGCCGCGCCCACATGCCCCAGAGAGGAGAATTTGCATGGCAAACACATTTTCAAACACCACGCGCGCTGCGGATACCGGCACGGGCCTTTTCACTGCGCGCAGCTATTCCGCCCGGAACGCTCTGCCCGTGGCGGGCGTGCGCCTTACCCTCACAGGGGAGGACGGCACAAAATGGACGGCCGAGACCGGCGAGGACGGCCTGTTTTCCGCCCTGCCGCTGGCATGCCCGCCCCGCAGTCTTTCCCTGGACGAGGCCAACACCCAGCGCCCCTATGGCGTATACGACCTGGTGGCAGAGCACGATGGCTATGAAACGGTGCGCATTGCAGGCGTGCAGATTTTTGACGGTGAGACGGCCGTGGCAGAACTGGCCATGATCCCCCTTGACGAAGACGAACGCGCCATTGGCCTGAATATGGAGCCGGACGACACTGTAATTCCCCCCCACCCGCTGTGGGCAGGTGATGGCGGCAGCGCCCCCATGCCTGCGGCCGAGTGCGCGGCGCCGCGCATTCTGGAGGCGCCCATCATCCCCGAAAAAATCACCGTCCATCTGGGCAAGCCCGCTGCCAGCGCACGCAATGTAACCGTTTCGTTCCGCGATTATATCGCCAATGTCGCTTCCAGCGAAATCTACCCCACCTGGCCGGAGGAATCGCTGCGCGCCAATATCCATGCGCAGATCAGCATTGCGCTGAACCGCATTTATACCGAGTGGTACAAAAGCAAGGGCTATTCGTTCGATATCACCAACTCCACCAGTTACGACCAATACTATGTGCACGGCCGCACGGTGTTCGATGTGATGATTCGCATCACCGATGACATCTTCAACACCTACATCCGCAAAACGGGCACCATCAACCCCTATTACGCCGAATACTGCGATGGCAAGCAGGTGAGCTGCAAGGGCATGAAGCAGTGGGGCACCGTGACGCTGGCCGAACAGGGGCGCAACGCGCTTTCTATCCTGCGCTATTATTACGGCAATGACATTGAAATTGTGCGCACGCAGAACATCCAGGACATCCGCGACAGCTACCCCGGCACGCCGCTGCGCGTGGGTTCCAGCGGAAAATATGTGCGCATTATTCAGCGCCAGCTGAACCGCATCGCGCAAGATTACCCGTTTTTCGGCACCCTGACGGTGGACGGAAATTTCGGCACAGCTACCGAGGCTGTGGTAAAAAAATTTCAAAAGCAGTTCAACCTCACCCAGGACGGCGTGGTGGGGCGCAGCACCTGGTATAAAATCAGCTATATCTATGTGGCAGTGAAAAAACTTGCCCAGCTGACAAGCGAGGGCGAAAAGCCATCGGGCGAACTTGTCACGGGCACCTGGCCGGGCACGCTGCTGCGCCGCGGCAGCCGCGGGGAAGATGTGGAGCAAATCCAGTTCTGGCTGAGCGAGCTGAGCGAATACAACGATATTCCAGACCTTGCCGTGGACGGCATTTTCGGTGCGGGCACCGAGGCCTCTGTGCGTGCGTTTCAACGCCTGTACGGCCTTACGGTGGACGGCATTGTGGGCCAAAGCACCTGGGACGCCATCTACCACGAGTATGCGTCCATGGAATCTGACAATTCCCCGGAGGCAGGCGGCAACGCGGGCACTTATCCCGGCACGGCCATGACGGTGGGCAGCACCGGCGACGCCGTGCGGCGCGCACAATTCTGGCTGCGCATCATCTCGCGCTCGAACAGCGCCATTCCCACCATCACGGCAGACGGCGTCTTCGGCGCGGCCACCGAGCGCGCCGTGCGCGCCTTCCAGCAGTTTTACGGCCTGTCTGTGGACGGCATCATCGGCCGCGCCACCTGGAACAAACTGTATGAAGTGTATACCGATATTGCCAACGGCCTGCTTGGGCCGGGCGAGCGCCCGGGCACTTACCCCGGCTCGCCGCTGCGCGTCGGCTCCACCGGGCGCAGCGTAAAAGAGGTGCAGTATTATCTGTTCCTGCTCAGCGCCTATTACCCCAGCATCCCGGAAATTCAGTTTGACGGCGTCTTTGGCCGCGCCACCGAACAGGCTGTGCGCGCCTATCAAACGCTGATGGGCCTGCCGGTAGACGGCGTGGTGGGGCCGGACACCTGGGCCAGCATCTATGCCCGCATCACCACCCTGCGCACAGTGGACGGCCCCGTGCAGGCTTTCCGCGTGTTCCGCTACCCCGGCTATGAGCTGAAAGAAGGCGTGGACGGCGACATGACGCGTTTTGTACAGTTCCTGCTCTCTTACATCAGCCTGTTCTTCGACGACATCACCCCCATCGGGGCACTGGACGGCGTGTTCGGCCCCGAACTCACCCGTGCGGTGGAAAGCTTTCAAAGCGCCTTTGGCCTGCCCGTAACCGGCGTAGTGGACGAAACCACATGGAACGCCCTGGTTATTGTCTATCTTTCCTATGCTTCCGACGCGGGCGAGGGCGACACGCCGGAGGGAGAGTACCCCGGCTATGTGATGACGCTGGGTTCCGCCGGCATCTCGGTGCGCCGCCTGCAGCGCTATATGAACGCGATTGCCGCGCGCTACTGTTTTGCCGGTTTTGTGCCGGACACCGGCATTTTCGACGAGCAGACCGTCTACGCCGTACAGCTGTTTCAGCAGGGCTTTGGCCTGCCCGCCACCGGTCTTGTAGACAAAGCAACCTATGAAGCCATCTACCAGTACTATTTGATGGACGCAGCAGACGAGGAGGGATAAGCTATGGCAAAAGTGCTTGTATACGACGCCTATGCCAATAAATTTTACAAGTATAACCTCAGCGAAAACGACCCCATGCCCTATTCTTACGGCAACACTATGCGCCTGCGGGAGTTCCGCGGCTCATCGGGCAGCCAGACGCTTTGGACAACGGTAGCCGCCATGGAAGCCTGGAACCTCACGCGCCGCCGCTACGGCAAGGGCATTTATATCGGCTATGCCTTTAAGCGCATCTGGGAGGGCGGGCACGGCACCACCAGCCAGCACTACGCGGGCGTCTCGTTTGACGTGGGGCAGAATGTGTCCAGCGCCGAGCGCGTGCGCATCCGCGACGCCGCTGTGGCTACCAAGGCCTGGGGCTATGTAGAGCCCATCAGCATGACGCCCCGCTGGGTGCACTTCGACCGCCGCTATGGCACCGCGGCCTGCTCTGGCGTAGGCTACCCCACCGTGCGCCGCAATTCCCGCAGCACCTATGTGCTCATTCTGCAGGACGGGCTGAACTATCTATGTCAATAACTACAACTAGATTATAGAAAAATAGGCGGGCCTTGAATTGTGCCGCGGTAGATGTGCAATTCTTTGAGAAAGCCGCGCCAGAAGGCGCGTTTTTCCTCACGGGTGAGGGTGGGGTACATTTTGAGTGCACCGTCTTCCAGAAGCCGCTTCAGCTTGGATACATCCTTTGTTTTTTCGGACGGAGGGCGGCGGATGATCTGCCCTTCCAGCTCCTGTATGCGGCGCTTATATTCCTCCAAATCAATAAAGTTATTGATAAATAGCGTTTTCACACGCTCCTGCTTCGCGCGGATTTTGGCGGTGTTATCGGGCAGGGCGGCGGCCTTCTTCTGGGAGACCTCCATTTGCACGATGTACTGCGCCAAATCTTCGCGCACATAATTCAGGAGGTATTCTTCGATGACCTTTTCTGAAATGCTGCGGTTATTCGCACAGCCGTGGTTATCGGTGGAATGAGAACAGCGGTAGGTGGTATAGACGCCGCTGGGGCGGCGGATGGTTTGGGCGTTGAGGCGGCGGTGGCAGTCGTCGCAGATGAGAAGGCCGGAAAACAGGTGCGGCCATGCGGTGGGTGACGACCACACACGCACGTTTTTCTCTGCCAGGGACCGGATGCGCTGGTGCTCTTCCAGCGTGATATAGGCCGGGCAGAAGCTTTGATTTTCGCCGTACACGCCGTAATAGACGGATTTTCGGGAGAGATCCTGCGCGCGGCGGTATTCGTAGCTGGTGCCGAAGCGGTCGTTCATGGCAAACAGCGCGCCGCGCAGCGAGCCGTTGGCCAGCATGTGCCGGAAGAAGAACTCCACCTGCGGCTGCGTGTGAGGGTCTTTGACAAGGCGTTTTTCCTCGATGCGGTAGCCCAGCGGCGCGGCGCCGAACGGCCAGCGGCCTTTGGCGACCATATTCTGCTGGACGTCGCGGATGCGGTCGGCGTCGGTATCGCACTCCTGCTCGGCAATGGACAGGCGGAGATTTATCATCAGCCGGCCGTTTGTGGTGGTGGTGTCGTAGTCTTCCTTGACGGCGCACCAGTTCACCCCATGGGGAATGAGATGCTCGTTCATCATTTTGTGGTAATCGTAGACGTTGCGGAACCAACGATCCAGCCGCATGACGAGAATGAGGTCAATTTGGCCCGCGTCCACGGCCTGCATCATCTGCATGAAGGCGGCGCGGCGGTGAAGCTGCTTGCGGGCGGTGATGCCCTTATCCACATAGATATTTTCCAGGCGGACATGATGTTCCGCGGCCCAGCGGCGTATCTCGGCCTCCTGCGCCTCCAGCGAGAGGCCGCGCAGCGCCTGCTCGGCCGTAGAGACGCGGATATACCCCGCGGCACGGACAACGGGAGCGCTCATCGTGACACCTCCTGTTCTGGGGCGGCCGCCCCGCACATATGCTGGCAGGGGTGAGCACAGATGGACGAGGCCGCCGTAAGAAATTTATATGAGACGTTGGCGCGCATCATTTCGGCGCGCGAGGATGTGGACATCCGGGTGATTTCCATTGTGAAAAAGGCGGACACAAAAAACACCTCCAAGGTATGACTTGAAAAGCCTGCCCAAGAGGTGGTATAATCCATTTGCGAGGATGGATTGCCCACTACGGGTAAGCTATTCATTTTGAGACCGCCCACGGTTGCCGCCGTGGGCGGTTTCTTTTTTATTCACGCTTATTTCGTGGGGAACGGTAGACTATTTGATAGCCCAGGAATTTCCGCAATCTTGACAAAGGCACACTTTTTCATTTTTGAATTTTGTCTTTTCGGTGCCCTTTGATTTTTTCCAAACCAGATTGGACATTCCCAAGGTGCTGATGGCGGTAATTGCACGAGCTGTGTTGTTCAGCTTTCCGCCAAAGCCGGTGCCGTGTTTGGCCGTTCTTCCGCCTGTTTGAACCATTTCAATTGTCACATTTTCGCTTCCGCATTTCGGGCATGTCATAGTATTCCCTCCAATTTTATGATATCAAATTGATATCTTTTGTTATCGTAATGATATCATCCGAGTAAAATAAAATCAAGGGAAGGAGGCGGGACTGATGGCAGAAACCAGTTTTATCGTCCGAATGGACGCTGAACTGCTGCACAAGCTGGACTACATTGCCAAGTACGACGACCGCAGCCGCAACGCTGAGGTAACCCGCCTAATTCGTATGCATGTGGCGAAGTTTGAGCGAGAGTTCGGGAAAATTACCGAGGATGTTTCTACCCGCACCCCATAAACAGAAGTGACACTTGAGTGCCCTGCGGCCTGCGCCGCGGGGCGCTTTTATTTTGCCGTTATGGGGTTCCCCACAAGAGAAATGCACTTTTCAACCAGCATGCCCGGCGCGGGGGCGGCGCACCTGTGCCGCGTCCAGGATAGCGGCTTCCAGCAGGCGGGAGCTGTTCAGGCCCTTTTCGGCAGCCAGTTCTTTCACCCACGCGGGAATCGTGACATTCATTTTGACGCGGCGGTTGTCGATTTCCTCCGAGACAAGTTCAGGATAGACAGATACCGGGCTTACCAGATAGCCGGGGGCGGTGTCCGGGTCGACTTCAGGATTTTTAGAGGGCGCGGGCACGGGCTCGCCGTCTTTTTCCATGCCGTAGATATGCAGGCCCAGCGCGTCCTGTGCTTCGGAAAGCGCGGTTTCGAAATCTTTTCCATAGCTGATGCAGCCGGGCAGGTCGGGAAAATAGACGGAATAAGCGCCGCCCTCTGCGGGTTCCAACACCGCAGGATAGGTGAGTTTTCTCATTGCTGTTCACTCCTTTTGTGGCGGCGGGGCCTATTTCAGCCCCGCCTGTTTTTTGATGCTCTTTAGCGTCCCTAGCGGGATGTCACCACCGTGGGCAGGCACCGTGACTTTTCCCGGCTTTGTGGGGTGCTTGAGCTGTATGTGGGAGCCTTTTGTCCGTCCATCCACTTCCCGCCAGCCATCGGCGTGAAGCAGCTTTAGGACTTCTCTTACTGTCATTGTACTCCCTCCTTACAGTATATATTATACTCCTTTTTAATACTCCTGTCAATAGTTTTAGGAGTGTTTTTTATACTCTTTATTGCGTTTTTCATTTTGCCTTTTTTCAATCCACGCCTCCCGCAGGGAGGAAGCGACCTTCGGCACCATCGGCAGCCTTATTCCCCTCTGTGGTGGAATGTGGTGGATTTTGCAAAAAATAAAAAAGTCCCTAGATGAGAAGAAAAAAATCTGCTCAGGAGAAAAGTTTTACAAAAAGGCCAAAAACCACCACAATCCACCACACCGCACAAGCATTGCCTGTTTATAAGGTTCATCCGCCCTCATTTCCACCGATGCGACAAATTGTCGCATCGGTGATGCACAGCGCATCATGGGCAATAGCCCCTCGGTTGCCATGCTTGAGTTGCGACAATTTGTCGCAACTCTGCAAGTGGATGTAAAGGCAGCCCTTGAGTCGTCGCAATTTGCGACGACTCCCCGGCTGTATTGATTGAGCTTGTCGCAATTTGCGACAACGGTATATGCTTGCGGCAATTTGTCACAATGGAGCTTGTGAAACAGTTTCACAAGCTCCGCTTCGTCCCGGAGCGTTTTTGCGTTTTAAAGAGGGCCTTTCCACTCTTTGCGGGGCTATGCCAGCGCTGTGAAAGATATGCCGAGGTTATCCCGGTATATCGTATAGGCCCGCCAAATAAACTCCGGCGTCACATTGAAGTGCTCGGCAATTTCCCAGACGGAAAAACCGCAGCGCATTTCTTCCACCAAATCACAAAGCGGAATGTATTGCAACGTTGCCGCTTTGTCTGCCCTGTACTCCGCCTGCGCCTTGACCTGATACGGGCTGTAAGGCGTATAGAACGCGCCGGACAGGAAATGTCCTGCTTCATGGATGAGTGCCGTTGCCTGTTCCTGCTGACTTTCAAAGCGTGCGCTGTCCATAGCTACCAGCGCCCCATCTGCAAGGCACATGCAGGCATTTTCCTTTAACGGGCACTCTACAACGGCCACACCAGCCCCCGCCAAGTCGGCGCACACTGCCGCAGCGCTGTGGTACATAAGCGTTCACTTCCCTTTTTGCCGGTTCAATTCGGCGCGTATCTTCATAAGCGTTTTTATGTCCTCTATGTCTCCGGGGGTTAATTCCTTTTTTACGTCCCCATAAAAGCCCACAAGCTCATCCTTTACAAGCTCGTCAAGCTCGCTGCCCTTCGGGGCAACGGGCTTTTTTTGTTCTTCATTGCCCAGCAGATAATCCACAGAAACCCCGAAATAGGCGGCAATTTTAGAGAGGGTGTCGGCGGACAGAGACTGCTTTCGGCCCGCCTTTAAGTCAGTAATTGCGCCGCGGCTGATGCCAAGTTCATTGCACATTCTGCCGGGCTTGATTCCTTTGCCTTCACACAAATGAGAAATTGTTTCATACAAGTTGTACATGTTCAGGTACCTTTCTTGTGCACGATGCCAAAAGTACATTAAAAAGTGCAAAAATGCATTGACTTGTACTTGAACAGGTACTATAATGCAACTGTAACAAGTACACAATTACGTGCTTTTATTGTTCGGCAAATTCATATTAGTACGCAATTAGGTACTTGTCAATATTAAAATAGAAGGTGAGGTGGTAATTCGTGAAAGTGGCTAAATTGACAGGCTTTGGGTTGTGCGTAAAGACGGAGCTTCTTCGCCGGGGCATGAGCCAGAGTGAATTGGAAAGTATCGTTTCGAAGGAAACCGGGCTTTTTGTCGACAGTGGCTACATGTACAAAATACTTACCGGCCAGCGCAACCCGGAAAAAGTAATTGCCAGCATCAGGAAAATTCTGGACATACCCAATGATACTGAATAATGAGTACCATAAATTGGACTTCTAAAGAAAGCGAGGTGAAAAGATATGACCTTACGGCAACTGGAAAAAAGCATCCCCGCCATTCGGCGGCAGCTGAACAGCGGGGAAAAGAAAATTGTAATCATCGATGGCCCGGCAGGGCCGACAGGGAAAACCACAGCGATGCACGCACTGCAGGATGCCGGCATTCCAGCCTATGAGGAATATCAGGTTCTGTATATCACCGTTGGGCCTTCTTCGCCTTAAATACAGGCGATTGTTCCGAGACATTGAACACCCAATTTTGCGTCTTCTTGTTGCGGACCTTATACCCCGCCTGTAACATAGCACCTTTAAACTCACCATTGGTGAAGTAGGAATCTTTATCACTCTCAAACGTCACTAGATGTTTCAAGCCATAGGACGTATGCCGGGCATTAAAGGTTACTATCGGACGCAGGTTACGGTCAATCCAGTCCAAAAGATCGCGCTGACGCTGCGAAGGCAACTGTTCAAACTCATGATAATCATTACCATTACACATGTCCTCTCACCTCCTCCCTTTTCTTTTTTCCTCATTTTATCATGGGGGGATGGAGCTGACAACCACAGAAGGCGGGATGAGTTACCCAATTCAAAGCTGGTCTCACTGTTCTTTCTGCGCTTCATGCGCAGGGGTATCCCTATCTGCCGATAATCAGCTTTTCTTTTGCAAGATGTAATGCGTCGTATTGGGGCTACCGACCCAATACGACCAACAAATCAGCTTGTAACCTTTTTTCATTAGCTGTTGGGCATCGTGAAGAGATTTCACAGTGACTTCCTTCAAGGCAACACCCCCTTTCCGTCACGGAAGAAGGCATCCCCTGCGCATGAAGTGCAGAAAGAACTATGGACAATAAGCAAGGATGTAACCAATCCCGCGCGCAGTCTCGAAGCAGGCAATACCTGTTACAGCATACCCTTCCGAGATGTGTTTTGCGGCTTCGGGCCATGAAGCGGCTGCCTGCAAAGCCATTTTATTACAGCTTTTGCCCACAAACAAGCGTCAAAGCAGAAAGCGAGGCGAGCCATATGATGACGCCCCAGAATGTTGTGAACACGTATGAAAGTTTATTTCGCGTATTGCGCATGAGAGAGGAGTTTTTCGGCATGGAATTCAAAGTGCTGAGTGTTCAACCCAAGCCGAAAAAAGCCCCAAAACAGGAAGAGCGCCCGGATGTTGCAGCATCCGAGCGCCCCTGTAAGGATGTCAAAACAAGCCAACGGCTTTGACATCCTCATTTTAACGCAATGGATAAGGGCCCGTCAAGCGGGCCGGAAAGTGAGGACGAAAAATGTATACATATTTTGCCTGTATGGCACTGGGCTTTGCCCTGGGCGTGCTGTTCGCGGCGGCGGGCATTTGGAGCGACCAGCGGAAAGGGGGCGGCGGCAGATGAACGAATATATCTCGGTGCTGCGCCGCCAGCCAGAGGACATCCGCGCGGGCGCCGCGCCTTTCGCGGTGTATGTGGACGGGGAGCTTTGGTGCGAATGCGAGGATTATTTCAGCGTGGCGGAAAAGCTGGCCGCCCTGCTGCCGGAGAGGGGGCGCTGCGGATGAAGGCCATTGTGATAGACCCCGGCACGGAGCCGGTGGTGAAAACGGTGCCGGAAACGCTGCAGGCGCTGGGCGCCATGTGCGGCGGGGCGCTGACGCTGCTGCGCTTTCCGCTGGACGCGGCGGGCCTGCTGTATATGGAAGGCGCGCACAGCCGCGGGCTGGAACAGAACCGGCAGTTTCGCGGGCAGTGGTATTACGGCCGCCTGCTGATTGTGGGTGTGGCGCCATATGGTGTGCGCTTCCGCAGCCTGACGCCGGAACAGATTGCCATGTATACGGCGAAGTGGCGCGAGGCCGTTGTGCCGTATGAGAAAGTGAGGTGGCCGGGGTGACATCTTATCTGTGTAAATGTGGCCGAAAGGTGCAAAAGAGCATCAATGCCGACAACACGGGAAACCGCGACACGGCAGGTTGTATGGGATGCCCGTATCTGATGCCATGGGGGCCAACGGCGTGGGACAATACGCGACATGCAGTGGTTGTGGATATAAAAGGATATGAATGCAGGATGAGCCCATCGCTGGAATACCGCACAGAGTTAAGCGGCAACCTTGACGATAAAACGACGCTCCGCATCGCCAGTTTGGACTTTGACTTTTTGGAGAAAGTGAGCGCCTGGGTAAAAGACCATTACCCCGGCGGGGAACTTTTCGGCGGATTCTCACGAGAAGCCATACGGGCTGTGGAGTATGTAGACAACGGCCGTTACAGATATGTTCTTTACTGCGTTCAAAACAAGAAAGGCATTGCAGCCAAACGTGCTCTTTGGGCTGAGTTTTTCGATGAAACCTTTCATCGGAAAGACATGACGCCGGAACAGGAAAAGGCCAAAGTGCTGGAGGACATCAAACGAGGTATTGCACTGGCACAGACAGTAGAACGGCCGACTTCGACCAGTATGACGGAGCATGCCGCAGACGTCTGCAAAGCGGAGGCCGAACAGGCCCCGGTGTTTGACTACAGTGTGCTTGACGATGACACCGCTGAAAAGCTGCGTGGCATTACTGAGTGCGTGATGGATCTGTACCAGTCCTACGCGTGGGGCATGGCATACCAGGTAGGCCGGGCGCATGATCTGCTTTGTGGGAAGGAAGCTTGTAAAACTGTTTTACAAGCTCACAAGCGAAACAATCAGTACAGCGAGAACACCTTCACCGCATGGTGCACCTACATCGGCGTCAACCGTCAGACCGCCTACAACATGCTCAACGCCTACAAGCTCATCCGCAACGCAAGCCCTGAGCAGCAAAAACATTTGCAGGCGGCACCTGCAAAGCTGCTGTATGAGGCCGGGAAAGCCGCCGCCCCGGAGGAGCTGGTTACAGCCGTGATGGACGGCGATATCACCACACACAAGCAATATCAGGAGCTGCTGGCCGAAATCCGCACCCGCGACGCCAAAATCAGCGAGCTGATTGAGGCCGGCGAGGCCTCCGACCGGCGTGCCGACACAGCGGAGAAACGGGCCCGGGAGGCAGAGACGCAGCGCGCCGCCGTGCTGGACAAGCAGGGCGAATATATTACGCGCATCCATGCCCTGGAAAGCCGCCCGGTGGAGGTGGCCGTGCAGGAGCCGGACCCCGCAGAGGTGGAGCGCATGGCAGAGGAAAAGGCCAGGGCCATGACGGCCGAGCTTCGCGGGCAGCTGAAAACAGCGGAAGGCAATATTCAGAGAATGAAAAGCATCCGCGACAGCCTGCAGAGCCAGTTGGAGGACTGGCAGCGGGCTGCTTCCCGCCAGGCCACCGCCTTGACGGCAGAAAACGTGCTGCCCATGGCGCAGGACCTTGCAGGGAATGTCAAATCGCTATACAACACGTTTTTGCTGGCGGCGCATGGCCTGCACGGCGAGGACTACCGCCGCTGTGCCGCGCCGCTGGCACAGGCGCTGGAGGAGGCGCTGGGCGGCCTGCGCGCAAACACAGCGCAATATACGGCAAACCGATATGAGGAGGATGAGGACTTTGAATGAAAAGATATTGGCGGCCCTGATGAAAGCGGCTTACAAAGGCGGCGGCCTGAAGGTGTGGCGGCTGGAGTGGCATGTGACGGATTGCCTGATGCTTTCTTCCGGCTTTTGGGCCGTTTTGATGGCCATGGACGACATGCCCGGCAAGGCGCTGGGCCTTCTGGCGGAATGGATGCGGCATCTGCCGCTGATGAACGAAGCCTATCTGCTGCAGCACAAGCAGGAGCCGGAGGAGCTGAACGTGCAGCACGAGAGCATGCGCACGCTGCTGGAAAAGGAAGAGGACGGCGTGTTTTGCGTGGATGTGAAGCTGACGCCCTTTTGGGTGGGCGAGAAGCGCGCTGCCCAGCGGCGCGATGACCGCCGGATGGTGTTTTTCACAAGCGAGCTGATAGAGCTGGCCGCTGCCTTTCCACAGACGGGCGCCGTGCAGCAGGACGGCGGGCTGGCCCGGTGGTACCAGCCCGGGAAGGATACGCTGGTGTGGATTGCCGCCCGCCGGGATGTGGAGCCGGAACGCGCCGCCGTGCTGGAGAGGTACGACTGCTGGGGAGGTGGCGCCCATGGTGGCACAGTGGCAGGCAGAGCTTGACCGGCTGGCGGACAAGGACGAGTTGGAGCAAAAGCTGGCCGCGGCCATACAGGCAGGCACGCCGCGGCGGCTGGAGGCACGCGTGCTGTGGAACGCGGCGGCATTGGAGGAAAAGCTGGGTGCCCTGCAGAAGCACATTGCCCGCCTGCTGTTGGACGGGCACACATCTGAGGATGCAATGCGCGCGGAATACGGGCACGTGCTGACGGCGCTGCCGGTTTTTCTGGCGGACCTGTGTATTCTGGCAAAGCTGACGGGCTGGGCAAGGCCCGGCGATATCCTCACGCAATGCGCCCACACCTTCGAATTCAGCATTGACCTTCTTTTGAAACAGGGAAAGGAGAATGGAGCATGAGCAATTTATTCGCGCCAGTACAGCGCCAGAAAATGAAGCTGCGCATGGCGCTGACAGGCGTATCGGGCGGCGGGAAGACGCTGGGGGCCCTGTACCTTGCCTACGGCCTGACGGACGACTGGGGCAAGGTGGCGCTCATCGACACAGAGCGCGAGCGCGGCCGCGCCTATGCCAGCCGCAGCGACCTGCCCACCCCCACGGGCGAATATCTGTATGCCGGGCTGTATGCGCCGTACAGCCCGGAACGGTACAAGGAATATGTGCGGCAGGCCGCCGAAGCCGTGGGGCCGGACGGCGTAGTGATTGTGGACAGCCTGAGCCACGCATGGAACAATGAGGGCGGCGTGCTGGAAATAAAGGACCGCATTGCGGCACAGGCCGGAAAAAACAACTACACGGCGTGGAATGAGGCCGGGCGAGAGCAAAACGGCCTCATCAACTACATTCTGGGCGTGGACTGCCACACCATCGTCACCATGCGCAGCAAGATGGAATACGCCATGGAGCTGAACGAACGCGGCAAACAGCAGCCTGTGAAGATAGGCCTGGCGCCGGTGCAGCGCGATGACACCGAATACGAGTTCGACATTGTGATGAACATCGGGCGGGACCATATAGCGACTACCAGCAAGGATGTCACCTTTCTGGACGGCTTTGGGGCGGTGATTACGCCGGAGATTGGCAGGCAGCTGCGCGCATGGCTGGCCGACGGGAAGGAGCCGGAGCGATACTTCTGCGCCGATTGCGGCGCGCGCATCCGGGATAGCGCCAAGGGCACCGCACGGGCCCGCGCCGCGGCCACGCAGGAACACTTTGGCCGCGCGCTGTGCGAGGCCTGCACCAAGCAGGCCCTGCGCGAGGAACGAGCCGCGCAGGCCCGGAAGGAGGCGAACGGCAATGATACCGGCCAGCCGCCGCAGGATTAAAAAAAACCGCTTGCAGCAGGCGCGGCAGCGCCGCGGACTGGATTGGGAAAAGGCGCTGGCCGCGGACCTGAATGAAGAGGGCTGGGCCCGGTGCTGGCCCGCGGGCTGGGGCGGGCAGCCGTGGGATATCTCCGCCGTGCTGGAGGGGTACGCCTATGCCATCGAGTGCAAGCACATCGCCCGAGGAAATCTGGGATATTCGGCATTCACCGTAAACGAGATAGAAAACCTGTCCAGACATGAGGACGCCGGAGGCATCAGCGTGGTGGCCGTGCTGCGGGATGAACCGGAAACCATGCGCTTTGTGCCATGGTTTGCCATTCGGGACGCCGTGCTGGGCGGAGGCCGAGGAAGCGTGAAGCTGGAGGAATACCCCGAAACGCTGAACGGCACATGGGAGGTGCCGCACCCATGATTATGACACTGGACGGCGAGTGCCGGCTGGCAGATGTGCCGCGTGAGCTGTACGAGCGCTTGACGCGGGAGCTGACGGTGCTGAACCCGGCATGGCAGACGGCGCTGCGCCTGGGCCGCCCTACTTACGGCATCAAGAAGCACCTGCTGTTGTACCGCGTGGAAAACAGCGAGCTTATCCTGCCCCGCGGCATGGCCATGCAGGTGTGGGCCCGCAAGCCCCGGGGCGCCATGAGCAAAGACCTCACCCACACCTGCGCGCCGGTGGAGTTTGCGCATTGCGCTATCCGCCTGCGGGACTATCAGTCGCAGGTGGCGCGGGATGTACTGGGCAGCCGGGTGCCGCAGGGAGTGATTTGCATGCCCTGCGGCGCTGGCAAGACGGAAACAGGCCTGTACATTCTGGCGCAGCTGCGCCAGCCCGCGCTGTGGATTACCCACACGAAAGACCTGCTGGAGCAGACTGTGCAGCGCGCCCGGGCGCGCCTGGGCCTTGAAGGACCGGAGCTGGGGGTATTGAGCGGCGATGAACGCCGCCCGGGCACGCACCTTACGGTGGCCACGGTGCAAACGCTGTACCGCATGGAAATGGACGGCCTCGCCCACCTGTTCGGCGCCGTTATTGTGGATGAGTGCCACCGCGTGGTAAATAACCCGGAAAAGGCCAGCATGTTTGCCGCTGTTTTGGCCCACCTGCCCGCAAAATACCGCTATGGCCTGACGGCATCCGAGCACCGGGCCGACGGGCTGGAGGCAACCATCTATCAGGTGCTGGGGCAGCGTATCAGCGGCGTAGAGCAAGCGGCGCTGGAGGCCGCTGGCAATGTCGTGACACCCGCTGTGCAGCCCGTACAAACCGCGTTTTGTTACACGCCCGCCCCGCGGGAAGAGCGTATAGATATCCAGCGGCTGCTTCGGCACATGGCGGCTGACGAAGGCCGTGCACTGCTGATATACAGCTATCTGGAGCATGAGCTGCTGGACGGGCACGCCTGCCTTGTACTGGCTCAGAGCCTGGCCATACTGGAAAGGCTGTTTGCGCTGGCGCAGCGCGCAGGGCACCCCGCGGCCTATATCAGTGGGGCGAGCAAAAAAGCAGACCGCGCCGCGGCCATCGCGGGCATGCGCGCGGGCACGCTGCGCTGCCTGTTCGCCACCTATCAGCTGGCAAAGGAGGGGCTGGACATCCCCCGCGCGGACAGGCTGTTTCTGGCCAGCCCCGTACGGGACAGCGTTATCGTACAGCAAAGCGCCGGACGTATCATGCGCCCGGCGCCGGACAAGGCCGATGCCCTGATATACGATTTTGTGGACAGGGCCGTGCCCGTCTGCCGCAGCCAGTACACCACGCGGCGCAGAGTGTACCGCGCACTTAAATGCAGTATTCGCCCGGATTTTAACATGAAAGAAAAGGAGTAAGAGCAATGAGTATTTTTGACACACTGAAAGCAATGAACGAGCAGTACAAGGCCACCCAGGCGGCGCCGGACAATGCACGTATCCCGGACGGCAAGTATCGCGCCATCTGTAAGGAGGCCCGCCTGATAGAGCCGTCAGAGACAAAGCCCATGCTGCTTTCCTGCAGCTTCATCATCATGGAGGGCGATTACACAGGCCGCATGCTGTTCATCAGCCAGCGTATTGTGGCCGAGCAGATGGCCTTTTCATACCTGAAACGCTTCATCGCACAGATGCAGATACCCGTTACTGACTTGTATCAGCTGGAAGCGGCCCTGCCGGAATTTACCGGCCGCATCATTACTGCCAGCGTGGTGACGAGCAAGACCGACGCCCGTTACCAGAACGTCTATGTGGATGAGTATATCGGGAAGGGAGACATCGCGCCCTATCTGAAGCGCGAAACGCAGCCAAAGCCCTTTGGACCGGCCACAATGAACGGATTCCAGCCGGTGGACGTTGATATTGACGACGATCTTCCGTTCAATTAAAAAACTAAGGAGCGCACCCTATGCTGAAACCGGAAAATATTCCAGACGAGTTAAAAACGCTGCCGCGCTGGGTGTGCTACCGACTGCCCGATAAAACACCCTTGAACCCACGCACTGGCGGAAATGCGGGAAGCACCCTGCCGGGCACCTGGGCCGATTACGAAACAGCAGCCGAGGCGGTGACACGCCTCGGCTGCACGGGCATCGGGTTCGTGCTGGGTGGTGGCATCGTAGGCATTGACGTGGACCATTGCATAGACGGCGCTACCGGCGAGCTGAACGAGGTGGCGGCGGCCGTGCTTGCGGCCACAAAAAGCTATGCGGAGCTTTCGCCGTCCGGCACCGGCTTGCATATTCTGTGCCGGGGGAACAAGCCCGGCACCGCGTGCAAAAACACGGCGGCGGGGTTTGAAATGTATGCGGAGGGCCGGTATTTTACCGTGACGGGAAATGTGCCCGGCGAGGCGAGGCCCTTCTGCGAGGACCAGGCTGCGCTGGACGCTTTGTACAGGAAATATCTGAAGAAGGAGACCGGGGCGCCGTCTGCGCAGCGCAGCCTGCCCGCGCCGCCGGCGCTGGAGGACGCCGAACTCGTGCGCCGCGCCGCGGCAGGCAGGGACGGCGCGCGATTTGAGGCCCTGATGGCGGGCAGCTGGCAGGGCTACTACAAGAGCCAGAGCGAGGCTGACCTCGGCCTGTGCAACCTGCTGGCGTTCTGGTTCGGAGCTGACGCCGCCCGCATGGACAGGGTGTTCCGCACCTCCGGCCTGATGCGCAAAAAGTGGGACGAAAAGCACGGGAAAGAGACCTATGGGCAAATGACCATCGGCAAGGCGGTGGCAGACTGCCGCGAGGTATATTCCCCACCGCAGCCGGACGCCGCGGGGATGGACGCCTTTTTCGCGCCGGGGGGCGCCGCACCGGCGGGGCGGCACAAGCGTTATACACAGGACGACACAGGCAACGCACTGCGGTTTGCCGATGCTTACGGCGAGCGGGTGCGCTACAGCCACACGGACAAATGCTGGTTTGTATGGAATGGCGCGTGCTGGCAGAGGGATGAAACCGATATTGTCAAGCGGTTGGCCGACGCCCTGCTGGACGGCATGGAAAAGGAGCTGTTCGGCCTGCATGACGAGGATACCGTCAAGGCCTTCAAGGCGCATCTGCGCCGTAGCCGGTCCAGCCGGGGCAAGGAGGCCATGCTGAAGGAGGCGCAGCATCTGGACGGCATCCCCGTGACGCCGAACATGTTCGACCGCCACAAGGGCCTTTTGAACGTGGCAAACGGCACGGTGCGGCTGCGCACCGGCGAGGTGCAGGAGCACCGCCGCGAGGATTACCTGACGCGCATCGCCCCGGTGGAATACAGCTCTGAAGCCGCCTGCCCGATGTGGGAAAAGTTTATCGGAGAAATCACCGGCGGCGACGCCCAGCTTGCGCATTATTTGCAGGTGATGGTGGGCTATATGCTGTCGGGTTCGACGCAGGAGCAGTGCGTCTTCTTCCTCTATGGGGACGGGGCCAACGGCAAAAGCACCTTTCTGGACACGCTGGCCGCCATGCTGGGCGATTATGCCATGAACGCCCAGGCAGAGACGCTGATGGAGAAAAACCGCAGCCAGGGCGGGGCACGCAGCGACATCGCCCGCCTGAAGGGCGCGCGTCTGGTGACCACCAGCGAGACGGACGAGGGCGTGTTCCTGAACGAAAGCCTTATCAAACAGCTGACAGGCGGCGACGCCATCACGGCGCGCTTTTTATACGGCAAGGAGTTCGAGTTTCGCCCGGAGTTCAAAATCGTGATGGCAACGAACCATAAGCCGCGCATCCGCGGCACAGATACCGGCATCTGGCGGCGCATCCGGCTGGTGCCCTTTACGCAGGCCATCCCGGAGGAGAAGCAGGATAAACGCCTGCTGGAGAAGCTGCTGGCCGAGCTGCCGGGCATTCTGAACTGGGCGCTGGAGGGGTGCCGCCAGTGGGTGGAGGCGTCTAAAAGCAGCCGCAGCGGGCTGCCGGAATGTGAGGCTGTGCGCACGGCGACGCAGGAATACCGCACGGAGCAGAACAGGCTGACGGTGTTTCTGGACGACTGCACCTACCCCAGCGCCGGCCAGACGCTGCAAGCGGCCGTATTCTACCGCATATACCGCGCCTGGGCGCAGGACAACGGCGAGAGGTTCCCTGTGAGCAGCCAGCGCTTCGGGCGGGAGATGAAAAAGCATTTTGCGGCCCGGACGACGCGTGCCAACACAGAATATCTGGACATCGGCCTGACGCACAGCGGGCACAAATATCTCAACTGGACGCTGCAGCCCGCGCAAAACCGTCGCGAGCAGGCAAAAGGGCCGCTTTGGCAGCAGGAAAAGCTGCCGGAAAGCTGATGTGTGGTGGATTGTGGTGGTTTTCGGCCTTTTTGCAAAACTTTTCTCCTGAGCAGATTTTTTTCTTCTCATCTAGGGACTTTTTTATTTTCTGTAAAATCCACCACAATCCACCACAGAAAGGAAGGAATAAAGATGTTGAACGAGCATGAAAAAAGTGAAATGCGCACTCAATACCGTGATGCGGCAGACAAGCGCAAGCAGATTGGTATATTGTCCGAGTTATATGACTGCTCGAAGGAGGAAGTGCTGGACGCGCTGGGGCTTGCTGATAAAGGCGCCTCTGCCGGGGCCAATACCAAACACGAAACTGCCGGGAAGCATAACCCGCGCAAAAGCTATGAGCAGGCTGTGAAAAATGATGTTGCGAAAGCAGTTTTGGTAGAGGGCCTTTCAGCCAACCAGGCCGCCGAAAAATTTGGCGTGCCGCTTGGGAATATATCCCGCTGGGTACGCAAGGCAAAAGAAAAACAGGCGGAGTTTTTGAAAGAAGCAGAAAAAGCTGAGAAAGAGTGCGCTGCAAAGGCTGCGCTGCCTGCATCGAAAAAAGCAGGTGTACCAACGGATGAAAATAAAGTGTTCGCACAAAAAGTCCTGGCAGAAATGAGGGAGGGAATCGACGGGCTGCATGCATTTATTGATAACTTTGCGGGTGTAGAAATTCTGAGCGATGATGAACGCGCCACGCTGGACCGCATTCTGTTCACAGCATCAGGGTTTGCCGAAGGCGTGCAGACTGGGCTGGAGTTGGCCCGGCGAAATTAAAAAAATGCGAAAAATACCAATTAAAACGATACCGCCGATGAGGAGGGATAACTCTTGAACTGGAAAAAAGAGGCCGAGAACGACTTGAAGGCACATGAAAAGCGCAAGGCGGCGCTGCGCAGCCTTGCCGAAGAGATTCGTGAACTGCAGACGCGTACATATGGCAGCACGGCCCCAGCCGCAGACGCGGTGCCTGTACAGGACGGCACGAGTACGGCTGAGGGGCGACTGATTGCGGCCATAGACGAGCTGGAACGCAAGAAGGGTGCCTACCGCGCCACCAAGCGAAAGGTGGATGCCGTAGAGCGCGGCTTAGCCACCCTGACGGCACAGCAGGTGGATATTCTGGACAGTTTTTTCATTCACCGCACGCGGGGACATGTGCAGGCACTGGCAGAAGCATACCATGTGGAACAAAGCCGGGTTTATACTTTGAAGGATGATGCCGTGCGGGATTTTACGCTTGCCCGCTATGGAGTAGTTGATTCCTGAAAAAGAGTGGAAAAAAAGAGGAAGTTTTTTTCAAAAATCTGTGGTATGATGATAAAAAGAGAAGCCGGGGAATTACTCCCCGGCTTTGTTCTTATCAATATAGTCGGTAATAAATTTTTTGATTTCGGTGGTAGGTGTGGTTTCATTCTGTTCACATGCGGCGCGGAAGGCGGCAAGGACATCCGGCTTCAAATCGAGTGGAAACCGAACATAGGTTTTGCGGTTATATTTCTGCTGGCTTTCATACTTTCCGCCCATAGTTACACCTGCTTTCCGTAAGCCTGAAACAACCGGCTGCTCACCTGCACCAGAACTGTACCAGACAGCAAAATTGTGATGAGCTTCAACCACGCAGGCCAGTGCAGGGCGACGCCGAAAACCAGAGACACGACAAGCGCCCAGAAGGGCGTATCCTGCTTCTTCATTTGCTATTTCCTCCAATTTGTTATATACTATAATTGTCCCCCAAAGGGGGGCCGGGGCTTTCGCCCCGGCGGGTTGAGGTTTTAGGACTTGAGTGCTGTAATCAGTGCGGCGACCGCTACAATCGCTTTGATTATCAGCTCTGCAAGTTCCTTGGGCTTCAGCCCTTTTTGTTTGGGTTTCCCGCTCATGGTGTTCACCTCCCTTCCATGATTATAGTATACTACACGGACGTGTATTTGTCAAGCGATTTTCCATAGATTTTTATATTTTTCCAGCCTGCGCTTTTCGGCGCGGGCTTTTGTTTTGCCTGAATGGGAGGTGATGTTGTGACGAAAAAACAGAAACGATTTTGTGAAGAATATTTGATTGATTTGAACGCCACACAGGCCGCCATTCGGGCGGGATATTCACCAGAAACAGCGTATTCCATAGGGCAGGAAAACCTGAAGAAACCTGAAATGCGCGCGCGTATAGATAAGGCCATGGCCGAGCGTTCGAAGCGCACCGGCGTAAATGCTGACCGTGTAGTGCGCGAACTGGCAAAAATCGCCTTTGTGAACGCTGCAGATGTGATAAATGCTGAGGATGCTACCCTGAAAAAAGATGCTGCAGACGAAGACCTTGCGGCCATTCAGGCAGTGAGGGTGAAAACTTTTGGGGAGGATGGATTGGAACGTGAGATAAAAATGGCCGACAAGCTGAAGGCGTTGGAGTTGCTGGGCAAACATTTGGGGCTATTTGAAGACAGATTGAAAATAGCAGCGTCTGAACAGCTTACGAAGGCGGCGGAAATATTGGGAGATATCGATGGCGCTATCATGTAAACAGCAAGAATATCTAAAATTATGCAGCCACCGCTGGAACATTAAGGTGGGTGCAACGGGCAGCGGAAAGAGCTGGCTTGACTATGCTGTTGTGATACCAAAACGCCTTCTGGCCATGCGCGGCCAGGGGGCCGCGGTTTTTTTAGGGAATACACAAGGGACACTTTCACGGAACATCCTGACCCCGATGCGCGAGATTTGGGGCGAAGCACTTGTGGGAACTATCAGCAGCGACAACACAGCGCAGATTTTCGGGCGGCGTGTGCACATATTGGGGGCCGACAACAAAAAGCATGTAGCGCGGCTGCAGGGCATGACAATTGAATACGGCTACGGAGACGAGATGACCACCTGGGATGAGGATGTGTTCCAAATGCTGAAAAGCCGCCTGCGCTGTGCGCACAGCTTTTTTGACGGAACGGCGAACCCGGATACCCCACAGCATTTTATCAAAGCGTTTATAGACAGCGATGCGGATGTATATTGCCAGACCTCTACGATTGATGATAATCCTTTCCTGCCCCCTCAATTTGTGGCCAATCTGAAAAAAGAATATGCAGGGACGGTATATTACGACCGGTTCATTTTAGGCCAGTGGGCTATCGCGAGCGGGCTGGTTTACCCTTTTGTAGCCAGCCATCCCGACAGCTATTTGGTGCGCGGCCCTATTGCAGGCATGAACAGCCGTTTTTTTGTATCTATTGACTATGGCACCCACAATCCATGCAGCATGGGATTGTGGTGTGTGCAGCAGGGCCGGGCCATCCGCATAAAGGAAAGCTATTACGATTCCAGAAAAGCCAAAAGGCAGCGCACAGATGAAGAACACTATGCGGCATTGGAGGAACTGGCACGAGGATATTACATTCAGAGCGTTATTGTTGACCCTTCCGCAGCATCCTTCATTGAGACGATACGGCGGCACGGACGATATATCGTAATTCCTGCGGAAAACAACGTCATCAACGGTATTCGTGTTACAGCAACCCTACTGCAAAGCGGACGAATTCTTCTGCATGAAAGCTGTACAGACAGCCTGAGGGAATTTGCCGCCTACTGCTGGGATGACGGCGCCCAGCAGGATAAGGTAATCAAAGAGAATGACCACGCAATGGATGACATCCGATATTTTGCCGCAACGGTGCTTGCGCGTGAATTCCGCTGGGTGCCGTGGCGAGAAGGAGCCTGACAGATGTTTCAAAAGATGATGCAATGGGTGCGCGCCACCCTTTTGCGCCTGCTTGGGCAGGAAAATACAGACCTTGTAATATCCCCGGCCATGGAGACACAGATTGCCACATGGGTGCGCATGTATGAGGATGTGCACGCACAGGACACCTATTCCCTCGGCCTGCCCGCATTTATTGCCGGCGAGTTTGCGCGCCTTGTCACGCTGGAATGCGACATCCAGTTGACGGGAACCCGCGGGAAATGGATGGATGAGCAATTCAGCATATTCCGTGACAGCCTGCGCCCCTCCGTGGAATATGCCTGCGCGCTGGGCGGCGCTGTATTTAAGCCGTATGTGCGCGGCGATGCCATCGCCGTGGATGTGGTGCAGGCCGACGCCTTTTTCCCCACTGCCTTCGATACTTCCCGACGCCTGACCGGGGCGGTATTTTCGCAGCAAATCACGCGGGGTGGCAAAATATACACGCGCCTGGAAAGCCACGATTTCAACCCTGGCACTGGCGTTGAAGTGATACAAAACAGGGCCTTTGTGTCGTCCTCAAATGCGAGCCTGGGAGGCGAAATCGCGTTGTCGCAGGTGCCGGAATGGGCCGACATCACGCCCGAGGCCACTATTCAAAATCTTACTCAGCCGTTGTTTGCCTATTTCCGCATCCCGCTGGCCAACAACAAAGACCGCGGCTCCCCTCTCGGTGTATCCGTATTTGCCGGCGCAGTGCCTGCCATTGAGCAGGCCAATGCGCAATACGGGCGCCTTTTATGGGAATATGAGGGCGGCCAGCTTGCCGTTGATGTGAGTGAAGCGGCTATCCGCAAGGGCGAGGACGGCGGCGTGCAGCTTGACAGGCTGGGGCAGCGTTTGTATCGCAGAAGCCTTGCCACAGGCGACATCAACTTTTATCACGCCTTCGCCCCGGCCCTGCGCGATGCCTCTTATCTCAATGGGCTGAACGACCTGCTGCGCAAAATAGAGATGCAGAGCAACCTTTCTTTCGGCACCATTTCCGACCCATCCAGTGTGGACAAAACGGCAACCGAAGTCAAGATGAACAAACAGCGCAGCTTTGCCGCCGTGCATGACATCCAGCGCGCGCTGGAAACCGCCCTGAACGGCCTTTTTTACGCTATGGACAAGCTGGCCCATCTGTATGGCCTTGGCCCTGCGGGCGACTGGCAGGCCACATATCTTTGGCATGACAGCATCCTTGTGGATGAGGACAAGGCCCGCGAGCTGATGCGGCAGGACTGCCGGGACGGCGCCGCACAGTGGTGGGAGTACCGCATGCGCTTTTACGGCGAGAGTGAGGCCGAGGCAAAAAAGGCGGTGGGATATTCCGAGAACCCCAAAAAGCCGCTTGATCCCTTCGGGCTGGATGGAGACGGCGGTGATGGCTGATGCTGACGCCGCATTATCTGGCCGAATGCTCCGACGAGCTCGTCCGGCTGCTGGGCGAACTGGACGAAAGCATCATGCGCGATTTTGTGCGGCGGCTAGTAAAGGCCGGGCATATCACGGATGCCGCAAAGTGGCAGGCACAGCATATGATGGAGGCCGGGGCGCTGTATGATGACATCGTGGCCGAGGCTGCCAGAATGACGGGCAAGACGGAAACTGCTGTTCGGGAGCTTTTCCGGGAGGCCGGATTGAAAAGCGTGGCCTATGACATCAACATCTGCCGAGCGGCAGGGCTTTCCCCTCTGCCCCTCGCCGCCTCACCCGCGGCCATGCAGGTGCTGCTTTCCGGCATGGAAAAGACTAAGGGCATGTTGGACAACCTGACCATGACAACGGCCAACGGCGCACAACGCGCCTTTATTGAGGCGGCCACACTGGCCGAAATGCAGGTGGAAAGCGGTGCGTTTGACTATGTTACCGCCATACGCAACGCCGTGCACACTGCTGCCAGCGGGGGCGCATGGGTGCTTTACCCCACCGGGGCACGCAGCCGCCTTGACACGGCCACGCGCCGGGCTGTGCTGACCGGGGTAAACCAGACGGCCGCCGCCCTTACGCTGGCCTACGCCGACGATATGGGCTGCGACCTTGTGGAGACCACGGCGCACATGGGCGCCCGGCCGGAGCATGTGGTGTGGCAGGGGCAGGTGTTCAGCCGCAGCGGCAAAAGCCGCCGCTACCCTGATTTTGTCACGGCCACGGGCTACGGCACCGGGCCGGGGCTGTGCGGCTGGAACTGCCGGCACAGCTTTTACATGTTTTTCGAGGGCCTTGACGAGCGCGCTTATAGCCGCGCGCAACTGGACGAATACGCCAATGCCAGGGTGCGCGTAAACGGAAAGGAAATGCCCTATTATGAGGCCACACAGCGCCAGCGGGCCATGGAGCGGCGCGTGCGCGACACGCGCCGCGAGCTGGCCGGGTTGGACGGCGGCATCAAGGCTGCCCCGGATGAAGCCGTAAAGAACGCCTTGCAGCAGGATTTTGACAGTGCCGCGGCACGCCTGAAGCGTCAGGAGGCCGCGCTGAAGGACTTTTCCCGGCAGACTGGCCTTACGCTGGACACTTCCCGCGTGCAGGTGCGGGGCTTTGGGCGCAGCACATCAGCCAAGGCTGTCTGGGCGGCCAAACGTGAACGAACGGCTGATATTGTCGTACAAGGACATACCCTCTATGCAGTGACTGATAAAGCAATACAAGCCGTTCCGAAGCCCTTCTTCAAAGCTCTTTCTGATGGCATGAACCGGAAGGCCCAAGGCTATGCGCGGGAAATCCTGCGCAATGTAAAAGACTTGCCCGAGGGTACAGAGGCCGCCATTTCTTTTGCCATAGACGGCAGCCTAAAACATGTTTTTACCGGCACAGGGCCGGATATGAGTGTGGCAATCCGAGGCATGCAGCATCCTTATGTTCTCTTGCACAACCACGCCAGCAATGATATACTGAGCCCAGAAGACATACTGGCGCTGATACGACATGACAATATGGTAGCTATTGGCGCTGTTGGTAACAAAGGCGCTTTATTCACCTGCGAAAAGGTATTTGGGTATAGCCGCGAAAAAGCCGTGAGCTTTTACCAAAGTATTTTGGGGCAATACCCTGAAATGCATGTGAATCTCGAGCAGAGAGTCCAATTCATGCAGAGTTTTATGAAGGGAGCAGAAAAATATGGCCTACACTTCTCCTCTCCCGGATAATGTGGTTAAAGTGCTACGCAGTTATTTGAAAAAAGCAAAACCGTACACACCGGAAGAACGCAAAAAATATAATTACCATGAGTTGGGAACATTTTTAGCTGATATTGTGTACCAATATTCAGACCGGGAGCTCGCCACACTCGCCATGGATGAGTTGCAAGCTGCCGGCCTCTGGACGGAAGAAGACGAGAAAAAAGCGTTTGGCTGAACCACCACCCGCGGGCGGTGGTTTTTTTATGCCATCTGAAAACTGAATCGTTCATCAAGGCGTCTGCCCCATACGGGGCGGGCGCTTTTTTGATACAAAATTGCCCCTGCCTGCCGGGCTTTAAATGCAGGATAGGCCGTGCGCGGAGTGGCCGCGCGTTTATAAGCAAAATCTGGCTGAAAAGGAGTATACACATGGAATTTCTGAAGGAGATTTTCGGCGGCGGCGCGCTGACCTACGAACAGCTTGCCGCAAAGGTAGCTGAAAAGAAAATGAAGCTGGCCGACCTTTCCGCAGGCGGCTATGTGGGCAAGGAAAAGTTCGAGACCCTGAGCGCAGAGAAAACCGGACTGGAAACACGCCTTGCCGACGCAAACAAGAAGCTGGAGGGCTACGACCCCGAATGGAAAGCAAAGGCCGAGCAGGCCAAGGCAGATGCCGACGAGCAGGTGCAGGCCGTGCAGCGCAACTTTGCCCTGAAGGAGCAGGCTGCAGGGCTGAAATTCTCGAGCGAAAGCGCCAAAAGGGCATTTATGGCCGACCTCGAAGCCCAAAAGCTGCCCATACAGGACGGCAAGGTGCTGGGCTTTGACGATTTCGCAAAGAGCTACCGCGAAAGAGACCCCGGCGCATTTTTGCCCGACGAAAAGCCGCCGCGCTTTTCCGGCTCGGCCACAGGCCCCGCCGCCGCTGGCACAAAGAAGGACCAGGCAAACGCTGCCATCCGCGCGGCGTTCGGCCACGGACAAGCAACATGATTTTTTGACAGGAGGAAAACACTATGAGCATTATCAACCGCGAGCAGGCGGAAGCCCTTATCCGCGAGCAGATTGTGGAAACCATTTTTCAGGAGGCCCCGAAACATAGCATCGTGATGCAGCTGGGCCGCCGCCTGCCCAATATGACGAGCAAACAGACCAAAGTGCCCGTGCTGGACATGCTGCCGATGGCTTACTGGGTAAACGGCGACACCGGCTTCAAGCAGACCAGCAAACAGGCGTGGGACGGCGTTTATCTGACGGCCGCCGAGCTGGCCGTGATTGTTCCCATCCCGGAGGCGGTGCTGAGCGATGCCAGCTTTGACATCATGGGAGAGGTAACACCCCGCGTAAACGAAGCCGCCGGCATGCGTGCAGACGGGGCGATTATATTCGGCAACTCGCGCCCGGTGGAATGGCAGAACGACATCATTACACTGGCACGCCAGGCGGGCAACAACGTGAGCGGCGGCATCACCTATGACACCCTGATGGGTGAGGACGGCCTGCTGGGCAAGGTGGAGCAGGCGGGCTACACCGTCACCGGCGCCATCGCGGCCATGCGTGCCCGCGGAGCCATGCGCGGCCTGAAGGACGACGCGGGCCGCCCCATCTTTGTAAGCGACATGCAGGGCCCCACCCGCTACGGGCTGGACGGCGCGCCGCTGTTCTTCCCCGAAAACGGCTCTTTTGATACATCCGTCGCTCAGATGGTGGCCGGCAACTGGAGCCAGCTTGTGTGGGCCATGCGTCAGGATGTGACCGTAAAAATCCTTGACCAGGGCGTAATCCAGGACCCCACGACAAAGGAAATCGTGTACAACCTTGCCCAGCAGGACATGATTGCACTGCGCGTGGTGATGCGCATGGGCTGGGCGCTGCCCAACCCGGCCACGCGGATGAATGCAGACCGCACGAACGTGCCGTTCGCCTACATCGAGGCCGACACGCCCGTGACGGACTATGCCGCCACCTTTACCGTACAGGACAATGCTTCCGCCGCCGTGAAAGGGGCGCGCGTGAACGTCAACGGCGCCATCAAAAAGACGGATGCGTCCGGCAAGGCAGTGTTCAACCTGCGCAGCGGCACCTACCCCTATACCGTGAAAGCCGAGGGCTACCGCTCGATGAGCGGCGAGATCGTCGTAAATGACGCCGCCGCGAATGCCACTGTGAAATTCCCTGCAAAGGAGGCGTAAGCCATGCTTATCATCGACGCATTGAAGGCCCTGTATAAAAAGGCTACCACCAAGGACGCCGCCGCAACCAGCATTGCGGGCGTGGTGCAGGAAATGGCCGACAACTGGCCCGCGGCGGGCGGCGCAGGTGCGGCCACCACCGAAAAGGCGGGCCTTGTCAAACAGGGTGCGGCCGTGGCCGACGCCGCGGGCGAAACGCCTACCAAGGAGGAATATAACGCGCTGCTGGCCTCGCTGCGCGCAGCGGGCATCATCGCCGCAAGCTGAAAGGCGGTGCGGCCATGTATGCGGACTATGCCTTTTATACAGGCACCTACCAGGGCGAGGACATCCCGGAAGCTGACTGGCGCCGCATTTCTGCGCGTGCAGATGCCTTTGTGGACAGGCTTACCTACGGGCGCCTGCACCATGGCTGGGAGGTGACGGAAGCCGTTAAAATGGCCTGCTGCGCCGTTGCCGAGGCCCTCCATGCGCAGCAGGCAGCGCAGGACCAAGGGGCCAAGGCCGCGGCTGCCGGCATCAAAAGCGAGAACAGCGACGGTTACAGCGTGAGTTACGGCGCCCACACCGACATGCAGGCCGCCATGGAAGCACAAATGCTGGAGGCGGCGGGAGTGTACCTCCCGCCGCACTCGCCTATCCGGTACGCGGGGCTTTACCGCACCGACCTGTGCGGGGGGTGCTGCACTTGACTGCAAACGCAGACATTACGCTGCTGATTCCCCGGTATGACGCCGTCCAGCGGCAGGACGAATACACGGCGGTAACGGTGCGGGGCGTGTGGATGCACGCTGTGCACAAGGGTGGCGATAACCCCGGCGACGAATTGCGCGTGCGCATTCCCATTGATGCCGGCTTCGGGGGGCGTGTGTACTGTACCCCTGCCGAGTGGCAGGCGATGAATGACAGCGCCGCGGCCGCACACTGGACACTGGCCCCGGGCGGGTATCTGCTGGCCGGGGCGCATGAGCTGCCATCGCCCATCTCCCCCCGCGCCCTGATGGAGCAATACGGGAAGGTGTGGAGAATCACCGAGGCCGCCGATAACCGGAACGGCACGGCCGCGGTGCAGCACTGGCGCGCAAAGGCGGTGTAGCAATGGCAAAGGAATGGAGTATTGAGACGCCGCGCGGGCGGGTAATCCGCGTGGGCAACTGCAAGGCGCGCCTTGAATGGAACCCCAATTTCGCGCCGAAGCACCGCGCGGCTTTCAGCCGTAGGCAAAAATATGTGGACGGCGCATGCCTGCGCTACATGGACCCGCTGACGCCGTTTCGCGCCGGCATGTTAAAGCTCTCGGCAAAGCTGGGCACTGTGCTGGGCAGCGGCGTTATCCGTTACCTTGCCATTTATGCACGGCGGCAGTATTACACGCACAAAACCAAGGCCAAATGGTTTGAAACCATGAAAGCCCGCAACAAAGAGCAGATTTTGAAGGGGGCAGCGAAAATTCAATGAAAAATGATGACCTGTTGATATACGGCATCCGGGAATATTTCAAGGCCTGCCCCCTGCTGCGCCGCGGGCGGCTGCTGATTGACGCGCTGGGGCTGGCCCCCGTGAGCTATTCGCTGGACGTTTTACCCTGCGACCCTATTATTACGCAATATGCGGACGGCGACAGCCTGCGGCAGTATCAGTTTGCATTTACCAGCCGAGAATGGTTTTCCCCCGGGGATGTAGACAACATCGAAAACAGCGGCTTTTACGAGCGGCTGGAGGACTGGGTGGAGGCACAGAACGATGCGGGCATCGTCCCGCTTATCAAGAGCAAAAACAAGGTGCCGCAGCGGGTGGAGTTGATTGCCAGCGGATACCTGCAAAGCGAGGACGGCCAAACCGGCCGTTACCAAATACAGTGGCGCCTTATTTACACAAAGGAGGTTTAACATCATGGCAGAAAACACCGCGGCCCTTGTTGGCCGCCACAAAAAGGTTGCGTTCCTCGGTATTGTGGAAACCAGCACCGAGAAATTCCACCGCATGCGCAAATTCACGGCATTTTCGAAAAGTTCGAACCCCAAAGAATATTCGCGCCAGTATGTGGATGAGGCCTTTGAGCAGACAGACGTTGTCGGCTTCTCTCCCTCTATCTCGTACACATTCGACCTGTACACCAACACGCCGGTGCACAAGGAAATCGTGTCAATCACGGATGGGGAACTGCTGGGCAGCGAAGCCGTGCGCAACGTGGTAATTGTAGACCTTTCCCAGCCTGCGGGCGAAACAGCGGGCCAGTTTGTCGCATGGAAAAAGCCGTATTCTGTCATTCCCGACACTGAGGGTGACAGCACGGACGCCTATACTTACTCGGGCACGCTGCGCACGGCCGGAGAAAGCGTCAAGGGATATGCCACATCTGACGATAACTGGGAGACGCTTACTTTTACGGAAGGTGAACCGAGCCCCGCGGGTTGAAGTCCCTCGGGGCCAACAACTGAAAATTAAATGGAGGATATGAGCCAATGAGCCAGACTACAGACCTTACCGTGTGGAAAATACACGGGCACGAGCTGCGCTTTGACATGGAGGACGCAGAAGAGCTTGAGCGGTATGAGGCCGCTTTTGCCAGAATGGCAGAGACGGAAAGAAACCTTGTGCGCACAGGAAAAAAATCTGCCATAGTGCGTGCCTACTGCGAGATGTACTGCACCCTGTTTGATGACCTGTTCGGCGCGGGCACCGCACAGAAGCTGTTTGAGGGCCGCAGGAATGCGCGCGAATGCGATGAAGTGTACGACAGTTTCCTGGGCTTTGTAAAGGCGCAGAATGCCGGCACGCTTGCGCGCCGCGAAAAGCTGGTGCAGGCATGGGCGCCCAACCGGGCCGCAAGGCGCGCACAAGCCCGGGCGAAGGGCAAATGAACCCGTTTTACAAGGCGCTGCCGGAGGCTGTGGAGATTGATGGGGCTCTATATCCTATTGCGACAGATTTCCGCGACATTGTGCAGCTGATGGACATGCTGCAGTTACCGGAAGCGGAAATGCCGGACGAAGTAAAAAAGGAGGCCGCCATGCAGTATTTTACTGCGCGGCGGCCCCCTTCCCGTGCGGCAGGGCTGGATGCGCTATGGCGGTTTGTCACGATGCAGGAAGTGTCGTTGGCGGCCGAGAAGCGCCGCCTGCGAGCCGCGGCCTGCGGCGAGCCGGAGCAGGAAGAGGATACGGTCAGCGGGCCAGCGGTGCTTTCATACCGATGGGATGCCGGATACATCTATGCCGCGTTTCTGGCGGTTTACCGCATTGATATTTTTCAAGTGGAATACCTGCACTGGTGGGCGTTCCGCTGGCTGCTGGAGGCACTTCCGGGCGATACGGAAATCAAGCAGCGCATGGCCTACCGCGGCACCGACGCAAGCAAAATCAAGGACAAGGCCGAGCGCAGGCGGGTGCAGCGCATTAAAAATGAAATCAGCCTGCCACAGCGCGAGCTTACCGATGAGGATATCGGCAGCGCCCTGTTCAGCATGATATGAGGCCATAAGAAGATGAAATATCCACCTCTGGAAAGGCACTGGCTCCGCTGCGCAAGCTGCGGGGCCAAGCTGCTTTTATATGACAATACCGCACAGTGCAGCGGCGGCATCTATGCCAAATGCACCCGGAACCGCACCTGCGGGGCGGAAACAGAAATCATCATCAAAGACGGGAAGCAGATATTCCCCACGCAGAAAAAGCACCTTTGAGCCTTTGAGCCGTGCATTTTGCAGTTGATTGCAAGGAGGGCACGGCATGAGCACGCAAAAAGCAGACGGCAGCCTGCTGTTCGAAACAAAAGTTGATGAAAAGGGCTTTGACAGCGGTGTGAAAAAGCTGGGCGGCATCGCCGCCAAGGGCATGGCCGCCGTGGGGGCAAGCATCGTCGCTGCCGGCACCACCGTGGCCGGGCTGGGCGCGGCCGCCATCAAGGTGGGCATCGAATTTGAGAGCGCCTTTGCGGGCGTAAAAAAGACGGTAGATGCCAGCGACGAGCAACTGAGCGCCCTGCATGACGGCCTTATTGATCTCTCGAAGGAAATTCCCGTGACAGCGGCCGGGCTGTCCGCCATTGCGGAGAGTGCCGGTCAGCTGGGCATTGATGTGGACAACATCGAGGAATTCACGGCTACAATGGCTGACCTTTCCGTAGCCACCAACCTGACAGCGGAAGAGGCTGCCACCAGCTTTGCCCGGTTTGCAAATATCGTGGGCATGAGCCAGGAGAATTTTGACAGACTTGGCAGCGTGGTGGTGGCGCTGGGAAACAATCTTGCCACCACGGAAGCGGAAATAACCGCCATGGCCATGCGCATTGCAGGCGCGGGCTCTCAAGTGGGGCTGACCGAAGCTCAAATTATGGCGTTCAGCAGCGCGCTGTCTTCCGTGGGCATCGAGGCGGAGGCTGGCGGCACGGCCTTTTCTACACTTATTTCCAAAATGTCACTGGCCGTGGCGCAGGGCGGCGCGGCCCTGACTGACTTTTCCGATGTGGCGGGCATGACGGGCGACGAGTTCCGGGAGGCATTCGAGCAGGACGCCGGGCAGGCCATTCTTTCCTTTATTCAGGGCCTTGCCCGCATCAACGATGAGGGCGGCAGTGCCATCAAAACGCTGGACGATATCGGCCTTTCCGACATCCGTATGCGCGACGCCCTGCTGCGTGCTTCCGGCGCCAGCGATGTGTTTGCAGAGGCACTGGACATTGCCAACACTGCATGGGATGAGAATATCGCGCTCTCCAAAGAGGCCGAGCAGCGGTATAAAACCATGGAGAGCCGCCTGCAGATGTTGAAAAACAGCGTGTCGGCCCTTGGCATTGCCATCTACGAGAGCACGGACGAGGGGCTGGGCAGCGCCGTTGACCTTGCCATGGGCTGGGTGGACGAGCTGACACAGACTTTTTCCAGCGGCGGCACCCGCGGGCTGGTGCTTGCTGCTGGCGACATCATGGCCGACATGGTTTCTGTACTGGCCGAAAAATCAGGCGACCTCATCGACGTAGGCGCCGATGCCATAGACGCTTTTGCCACCGGCCTGCGGCGCAACGCAAAAAATATTGCCACCAACCTGCAAAAGGCCCTGAAAGATGCCGTATCTGGCCTCAGCAAAGCGCTGCCAAGCATTGCAAAGGCTGGTGTAAGGCTTGCCACCGAGCTTGTGGGGGCTATCGCTGAAAGCCTGCCCGACCTGCTGCCTGCTGCTGTTGATGTGTTTTTTGACACGCTGGTGGCGCTGCTTACCGACCTGCCCACTCTCATCAAAGTAGGCGCTCAGTTCGCGGTTGGCCTTGTGGAAGGTATCTTCTCGGCGATTCCCCGGCTGCTGAGCGGCATCGGCGACGTATTCACGGCGCTGTTCACCGATAATTTCCGTATTGCGGACGCTGTGGCGGAACAAACCGCAGATATGCGTGCCGCCTTCGAAAATATTCAAGACGAGATAGCCCAAGCAAACGAGGCGTTTGCCGAACAGCAGGACAGCATTCTGGCGAGCGCCGAGGTGGCCGAGCAGTATGCGGGTGTCATTGACCGGCTGAGCGGCAAAGACCTGAACGCCGGGGAAATGGCAGAACTGCAGGCAGCCGTGGAAGGCCTGAACACACTGTACCCCGACCTCAACTTGCAGATTGACGAGCAGGGCCGCCTGATTGGCATTGCCAAGGACGAGATATACAAGTATATCGAGGCCTCCGCGCAGATGGCTATGACAGAGGCCTATCTGCAAAAAATCAGGGACAACACCGAAAAACTTGTAGACGCACAGGTTGCGCAGCGCACAGCCGTGGACGAATACAACGCGGCCCTTGCACAGAAAAACGAACTGGAGGCCCGGCAGGCAGAGCTGCAGCAGTTGCAGACTGAATTATGTAACAGCGCGACCACGGCGCTTTTGAATAATACTGCCGCCTATATCGAAGCATGCCCAAGCCTTGCCCAATACTTTGTGCAGTTGGAAGACGGCGCCTGGACACTGAACGAAACAGCGGAACTAAGCCGCGTTTTAGCAGCTGCTGAAGATGGCCTTTATCTTGCCGTAACCGAAACATCAACAGCTATTCAGGTGCAACAGGGTGCAATGGATACCGCCAGTGGCACGATTGGAGACATGCAAGGGAAAATCAACGGGCTGAACGAGGAAAATGCCCGGCTGGCCCAAATGGCGAACGAAAGCGGTGCGGCCATAGCAAACGCCGGAGCACAGGCATCCGGCGCAGCGCAGAGCATGGGCAGCGCCTCCGCGTCTCTTGGCCAGTACTCCGAGGCCGCCAGCGGCGCCGCGAACGCGGTAGCCGAAGGCATGAACAATGCGGCCGGGGCTGCCTCCACCCTGCCTACAGTGGCAAACATGGCCGCGCAAAGCGCTGTAACCGGCATACAAAATGCGACGGTGCCCATGGCAGAGGCCGGGCAGATGATGATGCAAAGCGCCGTGGACGGCGCCACAAGCGCGGCGCCAGAACTGGCCACCGCCGCAGGGAATGCTGTAGATGCCGCAGCGTCCAAAGCTAAGGGACAAACTGCCCAGTGTTCCACCATCGGCAGCCAGATGGTGCAGGGCATGGTGAACGGCGTCAACAGCAATTCCGGCGCGCTCGCCACCGCCATGGCCAACTGTGTCTCCGCCGGCATCGAGGCCGCCCGCCGCGCGGCCAATATCAATTCCCCGTCCAGACGCACACGCGATGAAGTGGGCAAGCCGCTGGCCGAGGGCGAAGAGGTTGGCTACGTCAAGCAAATTGAAAAGAGCGGGCGCCGTATGCTGGCGGCCCAGGAAGACGCCGTGTTTGATCGGCTGAAAAAATCCGCGGCAGACACCAGCACGCAGGGCCTCACGCCCATACAGGCTGCGCCAGTGCCCGCCCCTGTCCCTACTGTTATTCAGCGGGCCGGAGATACCATCATCATTGAGAAGCCGTGCGAGAGCCCCGCGGAAACGGCACGGCAAATTGAGCTTGCAAAAAAGGAGCTTGCCGATGACTGACGCAAAAAAACTCAATATCACTTTTTCACGCGGCGACACCGTCATTGAGGCGGGCCGCCGCGCCCCGCTGCACATCCTTTCCTGCGAAGGGCTGGAAAGTTCAAATATAGATTTGCAGCTAAGTGCAAACGCACAGGGCGACGGCGGCACTGTAACGGTGGACCGGTACGATTCCAAGCCCATTACCATGGTGATGGAGGTGGACCGCAAAGAGGATAGCGAGGCATGGGCCGAAAAACTGCGCCGCTTTTTTGTCCCCCATGTGGATACTACCATCACGGTGGATAACTGCGGGAGGCAGACGATGAATACTTTCCGCCTTTCAAAGTTCCGCCAGCAGCGCACAAACCTTTATGAGCCTTTTCGCTTTCTTCTCGACATCATATGCCCTGACCCTTACATGAAAAGCGTGTCGGAGTATGTCTCTAACATGGCCGACCATCTGGCGCTTTTTACGGCCCCCTTTGCACTGTACCCAAACGGCGGCGCGCTTTCCGTGCGCCGGTTCAATGAGGAACTGCTTATTGTAAACCGCGGCGATGTGACCACGGGAATTATCTTCGAGTTCAGTGCCAGCGGCCCGGTGAAAAACCCGCGAATTGACAACCTCACCACGGGTGAATTTCTGCGCGTAATGGTGGATATGGCAGCCGGCGACGTACTTGTGATAAACACGCAGCGCGGGAAACACGCTATCACGCTGAACGGCGTATCCGTCACACAAAAAAAAGACCGCGACCAGAACTGCCGGTTCTGGCAGCTTGCCGTGGGCGAAAATGTGCTGAAATACAGCGCTGATGATGGTTATGCAAACCTTTCCGTGGTGCCCCGCCATCGTTATGAATATTACGGAGGCTGAAGAATATGGGCAGCTTGGAAATCAATATTCTGGACAAAAACCGCCAGCTGCTGCACAGCATTGACGTGTTTCGCACGCTGATATGGACACGGTGCTACACCGAGCCGGGGCGGTTTGATTTGTACTGCTACCAGCCGGATTTTTCCCGTCTGCGGGAAGGCGTCTATCTATGCACCAACCGGCACAAAGAGCTGGGCCGCATTGACACGCTCAAGCTGCTGCGCTCCCGGCATCTTGCCTTCATTTCCGGCAGTTTTTCCGAGGCGGAATATAACGACCGCATTATCGAGAGCGTGCAGGATATCAACGCCAACCGTGAGGATGCCATTCTTTCTTTGCTGGACGATTTTGCGGTATCGGCCCGGCCGGTACCCTGCCGGCCGGTATTGGCCGCCTCACAGCAGCGCGGCGGTGACGTAGCTTTCCAGGTAACCGGCAAGCCATTGGGTGATTATGTGTATACTCTCGCCTACGCGGCGGGCCTTTCGGTGCGCAATGCGTACGACTTTCCGACCGACACCCTGCGGGCAGAGGTTTGGCAGGGTCTTGACCGGCGCAGCAGCCAGACAGAAAACCCGCTCGCCATCTTCGGCGGAGATGAAGAAAACGTCAGGCTTGGCGACTATACCCTTTCCACACGCGATGAGAAAAACGTGGCGTGGGTGGCTGGTGAAGGCGAAGGCGCCGAACGCGTCATCGTAGAGGTAGACCGTTCAAACGGTGCACCTCGTAAAGAGCTATGGGTAAATGCCGCCGATATTCGCAAGGAAAGCACTTCCCGGGCCACTCTGACAGACGAAGAATATCAAGAACTGCTGGAGCAGCGCGGCATTGAAAAGCTTGCCAAATACACGCGCACAGAGAGTGCGGCCCCCACCCTGCTGCCTCAGCCCAACCTTGTGTATGGAAAGGATTTCGACCTGGGCGACCTGGCCGAGTACCACGACGACGAGGCCGGCATCATGGTGGAGGCTCGTATCACAAAAGTGGTGGAAACCTACGAGGGGGGCGAGGAATCTGTGGACATCTATTTCGGTGATGAAGAGAAAAAAATCATGCAAAAGGTAAAACGGGAGGCGGAAGAATGAGTTTGCAAGTTGGTATTTTTCGCTCGGAGGTAGTAGGTAAAGACGAAACGCTGGGCCTGCCTGTTTTCGACAGGGCGGTAACAGAGGAGTTTCTGGAAAAGCTTTTTTTCATGGTATATGGGGATGGGGTATTCCCCTCGCCTTCCACGGCATTCCAGTTACGCGCCGGTACTGGCCTGACCGCCGCTATTCAGCCGGGGGCTCTGTTTTGCCAGGGTAAATTTGCCTACGACACGGAAGCCGCGTCAGTGACTTTTACCCAGAACAGCGGCGAACAGGACTTGATTGCCCGGCTTGTGTTCCGCCGTGACCTGCCCAACCGCACGGGAGATTTTGTTGTTTTGTACGGCACCCCGGCCGCTGATCCGCAGGCACCAGAACTTACGCGCACAGCAGATATTTACGAGCTGGGGATTGCTGACGTGTTGCTTAAAGCTGGCGCGGAAAGCATTACCGATGCCGATATCACAGACCTACGCATGGAATCATCCCTTTGCGGCATCATTACCGGCTCTCTGGAAATCACCGACACTACGGAAATTTTTGCACAGTTCAAGGCGATTTTTCAGGGGCTTTTTGACCAGATGGAGGCAGAGGCCGCTGAATTGGAGGACGTTATCGCTGGCATCGAGCAAGGCAGCGAGGTAATGCTGCGCGCGGTATACGACAAGGACGCTGACGGCGTGGTGGATGAGGCCGCGGCTGTGCAGGCGTATACGCCCCCTGCCGCCTCGGAGGCCGGCACGGACGAAGCCGGTGCGCAGGCCGCCGGCCAAACCTATGGCGGGCCTGTGCGCCTTTCGGTGGACGAGGCCTCCGGCATCGTAACGCTGCACGCGGTGAAACAGGGCCTTGGCGAAGAGGGCGAGCCCGTGGGCGAGGCGGCCGTGGAAGAGGTGCCTGTGGCAAACGCCGCGGCGCTGGGCGGTAAAACGGAAGCAGAGCTGAGCGTGGGAGATTCGGCCAAAATCGGCGGAAAGGCGCTTTCCATGTCGCTTTCAGGCACCACGCTGACTATCAACTATGGCTAATTGGAGGTTGTACAGAATGACGATTTCCAGAAATTTCCACGGGGGGGGGTGCTGTGTAGCCCGTAAGGGCAATTTGCACAAAGCACCTACCCTGGAACGGGGGCGCATCAAATGGCCCTCATAGTAAACAGCACGAGTATCCCCGCGGGGGGAAAAGTAATCCAGAACGGAACAGCAGCGAAGCAAATATACTTTGGCAGCACGAAGGTGTGGTCTGCCACGCCACCCCAGCTGGTGCTGTACGATGGCCCCGGGAACATAAACCGCATGACGGCCGTCAATTTTGGGACCGTCTACAACAACAACGCCACCACGCAGGGCAATGGTGTAAAATGCTGGAACCTCTCGCCCTGGGGTAATGGCGACAGCAACCTGCGCACGGCAGCTATTTTGCGCTCTAGCGCTGCATACGACCTAACAGACTATACCACTTATCACATGATATGGACATCCTATGGCGGATATGGCGCGGCGCCTTGGGGCGTGCCGCGCTGCACCATGTATACGGCTACTGTGACGGGTGCTTTGCCGCACACCAACAGCCCCGCCCGCACTTGGGCCGTGACGGACACAAACGAATATAAAATTGACTCCGGCTGGCATACCGGCACCTACAGCATTGCATCTGTGCAGGGTATGAACTATGTGTATGTAGGCAACTGGGGCAACGGAAATGCCAGCAGCGTCTATGTTCAAAAACTTTGGCTGACATAAGGAGGAAAGAAAAAATGAAACAACTGATTTGTGCGAATGAAGCTACCTATGAGGTGTGCAATGAAACTGTGTGCTACCCTTCTGGAGATATCAACGTCCGCAGTTTTGTGGAAATTTGGATGCCGGAAAAAGCGATGACCTTCAACCAGTTCGAGGCACTGTGCAAGAACACAGATGCTATGCAGCATATCACGGTAAAAGAGCCCAAACCGGATAAACCGGATGAGTATTTTGAGGCTGTGTTCACAGGCTACACCTTGCCGGTGGAAATCGCCAAAAAACTGCATCAAACCTATGATGCGAGTACGGGTGAAACCATCAGCGAGACGCGCCTGTTTGCCCGCATGGAGCAGCTTACCTTCATTGAGCGCAAGCTGGCGGAACTGGGGCTGATGTGAGATGGCCCTGATTGTAAACAGTACCGAAATTCCGCAAAGCGGCGCCGTGAACTTTAACAGCACCGCCTTAAAACAGGTGAACCACGGCAGCGTGCTGGTGTGGACCTCCACGCCGGACCCCATCACCATCATGAAAACCGGCAGTTCCATCGGCTCTTGGATGGGTGGGGGCATGTTGGGCAGCGATGCCGGATATCAGGTGTTTTCCATGGCAAGCCAGGGCTATAAAAACACCACCAACGGCAACATTCAGGCGCATGGCGGTATCGTGGATAGCAAGCTGCGCTTTGGCGGCGAAGAAAGCACCATAGGCGGTAACCGCGCCTTGCTGGTATCCAATTTCACAATCAACACAAAAGGCTTCAAGTACCTGCGCTTCAAATACTATACAGAAAACAATAACGTACCCAGTTCAGCCCCACGAGCGGGCATAGGGCCCTCCGGCTGGAATAATACGTTCAGTGCTGCACTGAATCTTATTCGGGAAAACGGGACAAGCACCACAAAGACGGCCACACTGAACCTTTCCAGCTATCAGGGCACCTACGCTGTCAAATTCGACTGGTACATGCAAGGGAATACCGACAACAATCCCTACTGGGCGGGCCGCAAATGCTGGGTGACGGAAATTTACATGTACGCTTAGGATGTACAGAGAACGCCACTTCTACAAAGCAAATGGAACGAACGAATATTTGAGGTTTTACAAAATTCTGATTTCATAAGGAGGTACAAACAAATGTCACAGGATGAAAAGTACATCAATGCGGACGTGGACGCAGGCCCCGGCGCTGACATGCCGGAAAGTGCACGAGAGGAGGTTGATCAGCAATGACAGGTTCCAGCCTTGCAACAAAACATATGCAGGCGTATGCAGGCAATTACACCAAGGGCCGCAGCCGCTACGGTAAAATTACGGAGATTACCGTGCACCATTGCGCGGGTGTCATGAGCATCGATGACCTGGGCCGCCTGTGGCAGCGTGTGGGCCGTGAGGGCAGCAGCCATTATGGCGTAAGCGGCACCCAGATAGGCCAGTATGTGAGCGAGGATGATATCGCCTGGACCAATAGCCACTGGGCGTCTAACTGCCGGGCTGTGACCATCGAGACGAGCAACAGCGGCGGTGCGCCGAACTGGCCGGTGGCCGATGATACGCTGCAGACCCTCATCAAGCTGGTGGCAGATATTGCAAAGCGCAACGGCCTGCACCCTCTTGTGCTGGGCAAGACGCTGACATGGCACAGCATGTACGCGGCCACAGCCTGCCCCGGCCCTTACCTCAAAGGCAAGCTGCAGTATGTCGTAGATGAAGCCAACAAGCTCAATGATGTCACGTTTGACGCTGTAACGCCCGGCCGCAGCTGCATTGTGGCTATCACCGGGGCCGATGGCGGCAACCTCACGGGCGGCGACATCAGCTATTATCTTACCCAGTGGGTGAGGGACAGCGGGCTTGACCCCGACACTGCCATTGTGACGCGGGATGGACTGGTAACGGTGGGGCCTCTCAGCAACGGCGACCAAATACTGCTCAAAAAATATAGCTATGAGCAGGGGCTGGGCTGGCAGTTCTCAGAGTACATAGAGACGCCGGAGGAACCAGCAAAACCGGACGAGCCCGCGGGGGATGACATCGAGGCGCTGCGCGCGGAGCTGGAAGCGAGCAAGGCCGAGGCGCAGGCTTTGCGCAACAGCTTGGCCAGTGTGACAGCAGAGCGCGATACAGCGTTGCAACAGGCCCGGGAGGCCGGGGAAAAGGCCGAGGCCGCAACAGAGCGCGCAGAGCAGGCAGAGGCCAAAATAAAGGCCGCACAGGCGGCGCTGGAGGGCTGACAGGTGGAACTTTTGCAAGACATCATTACGGCGGTGCTGCCCCTGGTGGCGGCCTTCGCAGGGTGGGCGGCGGGGCGCATGAAGAGCAATGCCAAGAAAGACAAGGCCGTAGAGCAGGGGCTTAAAATGCTTCTGCGGGCAAAAATCATAGACCTCGGTCTGCACTACATCGAAACCGGGGAAATTCCCCCTTATGGGATGGAAACGCTGAAAGGGTGCTATGTCGCCTATGATGCGCTGGGCAATGGAGACCGCTCTGTGGCAGATATCGTCCGGCGCTGCGAATCGCTTAAAATTCGGAATGGATAAGGAGAAAGAAAATGGATGTATCAGTTTTCGGCATTGCCACTGTAGTGGCAATCACTGTGCTGTGTTACCTGGTGGGTACTGTCGTTAAGGCAACCCCGTTTGACAACAACAAGTACATTCCCATTGCCTGCGGCTTCGCCGGCCTTTTGCTGGGCCTTGCGGCCCTCTATGTGGGCATGCCGGATTTCCCGGCAACAGACCCCATCACGGCCGCGGCCGTGGGTGTGGCGTCCGGCCTTGCCGCCACGGGCCTTGATCAGGCGGTAAAGCAGCTGAAGAAATAATACAGGCCCCGGCAAATGCCGGGGCCTACTGGTTTTAAAGAGGAAAGTACGGTGGAATCATGTGTTCTTTCATATAAAGGACAATGGCACTGATAAGCTGGCCATTGGAAGGCGGATCTAGTAATGTTCGGTTCATTAGATGTTCCATCGTGGCGCGGCCTTCTCCATTCCATCCATCGCAGATGCTGCGGCGAATACCGGATTCGATGCTTTCTGCTGATACTCCGCACGCTTCTGCCACTGACGGATAGATTCCCTTAATAATTTTAGTGAGCAAAGACATATCGTGATATGCTGTTACAATGGCTAGGCCAAGGTATTTGTAGGCCACATAATTTGGAGTGATACCCATGGCTACTAAAATTCCCGACAGACTGTGCATATATTATCCGCCCACTTTCTACAGTTTTCGCGTTTCAGCATAAGCAAGGGACTCCATAAAAGCAATCGAACCGAAGGAAGTTTATGGAAATCGCTTGTTTTCGCTGTTTTCCGGTTGGTAGTAGAAAGTATATCAGATAGAATGCGCTTGGGTACTCTACCCGCACGCTGGACGGCATTTTCGGCAACAATACCGAAACGGCCCTCAAGGCGTTCCAGCGCTCGGTGGGCCTCACGGCAGACGGCATCTGCGGCTGCAATTCCTGGAAAAAGCTTACCAGCGCCGTGGTGGGCATTGGCCGCACCCAAACCGTGATAGACTGACCTTTGCCTGAAACAAAAACCTGCCGGAGAAATTCTCCGGCAGGCTTTTATTGATTTCGGAAACCAGAGACAGGGCAATGGAAGCAGCCAGTAAAAACTTTTATTTCCAGCATCGAGCCCAAGCAATCCGCAACATTGGTCTCCTAAAAACAGGCAAGCTTTTGTCTGAGATGCAAAACGTCCATTTCCCAGCTGTGGATAAGTGACGCAGGTGAAATTAATTTCACCGTCCTTTTATAAGATAAGGCTTGCACGCAATATACCTTGTCAGCCCTTGGACATGTCACGCGTTCCATACGTAAGTTTGATTTACTGCGCCCTCTGCACTCCTTGTTGTTTTCCACGCCACGCCGCAAGGCAGAAGATCACAACTGCCGCCATACAGACATGCAAAATGAGAAAGGTTCTTTTCCCAGGAGCCCATATTGTGGGAGAAAGGCCCATCATGAGCCTAGTGCCGAAGCCCGCTGCCAGCAGCCCTTCAGCCAAAAGTGTCCAAGGCCCATGTCCCATCGCAATATACACGGAGCAAACCAGCAAAGTCAAAAATGCCACCCATATTAAAAACGACAGATAGGCCATGAGGTTCCCAGAATTTTCGATGGTGATAGTTCCCCAGTGTGTCAATTGAACGGGCATTTTCGGAAAGGCCGCCATATTTTCTGGAAGAAATCCCAATATAAACCAGAGGGGAAACGGGGCACAGCCAATAAGGCGCAGCAGGATGCCTCTTGCATTTTTCAAGCATACTACTGCGATCAGCAGATATGCGCAGCCCCAAAAAAGCTCTCCAAAATCAACCACCCAAAGCATAGTACTGGAAAAGGCCATTTCCATTTTTTGCGGCAGTGACAGCATATTATAATCACCGAACCAATATATTATCTCGCTGTCGAGCCGCGCTCTGTTGCCAGGACATATCACAAGGTGAAAAACGAGCTCCAGCCCACAGAGAATAGTGCATACCGCACTGTAATGCCAACCGTCCTCTCCAGCAATAAGGCGGTATAATGTATATCCGCCCATTAAGAACAGAAGCAGAACACAAACCTGCTCCATATTGGCTGCCCACACGCACATTACAGCACCCAGGCAAAGCTGCCATCCAGGCACACGGCGCGGTGCCTCCAACAGAGGCAATGCTGCCGCCGCGGCGGCAGCTAACGCCCATTGGTATAACAATGATGTGCACACCGTACCTGCCTCTTTTAGAAACTCCCAAGGCACACAGAAAACAGCGATACAGCTTATCCATGCCGAGGATAGCTTCTCATTATCTGCAACTCTCCACGCTAAGCGCGTAAAAAACCATGCAAGAAAAATTACACATAGTGTACTTCCCAAGCGCCACAGAAATATGGTAAAGGCGTTGGAAAGGAAAAGCACAGTAAATGGTTCCCATAAAATGCGGCTAGTCCAGCTTTGGTATCTCATGATTACAAATTGCCACAGCGTCCGGCTTTCCAGTGCATTGGCAAATGCGATATCATCTCCAAAATCTGCCGGAAATGACATCTGGCGAACTGCATATGCAGTTCCTAACAGAATAAAAGGCAGTATCTGCAAAAAGTTCCTCTGCAAAGTATCTTTTGTCTTCATTATGCCACCTCTATCATCACTCTCTCCCCTGTATACAGATTTGCCTGCATTCCATCATGATGGCAGAGAAAAACTATTTCCGGCGCGCCTTGTCTCAATTCGCTTACAGGCACCACCGATAACACACCACTAGACGCCATCTGTCTTCCGGGGAACACACCATATCCACCCGAACGCAGCATCCTTGTAGGCAATGCAAGCGCTGTTCCATCCTCATAGACTAGTGCCACTGTACAATCAAACACAGAAGGTTCTAATCCCTTCTGTCGCACAAACCCTTCTATGCGCAGCACACCACCGTCCGTTGTAGCGCCAGCTGCATACTCCATCTCTACTGGCATCAGCGGTTGCGGGGTGTCAATCTGCTCCACATGGCGTAAATCAGCCCGAAGCCAGAGCAGAAAAAGCATAGCAACAACCATGGCACCCGTGCCGAACACCAGCACCCACGACAGCCTTGCCGGGCGAAAGCCATTTGTTTCCTGTTCCATATCACTCATTCTCCAAACGCCGCGGCGACGGCTTTCAGTTTTTCCCGAATGGGCAGCTCGTACGGGCAGCGCGCCTCGCACTTGCCGCAGCCGATGCAGGCGGACGCCTTCACCTTCATGCCGCTGTAGCGTTCTTTGGCCCATTGCGCAAGGTCATACCGCTTCAAATAGCCCTCAAACAAAAAGCACGAGGGGATGTCGATGCCCACGGTGCAGGGCGCACAGTAGCCGCAGCGGCGGCAGAAATTGCCGGAGAGCTCTTTGCGAATGGCCGCTATCTTTTCCTGTTCCGCCTGCGTCAGCGGCGAAAGGGCTTCGGCCGCGCGGGCGTTCTCCTCCACTTCCGGCACCTCGGCCATGCCGGGAATGGCCAGCGTGACGCCGGGGTTTTGCAAAATATAGCGCAGCGCCAGCGTGCCGTCCGTGAGGTTGCCGCCCGCCATGGGCTTCATGGCAATGAAGCCCACGTTCTGCTGCGCCGCGCGGGCAATCAGCGCTTCGCCCTGGCTTTCTACAATATTATAGGGGAACATGATGGCCTCTACCTGCGGATAACCCAGCAGCTTTTCAAAAGCTGCCGCGGAATGCGCTGTGGCCCCCATGTGCCCCACCTTACCCGCCCGGATGGCATCCTGAATGGCCGCAGCCGCGCCGTCCGGCGAAAAGGCCAGCCCAAATTCCTCCGGCTTCAGGTTGTGCATCTGATATACTTCTATGTAATCTGTGCGCAAATTGCGCAAGCTCGTCTCAATATCCGCCGCCATGGCCTGGTAGGTGCGCGCCATGGATTTGCTTGCCAAAATAAATTTTTCGCGCAGCCCGCCCTGCAGCGCCTGGCCCAAAAATTCTTCTGAAACGGTGTAGCCGCGCGCCGTGTCGATATAGTTGACACCATGCGCAGCCAGCGCCTCCATCAGCACACGGGTGCGCGGGGCGTCCAGCCGCTGAATGGGGATGCCGCCGAACCCCACTGCCGATACGCGCAGCCCGGTTTTCCCCAACACACGATACTCCATACCCTTTTCCTCCGCTTTCTGCATTGCTAACTTGTAAAACTATGATACACCGCCTGCGCTTTGCCTGCAAGGCCGCTTTGTGGTATGATGAAAAAAAGAGCAATGCCGGGAGGGATGAACATGGTGCGCCGCGCTTTTACAAGGCCGGCCTTCTGGGCGGGCCTTGCGCTGTTTGCCGCCGGGATGGCCGCCGGCGCCGTGTGGGACCTTCCGCTGGATCATGCTCTGTATTCCCCGGCATCACTGCCCGCCATTCTGATGGAGGCATTTGGCTATTACCCGCTGTACCTGCCTGCCGCCGGGCTGGCGCTGTGCGCCGCGGCGGACCAGCGCATCGCCCCGCCCTGGCGCGTGCTGTGCGGCGCCGCGGCACTGGCCGGCTGCGCGGCGCTGGCCGCGCATTCTTTCAGCGTGCTGCGCAGGCGCGGCGCGCCCGTGCCCATGCTGTTCACCTGCGCCGTTTGGCTGGTTGTGGCCGTGGGCGGGGCGCTGGCTTTGCGCTATGCATGTGTTTCCGCCGCCCGGCTTGGCCGCCTGCGCTTTGCCTGCTTTTGGGGCACCGTGTATTTTATTCTGGAACTTGCCGTCATCGGCCTGTTGAAACTCGTCTGGGCCCGCACGCGCTTTGACGACATGCTGGCCGCGGGCGATTTTTCCCGCTTTACCAGCTGGCTGCGGCCCTTTGGGCAGGGCGGCACCAGCTTTCCATCCGGCCACACCGCCTCGGCCTGCGGCATTTTCGCCCTGCTGATTGTGTGCGATGTATCGGTGCGCTTTGCCCGGCGGCGCGGTTTAATCTGGGCGGTGTGCTGGGCCTATGTGGCCGGCATGGCCCTCAGCCGCATGGTGATGGGGCGGCACTTCCTCAGCGACACGGTGATGGCCGCCGGGGTGATGGCCCTGCTGTTTGCGGCCCTGACGCACATGGGCGCCTACCGCAGAAGCCTTGCGGCCACGCTGGCCCTGACGGACGCCCCGCCCGGCGGCGGCGCTGCATAATTCGCCCACCCGGAAACAGCAAAGGCGGCACATGGGAATACCCATGCGCCGCCTTTATAGTTTCCGCGCATAACTTCTTATGTCACCTGCAGGCAGAAATAATCCTGAATCTCGCCGCGAAATGTCCATGTGCCTGTGACACGGTACACATAGCGCCCCGCCACGGCCGGCGCCTGAAAATGCCCCGGCGTGGTGGTGGTCACCTCTAGATATTCCCCGGTGGCGGCGTCCCAGCGCTGCAGCTTCAGCTCTTTCGGGCGTGTGCTGTACGACACAACCACCGGCGTCTGCGCCATCACTTCCATCGGCATCAGGGCCATCTCTTCATTGGGGACAACGGGCGTCTTTGTCTCTTTTGTGGTAAAAAAGTTCCACTCGTAGCCAGCGCGCAGAAGATATTCCGGCGGCATGGGCACATCGTTGCACCGCACCTCCAGAATGGGCAGTGCCTGTTCCGGGTCCTGCGTGTCCAGCACTTCTTTTAAAACAAGCGTAAGCCCCGCCGCCAGCAAAATGCATACCGCGCCAATTACCAGCTTGCGGATGAGCATGGCATGACCTTTCATGCAAAACCTCCCCGCCGCACAAACCGCGGCCGTCATTCCACTCCGGGGCAGCTTCTGCGCCGGGCCCCGGCTTTTCTTTTTTATTATAGCTGTTTACGCCCTAAAAAGGAAGAGGGGCCCGCACAGCCGCGGCGAAAAAAGCATAAGATGGCAAAAAGGCCAAAACAATGTGCCAAGCATGGCGCCGCGGCCTTTTAGGGGGAAGCAGAGAATGACAGCATATCACATGGATGTTTTGCGCGCAGGGCAGTTGCAGCCGTGCCTGGGCTGGTATGCCCGGCAGGGCGCCGACGGGCGCTGGGCGCCCATGGCCGCCGCGCCCGGGGCACGGGTGGAATTTTGGGTTGCGTGGCACAGCGCCGCCCCGCAGGCTGTTCTAGGGGTGTGCAGCGCTGTTTCGCCCTGCCCGCAGGCCCGGGCGCTGGCCGGGCAGTTCGGCACGCGCGGCGTTTTTCTTTTGCCGCCCGCCCTGCCCGGCACCGGCGCCGCGCCGCTGGCCTTTCTTCTGAAAAATGCCGCCCGGCGCGCCCCGCAGGGGATGCGGGTGCTGGCCGCACTGCCCGTCAAAACGGGCGCCGCGCTGCTGGGCGCCTATTTTGACGCCGGCTTTGTGCTGTGTGCCATGCGCGGGCTGTTTGAGCTGCGGCCGCACTTCATTTTTTTGTACGCGCCCGGTGCCCGGCGCACCCCGCAGGTATGGGTGCCCGCTGCGGATACGCTGGCGCTTTCCCGCGCGCTGGCACATGGCGCCACGGGCCTTGCGCTGAAGCGCAGCGGGCAGGGCGCCTGTGTCGGGCTTTGCGCACCGTTCAAAAATGCACAAAATTCCCTCTTTTGCATCCCATAAATTTTCTGTAAGCTTCCCTTGATATTTCCCGGGGAAGAGAGTATGCTAAATTCCGATATTGATGCAGGCGGCCGGGCAGGGAGCTCCCCGCCCGGCCAAAAGCAAAGCAGGAGGTGTTTTCTGCCATGGAGCAATTTGTAGAATTGATGCTTGCGACAGACCGCAAGGCGCGCGAGATGATTGACAAAGCACGCCAGGCAAAAGCGCAGGCCGTGGCCGATGCACAAAAGCAGGCGGAAGAAATTTGCGCCGCCGATGAAAAGCGCTTGGCCGCGGGCAAGGCCCAGGTGGATGCCGCCCTTGCCGAAGAAAAACAGGCGCAGGCAAAAGCGCTGGATGAGGAATTTCTGCGCGCCAAGCATGCGCTGGACGGCCGCTTTGACGCAAACCGCGACGCCTGGCTGGACGGGCTGTGCCAACGCATGTTTGAGGCATAAAAGCATGCGCTGCCCTGTATAGGCAAGAAGGGAGGCCCCGCAAATGCTGGACGGGCTCAGCACACTTGCCATCGTGCCGAAGGCCAAGGCCATTGCGGCGCGGCGGCTGACAAAAAGCGAATATGAGGCGCTGGCGCGCAAGCGCAGTGTCATTGAGGTGACGGCGGCGCTGCAGGCACACCCCTCTTTTAAAAAATGCCTGGCGGGCGTATCCCAAACAAACCTGCACCGGGCGCAGCTGGAAGAGGCGTTGCGCAAAGATATCTTTTTTAAGTACGAATCGCTGATGCGCTATTCTTTCCGCAAGGGGCATTTCGGGGCCTATTTTCTGATGCGCTGCGAGATAGACGAGCTGCTCACCAAACTGCGGCTGCTCTCGATGGGGTTCCACCATCATTATATTGTGCACCTGCCGGGTTTTCTGGCAGATAAAACCAGCTTCAGCCTTCTGGCGCTGGCCAAAGCGCAAACGCCTGCCCAGTGCCTGCCGGTGCTGGCGGGCACGCCCTATGCAAAGGTGCTGCAAAGCGTGCTGCCGGCGCAGGGCGAGGCGCTGGATTACTTGGCCTGCGAGCATGCGTTTGAAACCTACTATTACGGCACGGTGCTGCAGCTTATCTCGCGCGATTTAAAGGGCGCGGCCGCCAAAGACACCCGCCTTTTGTTTTTGCAGCAGGCCGAAATTTACAACCTGGACATGCTGTACCGCGCCAAAACATTTTTTGCCGGGCAGTTTACGCCCGCCGTGCTGTGCCGCCTGCTGCTTCCCTATTGGAACGTGCTGAGCCAGCGCAAAATGGAACAGCTTGCCGCTGCGCGCGACACGGCGGAATTTTTGCGCCTGTACAACGCCTCCCGTGCGGCCGCCCTGTATGGCGAACGGCGTGAGGGCGGCGCGGGCAGCGCAGAAATCTGCGAGCAGCGCGTGCTGCGGCGCAGCGCCGAGCGGCTGATTCATTTTTCTTCCACGCCGCACACAGTGCTGGCGGCGCTGCTGGTGCTTTGCGACATTGAGCGCAGCAACATCATCAACATCATCGAGGGCGTGCGCTACGGCCTTTCGCCGGACGACATTGCCGCGTTTTTGAAATACTGATGCCGCGCCCGCATGCGGGCAGGCAAAAAGTGAGGTGCATTTGTGCATGGGCATGGTAAAGATGGAGCACGTGAACATCTACGGCGACGGGCGCGAGCCGCGTGCCGCGCTGGAGCTGCTTGCGGGGCTCTCCTGCTTTGACCCGGACGACGCAAAGGCGTTCGTGGCGCAGCAGTCCGCCCAGGAGGAAGAAAACCTGTTCGAGCCCCTGCTGGCGCAGGCGCTGGGCCTTTTGAAAGATTTGGGCAAGGCGCCGCCGGAAACGCAGACAGCGCCGCAGCGCGCCTTTGCGTTTGACGAGGTGCAAAGCACGGTGGAAAAATTTGCCGCAGAGGTGTCCGAACGTGGCCAGCGCATGGCAGAGCTGAATGCGCGCATTGCCTCGTGCGAGCAGACAAAAGAGCAGCTGTATCACCTGACGGGCCTTGACGCCACCATGGATGAAATTTTCAGCTGCAAGTTCCTGAAGGTGCGCTTTGGCCGCCTGCCGAAGGACAGCTATGTGAAGCTGCCCTATTACGAGGACGGCACGTTCACCTTCCGCCAGTATGACTTTGACGGCGAATTTTACTGGGGCATGTATTTTGTGCCTGCCGAGCACGCCGAGGCAGTGGATTCCATTTTTGCCTCGCTGTTCTTCGAACGGCTCTGGGTGCCCGATTTTGTGCACGGCACCCCCCAGGACGCCATTGCCAAGCTCATCAGCGAGCAGCAGCAGCTTTCGGCCGAGCGCGACGCGCTTTCCCAAATGGCCGATGTGGCCACCCCGGCCGATTTGGAGCTTTTGTGCCAGATGACGCTGTGGCTGCACTATGAGGCCCAGGTGTTCAGCATGCGGCGCTATGTGGTGCTGCTGGATCATTCCTATTATATCAGCGGGTATGTGCCCGCGGCGCGCCTGGAGGAAGTGGAACAGACGCTTAAGCGCGTGCCGGGCGTGCGCCTGCTGAGCGATGAGGCCGCGGGCGTGGACGCCAGGCTGGCCGGGAACACCCCGCCGGTAGAGCTGAAGAACAACTGGTTCTCGCGCCCGTTCGAGATGTTTGTAAAAATGTACGGCCTGCCGGGTTATGGCGATTTGGACCCAACGCTTTTTGTCAGCATCACCTATGCCATCCTGTTCGGCGTGATGTTCGGCGATGTGGGCCAGGGCATCCTGCTGGGGCTGATTGGCTTCTTCATCATGTATAAAAAGATGCATATGGAGATTGGGCTCATCCTCACAAGGTGCAGTGTGTTCTCGGTGCTGTTCGGGTTTGTGTACGGCAGCGTGTTCGGCTTTGAGCATGCGCTGGACGGCATGTACCGCGCCATGGGCTTTGCCGAAAAGCCGGTGGAAGTGCTGCAGCCCGATTCCATCAACACCATTCTTATTTTGAGCGTGGCGGCCGGTGTGTTCATCATTGTGGCGGCCATCCTCACAGGCGTTGCCTCGGAAATGCGCCGCGGCAAGGCCGTGAAAGCCGTCTTTTCCGTAAACGGGCTGGCCGGCCTTGTGTTCTACCTCTCGCTTATTGCCCTGCTGCTGAGCGTGGTGGGCATTCAGCTTCCCTTTGTGGGCAGCGTGCCCTTCCTGATTGTGTGCCTGGTGGTGCCGTTTGTGATGATGTATTTTGCCGAGCCCATTGTGCAGCTTTCCGAGGGCAACAAGCCCGGCAAACCCGGCGAAATCATTCTCAACGGCTTTTTCGAAATGTTCGACGCCATGCTGAGCTTTGCCTCCAACACCATGAGCTTTTTGCGTGTGGGCGGCTTTGTGCTGGCCCATGCGGGCATGATGACGGTGGTGTTCACCCTGGCCGAAATGACAGGCGGCCCGCTGTATGTGCTGATTGTGGTGGTGGGCAACCTGTTTGTGATGGCGCTGGAGGGCCTGTTTGTGGGCATCCAGGTGCTGCGTCTGGAATTTTACGAGATATTCAGCCGCTTCTTTGATGCAAACGGCAGGCCCTTTACCCCGCTTTGCTTCCAAAGCCTTGCGCAGCGCGCGCAAAGCTGAACCGCGGTGCCCAAAGCACCTTTTCCATTTTGAAATGCTGCGTGCCGTGCGCGCGCAAAGGAGGAAAATTCTCATGAAACAGATGAAACACAAAGCCCGTATCCTGCTGGTGCTCGCCCTGGCCCTTGTGCTGGCGTGCGCCTTCTCTTCCCTGGCATTTGCAGAAGGCGAAAGCGCCGCAGCGCCCGCCGATATGAACAGCGGCCTGGGCTACCTGGCCGCAGCCCTCAGCGTGGGCATTGCAGGCATTGGCGCCGGCATCGCCGTGGGCGCGGGCGCCCCGGCCGCCATTGGCGCTTTGACGGAAGACCCGAAAAGCTTTGGCAAGGCGCTGATTTTCGTGGCGTTGGGCGAAGGCATCGCCCTGTACGGCATGCTTATCTCCATCCTCATTCTGTCCAGGCTGTAAGCCATGAAATACTTTCTGATCAGCGATAATGTGGACACGCTGGCCGGCATGCGCCTTGTGGGCGTGCACGGCGTGGTGGTGCATGAAGAGGATGAGGTGCGCGCCGCGCTGGAAAAGGCCTGTGCAGACGAAGAGATTGGCCTTGTGCTCATCACCGACAAGCTGGTGGCCAAATGCGCCGACACCGTGTTTGCATACAAGCTGGGGCGCAAGCGCCCGCTGATTGTAGAAATGCCGGACCGCCACAGCGATTCCAACCCCGGCGACAGCATCCGGCGCTACATCTCTGAAGTGGTTGGCGTGAAGATTTGAGGTGAAGGCAATGGCACAGAAAAATAAACAAGCCCCCTTTGGCACACAGAGTTCGGCCGATGCGCAGCGCAGCGAGATGTTTGAAGCATCCGTGCTGAAAAGCGCCTCGATGGAGGCGCAGCAAATTGTACAGGAGGGCGAAAAAGAGGCCCGGCAGATTGTAGAGCAGGCGCGCCACAGCAGCGTGGATACGCAGTTGGACGCCTACCGCCGCGCCGCCAAGCGCGCGGCCGCGCTGGAGGCCGCCGTGGCCCGGCGGGAAAACCGCGACAGGCTGCTGCGCTACCGCACACAGCTTGTGAACGGCCTGTTTGCCGAAGCGCAGGAGGCCGCGCTGGCCTTTGCGCAAAGCGGGCAGGCGTATGCCGCCTTTGTGCAGGCCGCGCTGGCGCGCCACAGGGACGCCTGCGCGCAGGGGCCCTGCCGCGTGCTGGTGCGGAAAGCCGATTTGGATGCGCTGGCCGGCGCGGTAAAAGCCGCCCTGCCGGGCTGCAAGTACGAGCTGTGCGCAGACGCCGCCATTGCTTTGGGCGGCGCCAAACTTGCGTGCGGCAACGTGCTGTTTGACGAGACGCTGGACGACCGCCTTGCCTCGCTGCGCGAGGAATTTCTGGGCCGCTGCGGCCTGCGTGTGCAGTAAAGGCCGCGCAAAACATGCAACCGGCAGATCAAGAAGGAGCAAGCCATGAACGACACGATCTATTCGATCAACGGGCCCGTTGTCACCCTGCGGGGCGCGCGCGGCTTTTCCATGATGGAAATGGTGTATGTAGGCGAGGTGGGGCTGATTGGCGAGGTGATTGGCATCACTTCGGAAAAAACCACCATTCAGGTGTATGAGGACACCGCTGGCCTGAAAGTGGGCGAATCCGTGCGCGGCACGGGCGCGCCGCTGTGCGCCACACTGGGCCCTGGCATTATGCAGAATATTTTTGACGGCATCGAGCGCCCGCTGGCCACCATTGCACAAGAACACGGCGCTTTTATTGCCAGCGGCGTGCATGTGGCCAGCCTGGACGAGCACAAGCTGTGGGATGTGACGGTGCTGGTAAAGCCCGGCCAGCAGGTGACGGGCGGCAGCTTTATTGCCAGTTGCCCGGAAACCAGCATCATCACGCACAAAAGCATGGTGCCGCCGGACGTCTCCGGCACGGTTACCTGGGCGGCAGAAAACGGGCAGTACACCATTCAGGACCCCATCTGCAAGGTAAAAACGCCGCGCGGGGAAGAGCGCACGCTGTACCTTGCGCAAAAATGGCCCATCCGCACGCCGCGCCCCGTGGCCCTGCGCGAGGCCATCAGCCGCCCACTGGTCACAGGCCAGCGCGTCATCGACAGCCTGTTCCCCATCGCCAAGGGCGGCGCGGCCGCTGTGCCGGGCGGTTTTGGCACAGGCAAAACCATGACGCAGCACCAGCTTGCCAAGTGGTGCGACGCAGATATCATTGTATATGTGGGCTGCGGCGAGCGCGGCAACGAGATGACGCAGGTGCTGAACGAGTTCAGCGAGCTGGAGGACCCGAAGAGCGGCAAACCCATGACCGAGCGCACCACCCTGATTGCCAACACCTCCAACATGCCGGTTGCGGCGCGCGAGGCGTCTATCTACACAGGCGTGACGCTGGCGGAATATTACCGCGACATGGGCTACGATGTGGCCATGATGGCCGATTCCACCTCGCGCTGGGCCGAAGCGCTGCGCGAAATTTCCGGCCGCCTGGAAGAAATGCCTGCGGAAGAGGGCTTCCCCGCCTATCTGCCCAGCCGCCTTGCGGCTTTTTACGAGCGCGCGGGCTGTGTGGAAAGCCTGAACGGCGAGAAGGGCAGCGTCTCCATCATTGGCGCTGTTTCGCCCCAGGGCTCTGATTTTTCCGAGCCCGTCACCCAGAACACCAAGCGCTTTGTGCGCTGTTTTCTTGCGCTGGATAAATCGCTGGCATATGCCCGCCATTATCCGGCCATCAACTGGACGCTGAGCTACAGCGAATATTACGAGGACCTGGACCCCTATTACACGGCGAACCTGGGCGAGGAGTTCTGCGCGCTGCGCGGGCGCATGCTGGGCCTTCTGAGCGAGGAAAACAAGCTGATGGAAATTGTAAAGCTCATCGGCTCGGACGTTTTGCCCGATTCGCAGAAGGTGACGCTGGAGACCGCGCGCGTCATCCGCGTGGGCTTTTTGCAGCAAAACGCCTTCCACCAGAACGACACCTATGTGCCGCTGGAAAAGCAGCTTTGGATGATGCGGGCCATCCTGCATTTGTACGACAAGGCCAGCGCCCTCAGCGCCGGAGGCGTGCCGGTGAGCGATATGACGGCCGCCGGCCTGTTTGACAAACTGGTGAAGGCCAAATACGAGATACCGAACGACAAGCCCGAACTGTTTGGCGAATATGAAAAAGAGATAGACGGCATCTGTGAAAAACTGCTGGCGGCGCGCGCGGGCGCGCAGGCGCCGGCCGGAAGGGAGTGAGCGGCATGGCCATGGAATATCTGGGCCTTTCTGACATCAACGGCCCGCTTGTGGCGCTGGACGGCGTCTCGGGCGTGGGCTTTGAAGAGATGGTGCGCATCCAGACGGCCGCCGGCCCGCGTGCGGGCCGCGTGGTGGCGCTGGAGGGAGAGCGCGCCGTCGTTCAGGTGTTTGCCGGCACCTCTGGCATGGACCTTTCGCACGCCTCTACCCGTTTTTCCGGCCACCCCATGCGCCTTGCGCTTGCGGACGAGATTGTGGGCCGCATCTTCAACGGCGCAGGCGAGCCGGTGGACGGCCTTGGCCCCGTGTATGCCGACCATTATGCCGATATCAACGGCAGCGCCATCAACCCGGTAAGCCGCGCCTACCCGCGCAACTATATCCGCACGGGCATCTCTTCTATTGACACGCTCATCACGCTGATCCGCGGGCAAAAGCTGCCCATTTTTTCCGGCTCTGGCATGAGCCACAACCAGCTTGCCGCGCAGATTGTGCGCCAGGCCCAGCTCAGCGAAGATTCCACCGAGAGCTTCGGTGTGGTGTTCTGTGCCATGGGCGTGACGAAAGACGTGGCTGAATACTTCCGCAAAAGCTTTGAGGAATCGGGCGCATTAAGCCGTGTGACGATGTTTTTGAACCTCTCGTCCGACCCCATCATCGAGCGCATTCTCACCCCGCGCTGCGCGCTGACAGCAGCGGAATATCTGGCGTTCGAAAAAGGCATGCATATCCTTGTGGTGATGACGGATATGACCAGCTATGCCGAGGCGCTGCGCGAATTTTCCTCTTCCAAGGGCGAAATTCCGGGGCGCAAGGGCTACCCCGGGTACCTGTATTCCGACTTTGCCAGCCTGTACGAGCGCGCGGGCGTCATTGCCGGGCGCAGCGGCAGCGTAACGCAGATTCCCATTCTCACCATGCCGAACGATGATATCACCCACCCCATCCCCGACCTGACGGGCTATATCACCGAGGGGCAGATTGTGCTGGACCGCTATCTGGACCAGCAGGGCATCTACCCGCCCATCAGCGTGCTGCCCAGCCTTTCGCGCCTGATGAAGGACGGCATTGGCGAGGGTTACACCCGCAAAGACCACCCCGATGTCTCGAACCAGCTGTTTGCCAGCTATGCCAAGGTAAGCGATGCGCGCGGCCTGGCCAGCGTGATTGGCGAGGAAGAGCTTTCGCCCACCGATAAACTGTACCTCGATTTCGGCAACCACTTTGAAAAAGAGTTTCTGGGCCAGGGCCAAAACGAAAACCGCACCATCAGCGAAAGCCTGGACCTTGGCTGGCGCCTTTTGAGCATTCTGCCCCGCGAAGAGCTGGACCGCCTGGATGAAAAGGTGCTGGACGAACACTACCGCGCGCACTAAGCGCCGTTTTGCCCACATACGCAAAGGAGGTGAGGGGCCGTGGCGGAACAGATTTTTCCCACAAAGGGCAACCTGATTGCCTGCAAAAAGAACCTGGAGCTGGCCAAGCTTGGCTTTGACCTGCTGGACCGCAAGCGCAATGTGCTGATGCGCGAGATGATGAAGCTTATTGACGTGGCGGCCGACATGCAAAAAGAGATTGGCGACACCTTCCAGCGGGCCTACCGCGCGCTGCAAAACGCCAATATCACGCTGGGCATCGACCAATCGCTGGACAGCGTCGTGCCGGAAGAGCGCGGTTTTTCCATGCACGGGCACAGCATCATGGGGGTAGACCTTCCCACCGGCGAAGTGCAGGCGGCCCCGCCCTTCCCCTATTACGGGTTCCGCAATTCAAACTCTCAGCTGGACGCCGCCTATATGGCTTTCGACCATGTAAAGCGCTTGTGTGCCAGGCTGGCGGGCATTGAAAACAGTGTATACCGCCTTGCCACCGCCATCAAAAAGACCCAGCGGCGCACCAATATGCTGGAGAATGTGGTCATCCCCCGCCTGGAGGAGAACATCCGCTTTATCTCCTCCACACTGGAGGAGCACGAGCGCGAGGAATTCACCCGTATGAAGGTCATCAAACGCCAGAAGGGCGGCTGAACCGGCGCCTCATAGCAATTGCTGTTCCCACAGCCTTTCCGTCATCCTTACCGGATGATGGAAAGGCTGTTTTTTATGCATAGCTTCCAAAGTAATCAAGAAATATTTGTGAACTTTTTCTTAAAACAGTTGCATGAAGCCTGCAAAACACCTATACTGTTCTTTAACCTGATTAAATAGGCTGCTTAAATATTAACTTCATTATCATTTTAAAAATACGGAGGCCTGCTCTATGGAATGGGAAAAGACACAAAGCGTGCGGCTGTTTCGCCTGATTGACCGCATGCGCCGCGCCTGGGCGGCCATTACCCCCTGTGCCGGGCTGAGCAAATCTCAGTTTGGCACCCTGATGGCCCTGGCACATCTTGGCGGCGGGCCGGGCCTGGCCGGGCAGCCGCCTCAGCGGCAGGCACAGGGCCTGCCGCTGACACAGCTGGCACACGGGATGCACCAAAGCCCGCCGGCCCTCAGCCAGCGCATTGCGGCGCTGGAGGCAATGGGGTATGTGCAGCGCACAGAAGACGCGCAGGACAGGCGCGTGACGCGCGTGCACCTCACCCCACAGGGCAACGCCCTGCTGAAACAGGCATACCATGCTATGAATGAAAAGCTGAACAGCGCCCTTGACGCGCTGGGCGAGCAGGACACGGCCATGCTGTTCACCCTGCTGAATAAGTTCACAGCCCAGCTGGAACAGGCCGCGGGCATTGAATGGGAGGAAAATTGACGCCATGTTGAAATTGAAACGGTATCTGAAGCCGTACTGGGTGCTGCTGGTGTGCGCTATGGTATTTCTGTTCGGCCAGGCCATGCTGGAGTTGACGCTGCCCAACATGATGAGCGACATCGTAAACACCGGCATCCAGCAAGGGGGCATCACCGAGGTGGCGCCCAAGGCCATCTCGGCCGACGGCATGGCGCTGATGCAGGCCTTCATGTCAGAAGAGGACGCGGCCACCGCCATGCAGCAGTATGCCCGCGTGGAGGACGCGGCCCCCTATGCACAGACATACCCGAACCTGAAGGCCGGCGATTATGTCCTGAAAGAGGACGCCGATACCGCAGCGGCCGACACCGCCTTTTCGCGCGCCAGCTACGCCTGTGTGCAGGTGATGCAGGGCCTGATGGCGGAAAATGGCGCCGCGGCACAGGGGCAAGACGGCGCTGCAGCGCTGGAAGCAGGCCAGCTGTCGCAGCTGCTGCCCATGCTGGCCCGGCTGCCTGAGGGCACGGTGCAAAACGCCATTCAAACGGCGGCCAGCGCGCCGGACATGGCGCTGGAACAGACGGCCAGCGTGTTTACCAAAAGCTTTTATGTGCAGCTTGGCGCAGACACAGACGCCATGCAGACGAACTATATCCTGATGAAGGGCCTTGAGATGCTGGGCTTCACCGTGCTGCTTACGGCGTGCGCCATTGCGGCCGGCTTCTGCCTGGCGCGCATGGGCGCCGGCGTGGGGCGCGACCTTCGCCGCGATGTGTTCCGCCGGGTAACCTACTTCACCACCGGCGAGCTGGACCAGTTCTCCACCGCCAGCCTCATCACACGCACCACCAACGACATCACCCAGGTGCAGACATTTCTCTCCATGGGCCTGCGCCTGATGTGCTTTGCGCCCATCATGGGCATTGGCGGGCTTATTATGGGGCTTTCCAAGTGCGTGTCCATGGCGTGGATTCTGCTTTTGGCGCTGATTGTGATGCTGGGCGTTATTCTGGTGCTGTTCGTGGTGGCGCTGCCGCGCTTCAAGAAAATGCAGCAGTTCATCGACAAGCTGAACCTGGTCAGCCGCGAGCATCTCTCTGGCCTGATGGTCATTCGCGCCTTTGCCACACAGGATTTTGAGCAAAAGCGCTTCGACAAGGCCAACAAAGACCTCACCTCCAACACGCTGTTTGTGAACCGCGCCATGGTGACGATGATGCCCGTGATGACGCTGGTGATGAACGGCGTCAGCCTGCTGATTGTCTGGGTGGGCGGCCACCAAATTGCCCAAAGCACCATGCAGGTGGGCGATATGATGGCATTCATTCAATATGCCATGCAGGTCATTATGAGCTTTTTGTTCATCAGCATGATGTTTGTGATGGTGCCGCGCGCCACCGTTTCGGCCGAGCGTGTGAACGAGGTGCTGGCCACACAGCCCTCTGTGCGTGACAAAGAGCAGCCGCGCCACCTGCCGCAGCCCGTGCGCGGCGTGGTGGAGTTCCGCGACGTGTCGTTCCGTTACGGCGGGGCGGATGAGCCCGTGCTGCACCATGTCAGCTTCACGGCAAAGCCCGGGCAGACAACGGCGTTCATCGGCTCCACCGGTTCGGGCAAATCCACGCTTGTCAACCTCATCCCCCGTTTTTACGACGTGAGCGAGGGCAGCATTCTGCTGGACGGCGTGGATGTGCGCGATGTGCCGCAGAAAGAGCTGCGCGGCGCCATTGGCTATGTGCCGCAAAAGGGCATGCTGTTCTCCGGCTCCATTGCCTCAAACCTGCGCTATGGCGATGAACAGGCCAGCGACGAAGCGCTGCGCACCGCATGCGACGTGGCCCAGGCCACCGAATTTGTCAGCCAGCTGCCGGAGGGCCTTGACACCTATGTAAGCCAGGGCGGCACCAGCGTTTCCGGCGGGCAGCGCCAGCGGCTTTCCATTGCGCGCGCGCTGGTGAAAAAGGCGCCGGTGTATATCTTTGACGACACCTTCTCTGCGCTGGATTTCAAAACAGACGCCAAGCTGCGCAAGGCACTGGCAGGCTATACAGACGGCGCCACGGTGCTGATTGTGGCGCAGCGCGTGTCCACCATCATGCACGCAGAGCAGATTGTTGTTTTGGACGAGGGCCGCGTGGCGGGTATCGGCACACACAAACAGCTGCTGGAAACCTGTGAAACCTATCGCGAAATTGCGCAAAGCCAGCTTTCAAAGGAGGAATTGGCATAATGGCACAACAAACGCATGGCGCCCATATGGGCGGCCCGCGCGGCGCTGCCGGCATGATGCCCGGGGAAAAGGCCAAGAACTTCAAGGGCACCATGGCAAAGCTGCTGCGCTACCTCTCGCGCTATCTTCCCGCCATCATCACCGTATTGGTGTGTGCGGCGGCCTCCACCGTGTTTTCCATCTTTGGGCCCAAGGTGCTGGGCCAGGCCACCACAAAGCTGTTTGAGGGCGTGATGGCCATGCTTACCGGCACCGGCGGCATCGATTTTACCGCCATTGGGCAAATTCTTCTGTTCTTGCTGGCCATCTATCTTGCCAGCGCCCTTCTCAGCTATGTGCAGGGCTGGGTTATGGCAGGCGTGGCCACCAAGGTGAGTTATTCCATGCGGCGCGAAATTTCGGAAAAAATAGACCGCATGCCGCTTTCGTATTTTGACCGCGTGCCAAACGGCGAGGTGCTGAGCCGCATCACCAACGATGTGGATACCGTCACCCAAACGCTGAACCAAAGCCTTTCGCAGATTGTGACAAACGTCACCATGATGGTGGGCGTGCTGTGCATGATGCTGTCCATCAGCCCGCTGATGACGCTGGTGGCAATTTGCATTCTGCCCGTGAGCGTGCTGATTGTGATGAATGTGATAAAGCGCAGCCAGCCCTACTTCCGCCAGCAGCAGGATTATTTGGGCCATGTGAACGGCCATGTGGAAGAGATGTATGGCGGGCATGTGGTGGTGACGGCCTTTGGCCGCGAGGAAGAGAGCCTTGGCACCTTTGAAAAAATGAACGCAAAGCTGTATGATGCGGCCTGGAAAAGCCAGTTTCTCTCTGGCATGATGATGCCGCTGATGAACTTTGCCGGCAATCTTGGCTATGTGGGCATCTGTGTGCTGGGCGGCTTTCTCTCGCTGAACGGCTCCATCACGGTGGGCGACATTCAGGCGTTTATCCAGTATGTGCGCAACTTCACCCAGCCCATCAACCAAATTGCCAACATCTCAAACGTGCTGCAGCAGACGGCCGCTGCGGCCGAGCGCGTATTTGCCTTCCTGGAGGAAGAGGAAGAGCCGGCCGACCCGCAAAGCCCGCTCTCGCCCGAGCTGATTCAGGGCGAAGTGGATTTTGCCCATGTGCACTTCGGCTATAACCCGGAGAAAACCATCATTCACGATTTCTCTGCCATCATTCGTCCGGGCCAAAAAGTGGCCATTGTGGGCCCCACCGGCGCCGGAAAAACCACCATGGTAAAGCTGTTGATGCGTTTTTACGACGTGACGGACGGCGCCATTCTGCTGGACGGCTATGACGTGCGCCAGTTTGCCCGCAACGATTTGCGCGATTCCTTTGGCATGGTGCTGCAGGATACATGGCTGTACAACGGCACCATCCGCGAAAACATCCGCTATGGGCGGCTTTCCGCCACCGATGACGAGGTGCTGGCCGCGGCAAAAGCCGCGCAGGTGGACCATTTCGTGCGCACCCTGCCCGATGGATATGACACCGTGCTGAACGAAGAGGCCACCAACATCAGCCAGGGGCAAAAGCAGCTGCTTACCATTGCGCGCACCATCATCTCCGAGCCGCGCATCCTCATTTTCGACGAGGCCACCTCCAGTGTGGATACGCGCACCGAGCTTGCCATCCAAAAGGCAATGGACCATTTGATGGAAGGCCGCACCAGCTTTATCATTGCACACCGCCTGTCCACCATCCGCGATGCAGACCTGATTCTGGTGATGAAGGACGGCGACATTGTGGAGACGGGCACCCACACCGGGCTTTTGGCAAAGCGCGGTTTTTATGCCGAATTGTATCAAAGTCAGTTTGCAGACGTATCCAGCGAGGCCGTGTAACGCGGCTGTACAGGGGCGCCCGCGCAGCCCGGCCGGGCTGTGCAGGCGCCTTTTTTCAGCCTGCCGCCCCGGCATGGCCGCACCGCCCGTGTATCCCATGCTGCCAAAAAACGGGTTGGCCAGGTGCCACCCTTTTTGCTATAATAATTACAAGTGAACGAAAAGGGGGCCCATGGGCCGTGCCCGGACCGGCAGCTTTTTTGTGCCGCCCCAAAACACAGGCTGGCGGCCCGCTGCGCCGGCCGGCAGGCACTTTTTCTGTAAATGGTATCCGCATACAAAGCGCGCAAACTGCGGCACATGTGCGGGTGTCTTGATACGCCATATCACCACGCTGCGCAGGGCTCGCCTTGTGCGTCTCAATGGAAGGAGGCATTTTGAATAAGAAGCTAAAAGAAAAAATTATGGAAGCGCTGGACGCTGTGCTGCCGGTGACGCTGATTGTGTTTGTGCTTTGCGTCACCATCACCCCCATGTCGCTGGCCACCCTGCTGATGTTCCTGGTGGGGGCCGTGCTTTTGATTGTGGGAATGGGCTTTTTCAGCCTGGGGGCCGATATTGCCATGATGCCCATTGGCGAGCACACCGGCAGCCATCTCACCAAAATGCGCACGCCGGCCGGCGTGGCCGCCGTGTGCTTCGCCATTGGCGTGTTCATCACCATTGCCGAGCCGGACCTGCAGGTGCTGGCCCGCCAGACGCCCGCCGTGCCGGATATGGTGCTTATTCTGTGCGTGGCCTGCGGCGTGGGTGTGTTTCTGGCCCTGGCCTTTCTTCGCACACTGTACGGCTGGCCGCTGGCGCGTATTTTGATTGTCTGTTACCTTCTGGTGTTTGCCCTGGCCGCCTTTGTGCCGCGCGAATTTCTGCCGGTGGCCTTCGATTCGGGCGGCGTCACCACCGGGCCTATCACCGTGCCGTTCATCATGGCGCTGGGCCTTGGCCTTTCCTCGGTGGGCCATTCGGACCATTCCGACAGCGACAGTTTCGGCCTGGTGGCCCTGTGCAGCATCGGCCCCATTCTTGCCGTGCTGGTTCTGGGGCTTGTATACAGCGCCGCAAGCGGCTCTTACACGCCGCTTGCCATCCCTGAGGTGAACACCACGCGCGAGCTTTGGATGCAGTTCAGCAACGAATTTCCCACCTATGCGCAGGAGGTGCTGCTTGCGCTTGCGCCCATCCTCATCTTTTTCCTAATTTTTCAGGCCGTGTGCCTGCATCTGCGCAAACGGCCGCTGGCCAAAATTCTCATGGGCATGCTGTATACCTTTCTTGGCCTCACGCTGTTTCTCACCGGCGTGAACGTGGGTTTTATGCCCGCAGGCTATTCCATTGGCAGCCAGCTGGCCGCCAGCGGCTGGCCCTGGCTTTTGGTGCCGCTTGGCATGCTGATTGGCTATTTCATTGTGAAAGCCGAGCCCGCGGTGCTGGTTTTGAACCGGCAGGTGGAGGAAGTGACGGACGGCGCCATCTCTGCGCGCATTATGATGTTTGGCCTCTCTGCCGGTATGGCCATCTCGGTGGGGCTTTCCATGGTGCGTGTGCTCACGGGCATTTCCATTTTGTGGCTGCTGGTGCCGGGTTATGCGCTGGCGCTGGGGCTGAGCTTTGTGGTGCCGAAAATCTTTACCTCCATCGCCTTCGACTCCGGCGGCGTGGCCAGCGGCCCCATGACGGCCACCTTTTTGCTGTCTTTTGCCATGGGCGCGTGTGACGCAGCCGGCGGCAATGTGCTGACAGACGCCTTCGGCATCGTGGCCATGGTGGCCATGACACCGCTTATCATCATTCAGCTGATCGGGCTTTTATACCGCATGAAGGTTGCGCGCACTGGCGCTGCAACGCCGCAGGAAAGCGCCGATGAAGTAATCGACCTTTCCAAAGAGGTGGAACTATGAACAGAAAAATTGAATGGCTTATCACCATTGTAGACCGCAGGCGCGGCGACAAAGTGGCCGAAGTGTACCAAAGGCACCATGTGGCCGTGCAGCTGGTCACACATGGGCGCGGCACTGCCACATCCAAAATTATGGATGTGCTGGGCCTGGATGAGCCGGAAAAAGATATTGTGCTCAGCCTTGTGCCCGGCGCGCTTTCCCGCGATATTTTTCGCGCGCTGGAGGAAGAGCTTCATTTTACCCGGCCCGGGGCAGGCATCGCGTTTTCGATTTTGCTTTCGGGCATCAGCACCGCGGCGCATAGCCGCGTCACACACGGCAGGCTGGAGCTTTGCCTGCCACAGGAGGAAACCAGCATGACATCAGAACAGCATGAACTGATTGTTGCCGTCACAGACGCAGACGGCGTGGATATTGTAATGGATGCCGCGCGCGCAGCAGGCGCCCGCGGCGGCACCGTGGCCAGGGCCCGCGAGGTGTGCAGCGAAACGGCGCAAAAGCTGTTTGGCCTGCCCATTCAGCCAGAGAAAGAGCTTGTGCTCATTCTGGTGCCGGCCGGCATTCGCCAGACGGTGATGCAGGCCATCTGCGACACTGTGGCCCAGCAAACGCCCCAGCGCGCTTTCACCTTTTCGCTGCCTGTCAGCGGGGTGCTGGGCCTGCGCTGATACCCCCGTTTCCTTTGGGGCTTTTTACAAAGTTGTGCATATTTAAAGTATGTTTTTGCATGAATATCCAAAATTAAGCCTGCGCGCCCAAAAAGCACTTGACAAATGTGGCCGCGGGGGGTAACATGCAAACAAATAAAAAGTTCAAATTGCGCTGCGGTTTTCCGCAGGCAATGATAGAGGCGCGGTGTCCAAAAGTACCGCGCGGCAAGGCAGGCAAGCCGCCGCGCGCGAAAGGGGCCACCGCCGAAGCGCCCGGGCAATTGCCTTTGGCCGGGCGGCTGGGCCGCCGCAGAACATGCGGCGGACTGTCACGCAAAGCGTGAAGCGCTATCATTGGAACAGCATTCCGTGCGTGGGCAGCTTTTCTCGCCCTCCGTATCTGATTGCAACCCCATGGTGCGTTTTGCGCGCCATGGGGTTTTTGTTTTCGTTCCGGCCAGGCCCCCGGCGCCGCAGCACTTTCCCGCGCGCGCCGGCAAAACAGCCGGTTTGAGAAAAATATTTTTGGAAAGAGGGAATTTCAGATGAAGAAGTGGATGGCGGGCGCCCTGGCGCTGGCGATGGTTCTGGCCATGGCCCTTACCGGCTGCGGCGGCAGCGCATCTTCCGGCGCAGTGTCCGGCAGTGCGGCGGCCTCCGGGGCGGATGACAATGTGCTGACGGTTGCCATGGAATGCGCCTATGCGCCCTATAACTGGACGCAGAATGACGATTCGAACGGCGCTGTTCCCATTTCGGGCAGCTCGGACTATGCCAACGGCTATGACGTGATGATGGCCAAAAAAATGGCCGAGGCCCTTGGGATGGAGCTGGAAATTGTGCGTTCCGATTGGGATTCGCTGGTTCCGGCCGTGATATCCGGCACGGTAGATTGCGTAATTGCCGGCCAGTCCATCACCTCTGAGCGCATGGAAAGCGTAGATTTTACCACGCCGTACTACTATGCCAGCGTGGTGACGCTGGTGAAGGCCGACGGCCCCTATGCAGATGCGGCCGGTGTGGCCGACCTTGCGGGCGCCACCTGCACCAGCCAGCTGAACACAATTTGGTATGACAATTGCCTGCCGCAAATTGAAAACGCCAACATTCTGCCCGCACAGGAGACAGCCCCCGCCATGCTGGTGGCGCTGGACACCGGCGCGTGCGACGTGGTGGTAACCGATATGCCCACCGCCATGGCCGCCTGCGTGGCATACCCCAGCTTCAAGCTGCTGGATTTCACCGGCACCGAGGATGATTATGAAGTGTCGGAAGAAGACGTCAACATCGGCATCTCTGTGCGCAAGGGCAACACTCAGCTGCTGGACGCCCTGAACGAGGCGCTGGCCGGTTTGACGCAAGATGATTTTACCGCCATGATGGATGAGGCCATCAGCATCCAGCCCCTGAGCAACTGATTTTTCCCGCGCACAGCGGGCGCTGTGTGAAAGCGCCCTCACAGAAAGGATGAAGCAGACATGACATCCACATTGCCTACTGATTTTTGGGGCAGAGTCATCTATATTCTGCAAAACTACAGCGCTTCGCTGGGGCGGGGCGTGCTGAACACCATGATAATCGCCGTGCTGGCCACGCTGGCCGGCTGCATCATTGGCCTGGCGGTTGGCATTGTTCAAACCATCCCCACAGACCGCAAACAGTCGCCCGTGCGCTGGGCCCTGCTTTCGGCCGTCAAGTTTATTTTAAGCGCCTATGTCGAAATTTTCCGCGGCACGCCCATGATGGTGCAGGCCATGTTCATCTTCTATGGCGTGTCCATGCTCACCGGCGTGGTGATGCCCTACATGGGGGCGGCGCTGCTGATTGTGTCCATCAACACGGGCGCTTATATGGCGGAAACGGTGCGCGGCGGCATCCTCTCAATTGACCCCGGCCAGACAGAGGGCGCACACGCCATTGGCATGACCCATGTGCAGACAATGACCTATGTTATTCTGCCGCAGGCGCTGCGCAACATCATGCCGCAGATTGGCAACAACCTCATCATCAACATTAAAGACACCTGCGTTCTGTCCTGCATCAGCGTGGTGGAACTGTTCTTCGCAAGCCGCGGCGTGGCGGGCGCATATTACTGGTATTTTGAAACCTACACCATTGTGATGGTGATCTACTTCATCCTCACGTTCGTTTGCTCGCGCCTTCTGCGCCTGCTGGAAAAGCGCATGGACGGCCCTGCAAACTTTGATTTGGCCGTTTACGACACCTCTACCGGTGAGGGCATGCCCCATTTTCGCAAAAACAGCGCGCAGCCAAACGCGGACCTGCGCGCCAGACAGATGTATCAGACGGGCAACTTGAATTTAGACCAGAACGAAAGGGGGCGCTGAAGCATGGCAGAACGCATCATAGAGGTGCAGCATCTCAGCAAAACCTTTGGCACCCATGAGGTATTGAAAGACATCGACTTCTCTGTGCAGGAGGGGGACGTCACTTGCATCCTCGGGGCATCGGGTTCGGGCAAATCCACCTTGCTGCGCTGCATCAACCTGCTGGAGACGCCTTCGGGCGGGCAGATTTTGTTCCATGGCACGCCCATCACCGGCCGCGGGTTCGACCCATGCGCCTACCGCGCCAAGGTGGGCATGGTGTTTCAAAGCTTTAACCTGTTCGCCAACCTCACCGTGCTGGAAAACTGCACCATCGGCCAGCGCAAGGTGCTGAAAAAAAGCGCCGCCGAGGCCGAGGCCACAGCCATGGAATTTCTGGAAAAGGTGGGCATGCAGCAGTATATCAAGGCAAAGCCCCACCAGCTTTCGGGCGGGCAAAAACAGCGCGTGGCCATTGCCCGCGCCCTGGCCATGCGGCCGGAAGTGCTTTTGTTCGACGAGCCCACCAGCGCGCTGGACCCACAGATGGTGGGCGAGGTGCTGGCCGTGATGCGGCGCCTGGCGGGCGAGGGGCTCACCATGCTGGTGGTGACGCACGAGATGGCCTTTGCGCGGGATGTCTCTACCCATGTGGTGTTTATGGCAGACGGTGTGATTGCCGAGACAGGGGCGCCGCAGCAGTTTTTCGACGCGCCCAGCACCCAGGCCGCAAAAGATTTTCTGGCGCGGCTGCGCCATTGAGCCCAAACGGCGGGTGTAACCAACAAAATAAGGGTGGCAGGTGCTTTGCACCTGCCACCCTTTGCTTTTGCCTTGCGGCAACTTACACCTCGCCAAAGCCGCCGTCAATCAGTTCAATCAAAGCGTCCACCGCCTGCTGCTCGTCGGGGCCCTCGGCCGTCAGCTCTACCTCCGAGCCCTGCACCAGCGCCAGTGTCAGCACGGAAATGATAGACTTTGCATTTGCCGTGTTATCCTGTTCCTTCAAGCTGAGGTTGCGAATGGAAATGCGGGAATCGAACGCTTTTGCCGCATTTGTAAACTGAGAGGCCGGCCGGGCATGCAGGCCTGTGCGGTTTATGACGGTTGTTGTTCTGCGATACATGGGGCAGCACTCCTTTCTCCCGCGCGGCGCTCAAAGCGCAAGCGCGGCCTGCATACATTGTAAAACTTCACCGGCATCTTCGCAAGCCAGAATTTCCCCGGCCAGCCTTTGCAGCTGCACAGCCGTGTGGCGGCTTAGCGCGCGCTTTACCTTTGCCAGCTGGGAAGCGCTCATGGAAAGCTTGCGCAGCCCAAGGCCCACCAGCGCGCACGCGGCCTGCGGGTCGCCCGCCATCTCGCCGCACACGCAAATGGGCTTGCCCGCCTGGTCAAATGCGCGCACCGCCATGGCAATGGCGCGGTACAGCGCCGGGTGTGTGGCCCGACAGTAAGGGGCCACAGCGGGGTTCATGCGGTCTGCCGCCGTAAGGTACTGGCATAAATCGTTTGTGCCAATTGACGCAAAATCTGCCCGGCGGGCAATTTCCGGCGCCATCATCACCATGGCCGGCGTCTCAATCATCACACCCAGCTTCACCTCGCCCAAGGGGCCTATGCCCTGCGCGGCAAGCTCTGTGCGCGCCTGCTCCAGCATCTGTTTTGCGCGGCAAAAATCCTCTATACCAGACACCATCGGCAACATCAGCCACAAGCTGCCGTGGGCCGCAGCGCGCAGTGCGGCGCGGAATTGTGTGCGCAGCAGCTGCGGGTGTGCAAAGCACAGGCGCAGCGCCCGCTGGCCCAAAAACGGGTTTTCCTCCTTGGGAAGTTCAAAATACGGCAGCGTTTTATCCCCGCCAATGTCCAGCGTGCGCACCGTCACCGGGCGCGGGGCATACTCCAGCAGCACTTTTTTATATGCCGCATACTGTTCTTCTTCTGTGGGCATATGGGACGCCTCCAGGTAGAGGAACTCTGTTCGAAGCAGGCCCACAAAATCGGTTGCAGGGGATGCTGCCAGGGCCTGGGCGCTCACATTGCCCAGGTTCAGGCCTATCTCCACACGCACGCCGTCCTGTGTGCTGGCCGGGGCGTTCAGAAACCGCTGTGCTTCGGCTGCGTCCTTTCGCCAGGCGGCCAGCTTTTTCTGCGCCTCGTGCTGCGCCGCATCATCCGGGGTGGTGTTCAGCGTGCCCTCCAGCGCGTCCAGCACAGCAGTTTGCCCACTTTGTACCTGCCCCAAAAGGCCGGGGATGCCCAGCACAGCCGGAATGCCCCAGCTGCGGGCCATAATGGCAGAGTGCGAGGTGGCGCCCCCCTTCTGGGCCGCAATGCCCAGCACATTGGCCCTGTCCATGGCGGCTGTGTCGGAGGGCAGCAAGTCATCTGCCACCAAAATCACCGGGCCGGGCAGGCACGAAAGGTCCTGCCCGGGCAGGCCGTACAACAGGCGCAGCAGGCGCTGGGCCACATCGTCCAGGTCTGCCGCGCGCTGGGCCATGGTTTCGTCCTCCATGGCGGCCATCACCTTCGCATAGCGCCCGTATACACTTTGCACGGCAAACCCCGCCGTGCGCCCGTGGCGCAAAATTTCCGCTTCTATCTCCTCCACAATCACCTCATCGTCCACCAAATCGAGGTGTGCGTCAAAAATGGCCGCCTTTTCCGCCTCCTCTTTTCCAAGGCGCTGCTGCAGGCTGTGCAGCTGTTCCCGGGCCCTGCTTCGCGCCGTGGCATAGGCCCTTTGCTCTGCCTGCGCATCTTCGGGCCCGGCAAATTCTTGCCAGGCATGTATCGCCTGCGGCGCATAAAGGTAAACCGGGCCCGCTGCCACCCCGGGTGAAACCGCATTTCCGCGCAAGATCATTTCGCACACCCCTTTCCCTCGGCAATGGCACGGCGCAGCTTTTCATAATTCTGTGCAAGGTCATTGCCTTTGGCATACAAGCTGGAGGTCCCCGCCACAAATACGTCTGCGCCGCATTGGCTCATGGTTTTGGCGTTTTCAAACGAGACATTTCCGTCCACCGCCAGCAGCGCCGCGCTTCCCGCTGCGTCCAGCATTTCCCGGGCGCTGCGCAGCTTTTCCAGCGTCTGCGCCACCAGTTTCTGGCCCGCAAAACCCGGGTTGATGGTCATAATAAGCAGAAGATCCAAATCATCCAGCACCCAGCGGCATGCCTCCAGTGGTGTGGCCGGGTTCAGCGCAAGCCCGGCGCGCGCCCCCTGCGCGCGGATGGCCGCCAGCGCCTTGTGCACATGCGGCGTGCTTTCGGCGTGCACGGTGACAAAATCGCGCGGGGCAAGGGCAAAATAGGCTATTTTCTGCTCTGGCCGCTGCACCATCAGGTGGATATCCAGCGGCAACCGGGTGATGCGGTGCAGCAGCGGCACAAACTCTGTGCCAAGGCAATAGTTGGCCACAAAATCGCCGTCCATAATATCCACATGCAGCAGATCCGCCCCCAGCTGCTCCAGCTCACGCACATGGGCCTCCAGCCGTTCCAAGGGGCAGCAGGCCAGCGAGGGCGATAGATAAGCGGCTTTGCTCACGGGTGTTTCCCTCCTTGTGCCCAAAGCGGCGGTTGCCGTGCACCGCCGCCTTTCAAGCGATGATTAAAATTGTCGTGTTTCATTCAAACCAAGGTCGGTTTGCAAATTGTTTTGCTTTCTTTCACGCCACGCCGCCCGTGCCGGGCTGGCCTAGTTCCTGTCATTTCTCCTGCTGTCGCGTGAAAATCGCTTGTATTTTGAAGGATATTACGGTATGCTATAAACAGCGCAGGGCAAAAAGCGTTTTTCGCGTTTGCAATATTTTGTTTATTCCTGCGTGCATGAACAGCCAGGGAGAGATCGAGATGATAGCGACAGAACGCGCCAGCTATATCCTGAACAAGCTGCGTGATAAGGACACGGTAACCCTGAAAGAAATCGCGGCCGAGCTTGGCGTTTCGGAGGCCACGGTGCGCCGCGACTTCGAGCGGCTGGACGCACAGGGCTTTGTGGTGCGCGTGCGCTCGGGCGCCACGCGTGTAAACGGGGCTGTGCCGGGCAACGCCGCCCCGCTTGTCACCAGCGAAAAGCTCACCGAGCATATGGAGGATAAAACCGCCATTGCCCGGCTGGCTGCCAGTTTTGTGCACGACGGCGACTGTGTCTTTCTGGACGGCGGCACTACCATTGCGCCCATGATCGATTTCATTCAGGATAAACGCATCAAAATTGTCACCCATAACCTGCTGGTGACGCACCGGCTGAAAAACATGAATGTCGATATTTTTCTAATTGGCGGGCATTACACGCACTTTCACGAGAGCACGGTGGGTGTGTACACGGAAAAAATGGTCTCTCAGTTTCATTTCGACCACGCCTTTTTTGGCTGCTCGGGCATCGAGCTGATGCACCAAATGGCCTACAACGATGACATCGACACCGTGCCGGTGAAAGAGATTGCCATGAAATGTTCAAACAAAAATTACCTTTTGGCAGACGCAAGCAAGCTTGGCAAAACCAGCTTCTGCCGCCTTGCCCCTTTAAGCGCGTTCGACGGGGTGATTGTCACCTGCCCGCCCGAGCTCAGCACCCCGCTGCCCTCCAATTTCATTGTGGTGCAGGACGAGTAAGCGCGCCTTTCCACATTCCGGTTCTGCAAGAAGGGCCTGGGCTGCTGCCCAGGCCCTTTTTCTGCGGGCCCTTATGCAAGCGCGGCCTCAATGGCCTGCACGGCGTCTGCGCTGGTAAGCTTGAATTCTTTTTTCAAAAGGTCTACAAGGCCCACCTGGCCAAACACATCCTGCGCGCCCAGCTTCAGCAGGGGCACGCCGGCACCATGCTTTGCCAGCACATCGGCCACGGCGCTGCCAATGCCGTTGATGACGCTGTGGTTCTCATATGTCACCACCAGTTTTTTGCCCTGCGCCTCGTTCCAAATCAGTTCTTCGTCAAAGGGCTTTACGGTAACAGGGTCCACCACTTCCACACTGATTCCATGGCGGCCCAGCTCTTCCGCGGCATCCAGCGCATCAGCCATCAGGTAACCGCTGCCCACTAGCAGCACATCTGTGCCCGGCACCAGCACCTGCCCCCGGCCCAGCTCAAACGCCGTGCCCGGCTCGTAGATTTCTCTTACATTTTTGCGGTAGGCACGGATGTAATGAATGGCGCCGTCGTTTCGCGCGGCGCATTCGCGCACCATCCAATCCAGCTGCACCTGGTCGCACGGGTCACATACAATGGCGTTCGGGATGGCGCGCATCACGGCCAGGTCTTCAAAGCAGGTGTGCGTGCCGCCGTCAAAGCCAGAGCAAAAACCCGGGTCAGAGGCATAGATGTTCACCGTGTTGCGCTGATAGGCGCAGGAGATGTAAAGCTGGTCCAGCGCACGGCGCGTGACAAAGGCAGACATGGTGTGCACAAACGGTGTATAGCCGCGCAGCGCCAGCCCGGCCGCCACGCCAAACATATTGGCCTCGCAGATGCCCACATCTACAAAGCGGTCTGGGCAGGTCTGTTTGAAGCGGATGAAAAACGAGGCGCCGCCCAGGTCGGAATCCAAAACAATGATTTTTTCATTTTGTTCCATCAGCTCTTTCAGCGTGGCGCCAAACTGGTTGCGCAATTCGCCGCCCGGCTCTTTGGTCCTGTTCTGTTTCAGCATGGCATTATTCCTCCTCTGTGATCTTTTTCAGCTCTGCAATGGCCGCATCAATGACGGCGCGTCCTTCTTCAAACACCTTGGGGGCGTGGTTGTCCGGCATATCTTCGTAATATTTCACGCCCTGGCCCTTCACCGTGTCCAGCACAATGCAGACGGCCTTGTCTTTCACTTGCTTTGCCTCTTCGATGGCTGTGTCAATGGCCTCCTCGCTGGCGCCGTCCACCGTTTTGCACCAGAAGCCAAAGGCTTTCATCTTCTCTTCATAGCTGAAGGGGTTCAGCACCTCTGTGCACCAGCCGTCGTGCTGGCGCTTGTTGTTGTCGATGAACACAATGCAGTTGTTCAGGCGGTTGTGCGCCAAAAACTGAAATGCCTCCCAGTTCTGGCCTTCGTTCAGCTCGCCATCGCCAATGCACACATACACATACTGGCCCTCGGCGCCCTCATGCTTCAGGGCCCAGGCAATGCCCGCAGCCACGCTGGCGCCCTGCCCCAGCGAGCCGCAGGTGACGTCGATGCCCGGCGTAAGCAGCCTGTCCACATGGCTGGGCACATGGGTGCCAATGTCGTCCATGGTGAGCAGCAGCGCTTTGTCAAAAAAGCCCTTTTCCGCCAGGGCCGCCTCTACGGCGGGCGCGGCGTGGCCCTTGCTCATCACCAGATAATCTCGCCCTTCCCAGGCGGGGTTTTTCGGGTCGAACTTCATCTGTTTGCCATACAGCACGCTGATGAGCTCGGTGACGGAAAGGCAGCCGCCAATATGCCCCATGCCGCGCTGGCGGAACATCTGCAGCTGGTCGATGCGAAGCTGGGCAGAGAATTTTTTCAATTCCTTAAGTTTTTGCGCTTCCATAAGGTACCTCCTAAAAACTGTTGGATATGATGTGCGGCCAGGCGGCCGCCGGGCTTTGGCTCAGGTGCAGTCGTACGCTTCATAAGTGGCAGATTTGCCCGACAAGACTGCCTTGAAATCTTCCAGCAGCGGGTGCTGGTGCCAGGTGTTGTTGGTTTGGGCCACATAGTAGGCCATCAGCTGCACAAAGGCCAGGCTGTACAGCGGGCTGAGCTGTTCGCTGACCAGGTGCGGCACACGCAGCACGCCCACCCCCTGCAGAATGGGGTTGTTCGACAGAATAAACACCCTGTCCGTCATTTTATGGGCCGCCTTCCACGCCTGCTGGATGCGCGGGCTTGTCTCGTCGCCGGGGTCCAGAAAAATAAGGTTATAGTTCGGCGTCAGCTGCACCTGCGGGCCATGGATGAATTCGTCCACCTCATAGCCCACGGCCAGGATGTGCACGGTTTCGCCTATTTTTACGGCGCCCTCCAGCGCCGTGCCGTAATTGGCGCCTGCGCCAATGAGGTAGGCGCGCTCCATCGAGAGCAGCTTCTGTTTATTCGCCTCGAAGTAGGCCGGAAACGCCGAAATCAACGCGTCATAATTCTCCATGCACACCATCATTTGGCGCTTCTGCTCTTCCAGCGCCTGGCTGCTCAACCTGCCCTGTGCGTGGGCCGCGTGCAGGGCAAACAGCATCAGAAAGGCCGTCAGCGTCACCACGCCTTTGGTGACAAAGTCCAGCTTTTCCCCGCCCAGGCCAAAATCAATCACCTCATCGGCCTCGCGCTCAAAATCGGAGTGGACGTTGCCCGTGAGGCCAATGGCCCGGATGCCCAGCCGCCGGCACAGCTGCAGCGATTCAATTGTGTTTGTGCTGCACCCGCTTTGCGAGATGCACACCACAAAATCGTCCGGCGTCATGTCGTGTTCGTAGTGGTTGAAGGTGAAGGGCGTCACAATCTTCACCTCTGTGCCCAGGTATTGCTTCATGTAATAGCGTGCGCAGTAGCCCGCGTTGCAGCTTGAGCCGCAGGCCACCAGCCACACCGTGCGGTAGGGGCGCGCCAGATACAATTCCACCATGCGCCGGGTGAGCCGGGCGCTGGCTGCAATGTTGGCGCGCACCTGCGCGGGCGTTTCCTGAATATAGCGCAGCATGGAAAGCTCTGTGTGTTCCAAGTGTCTCATTCCTTTCTATGCGGTGTCTGGGCGTTATACGGTAACCGTTTTCTTGCTTACGCCCTTGGGGTTGTCGGGGTCAAAGCCGCGGCTCAGGCTGCACAGGCAGGCAAACATCTGGGCAAATACCGCCCCGCTGAACACGGCCTGTATGCCGTCGTATTCCTGCGGCAAAAGCACGGACGTATCGCCCAGGGCGGCCAGCTGGGGGCGGTTTGTCACCACGGTGCACCAGATGCCCGCCTCTTCCTTCAGCCGCTCAAGCAGCGCCTGGCCGCAATAATTGGTGTGCCCGTCCGCCAGAAGAAAAATGTACGGCACAAAGCGCTGCGCTGTGGCAATGGGGCCATGGCGGTAATCGGCCGAGCCGTAGCAGCGCGCGTCCAGGTAACTTGTTTCCTGTATCTTTAGCTCTGCCTCGTTGGCCAGCGCATCCATCAGGCCGCGGCCCACCAGGATGAGGTGCTCGGTCTCGCGGTAAAAGCGCACCACGTCGCGCACCTGCGGCTCTAAAACAGCCAGGGCCTTTTCCACAATGGCCGGCGCCTCGTCCAGCGTGCGCAGCAATTCTTCATCGCCGGAGATGTAGGCGGCAAGGGCCGTCAGCACCGTCACCTGTGTCAGATACGATTTTCCGGCCGTGATGCTTTTTTCCGGCCCGCAGTGGTTATAGATGTGATATTTGCCCGCCTTTGTCATCAAAGAGCCCTCGGTGTTCGTGACGCTGACGCATAGGCCCCCCTGCGCATCGCAGGCTTTCATCACCTCGTAAATATCCTGCGCCCCGCCGGATTGCGACACCGCAATCATCAGCACATTCGAATAATCGGGCGCCGCCTTGTAGGCCGTGACAACGCTGGGCGCGCTGATGCTGGCCACCATGCCGCACTTTGCCTCCAAAAGGTAACGGCCCACTAGGTTGGCGTGGTCGCTGGAGCCGCGGCCCACCAAAACGGCCGTTTTGATGCCGCGCGCCTTCACTTCTTCGGCAATTTGCCGGCATAGCCCGCGGTTGGCAGAAAGGCAGGCCGCCACGGCCTGCGGCTGTTCGAATATCTCTTTCCAAAAGACAGAGCTGCTGGTGTCGATCATGTTCGTTTCCCCCTGTGTGATGTTGAATTTTATGCCGCCTGCGCCCAAGGCACTTGACAGGCAATGGTATACTGAGATTGCTGCGGCGGCCCCTGCTGCCCGCGAAAGGAAAGGAGCGTTCGCAAATGAAGTTCGATGGCATTCTGTTCGATTTGGACGGCACCCTGTGGGATTCCTGCCGCTCTGTGGCGGAAAGCTGGCGCAACACGCTGCGCACACGCTATGGTGCCCGGCATCTGCCCGGCATCGAGGATATCCAAGGCATTATGGGCCTGCCCACATCAGAAATCGCCCAGCGCCTGTTCACCGGCTATGGCGCACCGGCGCTGGAAGTGTGCAACGCCTGCCTGGCGGACGAATGCAGCTACCTTGCGCAGCATGGCGGCGCGCTTTACCCCGGTGTGCCTCAGATGTTGGCCGCCCTGGCCGCGCAGGCGCCGCTTTTCATTGTGAGCAACTGCCAGGACGGCTACATTCAAAGTTTTCTGGCATGGTCCGGCCTGGGGGCGCTGTTTCAAGATTTTGAGTGCGAGGGCCGAACCGGGCTTTCCAAAGCTGAAAATATCCGTCTGGTGGTGCAGCGCAACGGCCTGCGCGCGCCTGTCTATGTTGGTGACACCGCGCTGGACGAAGCCAGCGCATGCGCCGCCGGCTGTCCCTTCGTGTATGCGGCTTATGGCTTTGGCAGCGCCGTGGCGCCACTCGCCTCCATTCAGGCTCCCAGCGGGCTGCAGGCGGCGCTAGCCGCCCTGTGAACCCGCCAGCGCATCGTCCAGTGCCAGAAGGTCCTGTTCTGTTTTCACCTGCGTCAGCTGTTCAAGCAGCTTCTCATCCGAGAGGAGCTTGAACAGCTGGCGCATATTTTTTACATGCTCGTCCTCATCCACTGCCGCCAGGGCAAAAAACAGTGTGGCATCCTTTTCCCGGTCGGCTTCATCAAAGCGTACAGGCTGTTCAAACTTTACAAACGCAATGGCCGTGCGGCGCACGCCAGGCGCCCCTTTTGTGGAATGCGGAATTGCCAAGCCGGGCACAATGACAATATAGGGCCCAAACTCCTGCACACATTCAATGACGCGCCGGGCATACTCGGGCGTGGCACAGCCTGTGCGCACCAGCGGCAGGCAGCTTTTCTCTATGGCATCCTGCCAATTTTCCGCTTTTTCAAAAAAGGCATACCGCTTTTCCTGTACAATTTCTTTCAGCAGCAACTCGCTCACCTCTTTTCGATTTTGTTGTTTTCTGCTTTGAATTATAATTCTTTTTGCATTTAATTGCAATATATAACAAAATTATTGTTCGCATTTTTTCTTTTTCAGGATTTTGCACTTATATTTAAGTTCATTTTTGTAGAATTTGCTTATTTTATTCTTTTTTGCACAAAATTGTTGACATTTCCCCCTGCCAGTTTTACGATTAAAGACAGTAAATGTCATATTTAATCTGTTTTTTACATTTCTGTTTGAAAATTCTCACTCTTTTCACGGCGAAAAACAAAATATGACATGAAACATGGCAAAACAGAAAAAGGAGGTGTACTGGATGCTGAATATTCTGATGGTATGCGGCAACGGCTGCGGCAGCAGCCTTGTGTGTCAGATGGCGGTGGAGGCTGTGCTGAAAGAGCTTGGGGTACAGGCCCATGTAGACCACAGCGACATGCTTTCGGCCTCTTCCAAAAGTGCGGATATCCTCATTGCCGGGGTCAATTTCAAACCCCATTTCGACACGTTCAAGCGTTTCCCCCATAAAATTTATCTGAACAGCCTGATCAACAGGCAGGAGATCCGCGAGAAACTGCAGCCCGTGCTGAAGGAAAACGGCTGGTTATAACCGGCCGCGGGGGCGCTCTTGCGCAGTTTGCCGCGCCCGGCGCACGTGCCGGGCACGGCGTATCAGGAAAAGGAGGTTACCATGGCAGTTCTGAATTTTATCATAGACAATATTCTCATCAATGCAGCCGTCATCCTGGGCCTGGTGGCGCTTTTGGGGCTGATTTTGCAAAGAAAATCGGTCAGTGAATGCATCAGCGGCACCTTTAAGACCATGATGGGCTTCATGATTCTCTCATCGGGCTCCAGTGTCATTGTGGGCGCGCTGGAACCGTTCAGCACCTGGTTTTCGGCCGGGCTGGGCATCCAGGGCTCCGTTGCCTCCATCGAGGCTGTGCTGGCTGTGGCCATGCAGAACGACACCATTGGCCGCGACATTGCTTTTGTGTATGCAGGCATCTTTGTGGTGAACCTGTTGATTGCACGTTTTACCAAATGGAAATTTGTATTTCTAAATGGGGAAGCGCCCATCTATATGGCCATGGCCAGCATCCTGTTTGGCGTGGGCCTGTGCGGCTTTGGGCATGTGCCCGCTGTTCTGATTGGTGCTGTGCTGGGCGGCATTTGCTGCGTTTTGTTCCCGGCGCTGGCCCAGCCCATTGTGCGCAAAATCACCGGCAGCGACGACATTGCTTTGGGGCATTTCTGCACCCTGGGCTATCTGTTGAGCGCCGGCGTCTCAAAGCTGACGGGTGATGTGTCAAAATCGACAGAAGACGCAAAATTCCCCGCAAAACTTTCCTTCCTGCAGGATACTTACCTTGCCGTAGGCGCGGTGATGGTGCCCCTGTATGTGATTATGGCGCTTCTGGCCGGCCCCGAAGTGGTGGCGGAAGCCGCAGGTGATAAAAACTACATTGTATATGCCATTCTGCAGGGCATCACGTTCTGCGTGGGCCTGTTCATTCTGCTTACCGGCGTGCGCCTGCTGATTGCAGAGCTGGTGCCTGCCTTTGCCGGCATTGCCGAAAAAGTGGTGCCCGGCGCACGCCCCTGCCTGGATTGCCCCGTTCTGTTCACCTATGCGCCGAATGCAATTGTATACGGCTTTGTGTTCACCACTGTGGGCACGGTGATTGGCATGTTCCTGTGGCCGCTGTTCGGCCTACCCATGGTTATCCCCGGCATCATGTCAAATTTCTTTGCCGGCGGCACTGCCGCCATTTTCGCCAATGCTACGGGCGGCCGCCGCGGCACCATCATTGCCAGCATCGTGCACGGCCTGTTTATTTCTCTGCTGCCTGCCCTGGTAGCGCCGTTCCTTGGCCAGATTGTGATAGAGGGCCTGCCCTCTCTGGCCGCCTACACCATGACCGACTCGGACTGCATCTCCATGAGCCTGTTCTATGCTTGGCTGCTGAAACCGCTTGCCGGGCTGATTGGTGTCTGACACCCCCTTCTTTGCGGAAAGGGCGCCGCTGTAAAAGCGGCGCCCTTTCTTTTGTTCTGCAAAAAGTGCATTGCCAGCCTGCATGCGCGCGCACAAAAAAAGCCCCGTGCCGTTGGGCATGGGGCTTTTTGCAAGATTGCACAAAGGCGTCAGGCTCAGGCCTGGCCCTCCTCCTTCATTTTGGCAAAGCACTCGCTGCAATACACAGGGCGGTCTTCGCGGGGCTTGAAGGGGACGCGGGCTTCTTTGCCGCACGCAGCGCACGTAGCCGTGAACATCTCACGGGTGCCGCGGGTGGCATTCTTGCGGGCATCGCGGCAGGCTTTGCAGCGCTGGGGCTCATTTTCGAAGCCACGGCTGGCATAAAACTCCTGCTCACCGGCGGTGAACACGAACTCCTGGCCGCATTCTTTGCATACTAAGGTCTTGTCTTCGTACATTTTGGATATCTCCAATCTTAGAATTTTGCCCGCGGAAGGATTCAAACCGACACCTTTGATCTGGGGACCAACGCTCTGATTTAAGCTACTGGGGGCACATATATTCCCTGCGCCGTATGGCGCCATGGAACCTATTTTAATTTGGCGCGCACCCGCTGCAAGGCGTTATCTACCGCCTTGGGGGTAAGGTGCAGGCGCCGCGCAATCTGCCCATAGGACGCGCCAGCCATAAAAAGGGCCAGCACGCTTTTTTCCCGTGGGGACAGGCGCGTATGAATGGTGCGCACGGCCGCGCGGTAGGCTTCGCTTTCCTCTGCGCACGCCTGCGGGCTTTTAGCCTGGGTGGACGGGGCCGCCTCAATGGGCATCGCCCGGTTCAGCACCTCGTGCTTGCGGCGGGAAGCGGCGCGCGCCGCCGAGTTTACCGCGTTGCGCACGCAGGCTGCCGCATAGGTGGAAAAGGCCGTGCCCGCCCCGCCCTTGTAAGTGCGCACGGCGCAGAACAGGCCCACAAGGCCTTCCTGCACGGCATCTTCAAACTCCAGCCCCGGGCACACGGCGCGGGCCGCAGCGGCATTCACCACCGGCATCATTCTGGCAATGATGCCCGCCAGGGCCGCCTCATCGCCCTGCCTTGCCTGCGCAAGCTGAGCCATTTGAGCACTGCGGGAAGCGTTTGCCATTGCCTGCCTCCGAAACCACCGGCAGATACCTGCCCTGCGCATGCGTGGCTGTCTGCCGCGCATTTGATATTATTGTACAAATCGCTTCTTTAAAAGTCAAGTCGAAACGCCGGTGTGGAAAAAGTTTGTGCCGGTTGCCCATTTCCAAGGGATTTTTTCGTGGTTATTGCCCTGTTTTCTCGCCCATCGGGCCTTTGCTTTCTGCCGCGCAGGCCATTGCAATCCCCTCCTGCACGGTCACATTGCGCACCCAGTGCCCGCCCTTGATGCGAATGAGCGACAAAAGCACCTTCACCGGGCTGTCTATTTTCAGGCAGGCATATACGGCGGGCACGGGCCAGTGCAGAACAAGGCCCGTGAAAAAGCCAAGCGGGATGCTGGTGAGCCAAAGCGTGCCGCAATCCAGCAAGAAGCCCATGCGTGTGTCGCCGCCGCCGCGCAGCACGCCCACAACACACGTCAGCTCTACCCCCATTGTCAGCTGCAAAAGGGCCAGCACGCCAATCATGCCATAGGCCGCCTCATGTACGGCCGGCGAGACGTGATACATAGCAAGAAACAGCGGGCGCACGCACAAAATGAACAGGCAGTTCAACGCGCCCAGGCCAAAGCTGAGCGCTACCAGCGTGTTGGCCACGCGCTGCACGCGGGCGTAACTTCCCTCGCCCACCGTGCGCCCCGTAAGCACCGCAGCCGCGTTTCCCACCCCGTTGAGGGTGACGAAAGACAGCTGGTGCAGCACCATGGTAATGCTGCTTGCCGCCACGAATGTGCGGCTGATTTGCCCCATGATGATGCTGGTTACCGTGCTGCCAAACCCCCACAAAAGCTCGTTGCCCACCACGGGCAGGCTGTGGCGGAAATATTCGCCCAGCAGCTCTTTATCCCAGGTGAAGCAATCTTTGACGCGAAAACCCACCAGCTTTTCTTTTGTATACATATAAATAAGCGCCAGAATCAGCTCGGAACAGCGCGCGCACACCGTGCCTACGGCCGCGCCGCGCACGCCCAGGGCGGGCGCGCCCAGCTTGCCAAAAATGAAAATGTAATTGAAAATTACATTCACAAAAAAGCTGCACCCGTATACGCCTACGGTCATTTTCACCTGCTCTGTGCCGCGCAGGCTGGAAAGGTAACACGATGCCAGCGCATAGGGCAAATAGCTGAACGCCACCACCGAAAGGTAGCTAGCCCCGGCCTCAATCACCTGTACATCCGGGGTAAAAATGCGCAAAATCTGATGCGGAAAGGCCAGCGACAGCAGTGTGAGCACACTGACGGCGCAAAACACCGCCTGCACGGCAAGGCGCACCACTTTTCGGATATGGGCCATATCCTTTTTGCCCCAGTACTGGGCAATCAGCACGCCGCCGCCCGAGGCCAGGCCGTAAGAACAGCTCATCACCAGCGTCTGCATCTGATTGCCAAGGTTTGCGCCGGAGATTGCCACGTCCCCAAGGCTGCCCAGCATCACACTGTCCATCAGCGTCACCCCGAAGCTGATGGCATACTGAAAAGCCATGGGCCCCGCAATGGCCAGCAGGTTCCGGTAGAAAGACTTTTCTGTAATGAATTTCTCTTTCAGCGCCGTTTTCAAGGGTTACCTCTCTTTCTGTTCCGCCCCCGGGCCGGGCGTCACAGGCGGCGGCACAGGGGCTTTATGCGTTTTTCTGTTGGCTGCCCGCGGGGGGCTTCATGGTGAGGGCAATGCGTTTTTTGGCCACATCCACGCTCAGCACCCACACGGTTACGATGTCGCCCACTTTCAGCACCTCGCTGGGGTGGCGGATATAACGGTTTGAAATCTGGCTGATGTGCACCAGGCCGTCCTGGTGCACGCCAAGGTCTACAAACGCACCGAAATCTATGACATTGCGCACCGTGCCCGTCAGCTGCATGCCGGCCCGAAGGTCCTCCAGCTTCATCACGTCGGTGCGCAGCAGCGGCGGCGGAAGCTCGTCGCGCATGTCGCGGCCGGGCTTTTGCAGCTCTGCCAGAATGTCCTGCAGCGTGGGCACGCCAACGCCCGCGCGCTTTGCCAATGCCTCCAGGCCAATGGCCTTTGCCCGCTGGGGCAACGCCTCCATGGCCTGTGTGCCAATGTCCTCTTCTGTAAAGCCGCAGGCCTGCAGCACGGCCAGGGCCGCGCCATAGCTTTCAGGGTGCACGGCGCTGGCGTCCAATTTGTGCGCCGCGCCGGGCACGCGCAAAAAGCCTGCGCACTGCTCGTACGCCTTAGGGCCCAGCTTGGCCACCTTTAAAAGCTGTTTGCGCGCGCGGAAAGCGCCGTTTTCTTCGCGCCATGCCACAATATTTTTCGCCACCGCGGCGCTTACGCCGGCCACGCGCTGCAAAAGCGGGGCCGAAGCGGTGTTTAAATCTACCCCCACGCTGTTTACACAGTGCTCTACCACACCGTCCAGCGCCTCGGCCAGGCGGGCCGGCGGCATGTCGTGCTGATATTGCCCCACGCCCACGGCCTTTGGGTCTATTTTCACCAGTTCTGCCAAAGGGTCCTGCAGGCGGCGTGCAATGGAAATGGCGCTGCGCAGGTTCACGTCGTACTGCGGGAACTCCTGCGCGGCCAGCTTGGAGGCCGAGTATACGCTGGCGCCCGCCTCGCTTACCACCATATAGCTCACCGGGCGCGGTATTTCGCGCAGCACTTCGGCGGTGAACAGTTCTGTCTCACGGCCGGCTGTGCCGTTGCCGATGGCAATTATCTCCACCCCATACTGTTCAATCAGCGCCTTCAGCTTCCGCTTTGCCTCGTCCACGCGCTTGAACTCCGGCAAGGGGTACAGCACGGCGGTATCCAGCACTTTGCCGGTGGCGTCCACTACGGCCGTTTTACAGCCCATGCGGTAGCCGGGGTCCAGCCCAAGGGCCACCTTGCCCTTGATGGGCGGCGCCAGCAAAAGCTGTTCCAGATTTTTCGAAAACACTTTGATGGCCCCTTCGCACGCCTGTGCGGTAAGCATAGCGCGCACTTCGCGCTCCAGGCTGGGGTGCACAAGGCGGGCGTATGCGTCCTGCACGGCTGCGCACACCTCGCGCGCGGCCGCGCTGCTGTTTTTCACAAAGCGCTTTTCCAAAAGCGCCTGGGCCGCCGCGGCATCCACTTCGATGGAAACCTTCAAAAAGCCCTCGCGCTCGCCGCGGTCCACTGCCAGAACGCGGTGCCCCGCGGCCTTTTTCACAGGCTCTTTGAAATCGTAATATTTGTCATACACGCTTTCGGCGCCGTCCTTTGCCGCCTTCGAGACGAGCATGCCCCCGGCCAGGTACAGCTTTCGCAGCGCGGCGCGCGCATCCGCGTCATCGCTGACGGCCTCGGCAATGATATCGCGCGCGCCCGCCAGCGCCGCCTGCGCGTCGGGCACCTCCTCGCCGGTATAACCTGCCGCAAGCTGCGCGGGGGCGTCTGCCGGGGCCTGTTGCAGCAGGCGCTGGGCCAGCGGCTCCAGCCCGCGGGCCTTCGCCACGCTGGCGCGCGTTTTTCGCTTGGGGCGGTAAGGGCGGTAAAGGTCCTCCACTTCGGCCAGTGTCTGGGCCGCAGCCAGCTTTCCGGCCAGTTCGGGGGTCCATTTCCCCTGCTCTTCAATGGCGGCGCGCACCGTTTCTTTCTGGGCCGAAAGCTTGCGCAGATAGGCCAGCTCGTCCGCCAGCTCGCGCAGCTTCTGGTCGTCCATGCTGCCGGTGGCCTCTTTGCGGTAACGCGCAATGAAGGGAATGGTGTTCCCCTCGTCAATCAGGCCAATGGCCGCCTGCACCCGCGCCGGGGCAAGGCCCAGTTTGGCCGCAATGGCGCCCGCAAGGGCGGCCGTGTCCCCGGCCGGTGCGGCGCCCGCGCCGGGCCCGCTTATGGTTTCAGAATGTTCTGCCATTGCTGTTTCTCCTTTTTCCGTTTGTGCCAGAAGAACACCGCCGTGCCCGCGTATACGGCCCACACGCCGCACGCAGAGAGGCTGATGGCCTTGCCCAGCGCAAAGCCGGGCGTCTGGTAGTGGAACTGCACGCTGCTTTGCCCCGCCGGGCACACCACCGCGCACAGGCCGCCGCTGACATTTTCCACCTGCACGGGCTGGCCGTTCACCGTGGCCGTCCAGCCCTCGTCCCACGGCACGCTGAAAAACACCAGCGTGCTGTTTTCCAGCTGGATATTGGCCGAAAAGCCCGAGGCATCCGCCTGGAAATCTGTCACGCCCATGGCGCGGCGGGCGGCGGCATCCTGCACATATTGCTCGTAAGAGTTTCCTGTGCGCTCTGCATCGGTCAAATGGCGCAGCATCCCGCCGTATTTTTCCACCTGCTCGTCCGTCAGGGCCACAGCGCGCACCAGCACGTTGCTGCGCTTTGTCTCTTCCACCTCTTCCAGTTCCTCCATGGTGACGTAGGCGTCGTAGGCAAAGCCCATGGGCAGGGCGTTTTCGTTGCGGTAAAAGGCAAACGTATCGTCTGCAAACGCCCAGGTGTAACCCCACTGGCCACATTCCTCTTCAAAGGCGGCCGTTTGGTCCAGCGGCATCATAATATAGCGCACTCCCAGCAGCCCGCGCAGGGCATACAGGTTTTGCTCCGGCTTCGAAGAGACATCGCGCTTTACCCCCACCAGCGGGTAAAATTCCATAATAGAGGGCGTGACCGTACTGTTAAAAAACTGCAGGCACGGCTTTTCCATCATCAGGCTGAGGTTGTCCTGGCACTCGTAGGAATCCACCCGGTAGAAATCGTCCTCCGGCCATGCAATGCTGGGCGCAGCCTCGAACATCTGCCTGCGGTAATCGGCGTCGTTCTCCCACTGGGGGAACTTGCCCATGCCGATATGGCACACGGAATAAAACACGCTGAACGGCAAAATGGCGGCCAGCAGCGCGGCATAGAATTTTGTGGTGAAACGGAAATATTTGACAATGCCGAAAAACAGCAGCACGCCAAGCACCGCCGTAAGCCAGATAAGCCAGAACTGCGCGGGCTGCTGCACCACGCCAAGGCTCCACACGCCGTCCTCTTCCTTGGGCACCAGAATGAACACCAAATACACTGCCGTAATCACCGCCACCGGCCGGATGCCGCGCATCAGGTCGATGTCCGCATCCTCCAGAGCATGCATGGTGGCCGCGCACATGATGAGGATGGGCATATAATACCAGCGGGCATAATAGCTGGAGTTCAGCGCGTAAAAGCTGGAATTCAGCACCGGCACCAGCGCCATTACAAGGCATGTCCATAAAATGGCCGTGTTGGCGCTGCGCTTGCGCGCGCCCATGTAGGCAAACACGCCCGCCGCACCCACCACGGGCAGGTAGGCCGTCATGCTGGTGTGCTTGATGATGCAATCGGTAAAGATATTGGGCAGGTAGGTTGGGTCTGGCGGCAGGAACAGCGAAGTGAGAATGGCGAAATATTGCTGCGGCTTGCTGTAAATCAAAAAACCGAAGCCGCTGGCCGGGTCCACCGTGCGCGGGTTGCCCAAAAGAAAGCTCACCGCCGGCACCAGCAGCACACACCCCATGGCGCAGCCCAGCACCGTCTCGAAGGCAAGGCGGAAAAACAGCCCCGTGCGCAGGCGGTATTCGCCCCGCACCGCCTTCCACACAAAATAGATGATGAGGAACACCGCCTGCCCGGCAAAAAAGAAATAGTTGTTCACAAGGTTTACCGCCAAAAGCACCGGCAAAAGAGCCTTGCGGTTTTCCAGCACGGCCTCGTCCAGCGCCCACAGCAGCAGTGGGAACAGGGCGATGCAGTCCAGAAAATGGTTAAAAAATGTGTTGTACACCGTAAAGCCGGAAAACGCATACAGCACGCTGGCAATCACCGCCGCCTGCCGCGTTTTGGCATAGCGGTACAGATAGGTGTATGCTGCAAGGCCGCACACGCCAAACTTCAGCACCAGCAGCGGCACCATGGCATAGGGCACGGCGCTTTGCGGCAACAGGGTGCTCAGCCAGAAAAAGGGCGAGCCCAGCAGGTAGAACGAATACCCGTTGATGGCGGAAGTGCCAAGGTCTGTGTTCCAGCTCCACTGGCCGCCGGCCGTTTTCACAAAGCCGTTCATATAGGTATAGAAGGGGATTTGCTGGCTGTTGAAATCGCCGCAGTATTGGAACAGGCCCTTATCAATAATAAGGAACGGCGTATACAAAACAGCAGCGGTGACAATGCACACGAGGAATGTGAACAGATACCCTTCCCCGAATTTTTTTCTGGACAGGCTACTCATTGCTTGCTTCTCCTGTTATACTGAATAGTAGTGCGCGGCTACCCGCGCAGGGGCCCGCACAGGCCCGTGATTTTAACCAGGACGGAGGCATTCCCATGCAGTTTTACCCATTCAGCGCCATGCTGGCGCGCATGAAATATATCTCCCGCTGGGGGCTGATGCGCTCTTCCCGCACGGAATCGCTGTGCGAGCACACGGCGGACACCGCCCTGCTGGCACACACGCTGGCGCTGATCTCGGTTTCCATCTACGGCACACAGGTGCGCTGCGAGACGGTGTGTGTGGCGGCGCTGTACCACGACGCCAGCGAAATTCTCACCGGCGACATGCCCACGCCGGTAAAATATAAGACAGAGCCCCTGCGCCGCGCCTACAAGGCGCTGGAGCGGGACGCAGCAGCCCAGCTTGCCACGCTTGCCCCGCACCCGGCGCGCCGTGCCCTGGCCGGTTACCTGACAGGCGATGTACTGACGGAAAAAGAGCGCCAGCTTTTGAAAGCGGCAGACAGGCTTTCGGCCCTCATCAAATGCATTGAAGAAGAGAACACCGGCAACCACGAATTTACCGGCGCCAAAGCCCAGCAGACGGCCGCGCTGCACGCCATGCAGTGCCCGGAGGCAGAATATTTTCTGGAGCATATGCTGCCCTGCTATGCCTGGACACTGGACGAGCTGAGCCGCGAATAAGCGCAGCGCCCCTTTTCCGGGCCGCGCGCAAGGCGGCCTGGGAAAGAAAAACGGAAAAGCCCGGGACGGAATTGCCAAACGGCCATTCCGTCCTTTGCTTTTCCCTGGCCATGTATGGGTTACGCCATGCTTTCTTTGGCCCGTTCCGCGTCCGGCCCCGCCTCTTCGCGCTGGTATTCCCACACGCGGGCAATCACGGCGTCCAAATCTTCAAAGTGCTCCATGCCGCAGCACATGCGGCGCAGCGCCGCGGCGCCCCGCAGGCCGTGCAGGTACCACGCGGCGTGGCTGCGCGCCTCGCGCATGCCAATATATTCGCCCTTGTCTTCACACAGTTCATACACATGGCGGCGCATCACGGCAAGGCGCTGGGCAAGCGGCGGGGCCGGCGGCACCGCCTGGCCCGCAAGCGCCGCGGCAATTTGCCCAAACAGCCAGGGGTTTCCCATGGCGCCGCGCCCCACGGCCACGCCGTCACAGCCGGTGGCCGCCAGCAGGGCCAGGGCCCCCTGCGCGCTGGTCACGTCGCCGTTGGCCCACACGGGGATGCCCACCGCGGCTTTTACCCGCGCAATCTCGCCGGCATGGATGCCGGGCTCGTACATCTCCTGCCGCGTGCGGCCGTGCACCGTCAGCATCGAAACGCCCGCCTCTTCACAGCGCTTTGCCACCTCGGGCCCGGTGAGGGTGGCCGCGTCCCAGCCAATGCGCAGTTTCACCGTCACAGGCACTTCGCCCGCCACGGCCTGCACAACGGCGTGCGCCACCTGCCCGGCCAAAGCCGGGTTTTTCAGCAGTGCCGAGCCTGCGCCCGGCCCGGTGATTTTCGGGGCCGGACAGCCCATGTTGATATCGATAAAATCAAAGTGTGCGGCCTCGGGCCTGCGCGCGCGCAGCGCCAGCAAAAGCCTTGCCCCCTCGGCCATTACGGCCGGCTCGTGCCCAAACAGCTGCACCCCGTACGGCACGCCGCCCCCGCCGCCCAAAACCAGCTTTGGGCTTTTCTGGTCGCCCATGGTCAGGGCCTTGGCGCTGATCATCTCGCTCACGGTGCACACCGCGCCGTGTTCGGCGGAAATGCGCCGCATGGTCTTATCTGTGGCGCCGGCCATGGGCGCAAGTGCGGCGCCGCGCCGCAAAGGCATCATCTGCAAGTGTTCGTGCTCCTTTAAAAAGCTGGCTGTACAAATTTTCTTAACCACATCAGTATATCACAAACAGGGCGTTTATGGTATACTGTGCATGGAGAAACTTATCTGTGCCGGTGTGCCGGGCAACGGAGCGGACAGGGAGGGCCAACGTTTTGAAATTACTTGTACTGGACGGCAACAGCATTGTGAACCGCGCCTTTTATGGCATCAAGGTGCTCACCACAAAAGACGGCCGTTATACCAACGCCCTTGTGGGCTTTATGAATATCCTTTTGAAGCTGGAAAATGATGTGCAGCCGGATGAAGTTGCCATTGCCTTTGACCTGAAGGCGCCCACCTTCCGCCACAAAATGTACGACGGCTACAAGGCGCAGCGCAAGGGCATGCCGCAGGAACTGGCAGACCAGATGCCCGTGCTTAAGCAGCTTTTGGCAGACCTTGGCTACCGCATGGTGACGTGCGAGGGCTATGAGGCGGACGATATTCTGGGCACGCTTTCGGCGGCGTGCGAAGCGCGCGGTGACGACTGCCTCATCGCCACCGGGGACCGCGACAGCCTGCAGCTGGTGGGGCCGCACACCACAGTGCTGCTGGCCGGCACCTCGCTGGGCAAAAGTGTCACCGTAGAGATGGACGAAGCCGCTGTGCAGGAAAAATACGGCGTGACGCCGCGCCAGCTGATTGACGTGAAAAGCCTGATGGGCGACGCCTCGGACAACATTCCCGGCGTGGCAGGCGTGGGGGAAAAAACTGCCCTGGCGCTGATTGGGCAGTTTAAAACCCTGGAGGGCGTATACGAACATCTGGACGACGCCAGCATCCGCCAAAGCGTGCGTGAAAAGCTGATCCGCGGCAAAGAGCAGGCACAGCTAAGCCGCAGGCTGGCCGAGATATGCCGCACCGCCCCTGTGCCCACGCAGCGCGGGGCTTATGAAAAAGACGCGCCCGATGCGGCCGCCGCCACAGACCTTTTGAACAGCCTGGAAATGTTTGCCACACTGGAAAAGCTGACGCTGGACGCCCCTGCCGTGCCCCAGCAGCCTCTGCCCATTGCAGAGGCCGCCCCCCTGCCCGCGGCGCTGGGCGCCGCACGCGTGGACATATGCATGGCGGGCGATGTTGTTCTTATTGTTGACAGCGACAGTGTTTATACTTCCAGTATAGATTCTGCAGAATTTCTGGAGCTTTTATGCAGCGAGGCCTGCGAAAAGCGCTGTTTTGATGCAAAGCCGCTGCTGCGCGCCGCGCTGGAAGCCGGGCGCGAGGGCAAAGCCGTTATATTTGACGCAAAGTTGGCCGCCTATCTGCTGAACCCGGCCGCCAGCGGCTACGACGTGCAGCACCTGGCGGCCCAGTATGGCGTGCGCCCGGCTTTCAGCTGCGAATATGCCGAGGCGGGCGTGCTGGGCGGCTTGTTCGACAAGCTGGCACAGGCCTGCCGCGAGGAAGGGCTGGAAAGCCTTCTGCACGACATCGAGCTGCCGCTGGCCGCAGTGCTGGCCGATATGGAATACCGCGGCATCCTGGTGGATAAGGCCGGCATTGAGGCGTTTGGCAAAGAGCTGAGCGCCGCGCTGGATACAGAACTGGCCGCCATCTACCAGGCCGTTGGCTATGAGTTCAATGTAAACAGCCCCAAGCAGCTGGGCAAGGCCCTGTTTGAAGACCTTGGCCTGCCCACGCGCAAAAAGACGAAAAGCGGCTATTCCACCAATGCCGAAACGCTGGAAAGCCTGCGGGAATACAGCCCTGTCATTGACCACATTCTTTTGTACCGAACCTACCAAAAGCTGAATTCCACCTATGTGGAGGGGCTTTTAAAGGTAATTGGCCCGGACGGACGCATCCATTCCACCTTCAACCAGACAGAGACGCGCACAGGGCGCATCTCTTCCAACGAGCCCAATTTGCAGAACATTCCGGTGCGCACCGAGCTGGGCAGCCGGTTCCGCAAATACTTCATAGCCCCCCGGGGCAGCGTGCTGCTGGACGCCGATTACAGCCAGATTGAGCTGCGCGTGCTGGCCCACCTCTCTGGTGACGAGGCGCTGCAGCAGGCCTTCCTGCATGGGGCGGACATTCACCGCACCACCGCGGCCAAAATGTACGGCGTGCCAAACGAGATGGTAACAGGGCAGATGCGCTCTTCCGCAAAGGCCATCAATTTCGGCATCATGTACGGCAAGGGCGCTTTCAGCCTTGGCAAAGATCTTGGCATCTCTGTTAAGGAGGCCCAAGAATTCATCGACGCCTATCTGGGCGCCTACCCGAAGGTAAAGACCTTTATGGAAAAAACCATTTCCGACGGGCGCGCAAACGGCTATGTCTCCACCCTGTACGGCCGCCGCCGGCCGTTGCCGGAACTGAACGCCGCCAATTTCAACATTCGCTCGCAGGGCGAACGGATGGCCATGAACACCCCCATTCAGGGCACGGCGGCAGACGTCATCAAGCTTGCCATGGTGCGCGTATACCGCCGCCTTGCGGCAGAGGGCATGCGCGCAAAGCTCATCCTGCAGGTGCACGATGAACTGATTGTGGAATGCCCCGAGGAAGAGAAAGAAAAGGCTGCCGCCATCTTGGGCGAGGAAATGCGCGGCGCAGCCAGCTTTTCTGTTCCGCTTTCGGCGGATGTGAACTGCGGGCAAACGTGGTATGAGGCAAAAGGCTGAGATGGGGCAGGCATTTTCTGTGCGCCCCATGGGCGCGGGCGACATTTCCGCCGCCGCAGCCATTGAGGCCACTGTGCCCGACGGGTGGAGCGGGCAGGCCATTGCGGAATATGCCGCCATGCCTGCTGCGCGCTGCTTTGTGGCCGTAAGCGGGCAGCAGGTGTGCGGCTTTGCGGCCTTTACCTGTGCCGCGGGCGAGGCAAATTTGGACGCGTTGAGCGTGGCGGCGCCCGTCCGCCGCCATGGCGCGGCCCGTGCCCTGCTGGGCGGCGCCTTTCAGGCGCTGCGCGCCCAGGGGACGGAATGTGTGTTTCTGGAAGTGCGCACCCAAAACGCGCCTGCACGCGCTTTGTACCATTCGCTCGGGTTTATACAAACAGGAATTCGAAAAGGGTTTTATACAAATCCGAAAGACGACGCCATTTTGATGAAGCGGCCGCTTGAAAGCGCGGCATATTTGCAAAAAGGGGGAACCGTCTGATGGAACTGGCACTGAAATGGACCGGCATCATCTTCACCATTCTGGGCGGCATCTTCACGGCTTTGGGCGTGTGCCTGGCCGTTTTTACCGGCGTGCTGCCGCTGGCCATGTTTGCCGGGTTTGGCCTGGTTTTTCTTCTTCTGGGCATTGGCATGCTGTGGGCGCGCACGCGCGCACGCGCGCGGCGCGCAAAACTTTTGGAAGAGGGCCAGCGCATCGACGCCGGCATCATTGCGGTGGATTGGGACACGCGTTTTCGCGTAAACGGGCGCTGCCCGCTGGTCATTCGCTGCCAGGCCGTAAACCCTGCAGATGGCTGCGTATATGTGTTTCAAAGCGAAGCGTTCTGGTTCGACCCCTCCCCCTTCCTGGAAGGGCTATCCACTCTGCCGGTGTATGTAGATGGCGATAACTACCGCCGCTATGCCGTAGATACACAGGGCATTGTGCCAAAGCAGGGCTGAAGGACGGAAAGGGGCGCGCCCATGCCGGAATGGTACCGCGGCACAGGGCTGCGGCCCTATTTGGCACAGCTTTGCCCCGAGGACGCACGCCGGTTCGAAGCCGGTGTGCTGGCCGGCCTGCGGCAGCTGTATGCGCCAGGGAAAGCCGGCCAGATTCTGTTTTCCTTCCCGCGGCTGTTTTTTACGGCTGTAAAACCCTGAAACGCCGTGCGGCGGCTGGCCTTTCCACAATGGACCGGAGGATAACCTATGAAAATATTGGGAATTGAAACAAGCTGTGACGACACCTGCGCCGCCGTGGTGCAGGACGGCCGGACGATTCTTTCAAACTGCACAGCCACCAGCGCCGCCGAGCAGGACCTGTACGGCGGCGTGGTGCCTGAAATTGCCTCGCGCCGCCACATCGAACATATTTCGCAGGTGGCGCAGCAGGCCCTAAGACAGGCCGGCCTTGCCGCACAGCAGATAGACGCAGTGGCCGTCACGTTTGCGCCCGGGCTTATCGGCGCGGTGCTGGTGGGGGTAAACTTTGCCAAAAGCCTTGCCTTTTCCGCGCAAAAGCCGCTGGTGCCGGTGCATCATCTGCGCGGGCACATTGCAGCGCTGTACCTCACCTACCCGCAGCTGAAGCCTCCGTTTTTATGCCTGGTGGCATCCGGCGGGCACAGCCATATTGTGCAGGTGGAAAGCTACACACGCTTTCGCGTGCTGGGGCGCACGGTAGATGACGCCGCGGGCGAGGCCTTCGACAAGGTGGCCCGCACCCTGGGCCTGGGCTACCCGGGCGGCCCGGCAGTGGCCAAGGCGGCGCTGGGCGGCAGCGAAACGGCCTACCCCCTGCCCACGCCCCATGTGGAGGGCGCGTACAACGTCAGTTTTTCGGGCCTGAAAACAGCGGTGCTGAACGCGGTGAACCGCGCCCGTCAGGCAGGGGAAGAGGTGGATGTGCCCGGCATGGCCGCCAGCTTTCAGTGGCGCATCACCGAGATACTGGCCGAAAAACTGTTGGCCGCTGCGCGTGACACAGGCGCTGTGCGCATCTGCATTGCAGGCGGTGTGGGGGCAAACGAAGCCCTGCGCCGCAAGGTGCAGCAGGGCGCCCGGGCGCTGGGGGCCCAGGTGTTTCTGCCGCAGCTTTCCCTGTGCGGCGACAACGCCGCCATGGTGGCCGCGCAGGGTTACTATGAATTTTTGGCCGGGCACACCGCACACAGCAATTTAAACGGCCTGCCCACGCTGGGCATTGACGACGAAAGCCTGGACGGCCCGCGCTGAACACAGCGGCAGTTTCAGGCGCGCTTGCCCCGGGCCGCACCGGAAGAGAAAGGAGCAACCGCCATGCAGACGCACATAGAGCGCCCGGAGGCAAAGTTTTTTCATTATGTGCTGCCAGCCATGGCCTCTCAGCTTCTGACAGGCTTTTTCATTATTGTAGACGGTTTTTATATCGGCCAAAGCATTGGCGACGTGGGCCTTGCCTCCATCAACCTTTTGTGGCCCGTTGCAGCACTCATCACGGCCATTGGCCTGGGGGTGGGCACAGGCGGCAGCGTGGTGATGGCAAACGCCCTTGGCGCGCATGACGAGGCGCGCGCCCTGCAAGCGCGCGGCACCACACTGGTATGCCTTGCGCTGGCAAGCGCTGTGCTTACCGTGGGGCTTACGGCCGGCTACCCCTATGCGCTGCGCGCGCTGGGCGCATCGGGCGAGTTGTGGCAGCCCAGCGTAGATTACCTGCGCCTTGTGTGCCTGTTCTGCACAGCGCAGGTGTTCAACAGCGGGCTGAACCCCCTTTTGCGCGGGGCCGGGCAGAACCTGGCCGCCATGCTGGTGATGATTGAGGGGCTTTTGCTGAACATCTTTTTAGATTGGCTGCTCATCATGCACTTCCCGCTGGGCATGGCGGGTGCCGCCGCAGCCACGCTGATTGCCCAGGCGGCCAGCGCGGTGACGGCGCTTTGCTGCATGGCGGGCGGCAAAAGGCTGCCGCTGCGCCCCAGGCAGCTTGCGCTGAACCGTGCCGACGTAAAAAAGCTGTTGAAGGTGGGCGTTTCGCCCTTTGGGCTCTCGATGTCGCTGAACTTCCTCATCATGCTGAACAACTGGCAGTGCATCCGCTACGGCGGCGCCAGTGCGGTGGCCACCTATGCCATCCTCAGCTATGTGCTGGGCAGCGTGCAGCCGCTTTTAAGCGGCATTGGCGAGGGCATGCAGCCGCTGGTGAGCTATTGCTGCGGCGCGCACGACAGCGCGGCGCGCAAAACGCTTTTGAAAAAGGGGCTTGGGCTGATGCTGGCCACCAGCGCGGTGCTGTGCCTTGCCATTGTGCTGCTGCGCGGGCAGCTGCCCTATGTGTTCGGCGCTTCGCCCCAAACGGCACGGGGCAGCGTGCCCAGCCTGCTGTGTGCGGCCGTGGCACTGCCTTTCTGGGGCGTGGTGCGCCTGTTTTCGTCTTATTTTTACGCCAGCGGGCGCCAGAGGGAAAGCCTGCTGCTTATTTTTGGCGACCCGCTTTGCCTCAGCCCCCTGTTTTTATACCTGCTGCCCGTGCGCTTTGGCGTAAACGGCATTTGGGCGGCCTTCCCCGCGGCACAAATTGTCCTGTTCGCTGTTCTGTGCGCCCTGCTGGTGTGGGAACGGCTGGTCAAAGAGGGCTACACCCCTTCTGTCAGGGTGCGGGCTCTTCTGCGAAAATTTCGCCAATAGCCCCCGTCAGAACCAGCGTGGCGTTTCGGTCTGCCGGGGTGGGCGTTTTGTTGATTACCACCAGCTCGCGCCCGTCATAATAGCGCAAAAGGCCTGCGGCCGGGTATACGTTCAGCGAGGTGCCGCCTATTATCAGCAGGTCGGCCCCGGCAATGGCGCGTACGCTTGCCTGCAGCACGGCCTCGTCCAGCATTTCTTCATACAGCACAACCTCCGGCTTGATCACGCCGCCGCAAGCGCATTTCGGTATGCCCTGCGTGCCCAGCACAGCCTCCAGGCCATACGGTTTTCCGCATTTCATACAGCGGTTCCGGTGCACGCTGCCATGCAGTTCCAGCACATTGCGCGAGCCAGCCGCCGTGTGCAGGCCGTCAATGTTCTGTGTCACCACGGCGTGTATATGGCCCTGCCGCTCCAGGCGGGCCAGGGCCAGATGCGCCGCGTTCGGCTTTGCATGCGGGTACAGCATTTTTTCGCGGTAGAATTGAAAAAATTCCGCCGTGTGCTGTACAAAAAAGGTGTGCGACAAAATTTCTTCCGGCGGCCAGGGCCACTGCTGATGATACAGGCCATCCTGCGAGCGGAAATCCGGGATGCCGCTCTCACACGAGACGCCCGCCCCGCCGAAAAACACGGCGCTGTGCGCTTGTTCCAACAATTCTTTCAGCCGTTGTTCCATTCTTCTTTCCGCCTTTCCTGTCAGGGGGCAGCGCGGCCGCCGGCCTCTGCTGCGCCGGGGAACACACGCGCCGGACGCCCGAAGGCCCGGCAACGCATGTTCCTGTGCACCTATACGCGGTGCACACCGTGCCATGCAGCGGCCGGAAAATCGCGCGCCTTTGCGCCCCAACATTTTTCATAAATCTCTTGAAAACAGTATATCATAACACGAAAGGAGCGTGCCAGGCCATGGCCGCCATACAGGATATTACGCGCGAGCTGGTGTTTTCCCTTCTGCCGCCCCGCGCACCGGAAAGCCACAAGGGAAATTACGGTAAGGTGCTGGCTGTGTGCGGCTGCGCAGAATACCGAGGGGCAGCCGTGCTGGCCTGCCTGGGCGCGCTGCGCGCGGGTGCTGGCCTGGTGACGCTGGCCGCGCCGGAATGCGTGTGTGCCGCCGCAGCCCCGCGCATGCTGGAAGCTACCTATCTGTGCGCCCAAAGCCGCGAAGAGCTTTTGGCCGCGGCCGGGCAATATACCGTGTGCCTGGCCGGATGCGGGCGCACGGCAGATGAGGCCACTGCTGAGGAGATGCGTGCGCTGCTGGCAGCAGCGAAAGGCACCTTTGTGCTGGACGCGGGCGGGCTTTCGGCCATTGGCACAGCCGTGGAAGCGCTGGCGCCCTGCGCAGGGCGGCTTGTGGTGACGCCGCACCCCGGCGAGATGGCGCGCCTTGCGGGCATTTCTGTGGCACAGGTGCTGCAAATGCCGGCGGACGTAGCCCTTGGGTTTGCCCGAAAAACCAGCGCTGTCACCGTGCTGAAAGGCCACCGCACCCTGGTGGCCACACCGGACGGCAGGCTGTACCGCAACACCACCGGCAACGCCGGGCTTGCCCGGGGCGGCAGTGGCGACATTCTGGCCGGTATGGTGGCCGGGCTGGCCGCACAGGGGCTTTCGCCCGAGGCCGCAGCCGTGTGCGGCGTGTGGCTGCACGGCGCTGCGGCGGACGTATGCGCAGCCCGGCACAGCATGCAGGGCATGCTGCCAGAGGATATTCTGCAGGGGCTGTGTGCTGTTTTCCTTGAAAACGGGCGATGAATATGGTATGGTAAAGGTAACATATGGGCTCTCCATATGTGCATGGCGGCCTGCGTGGCCGCGCTTTGAAATGAGGGATCAAAAGATATGTATGAGAACAACGGTCTGGACCCCATGTTCCAGGAAGAAAACACTGCCATGTGGGGCGCAACGGGCGAAACGCTCAGCCAATACACAGCCAAGACATTCGGCTGGATGGGCTTGGGCCTGCTGTGCACGTTCGCCATTGCGTTCGCCAGTTATGCCACCGGTTTTGTATGGTATTCCATCATGCAGGTGCCTTACCTGCCGTTTATTCTGGCCATTGCAGAAATTGCGGTGGTGATGGTGCTTTCTGCGCGCCTTGCGCGCCTCAGCGCCGGTGCGGCCACGGGCCTGTTTTTTGCTTATTCGGCGTTGAACGGCCTCACCTTCGCCTCTCTGTTCATCCTGTATGACGTCACCACGCTGGTGTATGTGTTCGGCATGACGGCCGTGTACTTCGGCGCGCTGGCGGCCTATGGCTGGTTTACCAAGCGCGATTTGTCAAACCTGCGCAGTATTCTGTTTGCAGGGCTGATGTTCCTGCTGCTGTACTGGGTGGTTGCCATCTTCCTGCCCATGGGCATGTTTGAAAAGTTCATCTGCTTTGTTGGCCTGGCGGTGTTCCTGGGCTATACGGCGTACGACACGCAGAAGATTCGGCACTTCTACGATGCTTACCGCCTCGATGCAGAGATGGCCCACAAAGGCGCTATTTTCTGCGCCCTGCAGCTGTATCTGGATTTTGTCAATATCTTCCTGTATCTGCTGCGCCTTCTGGGCCGCCGTTCCAGCAATTGAGTGGCCTGATAAAAGCAAAAGCCTGTCCCAAAGTGGGCAGGCTTTCCTTTTTGATTCCGTCCGGGCCGGGCGGTTACTTTTTCTTTCCATTTCAATGCAAGCTGAATACTCGGAAAGGTGGCGGCCTCTGTGAAGGGTTTTCTGCGGCAGGATTTATCCTTTTCCCTGTGTGGGCTGAAATGTGCGCTTTGCCCCATGCAGCTCTCTGGTCATTGCCCCGGATGTGGCGGTGGCCCGGGCAACCAGCCATGTGCCATAGCGCGGTGCAGCATACAGCATGGCAACCCCGCATACTGTGTGCAGTGTGCAGATTTCCCCTGTGAGAAATATGAGGATGCCGGCAAATATGATTCCTTTCTTTCTCATCAAGGCCGTATGCAAGCGTTGGCTCAGCTGAAGCATGCAGGGCCTGAAGAATACGGAAAAGAAATACAGGCGCGGGCCTCTATCCTGCATGCCATGCTGGACAGATACAATGACGGACGGCATAAAACTCTCTTCTGCCTGGCAGCCGACCTGCTGGCGCTAGATTCCCTTTGCTCTGCACTCCACTGTGCAGAGCATGAGCCAAGGCTGCAAAAGGCCGACAAACGGGAAAAAGCGTCCTTTATGACCAACCTTCTGCTGGAGGCGGCCGCCCGTCAGGGTGTGGAGCTGAAATTACACAAAAGGCAAAGTAGCAAGGCTCTGCCAAAATAACACAAAGCGTCCCCCGCGCCGCTTCCTGGCGCGGGGGACGCTTGTTTAAAAGCCAGCATCCATTCCCCGCATTTTACTGTTTGGTAAACAGCATGCGGTCGTTATCCAAATCTTTGCCTGCCTGTGCGCGGAACTGCGCCAGCAGGCTGTCCACCGTGGCGGCGGCGCGCTGCGCGCCGGAAAGCTGCAGCACAATGCGCCCTGCGTCCATCATCACCGTGCGGTTGCCCAAAGAGAGCGCAGAGGAGATATTATGCGTCACCATCATGCAGGTGATGCCCTTTTCCGCCACAATCTGCTTTGTCAGCGCCAGCACCTTTTCCGCTGTGGCAGGGTCCAGCGCGGCGGTGTGTTCGTCCAGCAAAAGCAGCTTTGGCGTCACCAGCGTTGCCATCAGCAGTGTCAGTGCCTGACGCTGGCCGCCGCTCAGCAGGCCAACCGGCTGGCTAAGCCTGTCTTCCAGGCCAAGGCCCAGCGCCGCAAGCTGCTGGCGGAACGCCGCGCGGTCTTTCGCACGGATGGTGGAGAACACGCCGCCCCGCTTTGCCGCGCGCAGGTAGGCCAGCGCCATATTCTCTTCAATGGTCATGTGCGGGGCCGTGCCTTTCAGGGGGTCTTGAAACAGGCGGCCTATCTGCCGCGCGCGTTTGTGGTCCGGCACAAAGGTGACATCGCGCCCGTCCAGCATCACACGGCCTTCGTCCGGGTAAAATTCACCGGCCACAGCGGCCATCAGGGTGGATTTGCCCGCCCCGTTCGAACCAATCAAGGTGACAAAATCGCCTTTCTCCAAGTGAAGGCTCACATCGTCCAGTGCCTTTTTCTCGTTTACAGTGCCGGGGTTGAACGTTTTGCTGACATGCACAAGGTCAAGCATGGCCGCCGCCCCCCTTTCCCGCTTTCTGCGCCCTGCCGCGCCTGCGCCGCAAAGCCGCGCTGCGCTTCAAGGTAGGGGCCGAGATGGCCAGCGCCACAATGACGGCCGAAATCAGCTTCAAACATTCGGACGGCACGTTGGCGCGCAGCGCCAGGGCAATGATAAAGCGGTAGATGACGCTGCCCGCCACGGCCGCAAGCACTTTGGCCCACAGGCCGCCGCGGCCCAGCAGCGTTTCCCCGATGATAAGCGAGGCAAGGCCAATCACCACCATGCCTGTGCCCAGGTTGATATCTGCCGAGCGCTGGTACTGCGCCAGCACAGCGCCGGAAAGCGCCGTCATGCTGTTGGCCGCACACAGGCCCACGGTAATGGTAAACACCGTGTTGATGGAACTGGCGCGCACCATGGCCGGGTTGTCGCCAGTGGCACGAATGGAGAGCCCCAGGCGTGTGCGCAGAAAGGCAATAAGCAGCGCGCACACCACAAGGCTGATGGCCGCGGCCAGCACCAGCCGGTAAGGGAATGCCTCACCCACGGCATCGCGCAGCAGGGTAAACACCGTCTCTGTTTTCAGCATGGGCACATTGGAGGAAAAGCCCATGACGGCCAGGTTCACGGTATATAACCCCGTATTGGTGATGATGCCCGCCAAAATGGAGGGCACGCCCATGCGCGTTTGCAAAAAGGCCGTGACAAAGCCAGCGCAGGCCCCCGCCAAAACGGCCAGCACCAGCCCCAGCACCGGGCGGCCTGCCACGGCCGCCGTGGCAGACACGGCGCAGCCCAGGGTGAAGGCGCCGTCCGTTGTCATGTCGGCAATGTTCAGCACGCGAAAGCTTAGAAACAGGGCCATGGCCACAAGGCCGTAAATAAAGCCAAGCTCCAGCGCGCTTTGTACAATGGCTGCGTTCAACATATGGCATGCTCCTTTTACTCTGCCTGTGTGGCAACTTCCACCACCGTGCCGGCCATGCCGTCAAACACAGCGGCATCCAGGCCCAGCGCGGCGGCCGTCTCGGTGTTCACCGTGATGATGCCGCCCTCCATCACATGATATTCCGGCACCTCACCGCCCTGCAGAATATCCACTGCCATACCGGCCGTATAGGTGCCCAGCTCGGTGTAGTTGACCCCGCAGGTGGCAAACGCGCCCGCCTTCACAAAGGAATCGGCCCCGGCGTAAAAGGGGATGCCCGCGGCGGCAAGCTGCTCGGAAACGGCAGCAGCAGCGGCCATTACCACGTTATCCGTGGGGGTGAACACAGCGTCCACCTGCCCAATAAGCGAGGCCACGGCCGAGAGGATTTCATCGTTGGTGTTGCCCGTTTTTTCCACATAGGCAATGCCCTTTTCCTCCAGGTAGGCTTTCGCCTGGGCAATGGGCGTGGCGGAATTGGGCTCTGAGTTGGAATACAGCAGGCCAACCGTCTGCACGTCCGGGTCTGCGGCCAGCATCATATCCAAAATAAATTCCGTGTTCAGGGCATCCGAAGTGCCCGTCACGTTGGAAAAGCCCTCCACCCCGGCTTCGGCCGGGTCTGAAATGGCGGCATATATCACAGGGATGCCCGTCCCATCCGCCGCGTTCACCATGCACTGAGCAGCCAGCGTGGCAATGGGAATGATGGCGTCATACCCTTCCGAAACCACCTGTGTGCCAATTTGGTTCAGCGTGGTGGTGTCGTTTTGGCCGTTGAACTCTTCATATGCAATGGTAATGCCCTTTTCCTCAGCCAGCGCATCCAGCCCGGCCTTCACCGCCTCGCGAATTTCGTCCAGGGAAGAATGGTCCATCTGCTGCACAATGGCCACGGTGTAATCGGCACTGGCGGCCGGGCCCCCGCAGGCGGCAAGGCCCAGGCAAAGCGCGGCGGCAAGCAAAACACAGAACAGTTTTTTCATGGTGATACCCTCTTTTCAAAATTTTGTGTGACAGTGTATGGTTCCAGACGCCTGCCGGCCCCGCCATCGCTTTGTGAAATATTCATATGCGTTCATGTTGCTTTTCCCCTTTGCACAGGCAAATAAAAAAACGCCTGCCCCTGCTGTTATGCAAGGGCAGGCGTTTTGAAAACATTCCTGCGGTGCCACCTTGATTGCCGCCCCCTCACGGGAGACAGCCGCTCTGCGGGATGCAAACACATCCCCGCGCTGTAACGTGCGCCCACGTCGCAAGATACTCGGCCCATGGCCTTTCCCCGCGCCCTCCGCGGCCCATTTGCCCGCCCCGCATTGCGGCCCGCTTCCACCTTGCCGGGCTCTCTTTGCGCGCGCTGACGGTTTTACTTCCGCGTCTACGGTTTCTTCTGTTTGCGTTTATGTTAGCACGCGCCCCGGGCGGTGTCAAGCCCTTTTTGCAATTTACCGCTTTATTTTAAAAAGCATCCAATAGAACAGGCTCGCAGCGCGAAAGAAAGTTTTTTAGAACTGTAACCACTTGCACACAAAATTATGATATAATGTTTGCGTTTTATGAAGCCGGGCGCCCGCGCAGGATAAATTTTGTAAAACAAGGGCCGCGCCCGCGGCAAATGTGCGCCGCCAAACGCGGCCTGTATAGAGCGGGGCGCAGCAGGCAAGGCACTTTGTGCGCGCTTTGCCCGGCTGTGCCGGCCGCCCACATTACGGCTGAGAAAGCCGCAACCAGGAGGAACCTAGCTATGAAATTCCGCTTCAAACTTCTTTGTGTCACGCTGTGCCTGGCCCTGAGCGCCGCCGCTTTCACCGGGTGTTCCGGCCAGGGCGCTTCCTCTGCATCCGGCTCTGCCGCTTCGGCGTCCGCCACCGGGGAGGAAACACACGAGCCCGGCCTTTTCATTGACGGGCAAAAGGTAGAGGCAGGCCCTGTGCTTACCTTCAACGGGGAAGAAGTGTCCTTTGATTTATACCGCTATATTTTTCTTACCTTCTGCGACCGCGTTGCCGGGGATGACAGCAGCTATTGGGAGGACATGAGCAACTCTGAAACCGCGCAGGCGGCCGAAACCGTCAAGCTGTATACGCTGAACAACGCGCTTTCTTTCCCCATGTTCCGCCAGTGGGCCGAAGAGCTTGGCGTAAGCCTGACAGAAGAGGAGACGGCCGAGATTGAGCAGGTGGCCGCCGATTGGGAGGGGTATTTTGGCTCGGAGGAAGAGTATGAAAACTTCCTTGCCATCAACCATCTTACAAAAGAGCTTGCCATTCAGATGGAGCTGGACACGCAGCTGAGCAACAAGGTGCTGGAGGCCGCCTACGGCGATGCCATCAAAGCGGATGTGCTGGAAAACTTTGTGCATGTGCAGCATGTGCTGATCCAGTTTGAGGACGCAGAGGCGGACGACCACTCGGCCGAGCTTGCCAAGGCGCAGGAGGTGTTGGAAAAGGCACAGGCGGGCGAAGATTTCAACGCCCTGATGGAGGAATATAACGAAGACCCCGGCGAGCCGGAGGAGGGGTACTACTTCCCCACCGGTGTGATGGTGCAGGAGTTCGAGGACGCCTCGTTTGCCCTGCAGGACGGCGAGATCAGCGATATTGTGGAAACAAGCTATGGCTACCACATCATCAAGCGCCTGCCTCTGGACGAAAGCTATATCGACACCCACCTGCTGGACCTTGCAGCCGATTCTTCCGTGAACGAGCAGATGCAGCAGGATATGGACGAGCGCATCCGCGCAGGGGAAATTTGGTATTGCGATGTGTATGACCAAATTTCGCCCGCCACGCTGTTCTAAGCCGTCCGTTTTTTTGAAACAACAAAGATGCGCCGCCCCGATTTCAGCCGGGGCGGCGCATCTGTTTTATTTGTTGCGGTACATCTCTTCGTAATATTTCTGGTAATTGCCGCTGGTGACGTTGGCCATCCATTCCTCATGGGCAAGGTACCAGTCAATGGTTTTCACAATGCCCTCTTCAAACGGCGTCTCGGGGTACCAGCCCAATTCGTCTTTGATTTTCTGCGGGTCAATGCCATACCGCCGGTCGTGGCCAAGCCTATCTGCCACATAGCGGATGAGCGTTTCGTTGATGGCGTCGTCCGCAAGGCGCTGGTGCAGCTGGGCAATGATGGTTTTTACAATAAAAATGTTCGGCCGCTCGTTATGGCCGCCCACATTGTACACCTCGCCCACACGGCCCTTTTCCGCCACCATATCAATGGCCTTGCAGTGGTCCTCTACATACAGCCAATCGCGCACGTTCATGCCGTCGCCGTACACCGGCAGGCTTTTGTGGTTCTTTACATTGTGAATCATCAGCGGAATCAGCTTTTCCGGGAACTGATAGGGACCATAGTTGTTCGAGCAGCGCGTGATGTTCACCGGCATGCCGTAGGTGTCGTGGAACGCCATGACAAACATATCTGCGCTGGCTTTGGAAGAAGAGTACGGGCTGTGCGGGCACAGAGGCGTCGTTTCGGTGAAATAGCCCTCGGCGCCAAGGCTGCCGTACACTTCGTCGGTGGAAACCTGCACATATTTTTTCCCAGGCGCCCACTGGCCGTCCTTTTGCCATGCATTCTTGGCGCACTGCAGAAGGTTCACCGTGCCCAGCACGTTCGTCTCTACAAAAATTTCGGGGTTCGAGATGCTGCGGTCCACATGGCTTTCGGCGGCAAAGTTGATGACGCAATCGAAATCATACTGCAAAAACAGCTTTTCCACCAGGGCCCTGTCGCAGATATCGCCCTGCACAAACACATGGCGGCTGTCGCCCTCTACCCCCTTCAGGTTTTCCAAATTGCCCGCATAGGTGAGCTTATCCAGGTTCACCAGCAGGATTTCGTCATATTTTTTCAGCATGTAATACACGAAGTTCGAGCCAATGAACCCCGCGCAGCCTGTGATGAGATATTTTTTCAATGCAGTTTCCCCTTTTTTGCGGCGGGCTGGCCGCCGTTTTTTTGGCAGATGGGGTCATTCCCCATTCCAGTTTTCAAAAAATGCGGCCAGCGCCTGCTTCCACGGGCGCATCTCGTCGCCCACGGTGCAGCGCAGCATGCGGTTGTCCAGCGCGCTCCACGCGGGCCTGTCCGCTGCCGCAGGGTGCGCGGCCTTATACTCGGCGCTGGTGCACGGCGCCACCGTGGCCTGCAGCCCGGCCAGGCGCACAATTTCTTTTGTGAACTCATACCACGAGCACACGCCCTCACCTGTGCAGTGGTATACGCCGTATTCCTCGGTTACGGCAAGCTTTAAAATGTGATGTGCCAGGTCTGCCGCATTGGTGGGGTTTCCAAGCTGGTCGTCCACCACGGTAAGGCTGCCGGTTTTTCTGGCGGCGTTCACCATGGTCTTGACAAAATTTTTGCCCACATAGCCGTACAGCCATGCCGTGCGCACTACAAACCAGCGCGTGCAGAACTGCCGCACATATTCCTCGCCCAGCAGCTTTGTTTTTCCGTACATAGATTTCGGCGCAGGTGTCTCGCACTCGGAAAGCGGCGCGCTGCCCGCCCCGCAAAACACATAGTCGGTGGAGATGTGCACCAGCTTTGCCCCCACCTCTTCCGCCGCCATGGCAAGGTTGCGCGCACCCAGGGCGTTCACACGGAAAGCATCGTCCGGGTTTGCGTCGCAGCCGTCCACATTGGTGTATGCCGCACAGGAAAAAATCACGTCCGGCGCATGGCGGCGCACAAAGGCGGCCACCGCATGCCGGTCGGTAATGTCAAGGCTTTCCATGCCGGGCACGCCCACATCCGTCTCTACCACGCTGGCGTGCCGCAGCTTCTCTGGCAGGGGGCCCAGCTCGGTGCACCCGCGCGCAAAACAGCGGCGCAGCTCGGTGCCAAGCTGGCCGTTGGCGCCGGTGATTAGAACCTTCATGCCTTACCCCCCTCTCTCAATAGCGAATTTTGTTTTCCGCCACCTGCTTCAAGTGCTGGCCATAAGGGCTTTTGCCATAGCGCTGGGCGCTTTCCAGCAGTTTTTCCTTTGTGATCCAGCCGTTTTTATAGGCAATTTCCTCCGGGGCTGAAATTTTGATGCCCTGGCGTTTTTCCACCATGCGCACAAAATCTGCCGCATCCACAAGGCTGTCCATGGTGCCGGTATCCAGCCATGCAAAGCCGCGGCCCAAAAGCTGCACGTCCAGCTTGCCGTCCTGTAAGTAAAGGTCGTTCAGGCTGGTAATTTCCAGCTCGCCGCGCGCCGAAGGCCGCACCTGCTTTGCCAGGCTGGAAACGCGGCCCGGGTAAAAGTACAGGCCCGTGATGGCGTAGTTCGATTTCGGGTGCGCGGGCTTTTCTTCCACGCTTACCACCCTGCCGGCCTCGTCAAATTCCACAATGCCAAAGCGCTCGGGGTCGTTTACATAATAGCCGAACACCGTGGCGCGCCCGTTTTCCTGCGCGTTCTTCACGGCGTTTTTCAAAATGCGGGAAAAGCCGTTGCCATAAAAGATGTTGTCGCCCAAAATCATGGCGCAGGCGTCGCCGCCAATGAACTCTTCCCCCAGAAGAAATGCCTGGGCCAGGCCGTCCGGCGAGGGCTGCACCTTGTAGGAAAAATGCACGCCATACTGGCTGCCGTCGCCCATGAGGTGCTCGAAGCGCGGGGTGTCCTCCGGGGTGGAAATGATGAGGATGTCCTGAATGCCCGCCAGCATCAGCGTGGAAAGCGGGTAATAGATCATGGGTTTGTCATACACAGGCAGCAGCTGCTTAGAGGTGACCATGGTGAGCGGGTACAGCCTCGTTCCGGCGCCGCCGGCAAGGATGATTCCTTTCATTGCTGTTCTCCTTTTTCTTTCAAAATCTCAAAACGGGCTAAGTACCGCCCACACACTTACACAAAAAACAGCGCCCCTGCGCCAGGGCTGCCCTCAGCGCAAACGGAAGCCCCATTTGCGCCAATAGCGCATCATAGAGGATATCTGCTGAAAAAACGGCTTCAGGCTTTTGTTCGGGCTGCGGTGCCAGGCGTGGTACACATGCGTGCAGGGCGTGAAATACACCTTGCCGTAGCTTTGCGCTTTGCGGGTGATGTCGGCGTCTTCCACATACATGAAATAGCCCTCGTCAAAGCCCTGCATTTGGCGAAACACATCGGTGCGCACCACAAAAAAGCAGCCCGTGCAAAAATCAATTTCTCTTGGCACGGTGAGGTCTTCGTCCAACATCAAATAGTGCTCTTCCGTTTTTTTCAGGCAGGCCAGCGGCACCTGCCGCGCCAGCAGGGAAAGAAAACCCGGCGCCCGCTTTGCCGTATACTGCGGCGTGCCGTCCGGAAACAGAAGCTGAGGCGTGGCCATAACCACATCCGGGTGCTCGTCCAAAAAGGCGCACAGTTTGCCGATGGCGTCCTCATCCAGCGTGATGTCCGGGTTTACCACAGCGTGATATTTGCTGTTCAGAACGGGCAGCACCGCGTTGTGCCCGGCGCCGAAACCCATATTGCGCGCAAGGCGCATCACCTGCACGCGCGGGCCCCACTGTGGCTGGGCCTGCTGCAGCTTTTCCCCCGTGCCGTCCGGCGAGGCGTTATCCACCAGATACAGCGAAAGGTCCACACCCGTTGTGTGCCGCAGAAGGCTTTCGGCCGCCTGCGCCGCCTCGCGGTAACCGCCGTATGTCACAATGCAGGCGCTTACCTTTGTTTTTTCCATGCTGCGCCTTCCCCTTTCGCCGCGCGGGCCTCGCCCTGTGGTTATGGTTTATTATATCCTACCCGGCGGCTTTTTTCAATGTGTGCGCATATTTTCCGCAGGCGGGCGCAAGCTAGGTAACAGCAGAGGTTCGCATGCACACAGGGGGGCAGCCGCGCCCCCCTTGTGGCGGAAAAGGGCGGGTGGAAGATACATGAGGCAAAAAGCTGCACAATTTTCTGTGGGTGCCGCAGGCTACAGCGCGCTGGAGATTGCCGTGCGCGGCCACACCCACTGGACAATGGCCGTGCTGGGCGGCCTTTGCCTGTGCGCACTGTGTGTGATTGCGCGCAGCTTTTCGCACAGAAGCATCGTGTTCCAAGCGGCGCTGGGCGCAGCCTTCATCACTGCGGCGGAATTTGCCACCGGCGTGGTGGTAAATTTGTGGCTTGGGTGGAATGTTTGGGATTATACCAAAGAGGCCGGGGACATTCTGGGGCAGATTTGCCCGCTGTTCACCTTCTATTGGTTCTGCTTGTGCTGCGGCGTGTTTGGGGCACTGCGGCTTGTGCGGCGCGTGCTGGCCGGGAAGGTGAAAACATAGGCCCTGGTGCCAGCCGAAAGCCGCTGCCGCAAGGCACCGCAACGGCAAGTGCCCGGGCGCCCGCATCGGCCGCCCGTTTCCACCGGGCCGCCTCCGGCCCTGGCCGCTCTTTGGGCGCAAAAGCAGGCCCTGCAAGCCATTTATGGCTTGCAGGGCCTGTTTGCAGTGTTTTTCCCACTCAAAAGCCCTTGGGCAAAGGCGCGCTGGCGATGCTGTGCGCCCAAATTTCCGCTTCAAGGGCAATGTTTTCTTGCATCCACACGCCTAAGCTGCGTTTTTTGCCGCGCCGGCTTTTATTTTGCCGTGTTGATAAACTGGCGGTTATCCCACAGATATTTGGCGCCGGAAATCAGCGTAACGGCGGCCACCAGCCAGCACAGCACCTGGCTGATAAGGCCAACGGCCATCACATCTGTAGGGCCTGCCAATGAGGCGGCAAAGTAATAATACAGGATTGTCACCATTTGCAGCACAGTTTTCACCTTGCCCCACCAATTGGCCGCAATCACCTTATTGCCGGCCGCCGCCACCATGCGCACCCCGGCCACGGCAAACTCACGCGCCAGAATAATAGCCACCACCCAGATGCTGCACACGCCGTCGCGCATCATATACAGAAAGGCAACGGTGGTAAGCAGTTTATCGGCCAGCGGGTCGGCAAATTTGCCGAAATCGGTGACAAGGTTCCATTTGCGGGCCAGGTAACCGTCCAGATAATCGGTGAAGCTGGCCACAGCGAACACGATGCCCGCGGCCAAATACCATGCATTGGTGGTATAACTGGCCGTGCCGTACTGGGTAACGCCCGCCAGCACCATAAACACCGGCACCAGCAAAATGCGCAGCATCGTCAGTTTGTTGGGAAGATTCATTGCTTGATTCTCCTTTATTCCGCCAAAGTTGCATACAAATCGTATACATCACTATCTATGATACGAACCGTATAAAATTCACCCGGTGTCAGCGCGGCATTGCCGTCCACACACACCACCGCGTCAATATCCGGCGCATCGGCGCGCGTGCGGCACAGCCACAGGCCGTTTTCCTCGTCCCAGCCGTCGCACAGCACCTGTGCCTGTGTGCCCACCAATGCGGCCTGCCGCGCGGCCATATGATCCGTCTGAATGCGCATCACGGCCTCTGCGCGCTGTTCGCGCACCGCAAGGGGCATTTGCGTCATCTGCGCAGCCTTTGTGCCCTCTTCTTCCGAATAGGCAAAGCAGCCCAGCCGGGCAAAGTTTTGCTGGCGCACAAAGGCGCACAGCTTTTCAAACTGCGCGGGCGTCTCACCGGGGAACCCGGCGATGAGTGTGGTGCGCAGGGTGATATCCGGCATGGCGGTGCGCAGCTTTTCCAGCGCGGCGCGCACAGTGCCCTCGTCCCCCTTGCGGTTCATGGCGCGCAGCACATCGGAATCAATGTGCTGGATGGGCACGTCCAGATAGTGCAGCACCTTTTCATTGCGCACCATGGCGGCCACAAATTCATCTGTGATGCGCTCGGGGTAGGCATAAAGAAGGCGAATCCACACAATGCCCTCCACCTTGTTCAGCTCATCCAGCAGGCGGGCAATTTCCACCTTGCCCCTGTCTGCGCCAAAGGCGGTGATATCCTGTGCCACCACAATCAGCTCTTTTACGCCTTCCCCGGCAAGCCAGCGCGCCTCGGCCACACAGCTTTCCACCGTGCGGCTGCGCAGCGGCCCGCGGATGAGAGGGATTGCGCAATAAGTACAGCAGTTCGAACAGCCCTCTGCTATTTTCAGATAGGCATAGTGGCGCGGCGTAGAGATCACGCGCTTGCCGGAAAGCGGCAGCGCAGCCTTGGGGCCGTAGCTTTCAATGCCCGTTTCGCCCCGTTCCAGCCTTTCCAGAATGGACGCAATGGCCGCGTTTGAGCCAATGCCCACCACCGCGTCCACCTCGGGCATCTCTTTGCGTATCTCCTGCTGGTAACGCTCGGCAAGGCAGCCCGTCACCACCACTTTCAGCGCAGGGTTCTGCGCCTTGTGGCTGCATGCCTCCAAAATGGTGTCAATGGCCTCCTGCTTGGCGCTTTCAATAAAGCCGCAGGTGTTGATAAGCACGCATTGTGCCTCTTCCACGCTGGCCACGGTGGTGTGCCCCGCCTGCAGCAGGGCATGGGCCATGCAGTCGGCGTCCACCTGGTTTTTCGGGCACCCCAAAGAGATCAATGCAATTTTCATGCGCGTTGCGCCCCTTTCCTGTTAAAGCTCACAGCCCTCTGCCTCCAGCTGGGCCAGCACTTCACTCACTGCGGCCTTTGCCTCGCCGTAGGAAAACCCGCGCCGCGCCAGCGCCGCCAGCACCTTTTCCCGCTGGCCGGCGGCCAGCTTTGCGCGGTAGTGCTTTTCCACCACGGCGCGGCAGGCGGCCTCGCTTTGCGGCGCAATTTCTTCCATTGCCGCGGAAATATCCTCGGCGCACAGGCCCAGCAGGTTCAACCGCCGCTCAATCTCTCTTGCAGAACGGTTCTGCCCCGCCAGGTGGCGCGCGCGGGCCTTTGCAAAGGCGGCGTCATCCAGCAGGCCAAGGCGCTGCATCTCGGCCACGGCGGCCGCGCTGGACGGGCCGTCAAACTTGAGGCACAGCTTTTCATACAATTCCTGCGAGCCATAGCCGCGCAGCGAAAGATAGCCCAGTGCCTTATCTTTGGCGCGGCGCGTCTCGCTGGCGGCCTGCAAACCGGCAAGGGCTGCGGCATCCAGCTCGCAGCCCTCGCACAGGCCATATTTGCAGTAGGTCTCTGCATCTACAGAGAACAGAAATTCGCCCGTGTCATCAAACAGGGCCATGCGGCCCTTTTTTGTCTCGGTAACTTTAGAAAGCCTCATTTATTCGTCTTCCATCATAATGTCGATGCTGGGCTTTCTGGTGCGCGCTTTCGGCGCCTCTTCCGCCTGTGCGGCAGGGGCCGGCGCAGCTGCGGGCGCAGCGGGCGCGGCCGGTTTTTCGGCCGTCTTGGCAGGCGCGTCATCCAGGCTGCCGCCGCGGCGCTTGCCCGCGCGGCCGGCAAACAGCTCGCTGGCGCGGGCGCGCACCTGCGCCTCGATGTCCGCGGCAAATTCCGGGTGCTCTTCCAGATAATTCTTGGTGTTATCGCGCCCCTGGCCCAGGCGGGTTTCGCCGTAAGAGAACCACGCGCCGCTCTTCTGAATAATGTTCAGTTTCACGGCAAGGTCCAGCAGCTCGCCGGATTTGGAAATACCCGTGCCGAACATGATGTCGAACTCGGCCTCTTTGAAGGGCGGGGCCACCTTGTTTTTCACCACTTTGGCGCGCGTGCGGTTGCCAATGAAGTTGCCGGAGGAATCTTTCAGGCCCTCAATACGGCGCACATCAATGCGCACGGAAGAATAATACTTCAGCGCGCGGCCGCCCGCAGTAACCTCGGGGTTGCCGTACACGATGCCCACTTTTTCGCGCAGCTGGTTGATGAAGATGGCCACTGTGCCGGTTTTGCCAATGACGCCTGTCAGCTTGCGCAGCGCCTGGCTCATCAGGCGGGCCTGCAGGCCCACATGGGAATCGCCCATTTCGCCCTCTATTTCGGCGCGCGGCACCATGGCCGCCACCGAGTCAATGACAATGGCGTCGATGGCGCCCGAGCGCACCAGCGCCTCGCAAATTTCCAGCGCCTGTTCGCCGGTGTCTGGCTGAGAGACAAGCAAAGAGTCAATATCCACCCCAAGGGCCTTGGCGTACACAGGGTCCAGCGCGTGCTCTACGTCAATGAAGGCCACCTCGCCGCCGCCCTTCTGCGCCTCGGCAATGCAGTGAAGGGCCAGCGTCGTCTTGCCCGAAGATTCCGGCCCGTAAATTTCCACCACACGGCCGCGGGGCAAGCCGCCGATGCCAAGGGCCAAATCGAGCGAGAGCGAGCCGGTGGAGATTGCGTCCACCTGCATGGTGACGTTCTGCCCCAGCTTCATAACGGCGCCCTTGCCAAATTGCTTTTCAATTTGGCTCAGCGCGGTCTCCAGCGCACTTTTCTTGTCGCCCGCCGCCTTGCGCTCCGGCGAGGGCACGGTTTGCTTTTTATCTGCCATGGCTTCCTCCTGCAATGTGCGCGGCCCGGCCGCGCGTGGTGTCTGTTTTTGTATGTGCATCATACCGCACGTCATATCCCATAAAGCGTACTTGACGGCCGCCGTGCGGCAAACCCTTCCACGGGTTAGTATACCCGAAACAATGTGCAAATGCAACGAGCATTCGCCCTTTTGGCGCATTCCTCACGGTTTTTCGGCATACACACAGCGCGGCAGGCCCGCGGCGTCCCGGCGCACCGAAATGCCCGTATACCCGGCCGCCCTGCAAAGCGCCGCCACCTGCTGCGCCTGCCCGGCGCCTATCTCAAACACCAGCGCCCCGCCGCTTTTCAGCGCCGGGAAATAAGCCGGTGCAATATGCCTGTAAAAGCAAAGGCCCTGCTGCGGCGCCACAAGCGCCTCGCGCGGCTCGAAGCGAAGCTCTGGCGCAAGGGCCTCGTATTCCTGCGCCGTCACATAGGGCGGGTTCGACACAATGACATCCACGCTGTGCGGCGCAAGGGTATTTTCATAGCCGAACACATCGGCCTGCACGGCCGCAACCCGCGGCGCCAGCGCAGCGCAGTTGCGCTGCAGGAAAGAAAACGCCTCGCCGCTTTTTTCCACGGCCGTCACCCGGGCGGCGGGCACGCCGCGCGCCAGGGCAATGGCAAGCACGCCCGTGCCTGCACACAAATCCAGCCCGGCTGGCTCATCTTCGCGCCCGGGCCGGGCAGCCGCGCGCTTCAGCGCAGCCACCGCTGTTTGTGCCACGCATTCTGTGTCTGCCCGCGGAATGAGCACGCCCGGGCCCACTTCTACCGTAAAATCAAGAAAATCCCACTCGCCCAGCAAATACTGCAAGGGCTCGTGCCGGGCGCGGCGGGCGCAAAGCTGCGCCAGCCGCTGCTGCGCGGCCTCTGGCACGGGGGAATCCGGCGCAAGCCGGGGGTCCGCTTTGCAGCACAGGCGGCAAAGCTCGCGCGCGTCAAACGCAGCGTCCTCCACGCCCGCCTGCTCCAGCAGGGCTGCGGCCTTTCGCCACAAGGCGCCCAGCCTTACCATACGCTCTCGTCCGGCCGCTCCGGCAGCACGGGCGTCACTGCGGCAATGGCGCATTCGATCATGCTGTCATCCGGCTCCTGCGTGGTGATGCGCTGCAGCCACAGGCCCGGCGCGCTGACGGCGCGGCACACGGCATTGTCGTATTTTCCGCACAGTTTGATAATCTCGTAGCTCACCGCCACCACCACCGGCAGCAAAAGCAGCTTGAACACAATGCGCAGCGAAAGGCTGCCCCACGGGATGACACTGTTTAACAGAATGCTGACCACAATGACAATCAGCAGGAAGCTGGTGCCGCAGCGCGGGTGAAACCGGCAGCATTTGCGCACATTTTCCACTTCCAGCGGAAGGCCCGCCTCATAGCAGGCAATGGTTTTGTGCTCGGCACCGTGGTAGCAGAACATGCGGTGAATTTCTTTCACGCGGCTGACGGCGGCCATATAGCCCACCAGAATGGCAATTTTCAAAACGCCCTCCAGCAGGGTTTTGGCGCCGCCCAGCGGCACCAGCCTGGCCAGGCCGCCCACCAGCAGCGTGGGCAGCATCAGAAACAGCACAATAGCCAGCGCCACGCCGGCAAAGCTGGCAACGCCCATCAAAATGGCCTCGCCCTTTTCCCCCAGGTGCTGTTCCACCCAGCGGTCAAATTTTGATTCGCTCTCTTCTTTTTCTTCCTCTGTCATGGAAATATCGGCGCTGCGCATCAGGCAGCGGTAACCCACCACAAGGTTTTCGGCCATGTTGTAAATACCGCGCACAAAGGGCCATTTCTGCCATGGCTTCATCACAACGGGGGTCACTTCCGTCTCAATGCCGCCGTCCGGGCGGCGCACGGCGATGCACATGGCCTTGGGCCCGCGCATCATCACGCCTTCCATCAGGGCCTGCCCGCCCACGGTGGTTTTGAATTTTTCTTTAATTTCGTTTGCCAAAAAAGGTTCCTTTCCGCCCGGCCGGCCGGGCTGTTCATTCGGCGGAATGCGCCTTGGGTGCCTCCAGCGGCAGGCGCACCGTCACAGTGGTGCCCCGGCCCACTTCGCTTTGCAGGTTCAGGCTGCCGCCATGGGCCGTGACAATTTCATCCACCACGGCAAGGCCAATGCCGCTGCCGCGCACGGCGCCTTTGCCCTTGTAAAATTTTGTTTTGACGTTTTCCAAATCTTCCGGGGCGATGCCGCGCCCCTCATCGGTGAAATTCAGAAAGGCGTTGTGCCCATCCTGTAAAAGCTCTACCGTAATGGTGCCGCCGGGCGGGGAATACTTAACCGCATTGTCCAGCACATTGATGAACACCTGCTTGAGGCGCGCGGCGTCTGCGTGCACGGGCACGGGGGCCTCCGGCTCTTCCCAGCGCAGGGTAAGGCCCTCCTGCATGGCGCGCGGCGTCATGGTAAGCACCGCATCGCTCACTTCCGCGGCAAGGTCCAGCTTTTCACATTCCAACGTAAGGCCGTTCTGCATGCGGGAAAAATCCAAAAGCTCCTCCACCATATCGTACAGCCTGTCCGTCTCGCTGGCAATCACCTGCACGCCGCGCTGGTAGTTCGGGTCTGCCGGGTCGCGGATGGTGGCCATCGTCTCCACCCAGCCCTTGATCGACGTGAGGGGGGTGCGAAGCTCGTGCGACACAGAGGAGATGAACTCATTCTTGATGCGCTCGGTCTTGTCCAGTTCGCCCGCCATATGGTTGATGGTATCGGCCAGCTTGCCTATCTCGTCGTCATATTTGTTCGAGATGCGCATGTCCAGGTTGCCCTGCGCCATTTTGGCCGCCATCTGCCCAATTTCGTCAATGGGGCGCACAATGCTTCGCACAAAGAACATGCCGCTCCACACGCTGAACACCAGAATGGCAGCCGCCACCGAGAGGCTGAGCACCGCCAGCTTCAGGATGCTTCTGTCCACAAGGGTGAGGCTGGTGACAAGGCGCATGGCCACAATATCGCCCGAGGTAAAGGGCAGCAGCATCGTCACCGCCATCACCTTTTCACCCATTGCCGTGTGGTACACAGCACGCCCCGTGCCCTCTTCACTGGTGTACGCCTCGGCCACATCGCTCCAGCCCTGCTGGTCCGCCGTGGAAAAGCCCGTGGACGACACCGCCATGTGGCCCTGTGCATCCATCAGCATCAGTTCAAAGCGGTCTTTTTCTTCAAATTGCTCCACCATGCGGCGCACGGCGGCGCTGCGGCTCTCTTCCGTCTGGGTGCCCATCACAGAGAGCTGGGTGGAAAGCGTATTGGCCCGCGTATACAGCGCGCGGGCCGTGCCGTCGTAGTAATTGGTGATGGTAAAATACAAAAACACGGCCTCTGCCAGGCACAGCGCAATAAGGGTGAGCAAAAGGCTGCCGCGCACCCAGCGCCGGGTGATGCTGTTCATGCGGCCTGCCCCCCTTTCTGTGCCGCCCGTGCCTGCCCGCGCCCGGCCGCACCGGCCGCGCGCGGGCTGTCAGCTGTTCCAGCGGTAACCGTAGCCCCACACCGTCATGATATGCCGCGGCGCGCTGGGCTCGTCCTCTATTTTCATGCGCAGGCGGCGGATGTTCACATCCACAATCTTGACATCGCCATAATAATTTTCGCCCCATACGCCTTCCAGAATCTTTTCGCGCACCAGCGCCACGCCGGGGTTTGCGAAAAACAACTCCATAATTTGAAATTCCACCTGCGTGAGGTCGATGGGCTCGCCGTTTTTATACAGGATGCGGCTTTTCTGGTCCAGCACAAAGCTGCCGGACACCATGCGCCCCTCAGCCTCCTGGCCGCCGTCCTGCCCGGCCGCACGCGCCACGCGGCGGCACAATGCATCCACGCGCGCCAGCAGCTCGCTAACCGAAAAGGGCTTTGTCATATAATCGTCCGCCCCAATGGAGAGCCCGCGAATTTTATCATCCTCCTGCGATTTTGCGCTGAGCATGATGATGCCGATGCTGTCGCTGTCGCGCCGGATATTTTCACACAGAGAAAATCCGTTCATGCCCGGCAGCATAATATCCAGCACCGCCACATCAAACGGGGCGCTGCCGCCAATCGCGGCCAGGCCCGCCTCCGCGCTGCCTGCCTCTGTCACGTCATAGCCCGCCATGCGAAGGTTCAGGGCAATCACTTCCCGAATTGCCGCCTCGTCCTCTACTACCAGTACTCTGCGCATGCCGTCCACCATCCTTTCCGTATCTCAAAGCGCCAGCGCCCCGGCGCGCAGGGTAAGCGCCTCGCCGGGCGTGCAGTTGGTGTGAAAATAAACCATCACTTTTTGCCCGCCCTCCAGGCTGAGTAATCTTTCATAGCCTCCCAGCGTGGCGTCCTCCGGCACCACGCGCACGGTGCACAGGGCCTCGCCCGCCTCATTGCGCAGCACAAAGCTGTTTGCAAAAGGGCCGTCCTGCAGGGCCACCGCATCGCGCCAGCCGGAGGGCAGGCGCAAATAGTACCCTGTGGCCACATCCGCCACGCCATATTCGCGCGCGGGTTCTGCCGCCAGGTAATCGTCCCACTCTATAAAATAGTAGCGCCGCGTGGTGGTTGCAGTGTCTGCGCGGGCCTCCACATGCGCCAGCAGCACGGTGCCGCTGGCTGTGATGCGCGGGCCCAGCGCGTCCGGCAGGCCCATGGTGCGCTCTGTCACCACTTCCCCGCCGGAAACGGGCCAGCTTAGAAGCTGGCCGCCCGTCATGCGAAGCACCTGCTGCGCCGTGCCGCCCGATGCAAGCTGGCCGCTTACCACAATGCCCTGCGCGCGGCCGCTGCGCGTCTCCAAAAGGGCGGTGCAGTGCAAAAAGCTGCTGTTCAGCTGCACCGTCTGCACGCTTTGCAGGCTGCCTGCCATATCGCGCACAGCCTCCAGCGTCAGCAGGCCCGCCTGTGCCGTAGACTGCGCCAGGTACACCTCGCTGGCCCCGTCAGAGTTCAGGTCTGCAATCAAGAATGCCTCGCAGGCCTGCTGGTATTCCATCACCAGCTGGCCGCCGCCATAAGAGTAAATGGTAAGATACTTGTCTGTAAGGTTCGAATTTGCATAGCCTACCACCAGCTGGGCCGCATCCTCACGCAGGCTCACCGTCTGCACCTGGCTGACCTCGGTGGAAAGCCCCTCGGATTCGCACACCACTTCCCATGAATCCCCGGCCTGCTCCAGCACGGCCATGCAAACATTCTGCCCGCTTCTTTCGGCCGTAAAAAAGGCAATGGCCTCGTCTGTGCCGTCGCCGTCCAGGTCTCGCAGGACAATGGGGGAAAGCTCTTCCCCGCCGCGCGGATATTTCATTTGCGGCGTTTCGCCCAGGTGGCTCACCAGCGCCTTCTGCACGGCGCTTTGCAACTGTGTGGGCTGGGGCGCGCGCAGCAGTTCTTCTGCATTTCCGCCCAACGAAACGGTAAAATCGCACCCGGCCAGCACGGCCGAAAGCGCAAGGCACACCGCGCTTAAAACCAGCTTTTTCATGCGCGCCCCCTTCCGGCGCAGCGCGGCAAGGCGCAGCGCGGCCAAGTTTATACACAGGGCATTATACCACTTCGCGCCGCGTTACACAAGGTAAAGCCCCACGCCCATACACAGTGTGCCCACGGCCAGCCCGGCCGCGCAGGCGCTGTTTTTCCCGAAGGAAAACCCGGCCGCCAGCAGCTGTGCAAACGACACCTGCAGCATCACCCCCGCCACCAGCGCCAGCAGGCCGTTCAAAAACAGGGGCGAAAAAAGGCCGCGCAGCAAGCAAAATGCCGCCAGGGCGCCCACCGGCTCTGCCAGGCCCGAACCCAGTGCAAGCGCAAGGCTTTTGGCACGGCTGCGCGTAGCGTAATATACCGGCACGGCAACCGCAATGCCCTCCGGGATATTGTGCAGGGCAATGGCCAGCGCAAGCGATGGGCCCAGGGCGCTGCTTGCCGCATTGGTGAACAGCGTAAGAATGCCCTCGGGCAGGTTGTGCAGCACAATGGCGGCCATGGTGGCAAGCGCGCCGCGCAGGGCGGCCGCACGCGTTTTGCTGGGCACTGAAAGGCGCCGGGCAAGCGCTTCTTCGCCCGGCAGGCTTTTTTCCAGCAGCCACGCAACCAGCATGCCAGCCGCACACAGGCTGGCACAGCGCAGCGCGGCCCCCACCTGCACAGCGCCAGCATTGGCATAGGCCTCCACCGCGCTGGGCAGCATTTCAGAAAGCGACACCGTCATCATCACCCCGGCCGCAAACCCCTGTGAAAAGGCCATCACGCGCGGGCCGGGCGCGCGCACCATCCACACCACCAGCCCGCCAAGCCCCGTTGAGAGGCCCGCCAGTGTGGTGAGCAAAAGCGCCGTGTGCATATCCATCCCTTCCTTTCCTCACAAAGAAGGATATGCAGGGCCCGGCGCCGCTATTGCAGGGCCAGCACGCCCTTGGTGATGATGCCCTCCACCACCGTGGCCATTTCGTCCGGCGCAAGGGGCATGCCCTGCTGCAGCCACTGCCGCAAAAGCCCAATACAGCCGGCCACAAAAAAAGAGAACACATAGTCGTAGCCAAGCCGGCTTTCTTTTCCCACCAGGGTTGCCCATTCGTCCAGCACGCGCTCGCGCACAAGCTGGTTCACTTTATCCACAAAGGCAGTCTCCTGCGAGCCGCACAGCAAAACACGGCAAATATCCGCATTCTGCGCCACAAAGTGAAAAATGCCGCGCATGGGCGTGGCCGCATCCGTCACCCGGTAGCCTGCCTGTGCGCCGCTGCGCAGCAGCATTTCGCCGGGGCGGAACGACTCCAGCATGTCTTCAAACTGCGCCATCAGTTCATTTACAATTTCATCCAGCAGGGCGCGCACATCCGGATAATGCAGGTAAAACGTCCCCCTGTTGATATTGCATGCCTCGCAAAGCTCTTTGACCGTGATTTCCTGCAGGGGCTTTTTTTCCAGCAGGCCTGTGAGGGCTGTGCGAAGCTGCGCTTTTGTTTTTAAAACACGGCGGTCTTGTGCGCGCGGCATGGCAATTCTTCCTTTCACGATTTATTTACAATTCTAATGAACACAAACGATATTCTTTGTCGATTTATCGGCACGAGCGGGCCTATTTGGCGATTGCTTCCCTTCCATGATTTCATTATAATAAATTTAACATTTTAATCAACACTGCGTTTATTACTGAGCAGCTTGTCTGTTTTTTGGAAGGAGCTTTCCCATGCCATTTCACCGCCGCGCCCAGCCCGCCGAAGCCGTCAGCGCCCCTGCTGCCCCGCCCACACATTTTGTGGAACTGCGGGACGTGTGTAAATATTATCAGATGGGCACCGTGCGCATCTCTGCCGCAGACCATATCAATTTCTATATTGAAAAGGGCGAATTTTGCGTAATTGTGGGGCCATCCGGCGCGGGCAAAACCACAGTGCTGAATATGCTGGGCGGCATGGACACCTGCGATGAAGGCGAAATTTGGCTGGACGGCCAGCTTGTAAGCCGCTATTCGCCCAAAGAGCTCACGGCTTACCGCAGGTATGACGTGGGCTTTGTATTTCAGTTTTATAACCTTGTGCAGAACTTGACGGCGCTGGAAAATGTGGAACTGGCCAGCGAAATTTGCAAAGAGCCTTTGGACGCGGCCGAGACTTTGGAAGACGTGGGCCTTGCCGGGCGCATGAAAAATTTCCCGGCGCAGCTTTCCGGCGGCGAGCAGCAGCGCGTCTCCATTGCGCGCGCGCTGGCCAAAAACCCGAAGATTCTGCTGTGTGACGAGCCAACCGGCGCGCTGGATTACAAAACCGGCAAACAGGTGCTGAAGCTTTTGCAGGACACCTGCCGCAACACCGGGCGCACCGTCATTGTCATTACGCACAACTCGGCACTCACTGCTATGGCAGACCGCGTCATCCACATCAAAAGCGGCACCGTGACGGCCGTGGAGACGAACCCCGCGCCCACGCCCGTGGAAAGGATCGAATGGTAAATGCGCAGGACGTACCGAAAAAACATTTTGCGCACCGTGCGCGCCAGCCTCTCGCGCTTTTTGGCCATCTTTGCCATTGTGGCGCTGGGCGTGGGCTTTTTATCCGGCCTGCTGGCCAGCCCTGTCGACATGCGCCTTTCAGCGGATGATTATTGCCGCGCGCTGAATCTTTATGATATTAAAATTCAGGCTACCCAGGGCCTGACAGAGGGCGACCTTAACGCTGTGCGCAGCACGGAAGGTGTTGGCGCAGTGATGCCTGCCTATGATATGGACCTGATGCTGAAGAGCCAGACGGGTGAAACTTTGACCACCCGGCTGATGAGCATTCCCGGCGATGGCGTTGAAGAAGAAGATAAGCTGAACGACCTTGTGCTGGTAGATGGAAGGATGCCCTCTGCCCCCGATGAAATTGTTGTGGGCCTGACCAAAGATTTTTCTGGCGACCGCCCGCAGGTGGGCGATATATTAACTGTAAGCGCAGATAACGAAGAAAGCATCTCGGACGCCCTGCCCGATTCTTTCACCGTGGTGGGCACCGTGCGCTCTGCCGCCTATTTTTCGGTAGAAACCGAATATACCAATGTGGGCACGGGCACCATTGCCCTGTTTGCCTATGCCAATGACAGCGCCTTTGAGATGGATTATTACACCACCTTCTACATTGCGGTAGACGGCGCGCGCGAGCTGAACTCTTTTTCTTCCGCCTATGAAGAAAAGGTGGGGCAGGTGTATGCCCGGCTGGATGCCATAAAGGACGAGCGGGCCAAATTGCGGTATGACGAGATTGTGGGTGAGGCACAGGCCCAGTTGGACGACGCCCGGGCAGAATACGAGAAGGGCAAGGCGGAAGCCGAAGCCGAACTGGCGGATGCCGCGCAAGAACTGGAGACAGGCCGGGCCGAGCTGGCGGATGCAGAAGCCCAGCTTGCCAGCGCAAAAAAGGAAATTGATGACGGCCAGGCCCAGCTGGACGCGGGGCGCGCCCAACTGAATGCACAGCTGCCGGGCTACCGCCAGCAGATTGCAGACGGCTATGCCCAGATTGAAAGCGCCCAGGCCCAGATAGACGAAAACCAGGCCCTGCTGGACGAAGCCAAAGCCCCGCTGGCAGCATTAAAGCAGGGCAAAGACCAATTTTGGAATGTGGCCGTGCCGCAGCTGAGCGCCGCTTTCCCCAGTTTGGGCACTGCCTTGGCAAACATTGAGGGCGCCGCAGAGCAGACGGATAGCGCCACCATCCAGGCCATTGACCTGATCACCCAATTTGTGGAGGCCATTCCGCCTTCCGGCTCCGGCCAGGGTGGCACAGACCCCGGCCAGGGCGGCACAGACCCCGGCCAGGGTGGCACAGACCCCGGCCAGGGCGGCACAGACCCCGGCCAGGGCGGCACAGACCCCGGCCAGGGCGGCACAGACTCCGGCCAGGGCGGCACAGACCCCGGCCAGGGCGGTACAGACCCCGGCCAGGGCGGTACAGACCCCGGCCAGGGCGGCATTGACCAGGGCCTGTTGGATGAGTATCTGCAGCAGTTTCAGAAAATAAAATCTGGCCTTGAGGCCTTAGCGGCCCAAGAGCCTCCCACCACATTGGACGAGGCCCTTGCCCAGCTGGACACACAGCAGGCCGCGCTGGACGCGGGCCAGGCAAAGCTGACGCAGGAACTGGCCAACCTGCAGGCCAGCGAGCAGCAGCTGAACCAAACCGTTGCCTCGGCCCAGGCATCGTTCGATGCCGCAGAGGCCAAGCTGGCGGATGCGCGCCAGCAGTATACCGATGGGATGGTTGAGCTGGAAAACGGCCGGCGGGAACTGGCCGACGGCGAACAGGCATACGAAGAGGGCAAAGCCGAGGCACAGGCAGAGCTGGACGATGCCTGGGAGCAGATTCTGGATGCAGAAAGCGATGTGCGGGAAATTGAACAGGGCAAGTGGATTCTGGGAGACCGCGATGATAATGTAAGTTTTTCCAGCTATGACAGCAACGCCCAGCGCATCGCCAACATCGCCACCGTATTTCCGGTGTTTTTCTTCCTGGTGGCCGCCTTGGTGGCGCTTACCACCATGACCCGCATGGTAGAGGAAGAGCGCCTGCAAATTGGCACCATGAAAGCGCTGGGCTATTCCCGGGGAAAAATTGCCGCAAAATACCTGCTATATGCGCTTGCCGCCAGCCTGGCTGGCAGCGCGGTGGGAATGGTTATTGGAATGCAGCTGTTCCCGAGCATCATTTTAAATGCCTACAATATCATGTATGACCTGCCGGTTCTGAAAACGCCTTTCAACACGCTTTTCGGCACCATTGCCACGGGCACTGCGGTTGCCTGCACCCTGCTGGCCACCCTGAATGCCTGCTGGGCCGAACTGCGTGAACAGCCCGCCAGCCTGATGCTGCCAAAGGCGCCGAAAGCGGGCAAGCGCATTTTGCTGGAGCATATCCGCCCCGTCTGGCGGCGCATGCGTTTTACCCATAAGGTAACGGCCCGCAACCTGTTCCTGTATAAAAAGCGCTTTTTCATGACAGTGGTGGGCATTGCGGGCTGCACCGCCCTGTTGGTGACGGGCTTCGGTGTGCGGGATTCTATCTCGGACATTGTGGAAAAACAATTTGACGATTTGGCGCACTATCAGCTGATGGTGTCAATTCAGGATGAAAGCGCCACCCAGGGCAAAGAGCTGCAAGCACTGCTGAACGACACCTCCCGCATCACGGGTTACCTGCCCGTGGCCCAGCAAGATGTGACGGTGGTGCCCGAAGGCGATGCAGCGGCAGACAACCTGTACATCACCGTACCCACAGATACGGCGGCGATGAACGATTACTTTACATTCCGCCATCGGAATGGCGGCGGCTCGATAGAGCTGGGCGAGGGCTCGGTGATTATTACCGAGAAGCTGGCCGAGCGGCAGGGCCTTAAGGCGGGCGACATCATCACGGTAGAGGATGCCGACGGGAACACCGCAAGTTTTACCATCACCGACGTTTGCGAAAACTATATTTCCCATTACCTTTATATGAGTGCCGGTGTCTATGAGGCGGCATTTGGCAAAGCGCCAGAAACAAACCTGCTTTTGTGCCAGCTGGCCGACGGCATGGATGAAGACCCGCAGGCGGAAGAGGCCCTTGCCACGGAACTTCTTCAATGCCGGGACGTTGCAGGCGCGCAGTTCACGCACGAACTTACCGCCAGCTTCAGCCAAAGCCTGGGCAGCATCAATTACATTGTTGTGGTGCTGATTATAGCGGCCGGTGCGCTGGCCTTTGTGGTGTTGTACAACCTTACCAACATCAATATTTCGGAACGCGCGAAAGAGCTGGCCACCATCAAGGTGCTGGGTTTCTATGATTCCGAGGTGGGCGCCTATATCTACCGTGAAACTTCGCTGCTCACCCTGATTGGCACAGCCTGCGGCCTTGCATTTGGCGTGGCGCTGCACACATTCGTCATTCGCACGGCCGAGGTGGATATGGTTATGTTCGGCCGCTCCATTTACCCGCTAAGCTTCGTCTGGTCGGCCTTGCTCACCATCCTGTTCAGCCTGCTGGTTAACGCCGTGATGTATCGAAAGCTCAAGGCCATCAGCATGGTAGAAAGCATGAAGGCCCCGGAATAAGCCTTGCACAGCCGGTGCCCTGCACCGCACTTTTGCCCCGGGCAGGCCTGCCCGGGGCTTTTTATGCCCTGTTCCGCCCCGGGCGGCAACTTTTTCTTGACTTTCGGCAGGACAGAGTTTATAATCAAAAAAGTTTGAAATTCAAACTTTGAAGTTCAAAGCATTAAAAAGGAAAACCCTATGCCACAAATGACGCCAAAAGAGCAAAAACTGAACGATTTTCTGGTGGGCGTGTTCAACGACATTCTTCGGCTGGAGGAGGCCAATTTACGGCAAAGCTGCGGCAATCTTTCGGTAACAGAGCTGCATGTGCTGGACGCCGTGGCCCGCTGCGGCCCGCTGTGCGGCATGGCGGATATTGCCGCCGCGCTGAAGGTAACGGCCGGCACAGCCACCGTTGCCGTAAAAACGCTGGAGCAAAAGGGCTATTTGGTGCGCACGCGCCACAAAACGGATAAGCGCCGCGTCACCGTCTCCCTCACCGGGGCCGCACAGGCCGTGCTGGCCCATCACGAGGCCTTTCACGCCGGCCTGGTGCGCGCCGTGGCGCAGGGGCTGCCCGTGGATGAGCTGGACGCCCTGGGCAGCGCGCTGGCGCGCCTGCACCACTATTTCAACACTTTGTGACACAGGCCATTGCAAGGAGGAAACCTATGATTCGCATCATCACCGACTCCACCGCAGATTTCCCGCAAAACGAGGCACAGGCGCTGGGCCTGCGCGTCATTCCTTTACAGGTCAATATCGACGGCGAAATGTACCGCGACGGGCTGGACCTGGAACCCGAGAGCTTTTACGAGATGCTGGCCGAGGCAAAAAACCTGCCCACCACCAGCCAGCCCTCGCCGGAACAGTTTCTAACAGAGTTCGAACAGGCAAAACAGGCGGGCGACGAGGTGGTGTGCATCACACTCTCGGGCGAGCTTTCCGGCACGCTGCAAAGCGCCATGATTGCCCGCGAAGAAGTGGGGTATGCCCCCATTCACATTGTGGATTCCCGCAACGTCACCCTGGCCGAACAGCTGCTGGTGCGCCGCGCGTGCAACCTTGCGTCGGCCGGCCTCACGGCGGCCGACATCACGCAGGACCTTGAGGCCGCGCGCGAGCGCATTCGCCTTCTTGCCATTGTAGACACCCTGAAATATCTGCATAAGGGCGGCCGCCTCTCTGGCGCTGCGGCCCTTGCGGGCGGCCTGTTGGGCGTAAAGCCGGTTGTGGGCATCACCGACGGCAAGCTGGGCATGATGGGCAAGGCGCGCGGCATGGCCGGGGCCTATGTGGCGCTGTTCAAGCTGATTGAAGAGCAGGGCGGCATCGACGAGGCCGAGCCCTGCCTTGTGGGGTATACCGGCAGCCGCGCGCAGGCCACGCCCTTTGTGCGCTTTGTGTCGCAGAACCTGGGGCTGGAAAGGCCGCCCGTCCTGCCCATTGGCACAGTGATTGGCACCCATGCAGGCCCCGGCGCGGCCGGCATTGCCTTTTTTGCCAAAGAGGGCTAATAACTGCGGGCGCTGCGTGCAAAAGCTGCATACAGCCAAAAAGCATGACAGATAAAAAATATTAAACCCAGGGCCCTGGCACTGTGGCGGAAAGCATGGAGCCCTTTCTTTTCTGTTAGATTGTGTTACAAATAAACTTGATAGGCTGAAATGAAAGGCTGGGGAAGCGCGTGGAAAATCAGGATGTAAAAAACGGCATCACAGATAAAAGGCTGAAAGAAAACTTTGGCAATTTGGCCATTTCCCTGCTGGTGCAGAAAAACCTTATTTCCGCTTCGAAAGACTTGCGGCATTTGATGGTGGAATTTGGGTATTTGTTTCTCGACAACCGGAGTGGGCCCCAAGCCATGTTCAAGCTCACCACCCCAAAAAGGTTTCTGCACCCGCAGCGAACCTTCTATTTTGGCACGCAAAACGGGCACCTGCTTTTACTGAACGAGCAATTTACCGAGGCGGCTTTTCGAAAAATTCAACATGACATGTTCATCATGCATGGAATAGATGCCAAGGCCGTAAACCCGCAGGAATATCTTATGGAACTTTCTTAAAGGCCTCTCCGCCGGTGCTTTCAAAACAAAATATCTTTTGCACGGCAAGCGGTGCGGCATTGCCTGCCAGCATCAAAAAACGCCCCATCCAAACGGATGGGGCGTTGTAACATTCTGGAAGAAAAGCTTATTTCAGCTCTACCTTCGCGCCGGCGTCTTCCAGCTTCTTCTTCATCTCTTCGGCGTCGTTCTTCGCAACAGCCTCTTTCAGGGTCTTCGGGGCGTTGTCCACCAGTTCCTTCGCTTCCTTCAGGCCCAGGCCGGTAACTTCCTTCACCGTCTTGATAACGGCCATCTTGTTGGCGCCCACTTCGGCCAGCACAACGTCGAACTCCGTCTTCTCTTCGGCAGCAGGGGCAGCGCCAGCAGCGGCAGCAGGGGCAGCGGCAACGGCAGAAACGCCGAACTCTTCGCAATAGGTGTCGATGAGCTCTTTCAGCTCAAGGATGGACAGACCCTTGATCTCGTCAAGGATGGCAGTGATCTTCTCAGAAGCCATGATAATACCTCCAATTTTATGTGTTGTTCTGTTTCATACAATTTACAGCGCGCAGGCTCAGGCAGCAGGCTCTTCCTGCTTATCCACATAGGCCTGCATGGCAACGGCAAGGCCGCTGAGCGTGCTGGTAAGCGCGCCGGCAAACATGGACAGCATGCCCTTGTAATCCGGCAGTTTGGCAATGGCGGTAAGCTCGGCCTCATCCAGCACCTTACCCTCCATATAGCCGCTCTTCAAAGAGAACTTGCCCTTAGAGCCCTCTGCAAACTTGTTCAGAATGCGGGCGGCAGCCGTGGGGTCCTCTTTGGAAACGGCCAGCGCAGTGGAGCCCTTCAGCACATCGGCCAGCCCGGCCAGGCCCGTCTCCTTCACGGCAAGGCGCAGCATCGTGTTTTTCACCACGAAATACTCCACGCCCGCCTCGCGCAGCTCTTTGCGCAGCTTGGTGTCGTCGGCCACGTTGATGCCCTTGTAATCTACAATTACGCCGGCCACAGAGCTCTCCATCTTTTCGCGCAGAGAAGCAACGAACGCTTCTTTTTCCTTCAGGATTTTTTCACTCGGCAAAGTATTTCACCTCGTTTCCAATTAGAAATTTCCATCTCAAAGACAGAAAGGGTGCAAAAAAGCCTCTTTCTCCCGCGAGAAAGAGGCCAAAAATACAAAGCATTTTTGCACGTTTCTCGGCAGGCGGGAAGCCCCATTACGCCTTTCGGCACCTGCTGTCTTTAAAACAGCTTAATTAGTATAGCATGCATCTGGCCGCATGTCAATACCTTTTCACGGCCTGCATGTCCTGCCCCCCTCAAAAGCGGCACAGGCAGGCCGCCTCCTTTGCGGGCAGCGCCGCCCCGGGGCTGGCGCATGAAAAAAGGCCGGAGCATTCTCCGGCCTTTCAGGGTTCCATAAACTTCCGCGCGGAAAGCACTCAGCGTTCCGCCCGGGTGCGCAGCACCGGCTGCGCCAAAGGCCCCCTGCCTTTTTGAAAAGCGGGCAGCTTTTAGCCGCCGAACTTGGCGCTGTTCAGCTTGATACCCGGGCCCATGGTGGAAGCCACCGTGGCGCTGCGGATATACTGGCCCTTTGCGGCGGCGGGCTTCGCCTTCACAATGGCGTCCATTACCACTTTCAGGTTCTCTTCCAGCTTTTCGGGGCCGAAAGAAGCCTTGCCGATGGGCACATGGATGATGTTGGCTTTATCCAGGCGGTATTCAATCTTACCGGCCTTGGCCTCTGTCACAGCGCGGCCTACATCGGGCGTCACCGTGCCGGCCTTGGGGTTCGGCATCAGGCCGCGCGGGCCCAGAATCTTACCCAAACGGCCCACCAGGCCCATCATGTCGGGCGTGGTGACAAGCACGTCAAAATCAATAAAGCCTTCGTTCTGAATTTTCGCCACGAGGTCGGCATCGCCCACCATCATTGCGCCGGCCTCTTCGGCCGCTTTGGCTGCGTCGCCCTTGGCGATGGCAACCACGCGCACGTTTTTGCCGGTGCCGTTGGGCAGCACCACGGCGCCGCGCACCTGCTGGTCGGCATGGCGGCTGTCTACGCCAAGGCGCACATGCAGCTCTACCGTCTCGTCGAATTTGGCTTTCGCCGTCTGGCAGCACAGGGCCAGAGCCTCGTTGCTGTCGTACAGTTTGGTGCGGTCGACAAGCTTTTTGCTGTCAACGTAATGTTTCCCTTGCTTCATAGTTTCCTCCTGTGGTATATCGGAATATTCCTCCCACTGATGGCAGGCCGTTGTTAATCGGTAACCGTAACGCCCATGCTGCGGCATGTGCCGGCAATCATGCTGACGGCGGCATCCAGGCTTGCAGCGTTCAGGTCGGGCATTTTGGTGTTGGCGATATCCTCCAGCTGTTTGCGCGTGATGGACGCAACTTTCGTCTTGTTCGGCACGCCAGAGCCGCTCTCAATGCCGATGGCCTTCTTAATCAGAACAGCCGCCGGGGGCGTTTTGGTGATAAAGCTGAAGGAACGGTCTGCATAAACTGTGATGACCACAGGAATCAGGTAACCGATATCCTTTTGCGTGCGCTCGTTGAATTCCTTCGTGAACGACATAATGTTCACACCGTGCTGGCCAAGCGCCGGGCCAACAGGGGGAGCCGGGGTAGCTTTACCGGCCGGGATCTGGAGCTTGATATACCCCACTACCTTCTGAGCCATTTTGTGCACCTCCAAAAATTGTGGTAAGTTGCGGGCCTGTGCCGTGTGCGCGGGCCCTCCCACGAGCGGGCTGGCGCCCACTCTATAAGAGCCGTGCGCCGAAGCGCGCGGTGCTTACCGAAAATAAATCAATCCAGCGGTTTGATCTGTGTGAATTCCAGTTCCGCAGGCGTTTCGCGCCCGAACATGGACACCTTCACATTGACCTTCTTCTGCTTTTCGTCGATAGACTCGACAATGCCGATGAACCCTTCCAGCGGGCCGCCCGTAATCTGAACGTTGTCGCCCACCTTGTAGGCCAGCGGGGCGCTGCGCACCGGCGTTTCCACGCCAAGCTTTTCCACCTCTTCTTCCGAAAGGGGAATGGGCTTGGACGAGGGCCCCACAAAACCCGTGACGCCGCGCGCATTGCGCACAACATACCAGGTCTCGTCCGTCATAATCATCTTCACCAGCACATAGCCGGGGAAGAGCTTCGATTCCTTTTCCTTGCCGTCCGCGTCCACCACAGTCTCTGTAGGCACGCGCACTTCCTGAATCAGGTCCTGCAGGCGACGGTTCTCCACAATGGTCTCCAAGTCCTGCCGGACCTTGTTTTCATACCCGGAATACGTATGCGCCACATACCAGTGCGGCTGAGTATCTCGGTCTTGCGCCATAGTGTTTCCCCCGCTTTCTTTCGCTTTACAAACTGTGGGCCGTTAAACCTTCGCCAAAAGGTCCAGCACGGTGCTCAGCCCAAAGCCGAACACGGCGTCGAGAATGAAGATTACCACGGCGCTGAGCAAAACAACCACCAGCACCACAACGGTGTTGTTGATGACCTGCTTTTTGTTCGGCCAGACAACCTTCTTCATCTCGCTTCTCGTATCGCGGAAAAACTTCGCAATATTTTTGAAAAAGCGCTTGATACCGGCGAAAAAGCCCTTCTTTTTCTCAGTTTTTTCTGCCATGTCGGTTCCGCCTTTCTTACTTTGTCTCGCGGTGGAGCGTATGCTTGCGGCAGAAGCGGCAATACTTCTTCATCTCGAGCCTGTCGGGGCTGTTCTTTTTGTTCTTCTTGGTGTTGTAGTTGCGCTGTTTGCACTCCGTGCAGGCGAGCGTGATCTTCACTCTCATTATTTCGGCACCTCCATTAATAGCCTCCCTCTTCTGCCGGCGGCGCTTTGCGGAACGGCCCCGGGTGGTGCCTAAAAATGCGCACAAAAAAATAGACCTGCAAAAGAGGTAGCTTCATCATAGCACACGCCGCGCACCGCGTCAAGCGTTTTCTGGGCAGCCGCGCGCTTTTGGGGCACTTTTCCCCGCTTTGGGCCGCACAATGTTTGCAAAGCGCGCCTATTATGGTATTATAAAGGCAAGCAGAGTGCGGGCCTGCTTGCAGCACAGCCGCAAAGGCGCGGCCCGCAAAAACGATGCGAAGGTGTGACGATATTGGCAAAAACAACCATTGCCGTCCTGTTTGGCGGCGTTTCCAGCGAGCATGAGGTTTCGCGCATGAGCGCCACCAGCGTGCTGAACAACCTGGACAAAGAAAAATTCAACGTGCTGGCCGTGGGCATCAAAAAAGATGGCAGCTGGCATTTATATCCCGGCCCCACAGAGGGGCTGTGCACCGGCGAGTGGGAGGCCTGCAAGGAAAATATCCCCGTGGCCTTTTGCCCGGGCAGCGGCATGAAGGGCCTTGTGGCATTTGAAAACGGCCGCGTGCGCGAGCTGCCGGTGGACGTGGTTTTCCCCGTGCTGCACGGCAAAAATGGCGAGGACGGCACCGTGCAGGGCCTGCTGGAAATGGCGGGCCTGCCCTATGTGGGCTGCGGCGTGCTGGGCAGCGCGCTTTGCATGGATAAGGTGTGCGCCAACCTGGTGATGGACGCGGCGGGCATTGCGCGCTGCGAATGGGACTATATGGAGGCATGGCAGCTTGCCGATTTTGACGCCATTGAACGGCGCGTGGCCGAAAAGCTGCACTACCCCATTTTTGTGAAACCTGCGAACGCGGGGTCCAGCGTGGGCATTTCCAAGGCGGCAGATAAGGCCGCGCTGCGCGCCGCGGTAGAGCTTGCGCTGCGCCACGACAGCCGCGTGGTGTTCGAGCGCTTTGTGGACGGCCACGAAATTGAGTGTGCGGTAAGCGGGAACGAAGAGGTGCGCGCCACCCTGCCGGGCGAAATTTTGGCAAGCGCAGAATTTTACACCTATGACGACAAATATGTCTCGGGCACATCGCGCGTGGTCATTCCCGCACAGCTGCCCGAAGAAACGCTGAACGCCGTGCGCGCTACGGCCGAAAAGGCCTACCGCGCGCTGTGCTGCCGCGGGCTTTCGCGCGTGGATTTCTTTGTAGAGCGCGGCACGGGCCGTGTGCTTTTGAACGAAGTGAACACCATGCCGGGCTTTACCGATATCAGCATGTACCCCAAGCTGAAAATAGCGGCCGGGCAAAGCTATGGCCAGCTTCTGGAAGAGCTGGTTGGCCTTGCCCTTCAGCGCGCCGGGAGGCCCGCCCATGTGTAACGCTGCGGCCCAAAACGCCATTGGCGTGTTCGATTCCGGCCTGGGCGGCCTGACGGCCGTGCGGGAGCTGCGCCGCATTCTGCCTGGCGAGGACATCGTCTACTTCGGCGACACCGGGCGTGTGCCCTATGGCACGCGCGGGCGGGATATCATTGTGGAATATGCAAAGCAGGACATCGCCTTTCTGCTTTCCAAGGGCGTCAAGGCAGTGATTGCCGCCTGCGGCACGGTTTCCAGCACGCTGCCTGCCGAAGTGGCCGCCAGCCTGCCTGTGCCCTATATGGGCGTGGTGGAAAGCGCGGCGCGGGCCGCCGTGCTGGCCACCAAAACGGGGCGCATCGGCGTCATTGGCACGCCTGCCACTGTGGCCTCCGGCAGTTACCCTGCGGCCATCCGCCGCCTCATGCCGGGCGCCGCCATTACGGCCACGGCCTGCCCGCTGTTTGTGCCGCTTGTGGAAAACGGCTATTTCGGGGTGCAGAACCCCGTTACCCGCCTGGTGGCGCAGGATTATTTGAAGGACGTGAAAAGCGCCGGGGTGGATACGCTCATCCTCGGCTGCACACACTACCCGCTAATCGCCCCCGTCCTGGCCGACCTGATGGGCCCGGGCGTAACGCTGGTGGATGTGGGGCGTGCGGCGGCCCAAAGCGCACGCCATATGCTGGAGCGCACGGGGCTTTTGCGCGCGCCGCGGCAGGGCAAGGTGGAATATTATGTCAGCGACAGCACCGAGCAGTTCGACAGGCTGGCGCACATTTTCCTGGGGGAATACGCCGGGGGCAGCGTGCAGCGCATTGATATCGACGCATACGGGTTATCTGAAAGGAGGAAGGTGAGCTTGCCATGAAAGAAGATTACCTCATCACCATTCAAGGCACCATGGAGCAGAACGGCGGCAGCGACAGCGTGCAGCTGATGACGCGCGGCAGTTTTGTCAAGCGCGGCGGCAGCTTTTTCATCACTTACAAAGAGACGCAGGCCACCGGTTATGACGGCTGCGTCACCACGGTAAAGGTGGAGGGCTCGGACAAAGTGAGCATGCTGCGCTTTGGCCCCGCGCCCAGCCAGCTGGTGATTGAGCGCGGCAAACGCCATGTGTGCCACTACGATACCGGCCAGGGCTCGCTGAGCCTTGGCGTGGCCGCAGACGAGATTCACAGCCGTCTTTCTGAAAAAGGCGGGCGCGTGCGGTTTTCTTACATGCTGGATGTGGATGATGCCAGCGTAAGCCGCAACATTGTGGACATCACGGTAAAACCCACCATGTAACATGGTGCCCTGCGGGGCCGCATGGCCCCGCTTTTCTGTATTCAAACAAACGGGAGGGACAAGCTGTGTATTTGAAACTGACATTTCACGGCGTGTCGTTTTACGCCACGCTGCTGGAAGATAAGGCCCCTATTTTGTGCGCCGAGCTGAAAAAGGCATGCCCGTTCGAGGCGCGCCTCACCTATGCCAAAATATGCGATAACGAAATTGTGTTCCAAGCGCCGGTGGCAAAATATGTGGTGGAAAACCCCGTGTATTCTGTAAAAGGCCACATCGCCTATTATGGCCCCAAGCACTCGGTGTGCATCTGGTTTGGCGACACCCCCAGCCTGGGCGCATGCGACCTGTTTGCACTTTTGGACGAAAAAGACATCCCCCGCTTTGCCGAAGAGGCGCAAAAGGTGTGGGACACCCGCGGTGAGATCATTCGTGTGGAGCTGTGTGAGGAGGTGGGCGCATGAACCGCACAGAGTTTATTGAAAAACTGGACGCGCTGAGCGAAGAGATTCGCCTGCACGAGCCCGAGGACATCCGCCGCGTAAAACAGCGCAACCGCCCCGCCAAAAAGAATTTCGGCGCTTTGCTGTTCGCCTTTTTGGATATGGAGGCCGCCAACCCCGACCTGTACCGCCTGATTTGCATGGCACAGGCCGGCCAGGGCGAGCTTGCCACGCTGAAAGCCGTTGCAGGCGGCGTGCTTAGCTGGAACGAGGGCGGTTTTGAGGGAAGCTATGACATGTATGACAGCGCAAAACTGATGGGCGAGGCGCGCACCCACCTGGCCGCGTGCGGCACCTATGAGGAATTTGCCGCCCTTTTGAAAGCCGTGCACCGCTATTTGATTGGCCTGAACTTTCAGCTTGACAACGCCATTCCCTGGGCCGAGCTAAGCCGCACCTATCATGAGGCAACGCAGCCCGAAACCGGCAAGGCCCGATTGTAACTCAAAAATTTTTTGCCCCGCGGGCTTGCCGCGGGGCATTTTCTTCTTGACAGGGATGCTTGTTTTTCTTATACTTAGTAATACTAAATATTATAAAAAAGAAAGGGTGAGCGGCAGGCATGGAGAGCCGGTTTTCACGGCAGATGAAAAAGGGTGTGCTGGAGATGCTGGTGCTGGGGCTTGTGTGCGAGCAGCCGGGCCATGGCTACGAGCTGCTGAACCGCCTTGCCGTGCGCTCCGGCGGGTTTCTGCACACCAGGGAGGGCACGCTGTACCCCATTTTGTACCGTTTGGAGGATGACGGTTTCATCTCTTCCAGCTGGCAGACAGGCGGCACAGCGCGCACAGCGCCAAAAAAAATATATACGGCAACGGCAGCGGGCCGCAGCGCCCTGGCGGCCATGCAGGCGGAATGGAGCGCACTGTGTGAATGTGTGCAGGCCTGCAGGCCTGTGCTGAAACCGGAAGGAGGCGGCGGCAATGTTCCGGCGTGATATTTCAGAAAACCACGAGAAAAGCAGCACAGCACAGCTTTTGTCGTTTATCTTCATTGTGGCGCTCATTGCAGTGGTGGTGCGCCTGGGGGCACCCGGCCTGCAGCCGGAACAACCTCACGATGCGGCCAGCGTGGCCGCAATGCCCTATACCCTTGCGGGCCAGGGGGAAACCTGGCGCCTGACCGTGCGCGTGGAAACAGCGGATGAAGAGACCGCCGCACCCTACAAGGCGGCTGCGCAGGAACTGGCAGACAGCCCGGACATCATTGGATATGAAGAGGCTCTGGCGGCCGTGCCCGCCTACCGGGCCACGCTTACGCTGGAATATCTGGGGGATGATGCCAGTTCTATTAAGAGCGTGGCGCTGGATTTTGCCCCCCATACCGATTACCAGCTGGAAGTGCGCCGCAGCCGTGCAGATGCCTCTGATTTTGACGCATTGATTACAGGTGCGCAGCCCATTATGACGGTGTATTACCCCGAAAATGTGGATCTGGCCGGGCGCATTCCTCCCATGGACGGGCGCTATACCGCCCAGGTCAGAGCAGGCGGCGCAGGCACCGACACGCTTGATTTACAGAAGGAGGCGGCCGTATGAGCAAAAAAGAAAACGTGCGCTTTCTGCCGCCTGTCAAGCGGTATGTGAATGCGGTGGAGCGCCGGCTTCACCTGCCCCTGCGCGAGAAGACCCGTGTTATGAGCGATATTTCCACCAGCATCGCCGCCCGGCACGAGACGGGCGAGAGCTATGAGGCCATCATGGCGGACATGGGCACGCCCGAAGCCGTAGCCCAGCCTTTCAACCAGGCGTTTGCCGGGCAATACAAGGGCAGTGCGTGGCGCTTTTTGTGGCTGGCGCTGACCCTGGCCGTCTTGGCGGCCACGGCCGCTGTGCTGATTTTCACCGCCGGCATGGCCCGAGGCATGGAAATGGCGTTTCTTCCGCAGGCTTTCCCCTGGGCCGCCGCCTCTTCCGCAGGCATCATTGGCGGGGCAGACGGCCCCACCGCAGTGTTTGTCACATCGTATGCGGGCATCTTCTCCATGGGGCCGCTGGATGCACTGGTGACGGCCGGGGCCCTGCTGTCTTTTTACTTTTTATGCCGGGCAGCGGGCATCCACGGCGCAAAACATCTTCGCATTGCGCGCGCCCTGGCAGGCGTCTGTGCGGCAGTGTTCTGCGTGCGCTTTTTCCTTGCCGTGGCCATGCTTTCCCTGGCAGAGGGCTCCCCTGCCAGCCTGGCCGGGATGTTTTTATCTCCCGGGTTCCTGCTCACGGCCACGGCCCTGGGCCTGGTGATTTGGCGCACGCCGCAAAAGCCGGAAAACGAAACGGAGGAAGAAAACCATGAGTGAGAAAAAGCGCACGGCGCTTTTGCTGGGCTTTGTGTTTCTAAGCCTGGCCGTCATCTGGGCCATCATGCTGCCAAAGGGCCTTTCAAACCGCAAGGCCGAAGCCTTTGCACAGCCCTTTTTCAGCCACGCTGCGCCGCAGGGCGCCGAAGTGCTTCAGCAAACCGCCACGCGTCAGAAAGAGGATGGCGCCTATGTCACCATGGCCACGCAGATTTTGGAATTTTCTCAGGCACCACAGCAGGCCCAGCTGGAGGAATTTTACAGCGATGTAGAATACCCGCCCGCAGAGGAAGGCCAGGGCGTAACCCTGGCCGCAAAAGAGCTGGACAGCGCCAGCATCTCGGCCCTGCAGCAGGCGGGGCTTTATGAAGAGGGCAAGCACTACTGGTTTGTCTATCTGGTCAGCCAAAACGGCTAATTATAACAAATTTAAATAAATAACAGATTTAAAACTATTTGTATATTTTTGAAAAGGAGGCCGCCGTATGTTGGAATTCCGGTATGACACCCAGCTGCTGATAGAGGGAACCGGGCTGGATGAAGACGCCATCCACGATTATTTCACGCAAAATTTTAAGGGGGACTGCCTGCTGGCCGTGGGCGATGAAGAGCTGATCAAAATTCATTTCCACACCAATGAACCCTGGAAGGTGTTGGAATATTGCGCCGGCCTGGGCGAGATTTATGACATTGTGATTGAAGATATGGAGCGCCAGGCCCGTGGCCTGAAGGGCTGAAGCCCGCCCGGCCGCAGGCCAAAAGGGAAGAAATTGAAAACTGCGCCCAGCAAAAGGGCCTGCGCCCCGCCATGGCGGGGCGCAGGCCTTTTTACATGGTTGCCTTGCCGGGCTTACAGTTCGGCATAGCGGCGGCCCAGCGCGTCAGCCGTGAGGATGGCGGCATACACGCTTTCCGGCGTCACCTCGAAGGGCATGTTGTGCAGGGTATCGCTGTCGGCGCAGGCAAGCTTTGCCACTTCCATCAGCTGCTCTGCTTTCGGCTGCTCGATGCCAAGCTGGCGCAGCGTGGTGGGCAGGCCAACTGCCTCGCAGAAGCTCAGCACCTCTTCCAGCTCTTCTTCGCTGGCGTTTTCCAGCACAAGCTGCACCAGGGTGCCAAACGCCACCTTCTCGCCGTGGTACATGCTGTGCGTTTCGGGCACAGCGGTAAAGCCGTTGTGAATGGCGTGGGCACCGGCCAGCCCGCCAGATTCAAACCCAAGGCCAGAGAGATAGGTGTTGGCCTCAATCACATGTTCCACCGCCTTGGTGCACACGCCATTTTCCACCGCCAGCTTGGCTTTCACGCCATCCTCCAGCAGGGTGTCATAGCACAGGCGGGCAAGGCCCATGGCGGCCAGCGTGGTTTTGCCGCCCACACAGTTCGTGGCGCCAGATGCCTCGCAGGCGCGCGCCTCAAAATAAGTGGCCAGCGCGTCGCCCATGCCCGCCACCAGCAGGCGCACGGGGGCAGCCGCCACGATGGTGGTGTCTACCAGCACCATATTGGGGTTCGCAGGCAGGAACAGATATTTTTCAAACACACCTTCATCCGAATAGATGACGCTGAGCGCAGAGCACGGCGCGTCGGTGGAGGCGATGGTGGGCACAATCACCACCGGCGCCCCGGCATAATAGGCCACGGCCTTGGCGGTGTCGTGAATTTTGCCGCCGCCAATGCCCACCACAACATCGCAGCCAGAGGCCTCAAATGCCGCTTTCACACGCTCAATCTCCGTCATGCTGCACTCGCCGTGGAACGCCTCGTATACCAGGCTGGCGCCCTGCGCGGCGGCGCTGGCCGCAAGGTCTGCTTCCACCCGGCCCTTGCCGGAGGGGCTTGTCAGCACAAACAGCTTGCTGCCCAGCAGTTTCACATGCTCGCACAATTTCTTCAATTCACCGGCCCCCTGCACATAGCGCGAAGGGCTTGCCATAATATTTGCCATTTTGATAGCTCCTTTCTGCATTCCGGCTGCGCACTGTGTGCAGCCGCACACAGGCGGAACGCCGTATGCGGGCCATGCGCGCCGGAATATTTCCAAAGAAATTATATCCCGGCAGCAGGAAGAAATCTATTGTTCAATTGTTAAATTTTTCACATGGAAAGCAATCAAAAATTGTCAAACTTCATGCGGAATGCCCATCTCGGCGCGGGTTCCCGGCCATGGCGGGCGGCGGCCACAGCAAAACAGCCGGGGCACAGTGGTGTGCCCCGGCTGTTTGGTTGCCTGTTTTGCCTGCTGCCCAAACAGGCGGCCCCAGGCCCGGCCGGCAGGGCACGGCTGTTGTTCCCCGCTTGTGCTGGCGCCCGCCAGGGGCAGGCCTGCGCCTATTGGGCCCAGCACTTCCCTTTGCGGAACCGCCATGTGAAAATAATAGAGCGGATGAGCCATTCCAGCACCATTGCGCCCCAGGCGCCATAGATGCCAAAGCCCAAAGGCACCGTAAGAAGATACCCAAGGCCTACCCGTATGCCCCACATACAGGCCAGGGAGGCAACAGAAGTAAACACAGCGTCCCCCGCCGCACGCAGGGTGTTGGGCATGGTGTTGGAAAGCGGCCAGAAAACAGGCATGAACACAAGGCCCAGAAACAGCACGCGCCACACAAGCTGCGCCGTTTCCGCCTGCGGCGCATACCAGGATAAAATCAGCGGGGAAACGGGAAGCAGCAGCAAAATGGCCGCTATGGTCAGCACAATGCCCACCTGCACCAGCCGGACGCCGTATTGGCGCGCCTGCCGGATATTGTCTGCCCCCATGCACTGCCCCACAACCGTGATGGCCAGCAGGGCCGATGCGTTTGGCGCCGCGTAAAACAACCCCAGCATAGACATGGCAATGGCGTTGGCCGCTATGCTGGCCGTGCCAAGCTGCACCATGTAGGTTTGCATCATGAGGTTTCCACCGTTTGCAAGAACCTGTTCCACCCCGAACGGGACGCCCTGATAAAACACCGCCTTTAGCAGCTTTTTATCTATGCGGAAAATATCCTGAAAGCGGATGCCGGGTTCCCGGTGGCGGGTCATGGCCATATACAGGGCCGCCGCGCCGCCAATCAGGCGCGCAATGTTAAACGAAAGCGTGGTGCCCAGAATATCCATTTTCCACACGTTCAGAAACAGCGCGCTGGCCGCCAGGTGCACCAGGTTGATCAGAACGGTGAGTTTCAGGCACATGCGGGCATCGCCAATGCCGCGCAGCACAGAGGTGGCACCGTAGTACACCGAAAACGAGAGAAAAGAGAGCGAGTACCCCGCCAGGTACTCAATTGCCTTTTCCTGCACGCTGGCCGTGGCGTTTCCAAATAAAATGCGGACAATTGGGCCGGAACACGGTACCAGCACTGCGGTGATGATGCAGGCCACAAAAAATGAGGCCAAAATCACCTGGCCGCCCGCCCTGCGCAGGCCATCGGCATTGCCCGCGCCTTTATAACGGGCCACTACCACAGAGCCACCGGACGAAATGGCGCTTAAAAAGCCCATCACCAGAAGCGTAAGCGGGTTGACCAGGCTGGTTGCCGACACAGAGTCCTGCCCGGATGCGCTTACCATGGAGGTGGTCAGGGTATTGATGGCAAGGATGAAGAATTGATCCAGCACCAGGGGGCCCAGCATCCCCAGAATTTGCCGGCTGGTAAATTGGGGGCTTCCCAGCTTCTCGTCCAAAAAGCCCCGCAGGCCCATACTTGGCAGGGGCCGCTTATCCTGCGGGCGAAACTTCATATTGTAACGTCCCTCTCTGCATAAGCGCATCTGCGCCTTCTCAGGCAAAGCCGCCGCGCGCCGGGGCCCTGGCACGCCGGCGGCCGCAGCCCTTCAAATGGCATATGTGGTTCCAATATGGGTCAGCTCTGCGGCCGAAAAAAATTCCCGCGCCTGCCGCAGAACATCCTGGGCCCTGTCTTCGTGATAATGCGTTAACAGCAGCCGCTTTGCATGGTGCTTGGCAGCAAGAAGGCCCGCGGCCGCTGCAGATAAGTGGTGGCCCTGCTCGGCCCCGCTGCCCCCGGTAAGGGTTGCCTCGCACAAAAAGGCATCGGCACCCTTTGCAAGTGCCGGCAGCTGCGGGCACAGGCCGGTGTCGGCAGAATAGGCCAATGTTTTTTGCCCTGTGCAAAGCCGCAGGCCGTACGATTCCACCAAATGCTCCAGGCGAATAAAGGTCAGGCGAATGCCGCCCAGGGTGAAGCAGGCACCATCGTCCACCTCGCAGATGTCAAACACTTCCCCTGCGCCAAGCTCCTGCCGGGCCCACTGCGGCATGGGCGGGGCAAGCAGCGGTATCTTTGGCACCGTCTCGCCCCATGCGCGCCGCGTCTCCAGCTGGTATTTTGCGCAGAACAAATCGCCCATGTGGTCGAAATGCAAATGGCTTACCACAATCATATCCAGCGCGGCAAGGTCTTCGGTGCGCTGCAGCTGTGAAAGGCTGCCGCTTCCCATGTCAAGCAAAACCTTTTTTCCACAGGCCTCCACTAGGTAGCAGGCGCACGCACCATACGCCCGTGGGAAACTGGCATTGTTTCCGAATACGGTAAGGTACATCATGGTTCCTCCCCCTTTTTACAAAAAAAGCGGCATTTCCGGCCAACCGGCCAGAAATGCCGCTTTTTGAGGCAGCAAAGCCACACCGTCTTAGCCCAATATCAAACAGCACATTTGTAAGGGGTCCAAGGTGAGTTTCGTGTTGTTGTCCTCGCACTGTACGGCCGGGGCAGGCCCCTCTATAACCGAGAGGGAATACTTTTTCAGCCCTTCACCGCACACTTCGAACGTCTGCTTTTCCTCGGTTCCGTTCGAAAGCAGAACCATCCGGCGCCCGTCCTGCAGCTTCCAGCAGGTGCCCTGGCAGAACTGCGGCACGCAGCGCAGCCAGGCATCGTCTGCAAACTGCGCATGTTTCAGCATAGGCTGCAGGCTCTTTCGAAACGCAATGGCCTTGGGCGCATACGCATGGTACTCGGTGCCCTCTTCGCTCAGGCAGGTGGTGATGCCCAGCCACAAAATGCTGCCCAGCGCAATGGCGCGGTGCATATCGCGGTAAAACCACAGGCGCTCTTCTTTTTTATTGGCGGCCCAGCTTCTGGGGTTCACCATGTTCACCTGCACAAACTCTGGGAACGTATATTTGAACACATTGTAGTGTTCATCGTATTCTGCGCCATTCCAGGTGAGGTTGCCCCAGGTATAGCTGCCGTAGATGTCGCCGCAATTTTCCGTCATAATATACGCCTTGGGGTTATATTTGCGCAACCGGGCCAAAAGCTCGCGAAGCACATACACATACCCGTTATTAAATTCGCCGATGTCATCATGGCTGTGCGCTTCGCAATAGCACGCAAACGGCTCGGCCGAGGCCAACTGGTCCAGATAAATGCCGTCGCAGCCGTACGCCTTCACGCAGAATTCCGCCGTATCCAAAAGGAATTCCCGCCACAGCTTGTCGGACGGGCAGTTTACGGTAAAGTGCTCGGGGCCGTATGTCTCGTACCGCATTTCGCCCGTCTCGGTGCGAATGGCCATTTTTTCGCCAAGCGTTTTGTGGAAATCTGATTTCAAATCGAAGATGCGCGCGTTGATGTACAAAGTGGAGAAGCCGCCGTGTTCCCGCACATATTCCAGCCCGCGGCGGAATTCCATGGCGCTGCCAAGCTCCATATCCGGGTAATATTCCGGGTAAAAAGAGTCGAAACCGGTGCGGTTCCAGGCAGCGATAAACATGTGGCGCACATCCCAGTTTGCGCCCGCTTCGTACAGGGCGGGAATCTCTTCAAAGCGGTGCTCAATGTTGTCACGCCGCTTGAAGTTATAGCACTGGTTCAGGGCATATTCGTCCTGCAGATAGTCGGGGTTGTGGTCAAAATCCAGATAAGGCGCAATGTAGCTGCGGTATATCTGCGCGCCATAGTGCCAGTCTTTGCTGGACACCGCAAGCACATATTCTGCCGTGTCGTAATTTTCTCCGGGGCGCACACGGTGATGCTTGCGGAAGCCAAGGGCCATCCACGGCGATTGCATATTGCCGCTTGTGTCTGCTATTACACCCGTCACAGGGAAGCGCGCGTCATGGCTGCCAATGTAAAGGCCGTCTGTCTCGTTGTAATAATACATCCAGCTCATGGAGGCCAGGCCGCAGTAGTTAATTTCGCGCCGGTAAATGTCCTCAAACGCCACGCTGCTGGCACGCCAGAAATCTTTTTTGTTCTGGCCGTACGCCATAACCGGGTTTTTCGAGCGCTCGCCGGCATGGTGCGGGTAGATAATATAATCCGGGTGGGCCTCGCCGCCCAGGTACAGCCCGCCAATATGGGGAAGCAAAATCTCTACTACATCGGCCTGGCTGTGGTTTTCAAGCTCGGCGCGAATGGAAAGCCTGTCCTGCACGGCATGGCAGTGCACTGTCATGCGAATGTCCAGCCCGCCGAATTCTGCATAGCAAATTTCCAGGTGTTCGCTGTCCCCGCTCACCTGCGGCTGGCCCGCCACCAATTTTTTCTTCTGGCCGTCTGCCAGGGCATAAAGCTCTACCAGCGGGTCTCTGGGGGCCTGGCGAATATATTCCGTGCCCGTGGCCAGATTTACCAGGCTGACAAAATTGTTTTTTTCTTGCGAAAAACATGCGCGAAACGCCGGTGTTTTCAGTTCCATGGTCCCATTCCTCAATATCCGAATTTTTCGTAATTTTCCAGTGCGCTGCCGTTGATTTGCGCGGCATTGGGCATATGGTTCGAAATATATACGCTGGGTTTCAGGCCTTTGGCCAGCAGTTTTTCCACCACTGTGCTTTGCAGGGCCCACATTACATAGCTGGCACTGATGCCGCTGGCGGGGCAAATGCGCTGGCCCAGCTCGGGCACGTCCACAAGCGTATCGCCATAGTTGGAACAGTTATCCAGGCAATAGGTGCACGCTTCAAACAGGCGTTTTCCGCTGGGGTGTTTGCTGGTGAGTTTTTCCGAATATTCCACCGTTGTGATGGCCACCGTCAGGCAGCCCATCTCTGTGGCTTTCAGGGCGAGGTCTACCGGGAAATAGTTGTAGCCAGACACAGAGCCAATCATTACAATATCCCCGGCAAGCACGTTGGCGCGCCCCAGCACAAAATCTGCAAAGCCCGGCACGCTGTCATAGCCTACCACGCCGCGGGCCGGCGAAGGACGGTGACGGACGGGGTTATTGATTTCGCAGGTAATTTTGATGGGCTTCAGGGCCATCATGCCGCCTGTGCGGCCCACGCCCTCAAACATCAGCATGTGGCCGGTGTCCATAATATGCCAGGCATAGCCCTGAGCAAGCCTGTCGGCAATTTTCTCTGCCACTTCTATGATGGTGTCCCTCTGTGTTTGTTCTACCTTTTCCAGCACGCCTTTCATGGCCGAAAAATATTCATCCATCAGCATGGTATCTTCACCCTTTTTCTTTCTTTTTCAAATTGTCAAGCACAGCCTTGTCTGTAATGTCCACACCCGCCTGAGTGCACAGCACATACAGCGCGGCGCCCTCCACCGGGGAAAACTGAGGGCAGCGGCATACGCACCCCGGCAGCCGCCGGTGCACCGCCTGTTCAAACCGCTGGGTAAACAGCGGCCCCATGTTAGATACGCCGCCTGTCAGGGCCACCGGCAAACAGCTTTCGCCCATCCGCCGGGCTACCGTCTGTGCCAGCTGGCTCAGTGCGTCGGCGGCTTCGTCCAAAATGGCGCACGCATTTTCATCGCCGGCACGCGCAGCCCGCTCTACCACATAGCACAGCCGGGCCACCCGCGCGCGCGTAAAGCCGGGCTGATAGGCCGCTTGCCGCAAATCGGCAATGTCGGCCAGGCCCAGCTCTTGCAGGGCCATGGTTTCCAGCACAGTGCCGCGCTTGTCCGCGTCATACAGGTTTGCCAGTTTTGACAGGCAAAGCACGCCAATGTGGTACCCGCTTCCCTCGTCACCAAACAGCGGGCCCCAGCCGCCAACGCGCACCATCTGGCCGGGTTTGGTTTGCCCCACGGCAAAAGAGCCTGTGCCGCTGAGGACGGCAATTCCATACGGCGCGCCCAGCGCCGCATAAAACGCGTTTTCCACATCGCCCATCTGGCGAATATCATCCCTGCCAAAGTGTTCTTTCACCTGGGGCAGCACCGTGTGAAACCCGGGAATAAACAGAACAATGCCGCTTACCTCGCTTAGGGGCACGCCCGACACCCGCAGGCATTCTTCTATTCCGGTGCACACATGTGCGGCAGCCTGCTGCGGCGGCGTAAAATTGGCGTTGGCGCCGCCGCTGCGCGCACGGGCCCACACGCGGCCCGTTTTATCAAACAGCAGAAATTCTGTTTTTGTGCCGCCGCCGTCACATACCAGATACATGACGCCCTCCGTTCTCAGCAAAGCGCCTTGATGCGGGATTGATACTGCGCAATCACCTTGCTGTTGTATTCATCGCCGCCGGGCAAATTCGCGCTTCGAAGAACAGGCGGCATCTCACCCTGTGCCAGGTACAGGTTTTCTATTTTCAGCACAATGCGCTGTGCAATAAACAGGCTGCTGAATGTGGAGGCGCCGCCCGTGATTTGTTCGGTGCCCGGTATGGTAAAGAAGCCATCGCCTCTGGGCGCATGGTTGTCTATTACAATGTCTGCCACCTCGTACAAATGCTTCCCGTTTTCGCATCGGGATTGCAGCGTCTGCGACACTTTGCGGGATGTGACGGCAACCACCGTAAGCCCCTGCTGCTTTGCATATACGGCCGCTTCCACCGGCACCGCATTGATGCCGCTGTTGGAAGAAATGATGATGGTGTCCCCTTTTTGCAGCCCCGCCGCAGAAAGCACCTCTTCCGCCTTTCCGTGCAGCCGCTCCATCCGGGTGCTGGTGATGGCGCCCTTGTGCACCATCAGCTCATCCACCAAAATGGGGTTCACCGGCACCAGCCCGCCGCTGCGGTAGAACATCTCTTCTACAATCATGTGTGAATGCCCTGTAGAAAAGACATGCAGCAGGCCGCCTTTCTGAATCGACTCATAGGCTGCCTTGGCAGCCGCTTCTATTCCGGCCTGCTCTTGCTGCTCCACCTGTTCCAGCATGGTGCATATGCTGGAAAGATATGTGCCGTCTTTCAGAAGTTTCTCTTCCATGTTTTCCTCCGCTCTGGAAAAGGGCGGCAAAATGCCGCCCTTTTCCTGATAATTTGTGGCATTAAGCTTCTTTGGTAAGGATCTCCGCAGCCTGCTCATCCACACGCTGTTCAAATTCTTCCGGGGTAAGCACGCCCGCCCACAGAGACTCGCATTCCTTCTGGAACATGGTCTGGAATTCCGAACCGTTCAGGTTTGTGGGGAAGGGAATGGCTGTCTCCAGCGCTTCCACGAAGTACTTGTTATACGGCGTCTTTGCCTCGAAATCGGTGGTGTCCACCATCGTGGAGGCAGGCAGGCCGTAGTTCATATCCAAAGCAATCTGCTGGCCTTCCTTGCCAGAGAGGAACTCTACCACGCGCCAGGACAGCTCGGGGTTTTCGGCCTCTTTGGGGATAACCCAGGTGTTCACGAAGGAAGAGCAGCGGCTGACACCGTCCACAGAGGGCATGGGCAGCACCGTATACTCTGTGCCATTGGCATCAAAGGTAGACGCCGTGGACAAAGCGCCAATCTGCATGGCAACCTTGTTGGCCATGAAAGCAGAGAACTCGTTCTCGCCATACTGCTTGGCCTGCTGGTCGCTGGGGCACACTTTGTAGGTGTTGTACAGGTCATACATGAACTGCACTGCGCGCTTTGTGTTTTCATCGGTAGAAAGCACGCTGGATTTGCCGTCTTCGCTGTAAATCTTACCGCCAAAGGCTGCGATCATGGAATAGGTCTGGTCCATATAGTTGGCCCAGTAATAGCCCCACTGGGCGTCCGCGCCGCTGCCCGTCGTCAGCTGCTGGGCAATTTCCGTAAATTCTTCCATCGTCCAGTCGTCAGAGGGGATCTCGATGCCAGCATCTGCAAACATCTTCGTGTTCAGGTACATCACCTTCGGCGTCACATCGCGCGCGGCGGCATACATGGTGCCGTTCACGGTAAGGGCGTCTTTCACCACGGGGTACAGGGCATCCATATACTCCTGGCTGGCCAGGTCATCCAAAGGCAGCAGCATATCGTTCAGCGCATAGCGGGGCACCTGGTCCATCGCCAGCATCATCACGTCGGGAATTTCGCCGCCGGCAAGTTTCGTGATCATCGTGTTGGCGTAATCGCTGGGAATTGTCACAAACTCCAGTTTGATGTCCGGGTTTGCCGCCTCAAAGTCGGCCTGCATCTTCTGCAGGTGTTCAAATTTGGTGATGTCCCACCAGGTATAAACCTGCAGGGTTGTAGGCTCGCCCGTTGCCGTGCCAGAGCTTGCCTGAGAGCCGCTTGCCGTGCCGGAAGAAGCAGGGCTGCCACCACATGCAACAAGCGAAAGTGCCATTACGCATGCAAGTGCCATTGCTAGGAACTTTTTCATTTTCATGTTCAAACCTCCATTTCTATATTGATGGCGCAGATGCGCCATGGGCAACAAAATCAGGTTCCGCCGAAACCGGAATTCACAGTAGATGCCATGAATTGCTTTTGGAAAATCAGGAATACAATGATGATGGGCACAATGCTCAGCGTTGTGCCTGCCAGCAGCACAGCCCAGTTCGGCTCCCAATCCTTCAAGTAGCGCAAACCTACGGTCAGCGTCAGCTTGTCGTAATCGTTCAGCACCAGCATCGGCCACAGGAACGAGTTCCAGATATTTCGGAATGACAAGATTGCCGTGGTGGCAATGGCCGGCTTGGCGTTTGGCAGCACAATGCGGAAAAACACGCCGAACCGGGAACATCCGTCAATGATGGCCGCATTTTCAAGGTCTTTGGGGATGCTGAGGAAGAACTGCCTAAAGAAAAAGATGTTAAAGGCATTGGAAGCCGTAAACACACTGGAAAGGAACAATGCGGTATATGTATTTGTCAGGTTCAGGCTTGTCACCAAGCTGTAGTTTGGAATCATCGTCACATGGCCGGGAATCATCATCGTGGCAACAAAGGCCAGAAACAACACGTTTCTTCCCCGGAAATTCAGCCTGGTAAGCGCATAGGCCGTAATAGAGGCCACTGCAATCATGCAAAGCGGAATTGCAATAGACAGAAAAATGGAGTTGATGATGAAGCGCCCAAAAGGCAACACTTCAAACAACCTGTCGTAGTTGTCCAGTGTGAAGGGCTGAGGAACCATATCCAGCGGGCTGCCGTTGTACAACTGCTCTGGTGTTTTGAAAGAAGACAAGATAGCCCAAACGAACGGATAAATCATGGTGAGGCTAAGCAATATCATCAGAATGTGATATGCGGTGTTCCCCACTCTTCTGCGCATTTTCATGCCCATGGTCATTTTCTTCATGTTCACTCTCACTCACCTCCCTGTTCACGGCGGAAACGGAATTGTATCAGCGTGAACACAAGAATCAGGGCAAAGAAGATCCACGCAAGGGCCGAAGCGTAACCCATGTTATAAGACATGAACCCTTGCTCGTAGATATAGTACATGATGGTGCTGGTAGAGCCCAGCGGGCCGCCTTCCGTCATGACGAAGATGGATTCGAACATGTTGAAGGATTCAATAATCAGCAAAATCACCACAACAAAGGTTGTGTTGGAAAGCATGGGCACGGTGATGCGTGTAAACCTTTGCCAGGAAGATGCACCGTCCACTTCCGCCGCTTCATACAAAGTTTCCGGAATGGTCTGCAGCCCGGCCAGGAACAACAGCATGTAATAGCCGCTCATCTGCCACACACGCATAATGATAAGCGCCGGTTTGCTCCACTCCGGGTCGCTTAACCACATGGGCGGGTTGTGAAAGCCAATGGCCGTGAGGAAGTTGTTCAAAATACCCATATCCGGGTTGAAAATCCACAGCCACACCATGCTTACCGCAACCGTAGAGGTGATGCTGGGCAGAAAAAGCGCAACACGATATGCCTTTGTCAGCTTGCCCACTTTTTTATTGATTAAAATAGCCAGAAAAAGCGAAATTACCAGCACTACCGGCACCAGCACAATGGCAAAATAGAAAGTGTTCCCAAAATATTGGTAAAAATACTCATCATTTGTAAAGGCCTTAATATAATTTTCCAGGCCCACCCACTCGGGTGTTCCGAACATGTCATAATCGGTAAAAGAGAGATAGAGAGAATACAAAATTGCGCCGAACGTAAATATCCCAAAGCCGATCAGCGCCGGCGACACAAACAGCCAGCCTGTCAGCGCCTCTCTCTGCTTTAGGTTCAGCCTGCGGCCGCGCCGGCCCGCAACGTTGCTTTTTGTCATCGGGCTTCCTTCCTTTCTGTGGTAATGTTTCTATCTGGCTGGGATATTCCGGCCGGCTGCATGCAGCCAAATTCTGCCCGTTGCGCCCATTTTTCCCGAAAGCCGTTGCCGGCAAGCTTCCGGTCCAGCACCAGAGGGACGCCCGGTTTCCAGTTTTGCGCCATGTTCCCCGCGGCCAGCAAGCGCATGACAGAATCGCTTAAAAGCCGCAGGTCGCGCGCACAGTTCTTTTTCACCTGGGCAAAGTCGCACACTTCCCCAATGGCGCTGAAAACCGCTGTAATGCCATGCTGGAACACCTGTTCCGCACCCTCGCCAACAGAACCGCACAGCGCAATGCACGGCACGCCGGCGGCCTGTGCCCTGCGGGCCACCCCCACGGGCACCTTGCCCCGCGCGCTTTGCCAGTCGATGCGCCCCTCGCCGGTAAAGACGATGTCTGTCTGCTGCAGAAGGCTGTCAAAGCCCACCGCATCCAAAAGCAGCTCCACACCCGGCTGCAGCTTTGCGTGCAAAAACGCCAACAGCGCGGCGCCCATGCCGCCGGCAGCCCCGGCGCCCGGCACATCCAGCACTTCCACGCCGGTGTGGCGCGTCAGCACCCGGGCAAAGTGTTTCATGCGCGCGTCCATCTCTGGCATCATTTCTTCACTGATGCCCTTCTGCTTGCCGAATGTATAAATGGCGCCCGTCTCCCCGCACAGGGGGTTATCCACATCGCAGGCCGCAATAATGTCCAGCGCAGGCTTTCGCGCAGGGGGCACAATGGCGGATATTTCCGCCATATGGCAGGTGACGGCTTCCACCGCAGCGCCGTCTTTGTTCAAAAAGCGGTAACCCAGCGCCGCCGCCATTCCAAGCCCGCAATCTACCGTGGCGCTGCCGCCAATGCCAAGCAGCACCCGGCGCACCCCGTTGTGCTCTGCATGCAGCAGCATTTCCCCCACACCGTATGTAGTGGTGTGCATCGGGTCCAGCGCGCCATCTAAAAGGGGCAGGCCTGCGCAGGCGGCCATTTCCATCACAGCCGTCCCATCGGGAAGAATACCGTAATAGCAGGCAACCGGGCGCCCTTGAAGCCCCTGCACCGAAAGCAGCACCTTGCGCCCCCCCAGCAGCTTCAAATAGGCGTCCACCATGCCCTCGCCGCCATCTGCCATAGGGATGCAGCGCACAGCCGCATCAGGGAAATATTGCCGCGCAGACCCCTGAATGATTTGGCATACCTGGCTGGCCTCCATAGTGCCCTTGAAGGAATCGGGCGCAATGACAATTTGTCTTATTTCTTTCATCCATCACGCCGCCTTCGTCAAAATATACATATTCTATTTCATTCTGTGAATATAATTATACACAATGTCTCTTGGTATTGATATGTTTTCTGTAATATAATTTTCGGGTAAAATAATGTTATAAAAAACATATAAAGGTGGAATGGCCATGCTGATCAACCATGAAAACTCGCAAAAAATTGCCGAGCGCATTGGCGGCATTCTGCACCGCAATGTCAATATCATGGATGAAGAAGGGCGCATCGTCGCAAGCACAGACCCAACGCGCATTGGCGCGCTGCACGAGGCCGCCTGCAAGCTGATTGAACAGAATATTCCGGAAATGGACGTGTATTCCATTGACCAGATGACGGGCAGCCGCGAGGGCATTAACCTGCCCCTGCAAATTGACGGAAAAACCATTGGCGTAATTGGCGTGACGGGCAACCCGGACGAGCTGCGCGACATTGGCCTTGTCATTACCGAAATGGCCGAAATTCTATTTTCCGAAACCCTGCAGACGCTGCGCCAGCAAAGCATTTCGCGCCAGAGGCGCCATTTTTTAGAGCAGCTTCTTTTCAGCACGCCCACAGCGCCCAGCGAATCGTTCGAGCGGCGCGGCAGAGCCCTTGGGGTGCCTTTGCATCACATCCGCTCTGTTGGGGTGCTTTCTATAGACGCAGAGCTGCAGGACGCCGACACGGCCGCCTTTTACGACACGCTGCTTTCCATTCTTCGAAGCCATTTGGGCGATTCTATCCTGCTCAACCATCTGTATCTCGGCAAAAAGCTGATTTTGTTTCTGGGGGCCGACATTCAGCCCTACCTGCTGGGGCAGCTGAACAAGGCCCTGCGGGCGGCGCAGGCGGCCGGGCATGTTTCCTGCTGCGGCATTGCGGGCGGCTGCGAAAGCTATACCCAGCTGCACCGCATTTACACCCAGGCAGACAAAGCGCTGGAGGTGGCCCTTTCCAGCAACAACAGGCAGGTGTGCGTGTATGACGGCCTGGTGCTGGAGCTTCTTTTGGCCCCGCTTTCTCAAGAGAGCCGCACCGCCTTTCTGGACCGCATTTGGGGCAACGCCAAAAAGGATATGGAGGAAATGCTGGATTTTCTTGAAATCTATTTCGCATGCAACGGCTCGGTGCAGGCCATTTCCCAAAAGCTGTTCATTCACAAAAACACCGTGCAATATAAAATAAAGAAGATTGCCGAGGCCACCGGCTATGACCCGCGCAAGCTTTCCGATGCCGTTTTGCTGTACCTTTGCGTCCGGCTGCGAAAGGCCTGACGCCCGCGCCCGTTCGTTTCAAAAGCAGGCACCCCCGTGCCAGGCATTAACAGCCCGGCACGGGGGTGCCTGCTTGTTTTCAACCTTTCTTTTCGCCTTGCGGGCACACCGGCGGCCGCCGGGCGCCCGGTTACACTTCCCACAGTGCATGCAGCTGCACAAGGCAGAACCATGCCAGCACGCACCACAGCCAGATGCGCCGTTTTTGCGGCAGCTGCCGGTGCACCACCATGCACGCCGCCATGACAAAAAAGTAATACAGCGTGCCTGTGCGCAGGCCCGAGACGCCCACGCTGGGCGTAAAGCCCATGGCGGCCCAGCTCATACCGCCCAGGGCCAGCAGGGCCCAGCAAAGGCGCATGGCGCGGGAAGTGCCCTCGGCGGCATAGACGTTCCACAGCACAATGGCATACAGCCCATAGCTGAGCAAAAACGGCACATAGGCCGCCGGGGCGTTGCAGTTTGCCAGTGAAATGTAGCCGGCCGCCGTGTAAGAGGCCGTTAGCTGTTTCACCCACGGCACAAGCCCGCCCAGCTCGTACTGATACAGGCTGAGGGGCACCATCAGCACGCACGGCACCAGGCTGACGGCGCGCAGCAGCCATTCCCGGCGCTTGGCCCACACCAGCACGGCCGTAAGCACCGCCAGCAGGAAAAACAGCATTTCGCGCCCCAGCACGCTTGCATGCACCACGCCGGAAATGCCAATCTCGGCCTTTTGCAGCACCGAAAGCATGGGGTAGTTCATATAAAACGAGGTGATGTCATTTTCTGTGCGCATGGCGTTGCCCGGGCAGGTGAAAATAAACACCAGCGAAGCCGCGCAAATTGCAAGCTGCACCCACAGCCCGGCCGGCACCCGCACGCCGCGCGCGTGCAAAAACAGCATGCCGCCCGCCACCAAAAACGGCAGCACCAGCGCAGGCTGTTCCATATTGGCCGCAAACAGCAGCGAAATGCACGCCAGCACCCAGCCCCAGGCTGGCGTGCGCTTGCCGCGCACAAGCCGCCACAGCGGGCACAGCGCCGCAAGCCCAAAGCAGATGGGCCACAGGTAGGCAATGGTGGTTACCACCCAGCCGGCCGTTTTCAGGTTCACCCACTGGTGCAAAAACACCAGCGCGCACAAAAGCCAGCTTTCCGTGCGCTTTTTTTCGCTTTGCAGGGCATAGGCCATCAGCCAGGCGCAGGCGGTGATGACGGCCGGGTTTACCACGCGCCACACCAGCACCGGCGCGGCAGAAAAAATGCAAAACAGGCTTTCTGTCAGCATGCGGGCGCTCCACGTCCAGTAGTGCCCGCCCACATAGGCGAACATAGAGGCAAAGTTCCAGTTGCCGCCCAGCGCCGCCGCATAGCCCACCTCGTCCCCGGGGACATACAAAAACTGCAAATGGCAGGCCAGCATGACGCAGAACAGGGCCGCGTAAGCCGCCCTGGGGCTTTTTACAAATTCAGAAATGCGCAGCTTCACGCGGCACCCCCAATCCCCTGCCCGGTGGCAAGCAGAATGCGGTGATTGTTGGCGCCATAGGCAAAGCACACCTCATATTCCTGGGGCGCGGCGGGCAGGGCGTCCAGCGCCACAAAGGCGTAAAAGCGCCCATAGGCCATGTTCAGCCCATCCACATAAGCGTCGCCCTCACCCGCCGTCATCGTCGTGGCCAGGCGAAGATATTCGCCCGTCTGCCGGTGCCGCAGCAGCACAAAATTGTCCATCATTTCAAAGTGTTCGCCCGCAATATAGGCAAGGCCCGTAAACGTGGCATAGCCGTCGTGCAGCTCGCTTTCCAGGGAAAGCGAAAGCCCGGGCGGGGCGGGCTCGGCCCATTCCGAGGCGTCAAAGGCGCGCGGGCGCCGGATGTCCCGGCGCAGCACAAGGGCAAACAGCACCACGGCCGCGCACATGGCGCACAGCACGCACATGGCGCGCAGCACGCCGGGTTTTTTGTTTTGTTTCTGCTGCAACCCGCCCCCTCCTTTCTGCCAGACGCGGCGCGAGGGCCTTTTCGGCCCCCGCATCTCTTTCCACATGCGCGCCGGCGCCGTCACTCGTCCAGCTTCAGCACGGCGGTGAACGCCTCGCTTGGCACGCTGACGGTGCCAAGCTGGCGCATTTTCTTTTTGCCTTCCTTTTGTTTTTCAAGCAGCTTCTTCTTGCGGGTGATATCACCGCCATAGCATTTTGCCAGCACGTCTTTGCGCATGGCCTTCACCGTCTCGCGCGCAATAATCTTGCCGCCAATGGCCGCCTGAATGGGAATTTCAAACATCTGGCGCGGAATATTCTCTTTCAGCTTTTCCGCAAGGCGGCGGCCCTTGGCATAGGCCGTATCTGCGTGCACAATCATGGAAAGCGCGTCCACCATATCCCCATTCAGAAGGATATCCAGCTTCACCAGCTTCGATTCCACAAAGCCCTTCATCTCATAGTCATAGCTGGCATAGCCGCGGCTGCGGCTTTTGATTGCGTCAAAAAAGTCGTATACAATCTCGCCCAAAGGCAGCTCGTAGTGCAGGTCCACCCGGGTGGCGTCCAGATATTTCATGTCGCGCATGACGCCGCGGCGGTTCTGGCACAGCTCCATCAGGCTGCCCACATATTCTGTGGGGGTGTAGATGTGCGCGTCTACAAACGGCTCTTCGCACTTGGCAATTTTGGCCGGGTCCGGGTAATTGGTGGGGTTGTCGATGGTGAGCTGCGTGCCATCCGTCAGGGTAATGCGGTATTCCACGCTGGGCGCGGTGGTGATGAGGTCTAAGTCGAACTCGCGCTCCAGCCGCTCAATGATAATTTCCAAGTGCAGCAGGCCCAAAAAGCCGCAGCGAAACCCAAAGCCCAGCGCCACGCTGGTTTCGGGCTCAAACGAAAGCGAGGCATCGTTCAGCTGCAGCTTTTCCAGCGCCTCTTTCAAATCGGGGTATTTGGCGCCGTCCGCCGGGTAGATGCCGCAGAACACCATGGGCGTGGCCTTGCGGTAACCCGGCAGTGCCTCAGGCGTGGGGTTTTCCTTTAAAGTGACGGTGTCGCCCACACGGGTGTCGGCCAGCGTTTTGATGCTGGCGGTGAAGTACCCCACTTCGCCGGCTTTCAATTCGCCGCAGGGGGCCAGAGCTGTGGCGCCCATGTGGCCCACCTCCACCAGCTGGAACTCTGCCCCGGTGGCCATCAGCTTCACGGTGTCGCCCACCTTCATGGCGCCATCGAACACGCGCAGGTACACCACCACGCCCTTGTACGGGTCGTACACGGCGTCAAAAATCAGCGCCTTCAACGGGGCGTGCTCGTCCCCTCTGGGCGCGGGAATGTCAGAGACGACGCGCTCCAGCACGTCCTCAATGCCAATGCCCATTTTGGCAGACACGCGCGGCGCGTCCATGCAGGGCAGGCCAATCACATCCTCCACCTCTTTTGCCACGCGCTCGGGCTCGGCAGAGGGAAGGTCTATTTTATTCAGAATGGGCACCAACTCCAAATCATGCTCCAGCGCAAGGTAGGTGTTGGCCAGCGTCTGCGCCTCCACGCCCTGGCTGGCGTCCACCACCAGCACTGCGCCCTCGCATGCGGCCAGGCTGCGGCTCACCTCATAGCCAAAGTCTACATGGCCGGGGGTGTCGATAAGGTTGAACTCGTATTCCTCGCCGTTTTGGGCCGTATAGTGCATCGTCACGGCGCGCGCCTTAATGGTGATGCCGCGCTCGCGCTCCAGCTCCATATCATCCAAAATCTGCGCTTCCATGGTGCGCTCGTCCACAGCCTGCGTCTTTTCCAGAATGCGGTCTGCCAGGGTGGATTTTCCGTGGTCGATATGGGCAATGATACAAAAATTGCGGATATGTTTTGCGTCCAACTGGGGTTCTCCTTCCGATAACAGCTGCAAAGGGGGCTGCGCGCCCCGGCGCGCTTTGGGCCCGGCCCTTTCGTACAGTTCATCATACCATAAACCTGCCCTGTGCTTCAATGGGAAGGCACAGAAAAACACTGCGCCTGCGCCTTCCGCCCCTTTTGCGGGGCAAGGCAGGCGCCCTTTTGGGCGCGCCCAGCCCAGAAGCCGGCAGCGCCTTCCGCCTCGCCCCGGGGCAGGCCGCGGCAGGGCCACCCTGTTTTTCAAAGCAGAAAAACGGCTTTGCTCTTGACATAACAACATTTGTTATGTTATACTCTCCTCACAACATAACACAAAATGTTACGACGAAAAAGACAATGTCCAGGAGGCCCTTTATGAAAGAAAAAACCATTTATATCCAAACGGAAAAAGAGCTTCGCACTTACATGCACCCGCTGCGCCAGCAAATTTTGTTCGAACTGAGCCTGCGGCCGCAGGGCATGACGGCCAAGCAGCTGGCTGACACTTTGGGCATTGCCCCCTCTTCGGCCGGGCACCATTTGGGCAAGCTGGAACAGATGGGCCTTGTAGAACTGACGCGCACAGAAATGATTCACGGCTTTTGTGCGAAATTTTACAAGGCCGCCGATGTGACGGTGAACATCAACACCTACCGCTCTGCGCCGCTTATGCAAAAGGCATTGCTGAACAACAACACAGCGCAGCAGCTTCAGCGCAATTTTGATGTGGCTGCGCAGATGCAGCCTGGCGAGGAAAAGGCCAACCCGCTGCTTGCCAGTTCGCGTTATTCCGCCGTTTACCTCACCCAGCGCGAAGCGCAGGAATTTGCCGATATGCTCACCCGGTTTTTCCATGCGCACAGCACACCCGAACAGTCCGGCGAGGGCGCACATCTGTATGAAATAAGCATGCTTTCCACCGACCTGACCGTGTGGCAGCAGCTAAAGAAAAAATAAGGCCGGCGCCGCGATAAAACTGCGGCACCGGGCGGGCCAAAAGCCCGTTTTCATCTGAAAAGCAGGCTGTGCGCGAAAAGCGCCGGGCGCATGGCCTTTCTTTTTTGCGTCTGTTTTGCAGCCCGGCCTGTGCGCCCGGGCAGAAAGGAGCCCATTTATGAAAAACAAAGCCGCCGCATTTCACCCCTTTGCATACCTGGCCGCTTTTGGCATCAGCGGCGCCATGGGCGGTATGCTTATGTGCGTAAACACGCTGATGATGCTGGACAGAGGGCTTAGCCTGGCACAGGTGGCGCTGGGGCTTTCGCTGTTTTCCATCACACAGGTGCTGCTGGAGGTGCCCAGCGGCATGCTGGGCGACCTGTATGGCCGCAAACGGATATGGATGGCAGCCATGCTGGTGCGGCTGTGTTACCTGCCTCTCTTTTTATTCGCCAGCGGGCCCATTCTGCTGGCGGGGTATGTGGGCAACGGCGCAGCCAACGCGCTGAACAGCGGCACGATGGACGCCATGTATCTGGAGAACTGGCTGCACGCGCGCGGCAAAAAAACGCTTGCCCGCGGCACGGCCCTGCAGCAGGCTGTGCAGTACGGCAGCCAGGCCGCAGGGGCGCTGCTGGGCGGCGGCCTCAGCACTCTGAAATTTTTCCGCCCTTATTCCGTCAATATTCTGGCCTGCACCGCGCTGTGTGTTACAGGGCTTTTGGTGGCCGTGTTCGCCATTCCGGCAGACGGCGCGGCCCGCCGCGGCACCTTCTCCCCTCGCGGCATTGCCGCGGGCTTCTGTGCGCAGGCCGGGCAGACTGTGCGCCTGGCCAAAGCAAGCCCGCTGGTGCTTTTGTGCCTGCTTAGCGTATTGCCGTACGGTTTTGCAGGCATTGGCATAGAGGCGTACTGGCAGCCCCGCCTGCTGGAATTGTTGAACGGCGCCCAGCCCGGCATTCTGCTGGGGGTATTTTCCTGCACTGCCATGGGCGGCGTGACAGCCAGCGGCTTTCTGGCGGGCAAGCTTGTGCGGCGGGCAAACACCACACGCAGGCGCGTTGCACTGTTTCTTGCCATTCGCACAGCCCTGACGGCGCTGCTGGCCGCGCTGGCCATCGTCCTCTCGGTGCCGGTATACCTTGCGCTGTATATCACCTATTACCTGACGCTGGGCATGTATGCCTGTGTGGACAGTGTGCTGGTACAAAGCGAGACGCCGGACGAAGTGCGCGGGACGGTGATGAGCGCGCAAAGCCTGCTGCAGATGGTGGGCGCCTGGCTGGGCACAGGGGCGGCCGGGCTGTGGCTGGGCCACGGCAGCATTCCCGGGCTGTGGCTGCTTTGCGCCGCTGTTCTGGCTGGCGGCACGGCTGCATGCCTGGTGCCTGTGTGGTTGTTGAGGCGGGCAAAACGCCGCGCCAAGCCTTTACAAAACGTATAAAACCGCCAAAAAATCACGGTTTTCCTTGACGTGCCGCCTCAACTCTGCTAGAATAGCAAAGTTCACAGGGAAGTTTCCCCCGTCTGCCGGCGGCATGCGGCAGCATCTACAGGAAGTGGGATATGCGTACAACAAAACGAAAGGAACATATGCGCCGTGCATTGGCGCGCGGCGGGCCGCGCGCTTTGGCGCTGGCCGGCACTTTGTGCTGCCTGGGCGGCGCCATGGCCTTTTTGTGGGCACGGCTGAATGTAGTGCATGTGACAGACAGCTCGGGCGGCGAGGCGCGCATTGTAATGGCCAGCACCACAGACCCCCAGCTTCTGGCCCAGGCGGCAGGGCTTCAGCTCTCGGCGCATGACGACACCCTGTTTGCAGACAGCGGCGGCAGCCTTGCGCTTTTGAAAGTGGTGCGCGCTTACCCGGTGGCGCTGTATGCAGACGGGCAGGAATATGTGGCCGAGGTGAGCGTGGGCACCGTGGAAGAGGCGGTGCAGCGCGCAGGCATCCAGCTTTCTGAAGATGATTTTACCGAGCCCGCCCTGGATTCCCGGCTGTATGAAGGCATGCCGGATATTGTCGTCCACCGCGTGACATACGAGGACACCGTCACCACACAGCCTATTCCCCACGGGGAAGAGTATGTGGAGGAAGTGCAGGACCCGGAGGGCCAGTATATCCACGAGATTCTGGCCCAGGAGGGCGCAGACGGCACCAAAGAGGTGACCACGCGCGCCAAATATGTGGACGGCGAATATGTATCCAGCGAAGTGGTGAACGAAACCGTGCTGACGCCTGCGCAGAACACCATATATAAACGTGTGCAGAACAATATTGTAAGCCCGCTGCCCGCGCCGGACGGCATCACGGTGGAAAACAACGTGCCGTCTAGCTATTCGGAAGTATACACCATGAAAGCCACGGGCTATTATTCGCCGCGCGGCATGGGGGCCAGCGGCCTGGGGCTGTATTACGGCACCTTCGCAGTAGACCCAACCCTCATCCCCTACGGCACAAAGGTATACATCGTTTCTACAGACGGCCAGTTTGTATACGGCTGGGCCATTGCCACCGATACGGGGGCATTTATCCATCAAAACCGCATGCAGGTAGACCTCTTCTATGAAACCTATGAAGAGAGCGCAGCCAACGGCGTAAAAGAAGTATACGTCTATGTGCCTTAAAGCCTGTGCGCCCCAAAGCAAGAAAGAAAACCGCCGCCCTAAAGGCGCGTTGACGCAAGAAAACATCGGTTTTGGGCTGACAATTTTGGCGCCTAGCGCATTTAAAAAGCCCGGTAATCCGTCAGGATTACCGGGCTTTTTTTACGCTACTATTCGCCCAAAATTGCCGGGCCGGCCCTTGGCGGCAAAAAGCACTGCCGCCATCGCTTCGCGAACGGGCAGTTTGCTCAAAAGTTCCAGCGGAACTTTTGCTGCCATGGGCAGCCGCAAAACTGCTT